>FUFK010038895.1_pt1 | contig 169535 bp, 180 predicted proteins | sample 1021851 | NCBI WGS metagenome assembly FUFK01 (sample SAMEA51879418, study PRJEB19060) | metagenome | reverse complement strand
CACCATGGCAAAGGCAAAGTTTGAACGTAACAAGCCACACGTCAACATCGGCACAATCGGCCACGTTGACCACGGTAAAACCACGCTGACCGCGGCGATCACCAAATACTTCGGTGACTTCCAAGCGTACGACCAGATCGACGGCGCGCCCGAAGAGAAGGCCCGCGGCATCACCATCTCGACCGCGCACGTTGAGTATGAGACCGAAGCACGTCACTACGCCCACGTCGACTGCCCCGGCCACGCTGACTATGTGAAAAACATGATCACCGGTGCGGCTCAGATGGACGGCGCGATCCTGGTTGTGAACGCGGCCGACGGCCCGATGCCCCAGACCCGCGAGCACATCCTGCTCGGCCGTCAGGTTGGCATCCCCGCCATGGTCGTCTTCATGAACAAAGTTGACCAGGTTGACGACGAAGAGCTGCTTGAGCTGGTTGAGATGGAAATCCGCGAGCTGCTGTCTTCCTACGACTACCCCGGCGACGACATCCCCGTCGTGCCCGGTTCCGCTCTGGCGGCGATGGAAGGCCGTGACGAAAACATCGGNGAGAACGCGATCCGCAAGCTGATGGAAGAAGTCGACAACTACATCCCGACACCAGAGCGTGCTGTTGACCAGCCGTTCCTGATGCCCGTCGAAGACGTGTTCTCGATCTCTGGTCGTGGTACCGTTGTGACCGGCCGTGTTGAGCGTGGCGTGATCAACGTTGGCGACGAAATCGAAATCGTCGGCATCCGCGACACCAAGAAAACCACCTGCACAGGCGTGGAAATGTTCCGCAAGCTGCTGGACCGTGGTGAAGCTGGCGACAACATCGGCGCGCTGCTGCGTGGCGTTGAGCGTGACGGCGTTGAGCGCGGTCAGGTTCTNTGCAAGCCCGGTTCCGTGAACCCGCACACCAAGTTCGAAGCCGAAGCCTANATCCTCACCAAAGAGGAAGGTGGCCGTCACACGCCGTTCTTCGCGAACTACCGTCCGCAGTTCTACTTCCGTACAACTGACGTGACCGGCACCGTTCAGCTGGCAGAAGGCACCGAGATGGTCATGCCCGGCGACAACGTGTCCTTCGGCGTTGAGCTGATCGCACCGATCGCCATGGAAAACGGCCTGCGCTTCGCGATCCGCGAAGGTGGCCGTACCGTTGGCGCNGGCGTNGTTTCCAAAATCACNGAGTGATTTTGGGCNGGGCCTTCGGGCCTGACGTCTGNGAGATTTGAAAGGCCGCAGCGTTTGCTGCGGCCTTTTGCTTTTGTGGGGGAGGGGGCTTTTTGGGACGCTTCGGTGAAACGGGAAAGCTAAGTGTGGTTTTCGGTGGTGATTGAACGTTGGCGGGGTGCGCTGTCACGCCGTGGCCGGCGTGACTTTGCGCACTGGTTCTAAAAACACGGGGGTTTTTAGAACCCTCTTGCCACCTGTTGCGATTCCCCCTATAGGACGCCCATTGAACCGGGGTGCGTTAGACGCGCCCCGTTTGATTTAATACCAAGGCGCGATGAGGGGGCCGGATGAGCCTGCTTCCTCCAATCCGTTAGAATCCCAAAACAAGGGATATGCATATGGCCGTTCAAAGCCAGAACATCCGCATTCGCCTCAAGGCGTTTGACTACCGGGTGCTCGATGCCTCCACTCAGGAAATCGTCAGCACCGCCAAGCGCACAGGCGCTTCGGTTCGCGGTCCCATTCCGCTGCCGAACAAAATCGAGAAATTCACCGTTCTTCGTGGTCCCCACGTTGACAAGAAATCCCGTGACCAGTTCGAAATCCGCACGCACAAGCGTCTGCTGGATATCATTGATCCGACCCCCCAGACCGTGGACGCGCTGATGAAGCTCGACCTCGCTGCTGGCGTGGATGTCGAGATCAAGCTGCAATCGTAAGCCGGGAGGGTAATCATATGTTGCGCTCAGGCGTTATTGCAAAAAAAGTCGGCATGACCCGGCTGTTCATGGAAGACGGCAAGCAGATTCCTGTGACCGTTCTTCAGTTGGACAAGCTTCAGGTTGTCGCACAGCGCACCGCAGACCGTGACGGCTACACCGCCGTTCAGCTCGGTGCCGGTTCGGCGAAAGCCAAACGCACAAGCCAAGCCATGCGTGGCCATTTCGCAGCAGCGAAAGTGGAACCCAAGCGCAAGGTTGCTGAGTTCCGCGTCGATGCGGACGCGATGCTGGACGTTGGTGAGGAAATCATCGCGGACCATTACTTCGCGGGTCAGTACGTTGACGTTGCAGGCACTTCGATCGGTAAAGGTTTTGCCGGTGCGATGAAGCGTCACAACTTCGGCGGTCTGCGGGCGACACACGGTGTCTCCATCAGCCACCGTTCGCACGGCTCCACAGGCCAGTGTCAGGATCCCGGCAAGGTTTTCAAAGGTAAGAAAATGGCCGGTCACATGGGCGCTGCCCGTGTTACCACGCAGAACCTCGAAGTCGTCAAGACCGACAGCGCGCGTGGCCTGATCATGGTCAAAGGCGCCGTTCCTGGCTCCAAAGGTGGCTGGGTCACGGTCAAAGATGCGGTCAAAAAGCCGTTCCCCGAAGACGCGATTCTGCCCGCCGCTCTGAAATCCGCCGCTGAAGAAGCCGCGAAAGCCGCCGAAGAGGCAGCCGCNGCAGCCGCAGCAGAGGCAGAAGCCGAAGCCAAGCGTTTGGCCGAAGAGCAAGCCGCACAGGAAGCCGAAGCGCTNAAGGCCGCTGAAGCTGAAATCGCAGCTGAAGGTTCGGATGCCGATAATTCCGATGCCGACGCTGACAAGAAAGAAGGTGACGCATGAAACTCGATGTCATCAAACTCGACGGTGGCAAAGCCGGGTCCGTAGACCTGGACGAAGCACTGTTCGGCCTTGAGCCGCGTGCCGACATCCTGCACCGCGTCGTGCGCTGGCAGCGCAACAACGCGCAGCAGGGTACGCACGAGGTCAAGACCCGGTCCGAGACCAGCTACTCGACCAAGAAGATCTATCGCCAAAAAGGCACCGGCGGCGCACGCCACGGTGACCGTAACGCGCCGATCTTCCGTAAGGGTGGTATCTACAAGGGTCCGACCCCGCGTAGCCACGGCCACGAGCTGACCAAAAAGTTCCGCAAGCTGGGCCTGCGCCACGCGCTGTCCGCCAAAGCAAAAGCCGGTTCCTTGGTCATCATCGACGAAGCCACATCCGAAGGCAAAACAGCCGCTCTGGCTAAACAGGTGTCGAACCTGGGTTGGAAGCGCGCGTTGGTCATCGATGGCGCTTCGGTCAACGAGAACTTCGCACAGGCCGCGCGCAACATCGAAGGGCTGGATGTCCTGCCGTCGATGGGCGCAAACGTCTATGACATCCTCAAGCGTGACACTCTGGTGATCACCAAAGCGGGGATCGAAGCATTGGAGGCACGCCTGAAATGAGCGCCAAGCATGAACACTACGACGTGATCCGCAAGCCGATCATCACCGAGAAAGCAACCATGGCGTCCGAACAGAACGCCGTCGTTTTCGAAGTGGCGATTGAAAGCAACAAGCCGATGATCAAAGAGGCCGTTGAGGCGCTCTTTAACGTCAAGGTGAAGGCCGTGAACACGTCCATCACCAAAGGCAAGGTCAAGCGTTTCCGGGGCCAGATGGGCCGCCGTAAAGACGTGAAAAAGGCTTATGTGACGCTCGAAGAGGGCAACACAATCGACGTATCCACCGGGCTGTAAGCTTTCGGTTTGGTATTTGGGAAAGGCCTCCGCATTGCGGGGGCCTTTTCCGTTGTGGCGGTTGACCCTTTGGGGATCGCGCATTTGATTTCCCCACGAAGGGTGCCCCCCCCCCCGGCAGCGGGCCGTAGGCGCTGGCCTTTCGGTTCCGTGGGAAGCTTTGCCGCATGGGCCGTTTCCGGCCTAAATGACGCTATGCAGCGGCAAAAGGCATCGGGGGCGTTGCTTGCGGCGCGCTTTCCTCTACAAGACCTCGGAGAACGACAAAAAGCAGGTCTATGTCCCACGAAAAATCTACCCCCGGCGCGTCTGCGGACGTGTCGAACGCGCGCGACTGGGTGCGCGTGCTGGCCCGCTACCGCGAGTCAAGCACTTGGCGCAGCAGTTTTGAACTGGCGATCACGCTCGGGCCGTTTGTCCTTCTTTGGGCACTGGCTTGGTGGGCGTTGTCGATCAGCGGCTGGCTGACACTTGGCATTTCGCTGGTGAATGCAGGCTTCCTGCTGCGGCTTTTTGCGATTCAGCATGACTGCGGCCATGCGGCCTTTTTCAGCAGCCGTCGCACCAGCGATTGGGTGGGCCGCGTGCTGGGGGTGCTGACACTGACGCCCTATGACGTTTGGCGCCGGACCCATTCGATTCACCATTCCTCGGCTGGGAACCTTGGCCGTCGAGGGATTGGCGATATTCACACACTCACCGTTGCAGAGTATCGCGAACTTGGGCTGCTTGGGCGGTTGCAGTACCGTCTCTACCGCAATCCGGTCGTGCTTTTTGGTCTTGGGCCGAGCTACCTGTTTTTCGTGCAGAACCGCGTACCGCTGGGGCTGATGGCGCAAACCCGTTATTGGCTAAGCGCGATGGGCACCAACCTGACGATCCTCGCAGCACTTGCGGTGATCTTCTATTTCGGGGGGGTCATGCCCATTCTGCTCATCTTCGTCCCCAGCACCTTGTTGGCGGCCACGGCGGGCATGTGGCTGTTCTATGTGCAGCACCAGTTCGAGACGACCCATTGGGAGGAAAATGAGGCGTGGGATTTGCATGACGCGGCCTTTCACGGCTCGTCGCATTACATCCTGCCTCGGCCCTTGCAGTGGCTGAGTGCCAATATCGGCATTCACCATGTGCACCACCTTTACAGCCGCATCCCGTTCTACCGCCTGCCGGAAGTGCTGCGCGATCATGTGGCCTTGGCCGAGGGGAACCGGATGACGATTCGCGAAAGCCTCGCCAATGCGCGGCTGCATCTGTGGGATGAAAAGAGCAAGCGCCTGTTATCATTCGCACAGGCGCGCCGCGCCGTTTAAGCCCTAAAATATCGCTGATGTAAGACCCCCGCACCGGCGGGGTTTTTGCGTTTTTAGGGGGAGGCATTACCCAGGCGCGATCCCGTCGGGGCCTGCTTCAATCATGTGGCGACCCCTAGAAAGTTCCGAAAAAATGCTATCAATTTTCTTGGAACAGAGCGGAAAGCTGCCGGTTGTCTCACCGTGGAAGACGGGGTGTTGGGCGCCTCAACTATCTTAAACAAATACGGGAGAGACCTAATGATCTATACCAAAACACTCATGGCCGGCGTATCCGCCGTTGCCCTTTTTGCAGCCGCTCCGGTTCTGGCGCAGGACGCAACAGAAAAAGTAGAAGAGACCATCGAGCGCAACGCCGAAGCCGAGATGGAAGCAGAAGCTGAAGTCGAAGTTGAAGGTGACGCAGCCGCAACCGCTAATGTAGCCGGCGGCCAAGTGGTTGTTGAGCAGGAAGACGCCCAAGTTGACGTGACCGTGCCCGAGCCCGATGTAAACGTTTCGCAGGACGCTCCCGTGGTAACGGTTGAGCAGGGCCAGCCCGAAGTGACCGTGGCCGTGCCCGAGCCGACCGTTCGCGTGCAGCAGCAGGCGCCGATCATCACCGTTGAGCAGGCACAGCCGCAGGTGACCGTGCGTATCCCTGAGCCGGTCGTGACCGTGCAGGTTCCCAAGCCGCAGGTTGATGTGGAAACAGGCGAGCCGATCGTTGATCTGGAGCAGCCCGAACCCGTCGTGAAATTCGTGCGTCCCGAGCCGAAAGTGACCATCGAAGAAGCCGAGCCGCGCGTGACGGTTGAGCAGGCCGAAGCCAATGTGAACGTGGCTGAATCCGAAGAAGCCCGCGTCGCTGTTGAGCAGGAAGAAGCCAACGTGAACGTGCAGCAGGGTGAAGACGCGAATGTCGTCGTCGAAGAAGCCGAAGCGCCTGAGGTCAACGTAGAAGGTGCCGAAGGCGCCGAGATCAACGTCGAGCAAGAGCAAGCCCGCGTGCTGATGGAAGACTTCAATGCTGATGAGCAAGGCAATATGGCCGAAGAAGACCGCACCCGCTATCAAGAGAACGTGCAGCGTCTGCCGATCTTTAACCTGACTGCCGAAGAACTGACCGGCCGCAGCGTCGCCACCGAAACCGGCGAAGATGTTGGCGAGATCGACTTTATCGGCGTCCGTGGCGACACCGTTGTTGCGATCATCGGCGTTGGCGGTTTCCTTGGGATGGGCGAAAACGAAGTCGCCATTCCGGTTGAGAAGCTGATCATGCGTGAAGACGAAGTGATCGTCCCCGGCGTCACCGAAGAGCGTCTGGAAAGCATGCCGGAATTCAACGAAGCAGAAGTTGAAATCCTTGACCCCGGTATGCGTCTGGCCGAGAGCATTGGGCTTGACTAATACCCGCTTTGGGTAATCGGTAAACCTACGGAAGGAGGCGCTTCGGCGCCTTCTTTTCTTTTGTGCGGGCAGGGGAGAGGAATTTCGCCATGCCCACTGGACGGGCAGAATTGAACCTGCTAGGTCGCCACATCGGCTCAAGCCCCGGATTCGTCCGGGGTTTGGCTATTTGAACGATCCCGGTGGTTGGGATGCCTGCCTCGCAAGAGATTTAAGCCCATCCACCACTCCTACAGGGGACCTTCGGGGCCCTACAACCAACGCGCTTTCATCATGATGGATGCGTGCCAAGCAAACGGAAGACAGAGAACATGGCACTCAAGTCGTACAAACCGACGACGCCAGGCCAGCGTGGACTGGTACTGATCGACCGTTCGGAGCTGTGGAAAGGCCGCCCGGTCAAAGCCCTTACTGAGGGTTTGACCAAATCTGGCGGTCGGAACAACACCGGACGAATCACAATGCGTCGTACAGGTGGTGGTGCAAAGCGCCTCTACCGTATCGTTGATTTCAAGCGTAACAAGCTGGACATGTCCGCTGTTGTCGCGCGGATCGAATATGACCCCAACCGGACCGCTTTCATCGCACTGATCCAGTACGAAGACGGCGAGCAGGCCTACATCCTGGCCCCCCAGCGTCTGGCCATCGGCGACAAGATCATCGCCGGCGCCAAAGTGGACATCAAACCCGGTAACGCGATGCCTTTCTCGGGCATGCCGATCGGTACGATCGTCCACAACATTGAGATGAAGCCCGGCAAGGGCGGTCAGATCGCACGTGCCGCCGGCACCTACGCCCAGTTCGTGGGTCGTGACGGTGGCTACGCTCAGATCCGTCTGAGCAGCGGCGAGCTGCGTCTCGTGCGTCAGGAATGCATGGCCACCGTTGGTGCTGTGTCTAACCCCGACAACTCCAACCAGAACTACGGTAAAGCGGGCCGCATGCGTCACAAGGGCATCCGTCCTTCTGTACGTGGTGTGGTGATGAACCCGATCGACCACCCGCACGGCGGTGGTGAAGGCCGGACCTCTGGTGGTCGTCACCCGGTTACTCCTTGGGGTAAGCCGACGAAGGGTGCCAAGACCCGCAACAAGAACAAAGCGTCCAGCAAGCTTATCATCCGCTCGCGTCACGCCAAGAAGAAGGGGCGTTAATTCATGGCTCGTTCAGTATGGAAAGGTCCTTTTGTTGACTCTTATGTCCTCAAAAAGGCAGAGGCTTCCCGCGAGGGCGGCCGTAACGAAGTGATCAAGATCTGGTCGCGCCGCAGCACGATCCTGCCCCAGTTCGTGGGTCTGACGTTTGGCGTGTACAACGGTCATAAGCACATCCCTGTTAACGTCAGCGAAGACATGATCGGTCAGAAGTTCGGTGAGTACTCCCCGACTCGGACCTACTACGGTCATGCCGCCGACAAAAAAGCGAAGCGGAAATAAGCCATGAGCAAGGATAAGAATCCCCGCCGCGTGGCAGACAACGAAGCAATGGCAAAACTGCGCATGCTTCGCACCAGCCCGCAGAAACTGAACCTGGTTGCAGCTCTGATCCGTGGCAAGTCCGTGGACAAAGCGCTGACAGACCTGACCTTCTCCAAGAAGCGGGTCGCGCAGGACGTGAAGAAATGCCTTCAGTCCGCGATTGCCAACGCCGAGAACAACCACAACCTGGACGTCGATGAGCTCATCGTGGCCGAGGCCTATGTCGGTAAGAACCTGACCATGAAGCGCGGTCGCCCGCGTGCCCGTGGCCGGTTCGGCAAGATCATCAAGCCGTTTGCCGAGATCACGATCAAAGTGCGTCAAGTTGAGGAGCAAGCCTGATGGGTAACAAAGTCAATCCGATCGGTATGCGTCTTCAGGTGAACCGCACCTGGGATAGCCGCTGGTACGCCGACACCAAAGATTACGGTGATCTTCTGCTCGAAGATCTCGCAATCCGCGACTTTATCAAGAAAGAGTGCCACCAAGCTGGTGTTGCCCGTGTGATCATCGAGCGTCCGCACAAAAAGTGCCGCGTCACGATCCACACAGCACGCCCTGGTGTTATCATTGGCAAGAAAGGCGCGGACATCGAGACGCTGCGCCAGAAGATCGCCAAGATGACCAACTCGGAACTGCACCTCAACATCGTTGAGGTCCGCAAGCCCGAGCTGGACGCACACCTTGTTGGTGAGAGCATTGCACAGCAGCTGGAGCGCCGGGTTTCTTTCCGCCGCGCCATGAAACGTGCCGTGCAGAACGCCATGCGCATGGGCGCACTGGGCATCCGCGTGAACCTCGCGGGTCGTCTTGGTGGGGCCGAAATCGCGCGTACCGAATGGTACCGTGAGGGTCGCGTGCCGCTGCACACATTGCGTGCCGACATCGATTACGCACATGTCGAAGCGGCCACCGCTTACGGCATCATCGGGATCAAGACATGGATCTTCAAAGGCGAGATCATGGAACATGACCCCGCCGCGCGTGACCGTAAGGCACAGGAACTCCAAGACGGCCCAGCACCTCGCGGTGCCGGCGGTCGTCGCTAAGGGGGAATGACAAATGCTTCAACCAAAGCGTACTAAATTCCGCAAGCAGTTTAAGGGCTCGATCAAGGGTCTGGCAAAGGGCGGGTCTGACCTGAACTTTGGCACCTACGGCCTGAAGGCACTGCAGCCGGAGCGGGTTACAGCCCGTCAAATCGAAGCGGCACGCCGCGCCATGACGCGTCACATGAAGCGTCAAGGCCGTGTCTGGATCCGCATCTTCCCGGACGTACCGGTCACCTCCAAGCCCGTCGAAGTTCGTATGGGTAAAGGTAAAGGTTCCGTCGACTTCTGGGCAGCCAAGGTCAAGCCGGGCCGTATCATGTTCGAAATCGACGGTGTCGGTGAAGACGTGGCACGCGAAGCCCTGCGTCTGGCAGCCATGAAGCTGCCGATCAAAACTCGGGTTGTTGTCCGCGAGGACTGGTAAGCCCGCAGCCCCGTAAGGGGTGGCTGAAAGACATAAAACCCCCGTCGAGCGATCGGCGGGGGTTTTGCTTTGTCAGACCAGCGCGTCGGCCTCAAGGTCGAGCCAGAGTTTGCCATCCCGGTAGCCGCCTTTGATCAGGTGTCCCGGCTCAGCGATTTCCGGATGGGCCTCCGCCCAATCGCGGAACTGATCGCGGCTGACGACCTGCCCGCCGTAGTCTCGGGCGGATTGCAGTATATAGGGGTCCGCGGGCGTGCCCTTTGGGACGACCATCACCCGGTCCACCGGCAGGTCAAGTTGTCTGCTCAGCGCCTTGTCATGTTGATAGTGACCGGCGAGCAGATAGCCCGCGTTGGCGTCAAACACGACGCCGGCGGAATAGCCCCTCGTGCGCAACTCATCCACAACGTCCCGGACCGCATTCATGTCCGGCGCGCCGGTCTTCCAATGCATGACGTTGGAGCCGTCGACGATGATCCATTTTTTCCGCTGCTGATGCGCGCCGCGGAAAGACCGGAGCAGAAGGATCGCACTGGCGATAACGCAAAGCGCGCCGAGCAGGCTGAAGTCCCCATAGCCCGGCGTGGATGCGGCTGCGGTTGTAAGGGCGAGGGATATAAAGAGCAAAAGAAACGGGACAAACATCGGCAGTGGATACTCAAATAAATCTAAAGGTTGAATGTTCACCAATCGGGCAGGCGGGGCAAGCAGCACCTGCAACGCTGGCCAATGCGCTTTAATCTAGGTAGCCTTTGCTTAACCCCATGCCGCAGGAAAGGCCCAGCCCGATGAAGCACGTCCCAAAGCCGAACACCGACGAAGACCTCATCAAAGCGTTTCTCGACAAGGGCGGAGAGGTGAAGAAGGGCAAGACCAAGCCGATGCCCAGTGATCTCGGGCTCAGCAACAATCAGTGGGGCAACAAGCTGACCAAGGAAGAAAAGGCAGCGGTCAAGGCGCAGGAAGAGGCGGCGAAGAAACTGAAATAGCCGCCGGGCGGTGCCTCAGATGTCGACCTGATAGACGCCCAATGCCTCGGCCAAGGCGGTCTCTTCGAATTTGAAATGCGAGCGCACCACTGCGACCAGTTGGTCGAATATCGCGCGGGTTTCGGCGAATTGTTCTGAGCTCGGTGCCTCAGTCAATCCGTCCGCCGCCGCGCCCAGCCGTTCGAGAAGCGCGTGAACGACCTCATGTTCGGCCCGCAGACGGTCCACGATTGCGCGCACCGGTTCTGACCCGCGCGCGAGCAGCTGCGGGAAAATGCTCTGTTCTTCGATATTGTGGTGCATCGTCAACGCCCAGCATTGCTGACCGCAGAGCGTCCCGGCGGCGGCGAAATTCTGGGCCATCTGGCTATGCAGGACGATATGCGCAAGCTCAGCCGGGGGCGCCTCTCCGGCCTCAATGCGGGTCATTACCTGAGCGATTTGTGATAGATCGCTGAGGTAGTGACGGTGGATCGCCGCGAGGTGCCGCCCGGCCTGCCGTTGGGCTTCGGATACCTCGCCCATGTCGGGCAGGGGCGGGCGGGTCTCGGTGTCGATTGTCAGGTCCGACAGGGGGAGGGCGCTCACGTCCTCGGCCATGGGTCAGGCCCAGTTGTAGTTGAATGAGACCGAAACGCGGTCTTCTTCGATCATGTTCATTGGCACCTCATGGCGCAGCCAGCTTTCCCAGAGCAGCACGTCGCCCGCGTCGGGTGCGACATAGATGAAGGGGCGCAGCTCTTCGCGGGCGTCTTTCACCCGGCCCGGCGCGGCCATCATCATCGGCAGGCGCGGATCCTCGAAGCGGATCGCGCTGGCGCCTTCGGGCATGGTCACATAGGTCGTGCCAGAGATCACGGAGTGGGGGTGGATATGCGAGGTGTGGATGCCTCCTTCGGGCAGGATGTTCAGCCACAGGGAGTCGAGCACCAGCTTGCGCTCGCCCAGATCGAAGTCGAGATCCTTGGCAAAGGCGGCCACATGTTTGTCCAGCACCGCGACCAGATCTTTGAAGATCGGGAACCGGTAGGGCAGGTCATCGAGCGACGCATAAGAGGTGTAGCCCGCATAGCCGTTCTCTTCGCACCAGTCCTGCCCGGCCTCATCATCCTCGGCGATCGAGAAACAAGAGGCGGCGAGCTCATCGGTGTCGATGGGTTTGCCATGGTCCGACAGGGCGGCGTGATAGAGGCGGGTGGCGAAAAGCGATTTGATGTTTGACATAGGCCCTTCTTATGCGGAACATGTTCCTATCGCCAGCGTCTTTCCCGCCTAATTCACAGGCGCCGGGCCATCGGGGGTTGCCATGTGCGACCTCAGCGCGTATTGGCACCTTTCATCATGAACTCCACCAGAATCATGGTCACCCCACAGGGGCCTACTGGTGATGTTGAAAGGAAGAGGCCGTGAAAGCCAGCGAACTGCACGACAAGACGCCGGACCAGCTCCGCGACGAACTTGTGAACCTGAAAAAAGAATCCTTCAACTTGCGTTTTCAGCAGGCCACCGGCCAGTTGGAAAACCCCGCACGTCTGAAGACCGTGAAGCGTGACGTGGCCCGTGTCCACACCGTGCTGAACCAGAAAGCCGCTGCTGCGGCAGCCGAATAATAGGAGCCTGAAACATGCCCAAGCGTATCCTTACAGGCACCGTGACATCGGACGCCAACGCACAAACAGTTTCCGTTTCCGTAGAGCGTCGCTTTACGCATCCGGTTCTGAAAAAGACCATCCGTAAGTCCAAGAAGTACCGGGCTCACGATGAGAACAACACATACAAAGTGGGCGACAGCGTTCGCATCATCGAGTGTGCACCAAAGTCGAAAACCAAACGTTGGGAAGTTCTGACTTCGGACAAGACCGAAGTCTGAGCCCCTTAAACGAAACCCTGGGATGAGGGCCGCATCGCCCCCCAGAAGGTCGGGAGAAACCAAATGATCCAGATGCAGACCAACCTGGATGTTGCTGACAACAGCGGCGCGCGCCGTGTTCAGTGCATCAAGGTCCTGGGTGGTTCCAAGCGTAAATACGCATCCGTCGGCGACATCATTGTCGTCTCGGTCAAGGAAGCCATCCCGCGCGGTCGTGTGAAAAAAGGCGACGTCCGTAAGGCCGTTGTCGTTCGCACTGCCAAAGAAGTTCGTCGTGAAGATGGCACCGCCATCCGCTTCGACCGCAACGCTGCTGTTATCCTGAATAACAACAACGAGCCTGTCGGCACCCGTATCTTCGGGCCGGTAGTTCGTGAGCTGCGTGCGAAGAACTTCATGAAAATCATCTCGCTCGCTCCGGAGGTGCTGTAATCATGGCTGCTAAACTTCGCAAAGGTGACAAGGTCATCGTCCTGTCCGGCAAGGACAAGGGCAAGACGGGCACCATCTCGTCTGTTGACCCCAAGTCGAACAAGGCCATCGTTGACGGCGTGAAAATCGCCATCCGCGCAACGCGCCAGACACAGACATCTCAGGGCGGCCGCATCCCCAAGGCGATGCCGATCGACCTGAGCAACCTCGCACTGGTGGATGCCAATGGCAAAGCCACGCGCGTAGGTTTCAAAATCGAAGGCGACAAGAAAGTGCGCTTTGCCAAGACCACGGGGGACGTGATCGATGCTTGATACCGCAACCTACACACCCCGCCTTCAGGCCGAATACCGCGAGAAGATCCGCGCCGCCCTGAAAGAGGAATTCGGCTACAAGAACGACATGATGATCCCCAAGCTGGACAAGATCGTTCTGAACATCGGCTGCGGTGCCGAAGCCGTGCGCGACAGCAAAAAAGCCAAGTCGGCTCAGGAAGACCTGACCGCGATTGCAGGCCAGAAGGCTCTGACAACCGTGGCCAAGAAATCCATCGCTGGTTTCCGCGTACGTGAAGACATGCCTTTGGGTGCGAAAGTTACCCTGCGTGGCGACCGCATGTACGAATTCCTTGATCGTCTGATCACGATCGCAATGCCCCGTATCCGTGACTTCCGCGGCATCTCGGGCAAGAGCTTTGACGGCCGTGGCAACTACGCCATGGGCATGAAAGAGCATATCGTGTTCCCCGAAATCGACTTCGACAAAGTTGACGAGACTTGGGGTATGGACATCGTGATCGCCACCACGGCGAAAACCGACGCTGAAGCCAAGGCGCTGTTGAAAGCTTTCAACATGCCCTTCAATTCATAAGCGCGGGAAGGATTAGAAATGGCTAAGAAATCCATGATTGAGCGCGAGAAGAAGCGCGAAGCACTGGTCAAAAAGTACGCTGAGAAGCGCGCGGCTCTGAAAGAGATCGTGAGCGACGAAAGCAAACCGATGGAAGAGCGTTTCCGCGCTTCCCTGAAACTGGCGAAACTGCCGCGCAACAGCTCTGCTGTGCGTCTGCACAACCGTTGCCAGCTGACGGGCCGCCCGCACGCCTACTATCGTAAACTGAAAATTTCGCGGATCGCGCTGCGGGACCTCGGCTCTTCGGGCCAAATCCCCGGCATGGTCAAGTCGAGCTGGTAAGGAGCGCATCAGATGAACGATCCTATCGCAGATATGCTGACACGCATCCGTAACTCTTCGCTGCGCGGCAAATCCACCGTCTCCACACCGGCTTCCAAGCTGCGTGCATGGGTCTTGGACGTGCTGGCCGACGAAGGCTACATCCGCGGCTACGAAAAAGTCACGGGCGCCGATGGCCACCCCGCCATCGAGATCAGCCTCAAGTACTACGAAGGCGAACCTGTTATTCGTGAGCTGAAGCGGGTTTCCAAGCCCGGTCGTCGCGTCTACATGGCCGTCAATGACATCCCCGTTGTCCGTCAGGGCCTCGGCGTGTCGATTGTCTCCACCTCCAAAGGTGTGATGTCGGACGCATCTGCACGCTCTGCCAATGTTGGCGGCGAAGTGCTCTGCACCGTATTCTAAGGAGAAGACAATGTCTCGTATTGGTAAGAAACCAGTCGCCATGCCTTCGGGCGTCTCGGCATCGGTGAGCGGTCAGACGATCGAAGTGAAGGGCCCCAAGGGCACCCGCAGCTTCCGCGCAACTGACGACGTGACCCTGACGGTCGAAGACGATGCAATCTCTGTGACACCGCGTGGCAAGTCCAAGCGCGCACGTCAGCAGTGGGGCATGTCCCGCACCATGATTGAAAACCTCGTGACCGGCGTCACCGAGGGCTTCAAGAAGGAGCTGGAAATCCAGGGTGTTGGTTATCGTGCGGCCGTCAATGGCAACACGCTGAAACTGAACCTCGGCCTCAGCCACGATGTAGACTACGTTGCGCCCGAAGGCGTCACCGTGACAGCACCGAAGCAGACCGAAATCGTTGTGGAAGGCATTGACGAACAGCTTGTTGGTCAGGTCGCCGCGAACATCCGTGCATGGCGCAAGCCCGAGCCCTATAAGGGCAAAGGCATCCGCTATAAGGGTGAGTTCGTGTTCCGCAAAGAAGGCAAGAAGAAGTAAGGAACGGAAAGATGGCAAACACCAAAAGACAGCTGTTCCTGAAACGCCGCATGCGCGTTCGGAACAAACTCCGCAAAGTGAACGCCGGGCGTCTTCGCCTGTCGGTACACCGTTCGTCCAAAAACATCTCGGCTCAGCTGATCGACGATGTGAACGGCGTGACACTGGCTTCCGCTTCCTCGATGGAAAAGGATCTGGGCGTTTTCGGCAAGAACAACATCGAAGCAGCGACCAAGGTCGGTGCCGCGATTGCCGAACGTGCCAAGAAAGCTGGCGTCGAAGAAGCATACTTCGACCGTGGCGGCTTCCTCTTCCACGGCAAGGTAAAGGCTCTGGCCGACGCCGCGCGTGAAGGTGGTTTGAAGATCTGATTGTGCGGTGCGTGGGCAACCACGCACCCGCTTTCATATGGAGGCTGTGCCCCGCGCATAGCTTTCCTTCGAAGAGGGCCGGGTTGGCCCTCTCGATGATCCGGGGGCCAAGGGCTCACCAGGATTGATCCTAAGGGCCTCAGGGCCACAGAAAAAGGAAGATGCCAGATGGCAAGAGATGACAACCGTGGGGGCAACCGCCGCAACCAACGCGACGAAACCCCGGAATTCGCTGACCGTCTGGTCGCGATCAACCGCGTGTCCAAGACCGTTAAGGGTGGTAAGCGTTTCGGCTTCGCCGCACTCGTGGTCGTGGGCGATCAGAAAGGCCGCGTGGGCTTTGGTAAGGGTAAAGCGAAAGAAGTACCCGAGGCCATCCGCAAGGCGACTGAGCAAGCCAAGCGTCAGATGATCCGCGTTCAACTGCGCGAAGGCCGCACCCTGCACCACGACATGCATGGTCGCCACGGCGCAGGCCGCGTTATCATGCGTACAGCACCTGAAGGTACCGGTATCATCGCCGGTGGTCCGATGCGTGCCGTGTTCGAGATGCTGGGCGTGAAAGACGTTGTGTCCAAATCGGTCGGTTCGCAGAACCCCTACAACATGATCCGCGCCACTCTGGACGGTCTGAAGAAAGAGCAATCGCCCCGTTCCGTCGCGCAGCGTCGCGGCAAGAAAGTGGCTGACATTCTGCCCAAGCGTGAAGACAACGTAGAGTCCTCCGCACAAGTGGCTGAGGAGGCATAAGCATGGCCAAGACACTCGTAATCAAGCAGGTCGGCTCGCCGATCCGCCGCCCCGCCAAGCAAAAGGCAACTTTGGTTGGCNTGGGNCTGAACAAAATGGGTCGTACCCGTGAGCTGGAAGATACNCCTTCNGTCCGCGGCATGATCAACAAGGTCTCGCATATGGTTGAGATCGTCGAAGAGAAAGGCTGAACTTTGGTTCAGCGGTAGAGTGGGGGACCACTCTACGAAAGCGCCTCGCAGGGAACTGCGGGGCGTTTTGTTTTCTTTCGGTCAGTTCTGGGGCTCAAAACCAACTTGATCCCAAAGGAGTGTCCTTGCTTCCTCCCAAAGTTCTCTGTCATCAGGTTCGATATAGTCGAGGGCGCGATAAAGACGGTTTATGCCGGCATTCAGTTCGCCTTCTAAGATCAGGCACTTCGCCTCTTCCACCCATGCTGCGTTTCTTTTTGCTACCAAATTATTTGTCGCATTCTCCGCTGCGACGAGTTGATTTAGTAAGGCTCGGTCCCTCGCGATCACCTTCTGATCATCTCGGCGTGCATCGTAATAAGGTTCGTTCCCGCGGCGGATCAAATTGGACACCCGATTTGCGGTTTCGGCAAACGCTACGATTTTAGGAAGCGCTTCGGTGCAATCGCTTGCGTCCAGTAGGGCTTCATACTCATCTTCCATTGCTTCTAGGTCTTCCAGCGTTATCGGCTGGCTGTCTGAATCAAATATCTCATAACGCGACAAAGCAGTTTCGTCGTTTTCCGCAGCATGAATGGAACTCGCCATCAAAATGAACGGAAATAGCAATTCTCTTTTTCTCATAATCTCTCACACTATACTAAAACGAATGGGGTAAGATTGAACTTTAGTTGCGGGCCCTAGCAACCTCAAAGTTTCAGAGAGCTATCCGGGTTGGTATTACGTTGTAAAATTCTAACTGAATGCGAGTCTTGGCCGGGGCTCTGCCACCCCCCTTGTCACCCGCCACGCCATCCCCTATACGCCCCCGGTGGCCCGTGTTGGGTCGCAATGGAATCGCAACGCCGCGTTTGGCCACTCCCGTCGCTGGGGGCCATTTCCGGCATAAGGAGAAGCGACATGAAACTGCACGAACTTTCCGACAACGAAGGCGCAACCAAGAAGCGTATGCGCGTTGGCCGTGGTCCCGGCTCTGGCAAGGGTAAGATGGGTGGCCGTGGTATCAAGGGTCAAAAGTCCCGTTCCGGTGTCAGCATCAACGGCTACGAAGGCGGCCAGATGCCAATCTACCAGCGTCTGCCCAAGCGTGGCTTCAACAAGCCAAACCGCAAATCTTTCGCTGTTGTGAACCTAGGCCTGATCCAGAAATTCATCGACGCCAAGAAGCTCGACGCCGGCAACACCATCGACGGTGCCGCCCTGATCGCTTCCGGTCTGGTCCGTCGTGAGCTGGACGGTATCCGCGTTCTGGCAAAGGGTGACATCACCTCCAAGATCGACCTGAACGTCGCTGGCGCTTCCAAGTCCGCCATTGAGGCGGTGGAGAAAGCAGGCGGCAAGGTGACCGTGACCGCCCCCAAGGCGGCCGAGGCATCCGAGTAAAGCGGCCTTAAGGCTTGTGAGCGGCGCGCCAGCCGCTTACATATCCTCAAGTTTTCCCGAACGCCGCCCGCCGGAAAACGGCCCGGGCGGCGTTTTCGCAACAAAAGAAGAGACCCCTCATGGTATCTGCCGTCGAAAACATGGCCGCGAACACGAGCTGGGCCGCATTGGGCAAGGCAACAGACCTGCGCAATCGGATCCTGTTCACACTCGGGCTGCTTATCGTTTACCGCCTTGGCACCTTTATCCCGGTGCCCGGCATCGACGGCGGCGCACTGCGTAACTTCATGGAGAGCGCGGGCCAAGGCATCGGCGGCATGGTGTCGATGTTCACCGGCGGCGCGCTTGGCCGGATGGGTATCTTCGCTCTGGGCATCATGCCCTATATTTCGGCCTCGATCATCGTTCAGTTGCTGACCTCCATGGTCCCGGCGCTGGAACAGTTGAAAAAAGAGGGCGAACAGGGGCGCAAGAAGATCAACCAGTACACGCGCTACGGCACCGTGGCGCTGGCGACCCTGCAGTCCTACGGTCTTGCGGTCAGCCTCCAGGCTGGTGACATCGTGGCCGATGGGCAGATGGGCTTTAGCTTCATCGCCGCCTGTATGATTACCCTCGTCGGCGGCACCATGTTCCTGATGTGGCTGGGTGAGCAGATCACCGCACGCGGCATCGGCAACGGCATCTCGCTGATCATCTTCGTCGGCATCATCGCCGAGGTTCCCGCCGCCATCGCGCAGTTCTTCGCTTCGGGCCGCTCCGGTGCGATCAGCCCTGCGGTGATCGTGGGTGTGCTGGTCATGGTGATTGCGACGATCATGTTCGTAGTCTTCATGGAGCGCGCGCTGCGGAAAATACACATCCAATACCCCCGCCGTCAGGTCGGGATGAAGATGTATGACGGCGGTACCAGCCACCTGCCGGTAAAGGTGAACCCGGCGGGCGTGATCCCGGCGATCTTCGCCTCGTCCTTGCTGCTTCTGCCGGTTACCGTCAGCACGTTTTCGGGCAATTCCACCAGCCCGGTGATGTCGTGGCTTCTGGCGAACTTCGGCCCCGGCCAGCCGCTTTACCTGCTGTTCTTCGTGGCGATGATCGTCTTCTTTGCTTATTTCTATACCTTCAACGTCAGCTTCAAACCTGATGACGTGGCCGACAACCTGAAGAACCAGAACGGCTTTGTCCCTGGCATCCGCCCCGGCAAGCGCACCTCCGAGTATCTGGAGTATGTGGTCAACCGCATCCTCGTTCTCGGCTCGGCCTATCTGGCGGCGGTCTCTGTTCTGCCCGAGATTCTGCGCGGCCAGTTCGCCATTCCCTTCTACTTCGGTGGCACCTCGGTGCTGATCGTCGTCTCGGTCACCATGGATACGATCCAACAGGTTCAAAGCCATCTGCTGGCGCACCAGTATGAAGGTCTGCTTGAGAAGTCTCAGCTGCGCGGCAAAGGCGCGGGCAAAGGCAAAGGTACACGCAAGAAACGGAGCCCCGTACGTCGATGAATATTATCCTACTCGGGCCTCCGGGCGCAGGCAAAGGCACCCAAGCACGTCATCTGGTCGAGACCCGCAACATGGTTCAGCTCTCCACCGGCGACATGCTGCGTGAAGCCAAGGACAGCGGCACGGAGATGGGCAAGATCGTGGCCGATGTCATGGACCGCGGCGCGCTGGTCACCGATGAGATCGTCATCGGCCTGATCCGCGAAAAGCTTACCGACAAAGCCGAGCATGGCGGCTTTATTTTTGACGGTTTCCCCCGCACGCTGGCGCAGGCCGACGCGCTGGCCGATTTGATGCAGCAAGAGGGCCAGACCCTCGACGCCGTGATCGAGATGAAGGTCGACGATGAGGCACTGGTCGCCCGCATCACCGCACGCTCGACCTGTGCGTCCTGCGGCGAGGTCTACAACGACCTGACCAAGCCGATCCCCGAAGATGGTAAATGTAGCAACTGCGGCGGGACCGAGTTCAAGCGCCGCGCGGACGACAATGAGGAAAGCCTCAAAACCCGTCTGATGGCCTACTACAAACAGACCTCTCCGCTGATTGGCTATTACTATGCCAAAGAGATGCTCAGCGGTGTGAATGGTCTGGGTCAGATCGAAGAAGTCCGCGGCGCAATTGCGCAGATTCTCGACAAGTGATTGCCCGGTGGTGCGGGCAGGGGCGACGCCGCCTTTCGCTCCGCGCCGCCGATTCTACGGGAGTTTTGTGCAAGGCTTGACGCCCTGCGCAAAACCTCATAGTCACCCCTATCTCGCAAGAGAATCAAATTGCGGCAAGGGTTCCGCCCAGCCCCGCAAGATCACCTGATCAGCCTCAGCCCGATGGCCCAAACGCCTCGGGCTTGTGTTGTGAAAAAAGGGTCTGGAACGACGGACCCGCAACGAAAAGGAATAGCTAACGTGGCACGTATTGCCGGCGTAAACATCCCGACTGCAAAGCGGGTTCCAATCGCCCTCACCTATATCACCGGTATTGGCACCTCCTCCGCCAAAGCCATCTGCGAAGCCGTTGGCATCGACGCGACCCGTCGCGTTAACGAACTGTCCGACGCCGAAGTTCTGGCCGTGCGTGAGCACATCGACGCCAACTACACCGTCGAAGGCGACCTGCGTCGTGACACGCAGATGAACATCAAACGTCTGATGGACCTTGGTTGCTACCGTGGCCTGCGCCATCGTCGTAACCTGCCCGTCCGTGGTCAGCGTACCCACACCAATGCTCGCACCCGCAAAGGCCCCGCAAAGGCCATTGCTGGCAAGAAGAAATAAGGGAGGGTCTGATCAATGGCACGCGATAAGACAAAGACCAAGCGTAAGGTCTCCAAGAACATCGCCGCAGGCGTGGCGCATGTGAACTCGAGCTTTAACAACACCAAGATCCTAATCTCGGATGTTCAAGGCAACGCAATCTCCTGGTCCTCCGCTGGCACCATGGGCTTCAAAGGGTCGCGTAAATCGACACCCTATGCCGCTCAGATGGCCGCAGAAGATGCTGGCCGCAAGGCGCAGGATCACGGTGTCAAGACGCTGGAAGTCGAAGTACAGGGCCCCGGTTCGGGTCGTGAATCCGCACTCCGCGCTCTGGCGGCTGCCGGTTTCAACATCACGTCGATCCGTGATGTGACCCCGATGGCCCACAACGGCTGCCGCCCGCCCAAACGCCGCCGCGTTTAAGCCGGGACTGTTTTACATGGGGTCGCGCCTTGCGTGCGGCCCCATACCGCTTTTCAGAAACCTCGAGCGTTTGTGTCATTTGGACATGAGGCACAAACAAGGATGGAGGGACGCATGATCCACAAGAATTGGGCTGAATTGATCAAGCCGCAACAGCTTGACGTCAAGCCGGGCAACGACCCCGCACGTCAGGCGACCGTCATGGCCGAACCGCTGGAGCGGGGCTTTGGCCTGACCCTCGGCAACGCGCTGCGCCGCGTGCTGATGTCCTCGCTGCAGGGCGCGGCGATCACATCTGTGCAGATCGACAACGTACTGCACGAGTTTTCCTCCGTCGCCGGTGTGCGCGAAGACGTGACCGACATCATCCTGAACCTCAAGGGCGTCAGCCTGCGCATGGAAGTCGAAGGCCCCAAGCGCCTGTCGATCTCTGCCAAAGGTCCGGGCGTTGTGACCGCCGGTGACATCTCCGAATCCGCCGGTATCGAGATTCTGAACCGCGAGCACGTGATCTGCCACCTCGACGATGGTGCAGATGTCTACATGGAGCTGACCGTCAACACCGGCAAGGGCTATGTTTCCGCAGACAAGAACAAGCCGGAAGATGCGCCCATCGGTCTGATCCCGATCGACGCGATCTATTCGCCGGTCAAGAAGGTCTCCTATGACGTGCAGCCCACCCGTGAGGGCCAGGTGCTGGACTATGACAAGCTGACCATGAAAGTGGAAACAGACGGTTCCATCACGCCGGATGACGCCGTGGCCTTTGCCGCGCGCATCTTGCAGGACCAACTGGGCATCTTCGTGAACTTCGACGAGCCGGAATCGGCGTCCCGTCAGGACGACGACGATGGTCTTGAGTTCAACCCGCTGCTGCTCAAGAAAGTCGACGAGTTGGAACTGTCTGTGCGTTCGGCAAACTGCCTGAAGAACGACAACATCGTCTATATCGGCGACCTGATCCAGAAGACCGAAGCCGAGATGCTGCGCACCCCGAACTTCGGCCGCAAATCCTTGAACGAGATCAAGGAAGTGCTGTCGGGCATGGGTCTGCACCTTGGCATGGATGTCGAAGACTGGCCGCCAGAAAACATCGAAGACCTCGCCAAGAAGTTCGAGGATTCGTTCTAAGAGACACGGACCCGGAAACTTTTAAAGTTTCCGGGCCGATTTCTTCAAAAGAAATCGGGCGCCGTTACGACCGGGCGCAAGCCCCAAGGAGAGCCCAAGACACGCATCGCGGGCCAGACAAAGCAAAACCGCCCGTAGAGGGCTTCACGATTGGAGTAAGACAATGCGTCACGCACGTGGATACCGCCGCCTGAACCGTACACATGAACACCGCAAGGCGCTGTTCTCGAACATGGCAGGCTCGCTCATCGAGCATGAGCAAATCAAAACAACCTTGCCGAAAGCCAAGGAACTCAAGCCGATCATCGAAAAGATGATCACGCTGGCCAAACGCGGCGATCTGCACGCCCGTCGTCAGGCCGCCGCCAAGCTGAAAGAAGACCAGTATGTCGCGAAACTGTTCGACATCCTCGGCCCGCGCTACAAAGACCGCCAAGGTGGTTACGTTCGCGTTCTGAAAGCTGGCTTCCGCTATGGTGACATGGCGCCTATGGCGATCATCGAATTCGTCGACCGCGACCGCGACGCCAAAGGCGCCGCCGACAAAGCGCGTCTGGCCGAAGAAGACGCCGCAGAATAAGATCTCGCAGATTGCGGAATGGAAAGCCCTGCCATTTGGCGGGGCTTTTTCGTTGTCGCGGCAGAGATTTCAAGATCATTCCGAAATGGGAGTTGCGCCAGCCGGGGCGGCTGCGCATATCTGACGGCATGAGATATTTGCTGATGATCCTGACGCTGCTTGCCGCCCCCCTAGCGGCGCAGCAGGTGCCCAGTTCCGCCGCGCAGATGCAGTTGAGTTTCGTGCCACTGGTCAAACAGGCCACCCCCGCGGTGGTCAACATCTACGCCCGCATCCTGACCAAGCCACAGCGCACGCCGCTTCAGGCCGACCCGTTTTTCGAACGGTTCTTTCGGGATCCCTTCTCAGAGCGGCCGCGCGTGCAGAATTCGCTCGGCTCCGGGGTGATTCTATCGGCGGATGGCATCGTGGTGTCGAACTATCATGTGGTGGGCACGGCGACTGATATCCGTGTGGTCCTGAATGACCGGCGCGAGTTCAGTGCCCATGTCCTTCTGGGGGATGCGGAGAGCGATCTGGCGATTCTCAAGCTGGAAGGCGCGGCGGACCTGCCGTTTCTTGAGTTGCGCAATAGTGATGCGGTGGAGGTGGGTGAGCTTGCCTTGGCCATCGGCAATCCCTTCGGCGTGGGGCAGACGGTGTCGAGTGGGATCGTCTCGGGTCTTGCGCGGTCGGGGGCGGCGGATAATGGCGGGCAGGGCTATTTCATTCAGACCGATGCGCCGATCAACCCCGGCAACTCGGGCGGGGCGTTGATTGACATGGCGGGGCGGCTTATCGGGGTGAACACCTCGATCTTGACGCGCTCTGGCGGCAGCAACGGCATCGGCTTTGCGATCCCCGCTGATCTGGTCGCGGCCTTTGTCGCGCAGGCCCGCGCGGGGGAGGTGGCGTTCAGCCGCCCTTGGGCGGGTTTGGCCGGGCAACCGGTGGATGCGGATATGGCTGGGCCGCTGGGGCTGGATCGACCGGGCGGGATCATCGTCTCGGGGCTGCATCGCGCCAGCCCCTTCAACGCGGCGGGGCTGCAGGTGGGGGATGTCATCGTCAGCGTCGATGACCAGCCGGTCAATACGCCGTCAGAGATGGTCTACCGCATGTCGGTCGCCGGTCTTGGGCATTCCGCGCGTGTGGGCGTCAGGCGCGATGGCGTTCTGCAAGAGATGACGGTGGCGCTGATCGCCGCCCCGGATGAACCGGACCGGGCCGAGGTCACGCTGGGCACCCGGAGCCTTTTGCCCGGATTGCGCGCTGCGCGAATCAATCCGGCGGTGATTTCGGAACTGAACCTGCCGCTGGAAAGCAGTGGCGTCGTGGTCATGGATGCGGGCCGCTATGGCCCGCGTGTGGGGCTGCGGGATGGTGATGTGATCCTTTCGGTGAATGGGCTAGAGGTGGCAGAGACGCATAGTTTGGCCGCCCTGCTGTCGGGCGAGGTGCGGCGCATTCAAATGGTCATTCAACGCGGCGACCGGCGTGTCGCACTGCGGTTCAGGGGGTAGCGTGGCGGATCTATTTGGTGACGGCGACCCAGCGGCAGAGGCCGGGCACCGCCCCTTGGCGGATCGGTTGCGGCCGCGCGCGCTGTCCGAGGTGATTGGGCAAGAAAAAGTGCTTGGCCCCGATGCGCCGCTGTCGGTGATGTTGGCCGCGGGCGCGCTGTCTTCGCTGATCTTCTGGGGGCCGCCCGGCGTTGGCAAGACCACCATCGCGCGGCTTCTGGCGGATGAGACCGATCTGCATTTCGTGCAGATCAGCGCGATTTTCTCGGGCGTGCCGGAACTGCGAAAGGTTTTCGACGCGGCCAAGATGCGGCGGCGGCAGGGGCAGGGGACGCTTTTGTTTGTCGACGAAATCCACCGTTTCAACAAGGCGCAGCAGGATGGGTTCTTGCCGCATATGGAGGATGGCACGATCCTTCTGGTCGGTGCCACCACCGAGAACCCGAGTTTCGAATTGAACGCCGCTGTGTTGTCCCGCGCGCAGGTGCTGGTGCTGGAACGCCTGCCGCTCACCGATCTGGAGCGATTGGCGCAGCGGGCCGAGCGCGAGTTGGGCAAGCCCCTGCCGTTGCAGCCCGAGGCGCGCGAGGCGCTTTTGGAGATGGCCGATGGCGACGGGCGGGCGCTGCTCAACCTGATCGAGCAGGTCACGGCGTGGAAGGGCGATGCGCCGCTCGACAAGGCGGGGCTGTCGAAACGCCTTATGCGGCGGGCCGCGCAATACGACAAATCGGGGGATTCGCATTACAACCTGATTTCCGCGCTGCACAAATCCATGCGCGGCTCGGACCCGGACGCGGCGCTTTATTGGCTGGGCCGGATGCTGGAGGGGGGGGAGGACCCGCGCTACCTGATGCGGCGCATTACCCGCATGGCGGTTGAGGACGTTGGCCTCGCCGATCCGCAAGCGCAGGCTTTCTGCCTTCAGGCGTGGGAGACCTACGAACGGCTTGGCAGCCCCGAGGGGGAGTTGGCCATCGCGCAGGCGCTGACCTACATCTGCCTCGCGCCGAAATCCAACGCCGTCTACAAAGCCTACAAGGGGGCCCGCAGGCTGGCCCGCAGCACCGGGTCAGAGCCGCCGCCCAAGCATATCCTCAACGCGCCCACTAAGCTGATGAAGGAGCAGGGCTACGGCAGCGGCTATGCCTATGACCACGACGCCGAAGACGGGTTCTCGGGGCAGAACTACTTTCCCGACACGATGGAGCGCCCCAGCCTTTACGAGCCGGTCGAACGTGGCTTCGAACGGGAGTTGAAAAAGCGACAGGATTACTTCGCGGGGCTGCGGGCCAAGCGGAAAACTTGACTCCGGGCCGCGCCCGCGCGATGGGGTATCGATGATGAAAACACTGATCATGGTGGCGCTCGGCGGCGCTCTGGGCGCGTGCTTGCGCTACCTTGTCGGTCTGACCGTCGGCTTCCCGCTGGGCACGCTGGCGGTGAATGTCGCGGGCTCGCTCGCAATTGGGGTGGTCTGGGTCGCGCTGGCCGATAAGGTGCTGTTGCTGCCCTTTCTGATGACCGGCCTGCTGGGCGGCTTCACCACCTTTTCGGCGTTTTCACTCGACACGATGCGGCTGCTTGAGACAGGCCGCGCCGCTGTCGCATTTTCATATGTGGGGGCCTCGGTGATCTTGTCGCTGGCCGCCTGTTTGCTGGGCCTCTGGGTGGCCCGAGAGGTATTGGCATGAGCCGCGTACAAACCATTACCGTCGCCGAAGGCGATGGCGACCAGCGGCTTGACCGTTGGTTCAAGCGGATGTTTCCGCAGATCAATCAGGGGCTCATCGAGAAGATGTGCCGCAAGGGCGAGATCCGCGTCGATGGAGGCCGGGTCAAGGCCAATACGCGGCTCGAAGCCGGCCAAGAGGTGCGCGTGCCGCCGCTGCCCGACAGCGCCCCGCCGCCGCCGCCAAAGCGGACGCGCATTACCGATGCTGATGCCAAGATGATCCGCAACTGCGTGATCTACCGCGACGAGCATGTCATCGCGCTGAACAAACCGCCGGGACTGGCGGTGCAGGGCGGCTCGGGGCAGGCGGACCGCCATGTCGATGCGTTGTCTGAGGCGTTGATCTTTGACGCCGAGGAAAAACCGCGTCTGGTGCACCGGCTTGACCGTGATACCTCGGGCGTGCTGCTGCTGGCGCGGACCCGTCTGGCGGCCAAGGCGCTCACAGCGGCGATGCGGCACCGCGAGACGCGCAAGATTTACTGGGCCATCGTCGCCGGTGTGCCGACGCCGTACTTGGGCGAAATCAAATACGGTCTCGTTAAAGCTGGTGGTCATGGCCGCAGCGGCGAGGGCGAGAAGATGATCGCCGTGCATCCGCGCGATATGGATGACACGCCCGGCGCGAAACGGGCGCATACGCTCTATGCCACGCTGTTCCGCGTCGGCTCGCGCGCGTCTTGGGTGGCGATGGAGCCAGTCACCGGCCGCACGCACCAGCTGCGCGCGCATATGGCCGAGATCGGGCATCCGATCGTCGGCGATGGGAAATACGGCGGCTCGGGGCAAGAGAACCTCGGCGACGGCTGGGGCGCGCAACTGGGCGGGATCATCTCGAAAAAGCTGCACCTGCACGCGCGGATGATGCGGTTTGAGCATCCCCATACCCGCAAGACGGTTACCATCACCGCCGAGTTGCCCGAACATATGGCGCATAGCTGGGACACCTTTGGCTGGACCGAAGATCTGGCCGACGAAGACCCATTTGAGTCGCTGCAATGAGCAAGCCACTGCGTTTGGTGATCTTTGACGTCGACGGCACGCTGGTCGACAGCCAAGGCGATATCGTGGCCGCGATGACGGCGGCCTTTGCGGCTGTCGACGCGCCCGCGCCGAGCCGTGCCGAGATCCTGTCGATCGTCGGCCTGTCGCTTGATGTGGCAATGACCGTACTGGCGCCCACACGCCCGACCGGCGATCACCTTGCGATGGTGGAGGCCTATAAGGCCGCCTATATGACCCTGCGGGCCGAGGCGGGTGTTGCGCAATCCTCGCCGCTTTATCCTGGCGCGCTGGACACGTTGCGGCGCCTTCACGGCGAGCCGGAGGTGCTGTTGGGCGTGGCCACCGGCAAGTCGAAACGCGGGCTTGATAAGTTGATCGCCGGGCACGGGCTGGAAGGGCTTTTCATCACGCAGCAGGTCGCAGATTTTCACCCCTCCAAGCCGCATCCATCGATGATCCATCAGGCGATGGCCGATGCCGGTGTGGGGCCGGAGGCGACGGTGATGATCGGCGATACCTCTTTCGACATGGACATGGCCGCCGCCGCCGGGGTGACCGGGATCGGGGTCAAATGGGGCTATCACGGCCCGGAACGGTTGGCCGCTGCCGCGCATCTGGTTGAGGATTTCGCGGCGCTGCCCGCCCTGCTGGAACAAATCTGGAGCATTCCCGCATGAGTGACTGGAAAGCCAAACGCTTTTGGAAAGACGCCGCCGTGGTCGCGGTCGAGGACGGTTTCACCGTGGAATTGGATGGCCGCCGGGTGAAGACCCCGGCCAAGCGGCTTCTGACCCTGCCGACCCGCGCCATGGCCGATGCCGTGGCCGCCGAATGGCAGGCGCAGGAAAAGCAGATCGATCCCCGCACAATGCCGGTGACGAAAACCGCAAATGCCGCGATCGACAAGGTCGCGGTGCAAAAGGCCGAGGTCGTCGACATGCTGGCGGCCTATGGGGACAGTGACCTGCTGTGCTACCGCGCCGACAGCCCCGAAGAATTGGTCGCCCGGCAGGCAGCGCAGTGGGATCCGATGCTGGATTGGGCGGCAGAGACACTCGGCGTCCGTCTGGAGCCGCGACAGGGTATCATGCATGCCCCGCAAACGCCCGAAGCCTTGGCCGAGTTGCACCGCCGGACGGCGCGGCTCGATGCGTTCGAATTGGCGGCATTTCATGACCTTGTCAGCCTGACCGGTTCGCTGATCCTTGGCTTTGCCGCGCTTGAACAAGCCTTTGACCCCGAAGAGATTTGGGCCTTGTCGCGGCTGGATGAGAATTGGCAGGCCGAGCAGTGGGGCCGTGATGACGTGGCCGAGCAAGAGGCCGAAATCAAGCGACAAGCGTTTTTACATGCATGTGCAATTATCGTGCTTTGCAAAGCTGCTTAACTTGATAAAAGCTTTGCCATGCGATGTGAAAACGCGCCCTGATTTTGCCCATCGCGCCCTTGACCTTCAAACCTGAATCCGCCCACACTGCTTTTCATTGAGCAGGGGGAACCCTGCGCAAGATCGCTTTCGGCGTCACCTGACGTCGGATTAACCGCCAGTGAACGTGGCGGACTATCAGGAAGAGGTAAAAATGAAAAAAACCGTAATTTTTGGCGCGCTGACCGTTGCTGGCCTTGCGGCCGGTGCTGCTGGTGCCGCCACGCTTGATGACGTCAAGGCCCGCGGCAAGCTGAACTGTGGCGTGACCACAGGCCTTGCTGGCTTTGCCGCGCCGAATGCTAACGGCGAATGGGAAGGTTTCGACGTGGCTGTGTGCCGTGCCGTTGCCGCCGCCGTACTGAGCGACAAGAACGCCGTGGAATTCGTGCCGACAACCGGCAAGACCCGCTTCACCGCGCTGGCCTCGGGCGAGATCGACTTCCTCGCACGGAACACCACATGGACCTTCAGCCGTGACACCGACCTGAAGTTCGACTTCATCGGCGTCAACTACTACGACGGTCAGGGCTTCATGGTCCCCAAAGCGCTTGGCGTTTCCTCGGCCAAGGATCTGGACGGCGCGACCGTCTGCATCCAGACCGGCACAACAACCGAGCTGAACCTCGCGGACTTCTTCCGCAAGAACAACATCAGCTATGAGCCGGTGCCTGTCGAAACCAACGCCGAAGGCCAACAGCAGTACCTTGCTGGTGCCTGCGACACCTACACCACAGACGCATCCGGCCTTGCCGCGACACGCGCCACTTTTGAGAACCCCGGCGAGCACGTGCTGCTGCCCGAGATCATCTCGAAAGAGCCGCTCGGCCCGCTGGTCCGTCACGGCGACAACGACTGGGGCGACATCACCCGCTGGGTGCTGAACGCGCTGATCGCTGCTGAAGAACTGGGTGTCACATCCGCCAACATCGAAGAGATGACCGGCAACACCAACAACCCTGAGATCGCTCGCCTTCTGGGCACCGAAGGTACCTTGGGTGAGATGATCCGCCTCGACGCCGAGTGGGCCAAGCGCGCCATCATGGCCGAAGGCAACTACGGCGAGATCTTTGCCAAGAACATCGGCGAAGAGACCCCGATCGGTCTGGCACGCGGGCTGAACGCCCAGTGGACAGACGGTGGCCTGCTCTACGCACCGCCCTTCCGCTAAATAGCAAGCCAAGGGGCGCAGGAATTCCTGCGCCCTTTGTGCCTCTGGGGGCGCGAAGTGCCTTTGCGACACGAAAAACGGTCTAAAAACGACTGACAAAACCCCAACGAGACAATAAAAGCCCACGATCGAAGAAACGATCAACGACCAAAAATGATTCGGCCAAGGTGCGCCAAATGCACCAATAAAAAACAAGCCGGAACACAGGGATACATACATGACGACATTCTCCGACCCTCCCAAGGAGTCGTTCCGGCCATCTATGCTGTTGAGCGACACCCGCTATCGGTCGATTACCTTTCAGGTTATCGCACTTGCGCTGCTGGTCACGGCGATCTGGTATCTGGGATCGAACCTTGCCGCGAACCTTCGCGCCGCCGGGTTGAACATCTCTTTCCAGTTCCTCGGTAACCCCGCGGGCTATGACATCAACCAAACGCTGATCCCCTATACCAGCCAGTCGTCGAACCTTCAGGCGGCATGGGTCGGCATCATCAACACGCTGCTGGTGTCCTTCCTTGCCTGCGTGACGGCCACGATCTTTGGCGTCGTCGCCGGGGTTCTGCGCCTGTCGAACAACTGGCTTATCCGCAAGCTGATGGCAGGCTATGTCGAGATCTTCCGCAACATCCCGGTGCTGATCTGGATCCTGATCATCTACACCNTCATGACCGCCGCGATGCCCGCGCCTTCGGCCTTCCGGGGCGATGATCCGGCGTCGAGCATGATGCTGGGGTCTTTTGCCTTTACCAACCGGGGCGTCTATATCCCCGGTCCGGTCTGGGGACCGGGCTCGATGATCGTGGTGGCGACCTTTGTCGCCTCGGTGATCGGCGTCTTTGCCTACCGCCGCTATGCGACGAAACTGCTTTANGACACCGGTCGCCTGCTGCCGATGCTTTGGCCCTCGGTCGCGATCTTGTTGCTGCCGACGATCATCATGTTCTTCATCATGGGCATGCCGATCGGGCTGGATTACCCCGCGCTCAAAGGGTTCAACTTCCGCGGCGGCATCCAGATTGGTGCACCGCTGATCGCACTGTGGTTCGCCCTGTCGATCTACACCGGTGCTTTCATCGCCGAGAACGTCCGCGCGGGCATCCAAGCCGTCAGCAAGGGCCAGTCCGAAGCCGCTGCTGCCTTGGGGCTGCGGTCGGGCCGGATCATGAACCTTGTGGTGCTGCCGCAGGCGCTGCGCGTAATCATCCCGCCGCTGATCTCGAACTACCTCAACATCACCAAGAACTCCTCGCTGGCGATCCTCGTGGGCTATGCCGACATCACCGCCACACTGGGCGGGATCACCCTGAACCAAACCGGGCGGGCGATCGAATGTGTCGTCTTGTTGATGCTCTTCTACCTCGTCATCTCGCTGGGCATCTCCATGGTGATGAACGTCTACAACAACGCAACGAAGCTGAAGGAGCGTTAAGCCATGTCAGACACACATGCTGAATCCATCGCCTTCGTGCGCGAAACCTCACTGCCGCCTTCGGCACCGCCGGACAAGGTGGGCGGCCCGGTAAAGTGGGTGAAAGACAACCTCTTCCCGACATGGGCGAATGCCCTGCTGACGGTGGTGGCGCTTTATTTCCTCTATCTCTTGCTGGCCGGCTCTCTGCCATGGCTGTTGAACGGCGTTTGGTCGGCAAGCAGCCTGTCTGAATGTCGCGAGGTGCTGGACGGGGCTACGGGCGCCTGTTTCTCGGTGCTGAGTGAGCGTTGGCATCAGCTCCTATTCGGGTTCAAATATCCCAGTGATCAATACTGGCGTCCGACCCTCGCGTTGGTGCTGCTGTTCCTTGCGGTGGCCCCCGTGCTCTTCATCGACCTGCCGCGCAAGCTGCTTTATTTCACTGGNGTCTACCCGTTTCTGGCCTTCTGGNTGATCTGGGGCGGTCCAATCTGGGGGCCGATCTTTGCCCTCTTGGGCGTGATCGCGGGCTATATCGTCTATAGCCGTCTGGTGCAGAAAAGCTTTGCCATGGCGCTGGCGGGCGGCCTCGTTGCTGCGGTGATCGTCTGGTATATCGGTGGCTTCATCGGGGAGGCTTTGCGCCCCGCCTCGCCACTGCTGCAAGCGATCCCCAGCCGNGACCTTGGTGGCTTCATGCTNAANATGATGCTGGGNATCACCTGTGTGTCACTGTCGCTGCCGATCGGAATTGCGCTGGCTTTGGGGCGTCAGTCTCACCTGCCAATCGTCAAAGGCATCTGCGTGGTCTTTATCGAATTCGTCCGGGGCGTGCCGCTGATCACGCTCTTGTTCGTAGCGAACGTGATGCTGGCCTATTTCTTCCCGCCGGGCTCGGGCGTTGACCTCTTCATCCGCGTCGTGATCATGATCACCATGTTCTCTTCGGCCTATATCGCCGAGGTGATCCGGGGCGGTCTGGCCGCGCTGCCAAAGGGCCAATACGAGGCCGCAGACAGCCTTGGCCTTGATTACCCGCAGGCGATGCGGCTGATCATCCTGCCGCAGGCGCTGAAGATTTCGATCCCGGGCATCGTCAACATCGCGGTGGGCCTGTTCAAGGACACCACGCTGGTCTCGGTGATCTCGCTCTTCGATATCATCGGCATGATCCGCGGCCCGATCTTGGCCTCGACCGATTGGAACGGCGTCTACTGGGAGCTTTTCCTCTTTGCTTCCGTGCTGTTCTTCATCGTTTGCTACGGCATTTCTCAATACTCGCAGTGGCTGGAACGCCGTCTTGCGACTGACCATCGTTAAGGGAGGGTTCTCGCATGGCTGAGACCGCACAAATGAAAGTATCCGACGAAGTCGCGATTCGGATCGAGAACATGAACAAGTGGTATGGCGCGTTCCACGTGCTGCGCGACATCGACCTGACGGTGCACCGGGGCGAGCGTATCGTGATCTGCGGGCCCTCGGGCTCGGGGAAGTCGACGCTGATCCGCTGCATCAACGCTTTGGAAGAGCATCAGAAGGGCACCATCGAGGTCGACGGCACGCTGCTGAGTTCGGACCTCAAGAACATCGACAAGATCCGGTCAGAGGTCGGCATGTGCTTTCAGCACTTCAACCTCTTCCCGCATCTGACGATCCTTGAGAACTGCACGCTGGCGCCGATCTGGGTTCGCAAGACGCCCAAAAAGGAAGCCGAGGAAACGGCGATGCACTTCCTTGAAAAGGTGAAGATCCCCGATCAGGCCAATAAGTACCCCGGTCAGCTTTCGGGTGGTCAGCAGCAGCGTGTGGCGATTGCCCGTTCGCTTTGCATGCGCCCGCGCATCATGCTTTTCGACGAGCCGACATCGGCGCTTGATCCTGAGATGATCAAAGAGGTGCTCGACACGATGATCGAGCTTGCCGAAGAGGGCATGACGATGCTCTGCGTGACCCACGAGATGGGCTTTGCCCGTCAGGTGGCGAACCGGGTGATCTTTATGGACGAAGGCCAGATCGTTGAACAGAACGAGCCGGAAGCCTTCTTCAACAACCCACAGAGCCCGCGCACACAGTTGTTCCTGAGCCAGATTCTGGGGCACTAAGCCGCGTTAAAGCATGATAACCAACCAAACGCCCCGGCCAATCGGTCGGGGCGTTTTGCGTTTCAGACCAGTTGCTTNGGCACGGTAAAGGCGNGCAACCCGCCGCTGCCGGGGGCGAGGTCGGCCCAACTATCGATATCGAAATCCATCACCGTGGTCGCGCCGGAAGGATAGCGGTCAAAGGCATCCTGATCGGGCGTCTGCTGCAACAGCAGCGCTGCGGCAGCGGCAATACCGGGGTTATGCGCGACAAGCAGCAGGGTGTCGCCAGACGCTCGCTGGCGCAGGTTTGCTATGATCTCATCGGGTTCGGCGAGATAAAGCTGGCGGAGGTGTTCCACCGCGCAGCTTTCAGGCAGGTTCAAAAGCGCGCAGGTTTCGCGCGTGCGCGCCGCCGTGGAACAGAGCACTGCATCAGGCAGCAGCCCTTCAGCCCGCAGCCAGTTGCCAAGCGCTTCGGCAGCGCCACGCCCACGGGGATTCAGAGGGCGATCGTGATCGCTGGTCCCGTGGGACCAGTCCGATTTCGCATGTCGCATTAGGATCAGGCGGCGCATGTCATTCCTTTCACTGCTCGGCCCATCATAGGCGCGAAGCAGGGGCAGGGGGCAAGCGCTTTGACTTAGCCTTTGCGAATGATGCTGCCCGCGCCGTGCTCTGTAAAAAGCTCCAGCAAGCAGGCATTGGGCGCCCGCCCGTCAAGGATCACCGCCGCGCGCACGCCGCCTTCGAGTGCATCTAGTGCTGTCTGAACCTTGGGGATCATCCCGCCTGCAATGGTGCCATCGGCGATCATGTCGTTGATCTGGCTCGCCGTCAGGTCGGTCACCACCTCACCCGCGCCATCTTTGACGCCAGCCACGTCCGTGAGCAACAGGAGGCGGTCGGCCTTCAGCGCGCCCGCTATGGCGCCTGCGGCGGTGTCACCATTGATGTTATAGGTCTCACCGCCCCGGCCCATGCCAAGCGGTGCGATGACGGGAATGATGCCCTTGTCGGCAAAGTCACGCAGGATGCGCGGGTTCACCTGTGTCGGGTTGCCGACGAGGCCCAGAGCGGGGTCTTCGGGCTCGCAAACGATCAATCCGCTGTCCTTGCCCGAGACGCCCACGGCGCGTCCCCCCTGTTCGGAAATCGCCTGCACGATCCGCGCATTGACGAGGCCCGAGAGCACCATCTCGACCACTTCCATAGTTGCGGCATCAGTGACCCGCTTGCCGTTCACGAATTCGGATTTGATGTTCAGCCGCGCCAGCATGTCGTTGATCATCGGGCCGCCGCCATGGACGATCACCGGGTTCACACCCACCTGCCGCATCAGCGCCACATCGCGGGCGAATTCATCCATCGCCTCATCGCTGCCCATCGCATGACCGCCCAGTTTGATGACCACGGTGGCATCGGCATATCGTTGCAGGAAGGGCAGTGCTTGGCTGAGGGTTTGGGCGGTGGCGATCCAGTCGCGGTTCATGTCTTGCGTTCTCATCTGTTGACCCATGGGAAGCCGATAGCGGCGGAAAGTGCTATTCCAGCGTGGCGATGATGGCACGCAGGGTAGGGATGCCCCAGCCCTTTTCCGAAGACGTGACCACAATCTCGGGATAGGCGGCGGGGTGTTTGCTCAGCGCGTCTTTCACCTGCGTCAGGATCTTCTCGCGCTCGGATTCTTTCACCTTGTCTGCCTTGGTCAGCACGACCTGAAAGGTCACGGCAGAGCTGTCGAGCAGGGACATGATTTCGTTGTCGACCTTTTTGACGCCATGGCGCGCGTCGATCAGCACAAAGGCGCGGCGCAGGGTCTGACGGCCCGAAAGGTATTGCTTGAGCAGACGCTGCCATTTCTCGACCACCGGCAGCGGCGCGTTGGCATAGCCGTAGCCCGGCAGGTCAACGAGGTAATGCTCTTCGCCGGCCGTGAAGAAGTTAATCTCCTGCGTACGGCCGGGCGTGTTCGACGCCCGCGCCAGGGCCTTCATCCCCGTCAGCGCGTTGATCAGCGTCGATTTCCCGACGTTGGAACGGCCCGCAAAGCAGACCTCCATCCGGTCTGGGGGCGGCAGCCCGTCCATCGCCACCACGCCTTTGACGAATGTCGTCTCACCGGCGAAAAGCATCCGGCCTTTTTCGGCGCTCGGCGCGTCCGGCTCCTCGGCAATGGTGTAGTTCACTTGCATCAAATCAGCTCCAGTTCGTCGCCCACGGCGATCTCTCCGCCGGTGGTGACGGTCAGGGTAACACCGAAGTCTCGGTGACCCAATTGGTCAAGCGCGGCGAGCGTATCCACGTCGCGCGCGCCGGTGTCGGTGTTCACGGTCGTGGCAAGGCAGCGGGTGATGCGTTTTGACACATGCAGCCGCGCCTCGCCGATTTTCAGGTCGCGTCCGATCCATTCGAACTCATCCCACGGGGCCGCGCCGTCAAACCAGATGTTGCCGCGCCAGCGGGCGGTTTGCAGCGGGCTGCCGGCAAGCGCTTCGACTGCGGCATGGGAGGCCAGGCTATTGAGCGAGAGCGTCGGTTCGGCACTGTCGGTATAGCCGCGCCCGTCGAGCCGCAGGATATCTACGGGGGCGGCGCGGCCTTCGGCCACCAAGGGGCGCACCCAGTCAAGGAATGCGGCCTGTTCGCGATCGGGGTGAAAGGTGATCTCGCCGCGCGTCGGGTGGCGCAAGGTCAGCTTCTCTGTCGCCTCATCCAGCTTGGCCGTGATTGCCTGCAGCTGCGGCGAAGACGCCCCCCGCGTGAAATTCAAACACCGCGCCCAATCTCCGGGCGCGGCTTTGGATGCGTCATGGGCCACGGCCCAAAGCCGGTCATAGGGCATCGACTGCCCGGCGCGCAGGGTCACACGCTCAACCGTCTCGCGGCCATGGGCCTTGAGCGGGTGCCGGTTGAGCGCGGTGACCTGCATCACTTTTTCGACTTGCCCGATTTGGGTTTGCTATCTGCATTGGCGGCATCACCCTTGGGCGTGCGTTTAAAGCCGCCTGCGATGTTGCCCCAGAGGTCAGGCTTGTACCCTTGGCTGCGCATGATCAGATACTGCTGGGTGAAGGTGATCGTGTTGTTCGCGATCCAGTAGACCACAAGGCCGCTCGCGAAACCGCCCAGCATGAACATGAAGACCCAAGGCATCCAAGCAAAGATCATCTGCTGGGTCGGATCGGTGGGGGCCGGGTTCAGCTTTTGCTGCAGGTACATGGAGATACCCAGCAGAAGCGGCAGAATACCGATGAACACCAGCGCCAGCATCGAGCCGGGCTCGGGGGCCGCATAGGGCAGCAGGCCCCAGAGGTTCATGATCGAGGTCGGATCGGGCGCGCTGAGGTCTTGGAACGGGCCAAAGAAGGGCGCGTGGCGCAATTCGATCGTGACAAAGATCACCTTGTAGAGCGAGAAGAAGATCGGGATTTGCAGAAGGATCGGCAGACAGCCCGCGGCGGGGTTTACCTTGTTCTTCTTGTAGAGCTCCATCATGCCCTGCTGCATCTTCTGACGGTCGTCGCCCGCATCTTTCTTCAGCTTTTCCATTTCGGGCTGAAGTTCCTTCATCCGCGCCATGGAGACGTAGGATTTATAGGCCAGCGGGAAGAGCAGCGCCTTAATCAGCAGCGTCAGGCCGATGATCGCAACGCCCATGTTGCCGATGAGCTGGTTGAGGTTGTGCAGCAGCCAGAAGATCGGCTTGGTCAGGAAAAAGAACCAACCCCAGTCGATGCTATCGATGAATTTGGCGACACCGGAGGCTTGGTAATCCTGCAGGGTTTCCCACTCCTTCGCACCCGCGAAGAACTTGCTGGAGGTGCTCACGCTTTCGCCTGCCGCGACCGAGCGGGTCGGCTGGCGGGTGAAGGCACGGTAGGTGTCGGCGCGCGGGTCATAGGTGAGCGCCTGCTCAAAGGTCTCGCCCGCGTCGGGGATCAGCACGGCCTGCCAATAGTGATCGGTGAAGCCAACCCAGCCCTCGGTGACGCCTTCGGTGACCACGGCGGGGCGGCCCCAGGTGCTGTTCACATCGGCTTCGGCGATATCGTCCCAATCGACTTCGGAAAGCTCACCATTGGCCATGGCCACGGCACCTTCATGCAGGATGAAGAAGCTTTTCAGGTCTTCGGGCAGCCCGTGTTGCGCGATCATGCCGAAGGGGGCGAGGTTCACCGCGCCTTCGCCATTGTTGGTCACGCTCTGGGTGATGTCGAACATATACTCGTCGTCGACCGAGATGGTGCGGGTAAAGACCTGACCGGCACCATTGTCCCAGCTTAAAGTGACGGGGCTGTCGACGCCCAGTGTTTCGCCCTCACTCAGGGTCCAGAGCGTATCGACACCCGGCACGGCATCGGGCGCAAGGCCAGAGCCTGCGGCCCAACCATGCAGCGCGTAATAGGCATCGCTCGATCCTTCGGGGGAGAGCAGGGTCACGATTTCGGCGTCTGCGTCGAGCGTGGTTTGGTAGTCGTTCAGTTTCAGGTCGTCGATCCGACCACCCATCAGCGAGATGGAGCCGCTGACCTTGTCGGTCGCAATGGCCACGCGGGGGGCAGCCGCCAGAGCCGCGCGGCGGCCTTCGGGTGCGGCGCCTTCGCCATCCTCCGTGCCGGGCGCGGCAGCGGTGTCGGCGGTGGAGGCGGGGACCGAGGTGCCCTCGATGGTTTGGCTGGTCTCTGTGCCGGGTTCTAGCGCAGGGTCGGCTTCGGGGGGCGGGAACAGGAGGAACCACACGAGGATGACGGCAAAGCTGAGCGCCGTGGCAAGGATGAGATTCTTGTTCTGTTCGTCCATGGGGGCCGCCACCTGATGTCTTTGAATATCACGGGGGTTCAACAGAGTGCGGGGCCAAAGGTCAAGTGGAATCGGGTAAGGTTGGGGGCAATGTACCGTGGTTTTGGCCCATCTGGCATGGGTTTTGCGGAGTTTCGCCGGGGACGGTTGCGGGTGGCCTGTGGCACTGGCTTTGACTGGGCCGGGGCCGAAGGGGTTTGGCGGCCTCGGCGCGAGGGGCGTATCATCGGCTCGGGGCAGGCACGGCGTGCTACATTTGGCGCGTGCAGACCTGACGAGGGCGCCGCCGCTATGTCGCGCGTCCGTTCATAATGCGGGGGACATCTTGCAGTTTCGCATTGTGGCGGGCGATCCAATCAAGAGTTTGTTCAAAAGGCATGGGCCGGGCGATGCCGAAGCCTTGCACATGGTCACAGCCGAGTTGGGCCAACAGGACATGCTCCCCCACCGTCTCCACCCCTTCGGCAAGGGTTTCGACGCCCAGTCGTTCGGCCATGGTCAAGATGGCGCTGATCATGCGTTGCTGATCGGGGTCGCGATCGGCCTTCATGACGAAGGAACGGTCGATTTTGATCCGGCTTACCGAAAAGCGGCGGATGGACGCGATGGAGGCATGGCCGGTACCGAAATCATCAAGGTCAATGCGGCAACCGAGCTTGCGCAGGGCATTTATATTTCGGGTGATCACATCATCGGCGGCAGAAGCGACGACTGTTTCCAGTACTTCGATTGCGAGCCTTTCAGGGGATAAATCAAAACGGTCCAACTCCCACGTGATTTTGTCGATGAGCTGAGGGTTGGCAAGTTCGCCGCCTGCGAAATTCACACCGATTTGGGGCACTTCGGTGCCGGAGCTATCCCAGGCTTTGAGCGCAGCGAAGGAATGATACATCATTACCTCGGCCAAACGCTCCAACAGGCCAGCTTCTTCGACGGCGGGCAGGAAATCGGAGGGCGGGATCATGCCTTGGACCGGGTGGTTCCAGCGCGCCAGTGCTTCAAAGCCGGTGATTTGGCCGGTGTCGGTTGAGATCTGCGGCTGGAACCATGGTTGAATCTGCCCGCTGTCCAATGCCTGCGCGACCTCCTCGCGCAGTTCTGCGCGGCTTTCGGTTTCCCGGCGCATCTGGTCAGAGAAGGCGCGGATGGAAGATGGCCCGCGCCGCTGGCCGCTGCGCAGCGCCGTGGCGGCGGCAGCAAGCCAAGCGGAGCCATCACCGCCCGGGGCGCGGGTGTTGAGGCAAAATCCGACGGAGGCCGTGAGATAGATCGTAACTCCATCGACAAAGAACGGTTCTTCCAAAGTGGCCTGAAGCCGCCCGGCGAGTTGAATGCAAAGCTCAAGATCAAGCTGGCGGACCGGGGCCGTGCAGATGGCGAAACGTGCTTCGCCCATCTTGCCGATGATATCGTCATCCCGCAGGGCGCTGTGCAACCGTTCGCCGCTTTGCCGCGCAATCGTATCTGCGGCAGATTGGCCGTAACGTTCGATAATCTGGTCAAAATCCTCAAGCGCGATAAAGCACGTTGCCGACAAGCGGCCCTGTGTTCGGGCGCTTTGAAAGACCTGTTCGGTCAACTCTTCGAAGGTGCTGCGCTGTAGTATGGCGGTGTGCGCGTCACGGGGTAATGTCGCCCCCTCGCCAAACCGCTGCCCCGCAAGAAAAAGAAGCGGCAGCGCGGCGGAGACGCCAAACAGGGCCATTTCACCGCCAATCCAAAACGCCAGCAATGACATCGCGGGGAGAAAGGCCAGAGCGGCCTGACCGCTAAGCAATGCGGCGAGCGACTGGCGCAGTTGCCCGGGCCCAGTGGTGCGGTAATGTGCCATCGCGATATCCCTCTTCAATGCGCGCCATGCCTGCGCTGATGGGGGTGGGATATCGCCTTTAGGGTGTGTCGTGGGTTAACAGAGACCGGTTTTTCGCGGATTATTATCTAAAATTGTTCTCGCTCTGTACTCTCAATGTTCCGCGTAAGCCCGGCAAAGTCGAAAAGCTCGGGATCCAGCAAATGTGAGGGCCGGGCGTTCATCAGGGCGCGGAACATAACTTGCCGACGACCGGGGCTATTGGCCTCCCATCCGTCGAGAATCGCCTTGACCTGCTGGCGTTGAAGCCCGTCCTGCGACCCGCAAAGATCGCAGGGAATGATCGGATAATTCATCGCCGTGGCAAAGCGTTCACAATCGCTTTCAGCCACATGGGCGAGGGGGCGGTAGAGGAACAGATCGCCTTCTTCGTTTACCAATTTGGGCGGCATCGTCGCCAGCCGTCCGCCGTGGAAAAGGTTCATGAAAAAGGTTTCGAGGATGTCATCCCGATGATGCCCCAGCACCACGGCAGAGCAGCCTTCCTCCCGCGCGATCCGGTAAAGATTGCCCCGGCGCAGACGGCTGCAAAGGGCGCAGAAGGTGCGTCCGGCGGGGATCTTGTCCATCACGATTGAGTAGGTGTCTTGATATTCGATGCGATGCGGAACGCCCATCTTTTCAAGGAATTCCGGCAGCACGGTGGCCGGAAAGTTCGGCTGGCCTTGGTCGAGGTTGCAAGCCAGAAGCTCGACAGGCAGCAGGCCACGCCATTGCAATTCATGCAGGACCGCAAGCAGGGTGTAGCTGTCTTTGCCGCCCGACAGGCAGACCAGCCATTTGGGTTTCGGCGCGCCCTCGGCGGTCGGCTCGACCATGCCGTATTGGTCAATCGCCTCGCGGGTCATACGGACGATACGCTTGCGCAGCTTCTTGAATTCGGTGCTTTGCGGTGCGCCGGCAAAGAGGGGGTGAATCTCGTTGGTTTCGTCCAGCATCGTCGGTCTCTCACTATCTGCTTGGCTTCACCTAGGGCATTTTACCCCTTTGCCGCAAGCGTGGCGCTAGTCTGGGACGTTGTCGATCCCGCTGTGGCCCCATGGATGGCAGCGGGCGATGCGCCGCGCGGCCAGCCATCCGCCCCGCAGACCGCCGTGTTTTTGCAAAGCTTCCAGAGCATAGGCGCTGCAGGTGGGCTGGTAGCGGCAATTGTATCCAACCCATGGGCTGAAAAGCAGCCGGTAGCCGCGCACCGGGAGGGCGAGCAGCGCCGCCAAGGGGGTCATTTGCGCGCCCCGTGCAGGATATCAAGCGCGCGGGTGAGATCGGCAAGCAATTGGTCGAAGGGCAGGGTCGCCGTCGCCTCGCGCCGCCCGACAAAGACATAGTCCATGCCCGCTTGCCCCGCCTGAGGCAGGGTCAGCCGTGCGATTTCCCGCAGGCGGCGCTTGGCGCGGTTGCGGGCAACGGCGTTGCCGACCTTTTTCGAGCAGGTAAACCCCACGCGAATGGGCGCCGCGCTGGGCTCATCTTCCCGGCGGGGTCGCATTTGTAGAATAAAACCGGGGGTCGCCACACGTTTGGCGCGGCTGGCACGCTGAAAGTCCGCCCGTTTAGTCAGGGTTTCCAGACGCAGAGAAACCGCCGGGGCAGGGTTCCCCTTCGTGGCGCAAGTGCCATTCAAGGGTGCCTCCGGCGGTGTCATACTCTGGTTCCGAAGATCGAGGGCGCTTACGCGCTCAGCGATTTCCGGCCCTGTGCGCGGCGTGCATTGATGATCTTACGGCCGGCTTTGGTGGCCATGCGCGCGCGGAAACCATGGCGCCGCTTGCGCACGAGGTTCGAGGGTTGAAAGGTGCGTTTCATCGCTCCGTCTCCATCTAAAGCTGGCTGGGCACGGAATCACTTAAAGGGTTCCACCGCGGCCAGCGTCAATTCAAGCCCGTCCTCTAATGCGGCGGGGCGCGCAAGTCAAACCCCCTGAGGCGGAAAAACTGCGCTTTGCAACAAAATGCCGGTCAGAAGGGCGCGGTTTGTTTCAGTTCGCCCTTCTACCCTGCGAAATCGGGGCTCTGGGCACAAGTCCTATCAAGCGCGCGTGAGGAGCCTGTTCCTGCGCGCTGCTTCACGCCATCATTAAGGAAACGGAAAATGGTCTGATGTAGGCCTAATGAAAGTGTTGAAATGAGCCGCAAAGATCAAAGTAAGCCCGCGCTGATGCGTTACCTGCCCCTTGCGGTGATCCTAGCGGTCGCCGCCATCGGCGCGTTTACCCTGCGTGATTACCTGAGTTTCGACGCCCTGCGTGAGAATCGCGAGGCGCTGATCGCCTTTCGCGACAACAACTACCTGCTGACCGCGCTGGCCTTTGTCGCCGCCTATGTAGTGATCGTGGCATTCTCCCTACCGGGGGCCACAGTGGCGACATTAACTGGCGGCTTTCTGTTCGGGCTGTTTCCCGGTGTCCTNTATAACGTGGGTGGGGCCACACTCGGCGCGATCGTGATCTTCCTGGCGGCGCAATGGGGTCTGGGCGACCGGCTGAAAGAGCGGATGGATGCCTCTGATGGGGTGGTGCGCAAGATCAAGGCAGGGATCGACGATAACCAGTGGTCGATGCTCTTCTTTATCCGGCTCGTGCCGGTGGTGCCGTTTTTCGTTGCGAATCTGGTGCCCGCATTCCTTGGCGTGCCATTGTTTCGTTTCGCCATCTCCACGTTNTTCGGCATCATGNCGGGGGCGCTGGTCTTNACCTCNGTCGGGGCTGGGCTAGGTGCAGTCTTCGCCCGAGGCGAGACGCCGGACCTCGGAATCATCTTTGAACCCCATATTTTGCTGCCCATTCTGGGCCTTTGCGTTCTGTCGCTGCTGCCTGTGGCGATCAAGACATTTACCGGCAAGAAGGATCTGCTGAAATGACCAACCGTATCAAGACCGATGTTCTGATCATCGGCGCAGGCTCTGGCGGGTTGTCGGTGGCGGCGGGGGCCGTCCAGATGGGCGCGGATGTGACCTTGCTCGAAGGGCACAAGATGGGCGGCGATTGCCTGAACTATGGCTGTGTGCCGTCGAAGGCGCTGATCAAGACCGGCAAGACCGCCCATGCTCAACAGCACAGTGCGCAATATGGGGTCGCGAATGCCGCCGGAGCGGTGGATTACGCGGCCGCCAAGGATCACGTGGCCAATGTGATCTCGCAAATCGCGCCGGTCGATTCGGTTGAGCGGTTTGAAGGACTGGGCGTGCGGGTGATCCGCGAATACGGGCGCTTCATTTCCGATAAAGAGGTGCAGGCGGGTGATACGATCATCACCGCGCGGCGCATTGTTGTCGCCACAGGATCATCCCCTCTGGTGCCGCCGATTCCGGGGCTGAAGGATGTGCCTTATGAAACCAACGAAACCCTCTTTGATCTGCGTGAGAAGCCGGAGCATCTGATTATTATTGGGGGTGGCCCCATCGGCATCGAGATGGCGCAGGCCCATGTGCGAATGGGCTGCAAAGTCACCGTGATCGAAGGTAGCCGCGCGCTTGGCAAGGATGACCCCGAATTGTCCGAGGTGGTTTTGCAGACCCTGCGGGACGAGGGAGTGGTCTTTGAAGAAGGCAGCGATGCCGCCAAGGTCAGTGGCGCGGCGGGCGCGATCACGGTTGAGACCAAGGATGGCCGTGTGGTCAAGGGCTCGCATCTGCTGATGGCCGTGGGGCGCAAGAGCAACATCGACCGGCTCGACCTGGATAAGGCCGGGGTAGAGACCACCAAAGCAGGCATCAAGGTCGATGACAGCCTGCGCAGCAGCAACCGCCGCGTCTATGCTATTGGCGACGTGGCAGGCGGGCTGCAATTCACCCATGTGGCGGGCTATCACGCCGGGGTTGTGATCCGCTCGATCCTTTTTGGCCTGCCGAGCAAGACCAAATTACACCATATCCCATGGGTCACCTATGCCGCGCCGGAGCTGGCGCAGGTCGGGCTGGCCGAGGCGCAGGCGCGGGAAGAACATGGCGACAAACTGGAGGTCGTGCGTTTTCGCTATAACCACAACGACCGCGCCATCGCCGAACGTCAGACCAAAGGGTTCATCAAGGTCATGGTGGTCAAGGGCCGCCCGGTCGGGGCCAGCATCGTCGGCCATCAGGCGGGTGAACTGATCACCCTGTGGTCACTTGCGCTGGTCAATAACATGAAGATGAGCCAGATTGCCGCTATGGTCGCTCCTTACCCCACGATCTCGGAAGTCAACAAACGCGCGGCGGGGGCCTATTTCAGTCCGCGCCTCTTCGAAAGCGCGTTGGTTAAAACGGTTGTGCGCGCCGTGCAGCGCCTGTTGCCCTGAGATAGCACATGATTCACTCGCTCTCTGGCCGTTTGCTGATCCTCACCACCATCTTTGTGATGCTGGCCGAAGTGCTGATTTTCGTCCCCTCCATCGCGCGGTTCCGCGAGGAATATATGCTGACCCGGCTGGAGCGGGCGCAGATCGCGTCGCTGGCGCTTTTGGCCGACGATATGCTCGACCCGGAGTTGGAGGCGGAGCTGCTGCGCAACGCCGAGGTCTTCAACGTGGTACTGCGCCGGGACGAAGCGCGGCAATTGGTGCTGGCCTCTCCGATGCCGCGGATGGTGTCGCAAACCTATGATTTGCGCGATGCCTCGGCGACGGTGTTGATCCGCGATGCCATGCTGCGACTGTTCCGGCCCGGCAATGAGGTGGTCCGCGTGATCGGCGCCCCGGTGCGCGAGGCGGGGTTGTTGATCGAAGTCACGATGGAGACCGCGCCGATGCGTGTGGCCATGCTCGACTACGGGATTCGCATCCTCATCCTCTCGGCCGTGATCTCAGTCATTACGGCGGTGCTTTTGTTCTTTGCCATGCGGGCTTTGCTGCTCAAGCCGATCAAGCGGGTGGCAGGGCATATGCAGCGCTACGCCGCCGCGCCCGAGGACGCCCGGCGGATCATTGAGCCCTCCGCCAGTGTCACCGAATTGCGCGAGGCTGAAGTGGCGCTTCAGAAGCTCCAGACGGACCTGACACAGGCGCTGAAACAGAAAGAGCGTTTGGCCCAATTGGGCAGCGCGGTCAGCAAGATCAGCCATGATCTGCGCAATATCCTCACCTCGGCGCAGCTGTTCACCGACCGGATCGAGATGTCCGAAGACCCAACGGTCAAACGCATGGCGCCCAAGCTCGTCAGTTCCATCACCCGTGCGGTGCACCTATGCGAATCGACACTGGCTTTCGGCAAGGCCGAAGAGCCGGGACCGACGCTGACCCTCATGCTGCTGGAAGAGCTGGTGGAAGAGGTCATCGACGGCGAACGCCTTGCCGACCCCGAAAGCGACATCAGCTTTGCCGCCGACATCCCCGCGAATCTGACCGTGCGAGCGGACCCCGAGCAAATGTACCGCGTGCTGGCCAATCTGATGCGGAACGCCCGGCAGGCGATTACCGCCACCGGCAAACCGGGCGAAGTCTATTTGCGGGCCGAGGATATGAGCGATGCGTGGTGCGTCACCGTCAGCGACACCGGCCCCGGCCTGCCACCGAAAGCGCGAGAGCACCTTTTTACCGCGTTTCAGGGCGGTGCGCGCAAAGGTGGGTCGGGCTTGGGTCTGGTGATCGCATCCGAACTGGTGCGCGGCCACGGCGGCACCTTGGCCCTGCGCAGCAGTGGGCCGGAAGGGACGGTTTTTGACATAACGCTGCCCAAGGGGGACGGCACCCTATAGATTTTCGCAGAAAATTGCATTTCCTCAAAACGAGGGCTTGCAACTCCCCGGGGCTAAGACTAAACCCCCGCTCAGTGGACCGATAGCTCAGCTGGATAGAGTACCTGACTACGAATCAGGGGGTCGGGGGTTCGAATCCTCCTCGGTCCGCCACTACCCAAAATTGAAGAACGCAGCGCTTTCGGGGCGCCTCACCCGTCTTTCGGCGGGTTGTAAAAGCCCGTGTCGCGGTAGGGCTGGTCAAAGGCGTGATCCATCAATTCCAGATGGTCTTGGCCGTAATACATGTCTCCATTCAGAAAATAGCTGGGCGAGCCGAAGATGCCGCGGGCGATCGCCTCTTCGGTGTTCTNGGCGTGAATGGNCTGAACGTCTGCATCCNTCGCCTGCGCGATCAGAGCGTCGCTGTCGGGATCAATCGCAGCGGNCGCGCGGCGCAGATGCTCGGGATTCGCGAGATCGATATCATCGCGCCAATGNGCCTGAAGAATCGCAAANGAAAGCGCATCNACATCGCGCCCAGCCCGCGCNGCGGCGATNAGGTAACCGTTTGAAAGGTCGAGCGNATTGTCGTGATGCGTGGGGCGGTGGTTGAGGATGTCCAGCCCGCGATACTGCGCCCAACGGGTGATCTCTCTGCCAAAGAAATAGTCGATATAATGGGGGGTGAAGCCACGAAAATGGGACACCCGACCAGCTGCGATCACCGGATAAAGATCAAAGGGACGGTGGATGAGCTTCGCACCACGGGCGGCGCAAATTTCCAGCAGTTTGCGATGCCCGAGATAGGCGTAAGCGGAATGGGCGGAGTAGAAATATTCAATCGTGTCCAACGTCGGCTCCCTCTGTTGCGCGCATCATGGCGGAAACCGATGTGCAGGCAAGGACGGAGGCCGAAAGGTGAGGGTAGAATCGCGAAAGCGCTAAAAGCAGAGCAGCTAAATCGGCGAAAGTCGCTCAATACCGAGTTTTGGGTGTGGTGTTTGCCCGAGGGCGGGGCGCAATCGCGCGGGCCTGCCGGGGCTGGGGGCGCTGCTTTGCCACGAGAGCCAAGGCCACCGCGGCTGCGATCAGTATCAGGAATTCGTACGTCCACATGAGCCATTCCTCCTAAGGCATGTTCATAGGGTTAACGACGCCTGTGCTCGCTGGGTTCCGCCCTCCTGCCGGAGGCGGCGGTCTTTGGCCGAGGCCGTAATGAAAAGCGCCGGCGCATGCCAGCGGATGGCCTTATCGGTTCAATTGTTGTTCGGGCATCAGGCCATTTGGCGCGTGACGGCCATCGTAGCGACGGCGGGCTGGGGCAGCAGCGATGTGATCACGCAGGCAGGGTACGATGCGATTGTCCTGCACCGCCTGGGCCATGGTCTTGGCAGTGACGTACATGAGCCGCGTAAAGTCGCGGCGCATTCCGATCCGGTACTGGCCGAGCGAATGTCTTTTTGATCGAGCGGGGCATTTATCTGGAGTGCAAATTCGCCGTACGCTTGGAGAAGATCGTGATCCTGCGCGCCGATGGTCTGGAAATCTTCTCGGAAATGCCGCGCGAGGTGCAGCGCCGCAGCTAAAAAAGTGGCCAAAGCGGCGAAAATACGCACGCTTTGGCCTGGAGGGAGACAGAGAGAGAGAGAGAGAGAGAGAGAGAGAAAGAGAGAAGGGGGCGCGTGGTTAGGAGGTGCCGCGTGCCATGTTTTCAAAAATGCTTTTCATATGGCTGTCGAACTCATTCCACGTGATGACGGCCCGGTTGCCCGCATGGCCGTGATAATAGGACCGGCCCGTTGACGTGGGCAGCCCGGCCCAGATGCGGGCGAGGTTCTCCATAAAGCGATGGCGGCTGATCTTGCCCTTCATGAAGGGGGTAAAGCCCGCATCTTCGAGCAACAGGTCGGCCAATAGGTCTTGGACCCGTGGGGTAAAGACGTCACTTTTGCTCAGCCCGGCTTCGGCGACGAGCGTTTTCAAGGTGTTGGGGATGAACTGGTAGCGCCCAATGGCATGGGGCTGGCCGGGGGTGGCCGCGATCCAGCGGTAGATTTCGCCGATGGTCATGCTTGTGGGGCGCTTCGGCGGCTTGACCCTTGCCCCGTGTTGCACCGCGTCATAGCCTTTGCCCCCGGCCTCAGCCGACGCGATGACATGGCGCACGGCGGCGGATGGGCCCCCGCGCGTGGGAATGGCAAGCTTGCGCGGTGCGCGTTTGGCGGTCGTCTTGATCATGCTGCGGTTAAGGTAAATGCGGTCCTCCGAAGCGGAGGGTGACAGGGCGAGATTCAAGCCGGTGACGGCGATCTTCCTGCTGTCGAAGCGGGCGAAATCATTTGCATTTGCCGCACCGGAAAGGGTGGCGGCGATCAGGCAAAAGGCAGTGCTGGCAGCGAGCTTTTTCATCTGGGTTTCCCATCTGGGTTGGATGTTGCGTTGACCCTGATCATGCGCCCTTAAAATCGATATTTCATTAATGCGGACAGCTAGTTAGCGTCTCGAAAGGATAGCCGGTCCGGCGCTAGGAATAGGCCAGGTCACCTTTGGAGCGCAGCAGCGCTCTGAAAGAGGAATGAGCCACGTTCCAGATGCGCTTGGAACGTGGCTCTCCCTCGGGGCTGAGTCTCCCGGTCAGCTTCCGAGGAACTGGTCGAACTGGGTCCAGAGTGAATTGTCCAACAGCAAGTTGAACCGGAAATAGAACCCTTCGTCATAGAGGCCGCTTTGCCCTGCCACCCGGCCACGGGCCTTGTTGTAGCCGAGCGCCAGCAGGATACCTTCGCGCGGGGTAAAGCCGAATTCAGCGCCGATCCCGTTGGAAGAGTTGCCCTCGCTGTCCCACAGATGCGTGGCGTTGAGGCCGAGTTGGAAACGGTCATCGCCGAATTCGTAGTTCAGACCGCCTTGGATCAGCTGCGTGGTGGTATTGGCCGCCGCGCCGGCATGGGTGCCGATCTTTTGGTACTGGCCGGCATATTTGCCGTTGATCCGAAGGTCGGCGTCGATCTCGTAATTCGCATCGATCGACCATAGGTGCGTTTCCGTGCTGGCGTGTTTCTCCTCCAGCCGGTGTTCGTACCACGCCAGCACATCAAGGCGGGCGTTGTCCTTGGGGCGATAGGCTGCGCCGATGCGGGTGCGCATACGGCGGGAGTCTTCGCTATCGCGCCGATCAAGCGCGGCACGGCTGCGCGCCAGAACGGTCAGGTCCGGGGTGACATTGCCCGCGATGCCGATGCTGGCGTAGTGGGTTTTGCCGGATTCTTCCCATGTGGTCTCCAGTTCGGCATCACCGACCCAATCGCCATCCGCCGACTGCCAGCTTGTGCCGATTGCGAATGATGTTAGCTCACCGTCATCGGTCTCAAGGTTGCGCGAATGCTCGAGATCGGCGCGCAGATTGGTGCTTTCGTTGATGTCCCAATCGACCGACAGACCCTGCACCATGGTGGTGTCGCTTGTGCCGCCGGCTTTGGTCATCTCGGTCCGACCAGTAACCCATTCGTTCAGCGTGTAGGTGAAACCATAGGCGGCGCGGGTGACCAGCTCGTCACTGCCGAATTGAAGCTCGATCTCATTATAGACGCGCCAACCGTTCTTAGGCTCGTCATAGAGGCCGAGGGTCAGTTCAGTGGGGGCGTCACCACCGAGCGGCGCGCGCAGCTGGGCTTCGATCACGGTGCCGAGACGGGCCGCTGGGGTCCAATGCGCGCCGAGGATGAGGGCGGTGTCGGTCTCGCTGCCGCTGGCGGTGCGGTCGCGGCTGTATTCAAGACCAATCTCGCCGCGCAGGGTCTTGCTCAGATGCCGCGAATAGATCGCATCCACGGTCAGCCGAGCGCTGTCGTTGACCCGGTCACGGGTGTATTCCGCGCCAAAGGCGATGTCGCTGCGCTGATCGATCTCTTCGCCATAGCTTAGGCGGACTTGGCTGGTGCCCGGGCGGGCCAGCCCGCCCTGAGCGTAGAAATCGCGCCCGGTGTGGATCGCCTCGAAAGCGAAATGGCGGGTCTCGGTCTTCAGCTCGTAGGACAGGCGCGCGGCGGTGTCGTTCTCGCCCATGGCGTTTTCCGAGCGGGCGACTTCGGCCTCCCACAGACCGCCTTGGCGGTCTTCGCGCTGGATATAGGCAGAGTGCATCCGCTGGCGGGCCGTGTTGCCAAGGGGGGCGTCGGCATGCACCGCACGGGCGCCGATGGAGGTCCGCTCGGACAGGGCATAGTTCACCTCGCCTCCGTAGAGCCAATAGGCCTCGGCGCCCTCGGCTTCGACCTCATAGGTCACGCGGATTGACACGGGGTTGCCGTCAAGGTCGAATTGGCGCACCGGCGTGTCGAAGGTGATCGTGTTGCGGAAGAAGTCGAGCAAGTAGTCGGTGCCGCGCAGCAGGGGCGTGGCCGATAGGATATCGCCGCCATCTTCGTCCCGAACAAGGATTTCCACACGCTCGGACCCCTGCACATAGCCGCTCAGGTCAAGGTCATAGGGGCCAGAAACACCGCGCCCGCGGATTTCCTGTTCCTGCTGCTCCTGCGCGGTGCGGGCCGCAAAGACGGTGACCGATACGCGGTCGTTCTCCCAGTGGCCTTTTGCGCCGGTTGCGACACGTTGCAGGCCACCCAGTTTCAGCGCGCTGGCTTCAGGCTCAATGGCGATATCGCCGTAGAGGACGTAAGAGCGGCCCTTCTCCACCTTCACGAAAAGGTTGGACGAAGATTGCGCATCGGCACCGCGTTCGGAATTGTCGCCATAGACGGGGTAGTATTCCTCTCCGCGGATGTCGCGGAACAGGCTGTCTTCGGTGTCACGGTCCGAGCTGTAGCGCAGGGTCAGCAGGGCGTCGCCACGGATCACCCCTTTGAGGTAAAGCTCACCGCGGATCCCGGTTGTGGTATCTTCGAAAGCGCTGATGCGGTCTTCTTCGATGACGTTGCCCGCGTCCCCGCTCAGCGATACCGCGCCTTCGATCACGCCGATCAGAACCCGTTCGTTCAGATCCGGGGTGAAGGTCAGCCGCGCTTCAGCCTCGCCAAAGGACGACCGTATGGTGATCAGATCGGGGCCAGAGGCCTGCGGTGGGATCAGGTTAAAGGTCGCCTCGCCATTGTCGAGATAGGCCTGCACGCCGGGCGCGCTGCTGCGGATGTCGGTCACATCCCAAAGCGACCGGCGGGCCGAGAGGGTCACCGTGCCGGACGCGGGCACCGGGCGACCCCGGGCGTCGAGCACGCGCACCACCACCGGCACCACAGAAGCGGGATTGGCCGCGGCGGTTTCCGGCAAGAGGATCTCGATCCGGGCGGGTTTGCCGGGCGCGGTAAGGCGCAGTGCCTTGCGGACACGTTCGATGCCAAAGCCGTCACGGCCCACCAGGGTCAGCACGTTCTCGCCCGAGCCCAGCTTCACCGCCACATATTCCAGCGCCTGCACGTTGTTCTTTTCCAGACTGGTGCGCTCTCCTACCCGGTCGCCGCCAAGCTCGCGGCCATTCACCAAAAGCGTCAGCGTCAGGTCAGCCTTGCCCTTAATCCGGATGTTCTGGGTGGCGCGGGTGACGGCGGTGTCTTCGGCAAAGTCGACAAAGCCGGGGGCGCTATCAAGGTTCGGGATCATGCTGTCGAGCGTTTGGCGCTGCGCCGAGGCACGGGCGGCTTGAGCCACAGAGGAGGCGTCGACTCCGGCCTCTTCGTTTTGTGCGGCAACCATGCCGGGGGTCAGCTGGGTGGTGGTGGCGATGCCAGCCTCGCCGCGCACCGACCGGGTGCTGCTGCGCTGGCCGTCGATCGGCAGATCGGTTGCATTCACGCCCGGGGTCTGACGTTTTCCGGCGAAATGATTACGACGTTTGCTGACTTCCTTGAGCGCTTCGGGGGTGCATTGGGCCACGGCAAAGTTCTCGGTTCTAAGCTCGCCCTTTATCAGTGGCACCACGCGCGACCCACCGCGGCGCAGATCGTTGGTGCGGGTCACTTGCACCGCACTCCCAGCGGGGAGGGTTTCGGGCTGCACGAGGAAAGCGTGGGTCACCGGGCGCATGCCGTTGAGCGAATAGGCACCATTGATATCGGTCACAACGAAGAGCCCTTCTTGGGTCACGATGCGCACGCCGGGAATGCCCGGCTCATCCTTGGCGCGGTCGCGCAGACCGTTGCCGTTGCAATCCATGAACACGGCGCCCAGAACGGTGCCCTGCCGGGCAAATACGCCGCCCGAATTGTCGAGCCGTACCATGGCGCGGGCGGTCTGCGACTGTTGCAGCGCCCCGGTGCCTGCTTGGCGGCCCGAAAGGATCGCGGTGTTTTCAATCCGGCCTTCGCGGGCTGCGGCAGAGAATTGCATCACATAGGACAGCTCATGGCCTGTCAGCGGCTCAAGCATGCCCACGTCAAAGCGCAGATCACCGTTGCCGATCTCTTGCGGATCGTCCAGCGGCTCACCGTTAAGGGTGACCGTGCCGGGAACGAAGTTCACACCATAGGCCGGGCGGTCGAGGATCTCGCCACCGATCAGGGCCTGATGCATGTTGTTGGTAAAGCTGAGCGTATAGGTGACGAATTCACCATGGCCCACGCTGTCGAGGTCCGCGGCCTTGTCCAAGGCCAGCGGCGTGCCGTAATTCGGATCCACCGGAATATCGGAGACGAAAAGCGCGCCGCCCGCGTGGTTGAAGGCGTTGCCCCAACCTGCATCCATCACCTTGCGGCCCATCCCGGCATAGTCCAGCCGGGCGGAGGGGAAGACCCAAGTGGGCGCATCCATCACGGCATAGCGGTAGTCGCCTTCGGGCATTTCGGAGAAGGTGAAGAACCCGCGTTGGTCAGTCTGCGTGCGGGCCATTTCATTGCCCGTACGCGCATCGACAAGGGCGACAGACACATCGGCAACCGGGGCGTTCGAGACAGAGTTGAACAGGAAATTTCCGGGGTTGATCATCAGATTGTCTTCAAGCACCTCACTGTCGCAGGTCGCCGTGGCGATGAAGCTGTCGCCAAAGTCTGTGGCCATGACCTGATCCCCGGCGACGGCGGGCGACATCTGCGCCAACGGCAGGGCGGGGGTGAGGAAGATGCCGGTATTCGCGCCGGTCTCGGTCGCGATGATCGTTTCCACGTCGCCGGTCAGCATGCTGCGGATCGTCACCGCTGTGCTGTCGACCTCGGTGCTGACGTTGCAGGTGCCTGAGGTGAGACGCAGACGGGTGTCGCTGCCCGGTGTGCCATAGGGCTGATCGGCGCCGGTTTCGGGGTGCTCGAACACCAATGTGCCAGCTGTCTCCGACTCGCGGTCATAGATCACGGTGTTGGAGGCCAGCAGTAGGGTGCTCTCTTGGTTGTTGTAAAAGGCGGAGGCGGTGTTGTGCACCTCGACCTTGCCCAAGGCGGCAGGCACGTGCACCGAAAAGCTGGGATCGGTGGCATGGCCGATGGCGTAGTCGCCCTCATGAAAGAAGGCCACCGCATCCACATCGTGGGAAAGCCCTGCGGGGACCACGCTGAGGTATTGGTGCGCGGGGGCGCCGCGCATATGAACGAGGGCCGTCATGGTCCCCGAATCCTGCACCGTGTTGAACACGGTATTCAGCGGGATCGCATCGCGCAGCAAGACACCGGTCCGGGGTGTGCCGTCGATCACGATGGGCTGGCCGTCGATCTGCGGATAGCCAAAGGCGTCCCGCTCAGAGTCGTTGCGCAACCGCAGGGTGTAGGTGATGAGCGCGCCTTCGTCGTTTTCTGAGACGACCTGCTCTTTGGAAACTTCGAGCCCGCCTTCTTCGACGCGCGAGACCCCCACCGCTTCTTCGCTCAGGCTTTGGCCATCCTCGGTCACGGCAGAGGCCGTCAACATGCTGGCGAACTGGGTGCTTACAGGGGTCTCTGCGGAAATGCGGAACTCATAGATCAGTTGCAGCCGCTCTCCCGCCGCGAGCATGATGGGCGCGGACATGTCGACCGCCCGGTCTTCGACATCGATCAGGCCGTTGCCGTTCAGGTCGGGGAAAAGCGATTGGCGGGACATCATTTGGGCGCTGCCCTGTTCGCCAATGCTGAGCGATGTGGAAAGCGGCACGTTGCCGGTGTTGATCACGTCGAAATGGTAGCGGCCAAAGGCGCCGCGGGTCAGCAGAAGGTCGGAGTAGCCGGTCACTTCCAGCCCGGGAACTGCGGCGACTTCGGCCCGAACCGGGTTTGAGAAGACACGTTCCATGATGCCAAGGGAGGTATTGAAATAGCTGACTTCTGCCACGTTGCGGATGAAAGACCCGGCGGGGGGCGGGGCGGCGGCGGCGGCGTGGGGCAGAAGGCTCAGGCTCATTGCGGAGGCGCTGATCAGGGCCAGAGCCGGGCGGGCTTTAGACATAAGGAAACTGCGCATCAGCTTGCTCCTGTGCGATCCCTGGAAAGGGCATGAAATAATTGGGGAGACGGAAACGGGGGTAGAAGGGGGGGGGCGCCCCCGGGTGAGCGTTGCTCAGCCCGGGGGCACCGGAGAGGTCGGTTAGTCGTCGACCCGCACGGTGAACTCTACCCGGGCAAAGCCGCCGGGAAGGATCGTGCCATGTGTGCTCGATACGTTGGTCGAGGTGACGGTGGCCGTGCTGGTGCCCGGGAACAGGCTCTCTGGGCAGGCACCGCCACAGTTTGTGACCGCGGTATAGGCCGGTGCGGCGTCCGAGATGATCACGTTGTCCGCCGCAGAGGCGCCCGTGTTCTCGGCTTCGACCATGTAGCGGATGCACTGGCCGGGCTCGACATCAAGACGGGTCTTGGTGAAGGTGCCCACGGTGCCATCGCAGCCCGCGTCGATATACTGATACTTGCTCAGTGTGACATCGCCCGAGATGATGACCACGCGGTCTTCGACGACGTTGTTGGTCTGGTCGATATCGGTCCCGGTACCGTTCAACGTGTTGTTGATCGAGATCGTGCCGACTTCGGAGACACCTTGGGTGGCTGTCGATGGCGTCTGCACGCGGTAGATCAGCGAGATGCTGTCGCCCGGAGCAAGCCCGTTGACGCCCGGCGAAACACCATCGGTCAGGTCATCGAAGTTGTCGATCACCGGCTCGGATGGATCGATCACGCCGTTGCCGTTCTGGTCCCAGAAGATCGCGCCGGAGAAGTTGGTCAGACCGGATTCGGTGATCGACGCCTCGGTGATGGCCACGTTCCCTTCGTTCGAAATGGTGTGGAGGATGTCCACGATACCACCCGGCGAAGCCTGCGCGCTTTGGTTTTCGATGATCTTCACATCGTAGATTTCGTTGACCGTGACTTGGTTGACGATACGGTCACCTTGTCCGGAGACGGAAGATACGACCGCGATGTCGACCAAGGTATCGCCGGGCAGGGCGTCATCTGCCGGGGTGATCACCGCGCGGATAGCCTGCGATCCACCTGCTGGGATGGTGCCTGTGTTCGACACGATCGACCCGTCTGGCAGTTGGAACTCAACCGTCCAGCCTGCGGGCAGGGCTTGATCCAGCGACAGGTTGAAGCTGTCCGAGGTCGGGCCGTTGTTTTCGACCAGCATGTCAAAGACGACCGGTGCGCCGGGGTCTGTCGACTGGGTGACCCACGGGTTGCCACCGTTTGTCGGAGCCGCGCCATCGCCTTCGGAACCGACGACAGCGTTTTCGAGGTCGACCGAAGCTGCAAGCACCGCGCCGGAGAATTCAGCGGTCGACACGTCGCTGACGCCCGAGTTGTCCGAGGTCGTGGTAAGGATCGCGGTGTAGTTGGTGGTGGCGGTCGGTGTGACATTGGTCGGCAGGGTGGCTATCAACGTCACCTTCGCGCTGTCACCGATACCCAAGGGGCCCACAGAGCCGACCACCGGGGTGACACCGTCCGCGCCGACAAAGCGGAAGGTGGTGCCCGCGGGGAAGTCGTCGTTGGCCACGTCAAGGGTCAGGCTGTCCGGGCTGTTGGAAAGGTTGGTCAGCACGAATTCCTGACGGATCACGCCGCCTTGGTAGACATCGCCGGTTTCCGTGACGACATCGTTGCTCGCGGCGTCATCGTCGGTGCCCGAGGCAATTGCCGCATTGGCGGTGCCGTTGGAGTTGATCGCGGTATCGGCAATCGCCACCGCATATTGGTTGTCGACGGTGACAGAGGCAGTGTTCGACGGCGGAAAGGCTACGCCATCAACGTCCTGGGTGGCCACGTTGGTGATGATGCCTGCATTGGCGGTATCCGCGATCACGGCACGGAAGGTCACCTCACCCGAGCGGCCAGAGCCAACAGAGGAGATCAGGAAGTTGACGTTTTGCCCATCATCATAGTCCCAAGCGATCGTCTCGCCGGAGCCGTTTGTGGTGTCCACGACGGTGGAGCCGTTGTCATCGTCCAGCGGTGTAGCGGAGTCAGACCAGCGGGCCGAGCCGGGTACGTAGGTCAGGCGGCCATCGAGCACGTCCTGCACAGAGTAGTTGTTGGCGGCAGCAAGACCGGTGCTGGAGTAGGTCAGCGTGATGGTCACTTCGTCGCCCGCGTCAATGATGTTGGGATTGCCGCCCGAGGCCGGGTCCGCTGTCATCGATTTGACCAACTCGACAATCGCGTCGTTGGAGATTGTCAGCGTGTCTGTGTTGGTAATAAGTACGGTACCGTCAAGGTTGGAAGTCGCTGTCACAGTGATCGTATCGGAACCGGACGCTGTCGAAGGGGCGGTGGCTTCGATCACAACGCCGAACTGTTCGCCGGGTGCCAGAGTTGGTGTTTCAGTCAACGGAGTGGCGCTATCGGCCACGCCGTCCATATTGGCATCAGGATAAAAGACCAACGGCTGCAAATCGAGCGTCCCGCTGCTGTCTTCTGCCGCCTCCAGCAAGAATGCATCTGCACCGTTACCGTCGTTGGTGATGATGTGAGGCAAGAAAGCTTTGCCGCCGGGGGCAATTGTTTCCGTGTTGTCCGAGGTCATGGAGACACCAGCAACTTGCTGAACGATCGTCTCAACGGTGTTGGAGGTTACCGTGATCGTGTCGCCCGCCGCGTTGGTATAGGTCGCGACGGCTTGGTTGCCGATGACCGAACCCGCTTCGGGTGCCGCGAAAGCGACAGTGCCGATCACGGCGGTAAGAGCAACGGCGCTCACGGAGCGCAGGAAGGTTGTATGGTTTTTCACGTTAATATTCCCTAGTTCTATAGTAGTTGGAGAGAGAGTGGAGAGAGAGAGGCGCCGGATTTAGTTCAGGCGCACGCGGTAGCTGTTGAAGGCCGAGGCGCCTGCTTCGAGCGGTTCCGAGAGGGTCCAGCGCACGGCGGCGACGGCTTCTTCGGGAAGGGGCTCTTCAATCATATTGCCATTGGCATCGACGACCTTGCGGGTGGCGGGAACGGTCGACCATTCCAGCCCTTCCTGCTCTGGGTCCATCTCGGCCTGGACTTCAAAGACCGCGGCGACAGAGGTCACTTCGGCCCCAAGGGCGAGAGAGACGCCATCGGGAACCGGGGCGGCGATGACGAGCCCCTCCATCGCGCCTTCGGTCGTGTTCTGGTGGCGCAGCTCATAAGAGATCACCTCGCCCGGGCGGATCGTTTCACGCTCAACGAGGACTTCTTCGCCCTCGGCATTGGTTTCCACCACGCGGAAGGAGAATTCGCTCGTNAGCGCGTCGGCGGCAGCCGCGAAACCCGCGAGGGACAAGGCCGTACTCGCAATGAGTGTCTTGGATAANTGGGAGATATGGATACGCATCTAGTAGTTCCCTTGTGGGCCGGTGAAGAGCCGGCAGTTGCAATGAACGGACACGCTCATTGCGTTGTCCTGTTCTCATCTTCGGGGAACCGGATACCGATATCATCTGAGCGAAGGGTTAACTCGCTGAGCCTCTGGTCAGACGGTTAGTCGAAAGGATAGGNGCCCCTATCGGGTCGCGCCCCGGCCTANCATTTGGCGCGGGAATGGCGCTGGGGGCGGGGCGGATAGATGGTTAATTTTGCAGGGAAAAATGCAGTTTCCGAATCTTTGATCCGGTGCAAAACGTCAAAGGCTAAACGCAAAAACGCCCGCGCGGGGCGGCGATTATGGTTTACAAGCCAGAGGGGAAATTGGGCGCGCTACGGGGGGGGCGCGCAGGGTCCGGACCGGGGCGTTTCAGGCGGCGAAAACGGGCCTCAAACGAAGCCCGCGTCGCGCGCAATGATCGCTGCATCCGTACGATTCTTTGCGTCCAGTTTTCGGCAAAGTGTTTTCACGTGCAGTTTGATCGTCACTTCTTGCAGATCGAGGTCGCGCGCGATCTCTTTATTCGACTGCGCGCTCATCAATCCGCGCAGCACTTGGCGCTCACGCTCTGACAAGGCTTTCTCGAAATCCGTCTCTTCGGGATTGTCTTTGCCCGACATGAAGGTGACCGGGGCATAGGTCTCCCCGGCGGCCATAAAGCGGACCGCGTTGACCAGTGACTTGGCGGGCAGGGTTTTAGGCAGAAAGCCGATTGCCCCCATTTCCAACGCCTGTTCGGCGATCAGCCGGGTGGCGGTGCCAGAGATCAGACCGACGGGGCGGCCCTCGTTGATACCAAGCACGGTTTGCAGGCCCTGCAGTCCCTTCATTCCGGGCATCGTATAATCGAGCAGAACCAGATCGTAGGGCGGCTCGGACTTGATCTTGTCCAAGGCACCGGCCAGATCACATGCCGCTTCGGTGACGGTCGCTCCATCGGCATCAAGGAACATGGCAATGGTCTCTCGAACCATGTCGTGATCATCGGCAATTAAAATACGCAAAGACATAATAGATCTCCTGAAGCCCAAATGGCCGGCGTTCTCTAATGGGTAGAGTGTGCCCGTTTGAAAAGAAAGATGAAAGCCCAAGGGACAAAGGGTGCAAAGGCATGCGCCGCTATCCTTTGGTATGGCAGGGCGGGGCGCTCGGGGGCAGGCGCNCCTATCCTTTGGTATAGGGGGGATGCGCTTCTGCGCNTTCGCGCCTNTCATTNGGNCAGGGTATGGTCAGGTCANAACGCCAGATAAGGAANNNNGACATGANNTTTCAGNANCTNAGCAAGACCATCACCGCNGCNGCNCTCTCNNTGGGCCTTGCNTCGGCGGTTGCCGCCCAAGACGAAGAGGCCGTGCTCAACGTGACGCTGGCCGGTGAAACCCATAACTTTACCCTGTCTGACCTGCAGTCGATGCCGGTNTCAAGCTTTGAAACGACAACCATCTGGACCGATGGCTCGCAGGAGTTCGAAGGCGTTTCCCTCAAGGATCTGTTCGACACGTTGAACGTCGAAGACGGCACGATCACCGCGACGGCCATCAATGACTATGCTGTGGAAATCCCGATGTCCGACGCCGTCGAAGGTGGCCCGATCATCGCCTACCACACCAATGGTGAGGAAATGTCGCGCCGGGACAAGGGGCCACTTTGGGTCGTCTACCCTTACGACAGCGACATCGCCTATCAGACTGAACTGGTCTACAGCCGGTCGATCTGGCAGCTTGACCGCATTAGTGTCGAGTAACTGACAATGGCGCAGAGGGCTTGGATGAACGACGCAGGAAAATTCGGACCCGCGCGCGCCAGAAGCCGACAGGTATTGATGCTTATCCTCGTGGCGGGGATGAGCATCGCCGCCTATCTGGCCTATAACGTCTGGGATCGGATTCAGGCGCTCGACAGTGCGCAGCAGGACCATGCCGAATGGGTCTTTACGCAGATCGAGATCGAATTCCTCAAGACCGACCGCGCCCTGGCGCAGGCAAAATCCGCCACGCCCGAGGCGCTGGACGAGTTCCGCAAAAGGTTCGACATCTTCTATAGCCGCGTTCTGCTGGCCGAACGGGTGCGCAACAACGCAAAGGCCAAGCCGAAAATCCGCGAGTTGCGGGCCTCGCTGGATGGGTTCCTGCCTGCGATCGACGGCTCTGATGCCGAACTGATCGCGGCATTGGACGATATCGACGCCATGTTGCGCAGCATCGAAGACGTGCCCCGCGAGATTGCCCTCGCCTCCATCGCAATCGCCAGCGAGATGTCCCAAAACGAACGCCATGAGATCGTGCGGCTGATCGAGGTGATGGCGGCGATCGTGTTGATCGTCACCCTTGCCTTGGTCGGCGCGGTCTACCGCCTGTCGCGGCAGGCCAGCCGGTTGAACCGCACCTCGCAATTGGTCGAAGAAAACCACCTGCGCCTTGCCACCACCCTTCAAGCATCGCTGGACGCCATCGTCGTTATCAACGACCACGGCGAGATCGAAGATTTCAACGGCTCCGCCGAAGAGATATTCGGAATCACCCATGAGGCCGCAAAGGGCAGGGACTATATCAGCCTGTTGATCCCGCCCGCCGACCGGAGCGTGCACCGCGAGCGGCTTGAGAAATTCCGCCTGACCGGAGAGACGGAGGTCGCCGATAAGGGGCGCCGCGAGTTTGAGATGATCGACCAAACTGGGCGCATTTTCCCGGTAGAAATGTCCGTGTCGCAATCGCCCATGGGACAGGGGTCGCTTTTCATCGCTTATATTCGGGATATCACCGAAAAGCGCCTCCGCGAGGCCGAGATCATTGCCGCGCGGGATGAAGCGCTTGACGCCTATCAGGAAAAATCTCGGTTCTTCGCCATGATGAGCCACGAGATGCGCACGCCGCTCAATGGTGTGATCTCGGCCCTGCAACTGCTGCAAGATGACCGGCTTGACGATGAGCAAAAGCGCTATCTCGATGCGGCGATGACCTCGGGTGAGATTTTGTTGGGCCATATCAATGACGTGCTGGCCATCGAGCGCAGTGAGGCTGGCACCTATGAACAGGTGCGTCAGACCTGTGACATGACGGTGCTGATGGCGGGAATCATCAACACGATGGACCCTTTGGCCGAGGCCGGGGGCACGCGGCTGCACCTAGATTTGACGCAGTTGGACGACAAGGCCATCGTGACGGACCCACGGGCGATCCAGCAGATTTTGGTCAACCTTCTGAGCAACGCGATCAAGTTTAGCCCCGGCGGTGATGTGACATTGCGCGGGTGGTTCGCCAAATCTGGCTCAGAAGGGGAGGAGTTCCACCTTGAGGTCGAGGATGACGGACCCGGCATTCCGGCGGGGGATATCGACCGTATCTTCGAAGACTTCGTTTCGCTCGACAGCCGCTATGAGCGGCGCACCGGGGGCACCGGTTTGGGGCTTGGGATCGTGCGTCGTTTGGTTAAACGTTTGGGCGGCGAGATTACCTGCGACTCGACCTTGGGAGAGGGGGCATGTTTCACGCTGCGCTTGCCGGTGAAGCTTGCTGATCTGGCAGAGGTCGACTGCGACGCCGCCCCCGACCCACAGAAAAAGCGCGTCGAGGCGTTACCGGCAAAGCGGCTCAACCTTCTGCTGGTGGACGACAATGAGATCAACCGCGAGCTAATCATGGCAATGCTTGAGAAGATCGGCCATGATGTCACCCTTGCCACCGGTGGGCGCGCGGCGATTGAGCTTGCCGAAGGCGCGCCCTTTGATGCGATCCTCATGGATATCTCCATGCCTGAGGTGAATGGCATTCAGGCGACCAAGGCGATTCTTTCCGGCGAAGGCCCCAACCGCGAAACGCCAATCATCGCCGTGACCGCCCACGCCTTGCCGAAAGAACGCGCGGAGTTCAGCGCGGTCGGGATGTCGGGGTTTTTGCAAAAGCCGCTGGATATGAAAGTGCTGCGTGCAAAGCTGCGCGGGCTTTCGGGGCGTGAGGTGATGCCGGAACAGGCCCTGCCAGAGCGTTTGGCCAGCGCGCAGACATCGGTGCAGGCGAAATCCGCGAAACGGCCTTTGTTGAACGAACAACAGATCGCGGACCTGATCGACCTATTGGGCGTGGAGAAACTGCGTGAGCGGGTGGATAAGCTTGGCCATCAGGGCGCGGATGACCTGCCCGCATTGATGGCCGCCGATGGCTTGCCCGATTTGCAGGCGCAGGCCCATGCCATGGCCGGGATGTGCGGCATGCTTGGGGCGGACCGGCTGCACGGCCTGCTCAAAGAGATCGAGACCGCCTGCAAGACCGGCAAAGACGACGAAGCGCGCGGGCTGTCAAAGGCTTTGCCCGAAACTTGGGACGCGACGCTGGCGGCAATGAAGGCGCAGGTCGGTCTGTAACGGGGCGTGTCTGACCGGGGGGGGGGGGCGGCAACCTATCCTTAAGACTAGCCCGTTTATACCCCCGCCCAGATGCAGCGCTGTAAAGCGCGATCTATAGTTAGATATACCCGCCGATAGACGGGTCTGCACGAAGGCGTCATTGACCAGAACAATGACCGCGTCCCAAGCTGGCAACCGGTTCATTTCGACCGTTTCGCCTGAGAATATGCTTCACGACACGGGCCTTCTCGGGAGCTGCTGCCCGTTCCCCTACCCCAGGGAGTGGCTCCTCGATAGACTTGCAGCGATGCGCCCCACCGGTTTTCCTGTCCCTCCCCTCGGGGAAAACCGGGGGCGCATACGGGCGGTCTGGCGGGGCTGTTTCACCTACCCGTCAATATAACGCTTGTCGCAGCGGCATCTGGGCCGACCGCGCGCACCTTCGCTTTGGTACGGCCCAACCCCATGATCCGATGAACTGCCCTGTTGCATCCGCGCCCGCTGCGGCATAACAGACAATAGTTTAGTAAAAGAATCGGATTAAGGGGGCCGCAGTGCTCAGAACATTGTCATTCATTTGCTTGGCCTTTGGCGCGACTGCCGCCTCGGCGCAGGACTTTCCCGTCACCGTTGAACACGCCTTTGGCGAAACCACCATCGAAGAGCGTCCCGAACGGGTGGCGTCGGTCGGCTGGGCCAATCACGAGGTGCCCTTGGCGCTCGGGATCGTGCCCGTCGGCTTTGCCCGCGCCTCATGGGGGGACGACGATGGCGATGGGCTGCTGCCTTGGGTGATCGAAAAGCTTGATGAACTGGACGCAGAGGTGCCCACGCTTTTTGACGAGGGCGATGGCATTGATTTCGAAGCCGTGGCCGGCACCCAGCCCGATGTGATCCTTGCCGCCTATTCCGGTCTGTCGCAGTCGGATTATGAGACGCTCAGCCGCATCGCGCCGGTCATCGCCTATCCCGAAGCCGCATGGACGACGACATGGCGCGAGATGATCCGCCAAAACGCGGCGGGCCTTGGCATGGCCGAAGAAGGTGACGAGATGGTCGCCGAGATCGAAGAGCGTATCGCCACCGCCCGCGAAGAATATCCCGAACTGGCTGGCAAAACCGGGATGTTCGTCACCCACCTCGATCCGCGCGACCTCAGCACCATCGGTTTCTACGCCGCCGCCGACCAGCGGGTGCAGTTCCTGACCGACATCGGCATGGCGACGCCCCAAGCGGTGCGCGAGGCCAGCGAGGCTGGTAAATACTCGGGCCGGGTCAGCGCAGAGCGGATCGATCTGTTCGAAGACGTGGATGTTGTGGTCACCTATGGTGATCAGGCGCGGTTGGACGAACTGGCCAAGAACCCGCTGATCGCGCGTTTCCCCGCCGTCGCCCGTGGCTCGGTCGTGCTTTTGGCGAATGACCCGATGGGCACCGCCGCGAACCCAACGCCGCTGTCGATCGACTATGTGCTCGACGATTACCTCGCACGGCTGAGCGCGGCCGCCACACGCGGCGAATAATGCAGGTGCAGCGCCCCCAACGGCTGGCCGGTCTCGCGCTTTTGCTGGGCCTGCTGTTGCTGATGACCGGCCTGTCGCTGACCGTGGGCGCGCGTTCGGTGCCTTGGGCCGAGATCTGGGCGGGCGTGACTGGCCGGATCGAGTCCATCGGCGCTGCGGCGGTCGCGGTGCGGATGCCGCGCACGGCGCTGGCCGTTTTGGCGGGCGCAGCGCTTGGCCTTGCGGGGGCGGTGATGCAGGGCATCAGCCGCAACCCGCTGGCCGATCCGGGTATTCTAGGCGTCAATGCGGGCGCGGCGCTTTTCGTCGTGGTGGGCATCGCTTGGTTCGACATCAGCGGCGCGCAGAGTTTTCTGTGGCTCGGCATTGCCGGGGCGGGGGTGACGGCGGTTTTCGTCTATCTGATCGGCTCCGCTGGGCAGGGCGGGGCGACACCGCTGAAGCTGACCCTTGCTGGCACGGCAACATCTGTGGCGGTGTCGGCCTTCATCATCGCGGTGGTCTTGCCGCGCAATGATATCGCAGGCTCTGTGCAATCTTGGCAGGTGGGCGGCATCGGCGGCGCGAGNTTNGAGACNNTNTTGCCCGCCNTGCCCTTCGCGNTGGTCGGGCTGGCGCTGAGCCTCGCCTCAGCCCGGGTTCTCAANGCNTTGGCCTTGGGCGAAGANNTGGCCACCGGCCTTGGCCAGAGCGTTGCCTTGGGGCGGGTCATGGCCGCGGCGGGGGCGGTGATCCTCTGCGGCACGGCGACGGCGCTTTGCGGTCCGATTGGTTTTGTCGGGCTGGTGGTGCCGCATCTGTGCCGGATGATCGCGGGCGTTGATTACAAGCTGGTGTTGCCGCTCTCGGCCTTGGCGGGGGCCTCCATGCTGGGGCTGTCGGACGTGCTGGGCCGGGTCATCGCGCGCCCGAATGAGTTGGACGTGGGCATCGTCACCGCCTTTGTCGGCGCGCCCTTCTTTATCTGGACGGTGCGCAATCACAGGATGCGTGGGCTATGAGCGATGTGACCCTCGCCGCCCCGCGCAGCACCCGCCCCGTGGCCGCGCGCCGCCTTCAAGTGCTGGGCTTTCTGGCTGCGCTTGTGCTGGGCTTGGTGCTGCTGACGCTCAGCTGCGGACGGGGCTGCGTGCCGCCGGGCGATGTCTGGGCCGCGCTGACCGGTGCGCCGGAGGCGAATGCCGCTTTTGTGGTGACCGAGTTGCGTTTGCCGCGCGCGGTCATGGGGCTGCTCGCCGGGGCGAGCTTTGGCTTGGGCGGGGTGGCGTTTCAGATCATGCTGCGCAATCCGCTGGCAAGCCCCGACATCATCGGCATCAGCGCCAGTGCGGGGGCGGCGGCGGTCTTTGCCATCGTTATTCTGGCCCTTGATGGGTGGTTGGTGTCGCTCGTCGCGGTGGCGGCGGGGCTTGGGGTCGCGGCGCTGATCTGGGCGCTGTCCTCGCGCCGCGGTGCTGCGGGGGCGCGGTTGATCCTGATTGGCATCGGCGTCTCGGCCATGCTCGATAGTGTGACAGCCTATGTCTTGCTCGAAGCGCCCGCATGGGACCGGGCCGAGGCGATGCGCTGGCTGACCGGCAGCCTCAACGGTATGCAGCTTGTTCAAGCCCTGCCCGTGGCCGGGGCGCTGTTGGTGTTCGGAGGGCTGCTGGCCGTTACCGCCCGCGATTTGGAGGTGCTGCGCCTTGGCGATGACACTGCCGAAGCCCTTGGCGTGCGGGCCGATGCCACGCGGCTGCGGGTGACACTGGCCGCCGTCGGCCTTGTGGCCATCGCGACGGCTGCGACCGGGCCGATTGCCTTTGTCGCCTTCCTTGCGGGGCCCATTGCAGCGCGGCTCTTGCCGGGGTCGCGCGGATTGCTTCTGGGGGCCGGACTGGTGGGCGCGGTGCTGGTCATCGCGGGCGATTTTGTGGGGCAGTTCCTTTTGCCCGCGCGCTTGCCTGTCGGCGTCGTCACCGGGGCGGTCGGCGCGCCCTTCCTTTTGTATCTCATCGTCCGCGCCAATAGAAATGGGGGCACGCTATGACCCACGACCACCGTCTTGAAACGCGCAATCTGGGCGCGGGCTATGAAAAGCGCGTGATTTTGGAGGATGTCTCTCTCACCCTGCCTGCGGGCAAGATCACCGCCATCGTGGGCGGCAATGCCTCGGGGAAGTCGACCCTGTTGCGGACGCTGGCGCGGGTTTTGCAGCCCAAATCCGGCGCGGTTCTGCTCGATGGACAGTCGGTGCATCAGATGAAATCGCGCAGGCTGGCGCAGGTCATGGGGTTGTTGCCGCAATCGCCCATCGCGCCCGAGGGGATCGCCGTGGCCGACCTTGTCGGGCGCGGGCGGCATCCGCATCAGGGGCTGTTCTCGCGCTGGTCGGCAGAGGATGACCGCGCTGTCGCCCGCGCGCTTGCGGCGACCGGTACCGAAGAGCTGGCCGAGCGCGATCTTGATACCCTGTCGGGCGGTCAACGCCAGCGGGTGTGGATCGCCATGGCCTTGGCGCAAGAGACCGACCTGTTGTTGCTGGATGAGCCAACAACCTTTTTGGACGTCGCGCATCAGGTCGAGGTGCTGGACCTGCTTGTCGATCTTAACACCGCGCAGGGAACGACGATCGTCATGGTACTGCATGATCTCAACCTCGCCGCGCGCTATGCCGACCACCTGATCGCCGTGGGCGATGGCGGCATCCGCGCGGAGGGGCCGCCCGCTGAAGTCCTGACAGAGGACCTGGTGAAAACCGTCTTCGGCCTGTCGTGCCGTATTGTCAGCGACCCCGTTTCGCAGACCCCCTGCATGGTGCCGATTGGGCGCCATAAAATTGGGCAATCACGCAAAGAAGCCGCAGCTTAAAATAACTTACTAAATTAGTCAGATTGACTCTGGCGCCCTCCGCATCATAGGAGTAAAGAAATCCCGACTGATTCACTAGGTTATTACGGAGACCGCCATGTCCTCTTTTAAATTCATTCCCCTGCAACTAGGGCGCGGCTCTCTCAAGACGGCGCTTTTGTGCTGTACGGCGCTGGTGCCCGGCGCAGTTTCCGCGCAAGAGACCTACCAGTTGGACGACGTGATCCTAGAGACCAGCGCGCAAACCTCAGGCGCGGCGGATGCCGAAACCGTGGTCGCCAGCGAACTCAGCAGCGGCGGCAAGCTGTCTGGAGAGATCATTGATATCCCGGCCAGCGTCTCTGTCATCACCAGCCGCGAGATCGAAGCGCGCGGCGCGGATAGTGTGGAGCAGGTGTTGAACTACACCGCCGGCGCCAGCACCGACAGCTATGGCGCGGACGACCGGTTCGACTATTTCATTCTGCGCGGGTTCGAGGCCTATACCTACCGCGATGGGCTGACATTGGGCCCGAACTTTGGGGCCATCCGCGAAGAGCCCTTTGCCTTTGAGCGTGTGGAAGTCATCCGGGGCGCATCGTCTTCGACCTTTGGCCTGTCCGACCCCGGCGGCTCGGTCAACTATGTCACCAAACGCCCGCGCGACGAACGCTTTGGCAGTGTCTACACCTCGGTGGATTCCTATGGCAGCTTGGAAACCGGCGTAGATTTCGGCGACACGCTGGATGAAGAAGGCACGCTCAGCTACCGTTTCACCGGCCTGCTGCGCAACGGCGAGCTTGAGTACCCCTATTCCGAGAATGACGAGATCTTCGCGATGGGTGGCCTCACATGGCGTCCCTCCGATGCGTCTGAGCTGACCGTGATCGTCGATCACCTTGACCGCGACTCCGTGCCCGGCAGCGGTGGTTTCCCGGCGGGCGGCGATTTTGACCGCAGCGACGTGTTCTACGGCGAGCCTGACTATAACTACCGCGGCACCGAACGGACCACCGTTTCCGTTCTGGGCGCGCATGACTTTGGCAACGGGCTGAGCTTTGGCGGCACCCTGCGCTACAGCGACAGCGCGGATGACTTCGGCTATGCCTATGTCAGCGACTATACCCCGAATGACAGCATGGTGGACCGCGCGTACTTTGCCAGCGACGGCACGAGCGAGAACATGATCTCCGACCTGCATCTGACCTATGAGGGCTTCCTTGGCGGGGCGGCCAGCACCACCACGGCGGGGGTCGAATTCTCGTGGTCCGACGAGACCGATCAACGCTTTTATGGCGCGGCGCCGTCGGTTGACCGCGACAACCCAAGCTACACAGGCCGTCCCACCAGCGTTCCGATTTTTGCCGATCTCGACACAGAGACGGAAGGCAAGGCGCTTTACCTTCAGCAAGAGCTGAACTGGAACGAACGTTTCATCGCCTCCTTCGGGCTGCGTCACGACTGGATCGACGTGACCGAAACCAACAACCTTGCCGGTACGGTGCAGACCAACGACATCAGCGAGACGACAGGCCGCGTGGGCCTGACCTATAAGATCAAGCCGAACGTTTCGGTCTTTGGGAACTACGCGCAGTCGGTCGTGCCCGCAGGCTTTGGCGTCGAGCCGGAAGAGGGCGAGCAGTTTGAGCTGGGCACGAAATGGCAGCCCATGGGCACCAATGCGCTGCTGACGGCCTCGGGCTATGACCTGTCGAAAAGCAACATCACCCGTACCAATCCGGCGACCAACCAGCCGGAAACCATCGGTGAAATCGGTGTCCGCGGCATCGATCTGGAAGCCAAAGCCGAGATGGGCGCCTATACCCTCACCGCCGCCTACAGCTATCTGGATGCCGAGATCAAAGAGAACGGCACCTCCGGCAACGTTGGCAACCGCCCCGGTCTGGTGCCTGAAAATGTCGCCTCGATCTGGGCCAGCCGGACATGGGAAAACCTTGGCCGTGGTGATCTGACGGTTGGGTTGGGCGCGCGGTTCAACAGCGGCTATTACTACAGCGACAGCAACGCCACAGGCGAGACGGGCAGCTTTGTCGTGGTGGATGCCGCCGTAAGCTATGACCTGTCCGAACAGACCACCCTGTCGGCCAATGTCACCAACCTGTTCGACGAAAAGCACACCTCCTACGGCGGTTTCTACGCTGACTTCTACAGCCCCGGCCGTGAAGTCACCGTGAAGCTGGCCCATAGCTGGTGAGCCTAAAGCGCGGCACCACCCTCGTGTGCCGCGCTTTTCTTTGACCGGGAGGAGCCACAGATGACCATCGCCAAAGCCAAGACCACCATCCCGATGGACGCGCCGCAGGAGATGCTCTCGCGGATCCTGTCGCATCTTGTTGATGACCACGGCATGGCGTTTCGCGCCAAAGGGGCGACCGGTCATGTGTTTGAGCAAGACGGCTACCGGGTGGAGTTCGATCTCTGCCCGCGGGGGCTGGAAGTCAGCCTTCAAGCGCCCGGCGAAAACGCCATGCAATTCTCGAAAGAGGGCATGGTGCATCACGTAGCGGAGTTTGATCCCGCGCTGGCCGATCGCATCCGCTGGCAGGGCATCACGCAAGAGGCCGGTGCCACGCCGCAGAACTTTCGCCTGCTGACTGTGCTGAACAGCGAAATCCTGTTCGAGGGGATGCAGCGCGTCACCCTGCATTACCCGGATATTGCCGAACTCGCCGCGCAGGGGCTGCATCTGCGGTTGATCCTGCCGCGCGATCCCAGCCGCGCGCCGGTGTGGCCCGTGATGGGCGCCAACGGTGCGCCGGTCTGGCCAAAGGGCGCGGATGAGTTGCACGCGCGCTATGTCACGCTCAAGAACATCCGCGCCGCGCGCGAGGAGGTCGATATCGACGTGGTGCGCCATGGATCGGGCCTGATCTCGCAATGGGCGCAGAACGCCCATGCCGGGCAACGGATCGGGGCGATGGGGCCGGTGGGCATCAGCGCCTTGCCCGAAGCCTCCTCCTATTTTCTGGCCGCAGATGGCACGGGGCTGCCCGCTGTGGCGCAGCTTTTGGCGCGCCTGCCAGAGGATGCGGTGGGCGATGTGGTGGCCGCCCTGCCGCGCGGCGTGTCCTATCGGGACTACCTGCCCAAGACCAAGCTGCGCGTCCATGCGCTGCCGCCCGCCGCGTTCGAAGCCGAGGTGCTTGGCCATGCGCAGGCGCTGACGGATGACGGTTTGGGCTATGCCTTTTTCGCCGGAGAGTTCCAGAACGCCCAGCAGTTGCGGGGGCATTTCAAAACCACCCTCGGCATGGACAAGACACGCCAGATTTGCACAGCTTACTGGCGGCGGGGCTGAGCGCGGCTTAGCGCCACGGCCCAGCGTCACCCCGCCTGCCAGCCTTGGGGATACGGCTGCTGGTGGTGGGGCGGGCGCTCTCGGCCCGCACCGGGGCCGCCGTGGGCGTCATCGCACGCAGGGCTGCGACGCGGTTTTCCGTCGCCGGGTGTGTGGCAAAGAGGCTGTCATGTTTATGCGCGTGCAGCGGGTTGATGATGAACATATGCGCCGTGGCCGGGTTCCGCTCGGCGGCGTGATTGTCGATCCGCGCGGCGCCCATCGCGATTCTCTCAAGCGCCGAGGCCAGCCAAAGCGGGTGGCCGCAGATCTCTGCCCCGGCTTTGTCCGCCGCATATTCCCGCGTCCGGCTGATCGCCATCTGCACCAATGCGGCGGCCATGGGGGCGAGGAACATCATCATCAGCGTGCCGATCATGCCCATTCGCTCACGCGCGCCGCCGAAGAACAACGCAAAGTTCGCCAGCATAGAAATCGCCCCGGCGAAAGTCGCGGTAACGGTCATGATCGCCGTGTCATGGTTGCGGATATGGGCCAGTTCATGCGCGATGACGCCGGCCAGTTCCTCGCGGCTGAGGCTTTGCATCAGCCCTTTTGTTACCGCCACGGCAGCATTGGCCGGGTTGCGCCCGGTGGCAAAGGCGTTGGGTTGCGGCGTGTCGATCAGATAGACCTTCGGTTCGGGCAGGCCCGCGTTCCGCGCAAGCTCGGCCGTGAGGGCGTAAAGCCCGGTGCGGTCATTGGGGGAAACCGGCTGCGCGTTGTGCATCTTGAGCACCATGCGGTCGGAGTTCCACCACGTAAAGGCGTTCATCCCCGCCGCCACCACAAGTGCGATCAGCGCACCGCCCGATCCGCCGATCAGGTAGCCGACCCCCATGAAAAGCGCGGTCATCGCCGCCATCAGCATCGCTGTCTTTACATAGCCCATNTTGGTCTCTCGCGGTTNTNNGTTGTAAAGGAGATATGGGTCGATTTCCGCAGGGTGCAAGGCAGGCNGCGNCAGAGNGGCTAGTCGTCGAGATCACCGTCATCGGGTGTCGTGTGCAGGTAGATATGGCCGATCTTGCGGATCAGCGGAATGTTCACAAAGGCAACGATGGCTGCGGCAATCCCAAGACGGCTGAGGACGCTCAGCGGCATGGGGTCGTCTCCTTTGGCATAAATCAGCACCACGAAGGTCACCACCAAAAACCAGATGGCAAGGCTTGTCAGCAGGCGGCGCATGGGGTGTTTTGGTATGTCAGTCATGGCCGCCTCAGATTGCACGCTTCTCCGCACTATTCCGAGGGTGTGGGCAATCCGCAAGGGCGTTGCATAAGGCGGCCCGGATCAAAACCCGTGGATTGCCTACCCGCTACTGGCTCGCCATGCCTGCCAGCATCGCGGCCATGGCAACGAGATGGACCAGCGTTATCGCCCGATCATTCCAAAGCACCCCGACGATCAGCCAGCCCAGAACCCCCACCACAAAGAGGTAGAGGTTCCAAGGCGTCCAGCCAAAGCCGGTGGCGGCATAGCCAAGGATCTGGATCACCGAAGCCACCCATTTGACCCAGAACGCCAGCTGCGCAGGGGCCGCGCGCGCGATCGCCTCAGACGCCACGGGTCAGCCCGCCGTCGATGCGCCAGTTCTGCCCGGTGACATAGGCGCCGCCTTCGGAGGCGAGCCAGCCGATCAGCGAAGACACTTCAGCCTCGGTGCCATAGCGCCCCATGGGGATGCGCGCGCGGCGGTCTTCAGTCTCGGGCAGGCTGTCGATAAAGCCCGGCAGGACGTTGTTCATGCGAATGTTCTGGCCCGCGTATTGATCTGCGTAGAGCTTGGCGAAACCCGCGAGACCGGCTCGGAAGACGCCTGAGGTGGGGAAAAGCGGGTCCGGCTCAAAGGTGGCAAATGTTGAGATATTGATGATCGCGCCGCCGCCCTGCGCCGCCATGATTCGTGTCACCAGACGGGTGGGGCGGATCACGTTCATCAGGTAGACATCCAGCCCGCCGTGCCAGTCTTCGTCGGTCATCTCTAGGATGTCGCCTTTCGGCCCGTGTCCGGCGGAGTTCACCAGCACATCAACGCGGCCCCAGCGGTCCATCGCGCCATCTACCAACTGGGCCAGCGCCTCTTGCGATTGGTTCGAACCGGTGATGCCAAAGCCGCCCAATTCGGTGCCAAGCGCCTCTCCCTTGCCGGAGGAGGAAAGCACGCCGACCTTAAAGCCATCAGCGGCCAGTTTGCGGGCCGCCCCCGCGCCCATGCCGCTGCCGCCTGCGGTGATCAGGGCTACTTTTTCTGTTGCCATCGGATATACTCCATATGCTGTGCAGCGATTGCGCTGCGGTGCTATGGTCTTTTAATTAGGCATGGTAGGCTGTGCTGGCCAGCCAGATGCATTGTCGTATGACTGTAGGAATTCTATCGTGCCTCCAGACTTTCCACTGCCGCCCCTGAACGGACTTCGCGCCTTTGCCGCGGCGGGGCGTCATATGAACTTCCGCGCNGCTGCNGATGAACTGGGCGTCACCCAAGGGGCGGTCGCCCAGCAGGTGCGCGGGCTGGAGGATCATCTGGGGCTGCGCCTGTTTCTACGCGAACCGCGCGGCCTTGCCTTTACCGACGAAGGGCGGGCCTATCATGCCTCTGTATCGCGGGCTTTTGAGCAGTTGAGCGAGGCGACGGATGCCCTGCGCAGCGCGCCCGCGCGGGTGACGGTCAGCGTGACACCGACTTTTGCGTCGAAATGGCTGATCCCCCGCTTGTCAGACTTCACCGAAGCCCATCCCGGCATCGACTTGCGCATCACGGCGACGGAACGAGTGGCGAGTTTTCATGCGGATGGGATCGACCTTGCCGTGCGTCAGGCGCGTCCGCCTTTCGGTGCCAGTCTGCGGGCTGATCTGCTGTTCGCGCAGGAGGTTGTGGCGGTTTGCTCGCCCAGTTTGACGGCTGACGGCATGCCACTGGATGCGGTGGGTCTGGCGCGACTGACCCTGCTCCACGATACGCATGATCTTTGGCCGCGCTTTGCGCAAGAGGCGTTTGATAGCGCTGTAAAACCAGCGCGGCGGCTTCGGTTTAACCAAACAACGCTTAGTCTGGATGCCGCTCTCGCCGGGCAGGGGGTGGCGCTGGCGAGCCGCTTTTTGGTCCAGCGCGATCTTGAAGCGGGGCGGTTGGTTTGCCCGGTGCATCATGTGATGGAGGGCGAGCAGGATTTCTATCTGCTTTCTCCGCGCCAAGGGGTTTCAAGTGCTGCGATCATCGTGCGCGATTGGCTTTGCACGGTGGCAGAACGCGAGGCAGGTTAGCCCGGCGCGCGGGCCTTCAGGCGTAGGAAGCTGTCCTCCCTTGCCAAAACATAGTGCTTTCGCTCTCCTCCGCGTCCAATGTGCGCTCGGATTGCTCGACCGCGCGGGTGAGGGGGCGATGCCATCTTCGGTCAGCTGATTGCGCCAATCCCACACCGAAGACGGCCTTCCCTCGTTGCACTTTCTGCTCAGCGGTCTGTCGAAACCTTTTGGTTTCACGTTTAACACTTTGCCGATCCGGTCATTGGGTAGAGGCGGAAAATATCATCGCCCATTGGGATGAGGATGTGGCGCTGGCCTTGCCAGCCCGACTGATCCGGAGCAGCGCGGGGCGGTCTTATGGTGGTTTTGCCCGATCATATCGACGCTGCCGATGTGGTGCGCAACTGGCGGCGGTGGTCAGCACCCCCGCGGGGATCGACCGCACGGGGCACGCGCTCCGGGCTCTCCCGGTCTAGCGTTTGGGGATCCTGCGATTTGCCGTCAGGAGGCGACCACCGCATCGGGCCGCCCTTTGAGAGTGGGGAAATCCACGAAAAAGGTCGTGCCCTCACCCTCGGCTGTTTCAAAACGGATTTCGCCGAGGTGCTGATCCACGATGGCTTTGACGATGCTCATGCCCAGCCCATGCCCTTCTTCGACGCGGTAGCTGGACCCGCGGGAAAACCGGTCGAACAGGACCGGNTGCAGNTCCAACGGCAAGCCGCTGCCGTGGTCCTTGACCCANAACCCGGTGCCATCCTCNGACAGGCCAAGCTGGACCGTGCCCCCTTCGTCAGAGGCTTTGATCGCGTTGGACAANAGNTTTGANAACAGCCGCATGAGCCGCCCCTCGTGCAGCCGCAAAAGCGGGGCGGGGGCCTCGGACGGGGTCATTTCCAAACCGACACCGCGCTCTTTGGCGTAGGCGACCAAGGTCTCTGAGGCTTGGGCCAACAATGGCGCCAAGGGGCGCTCAGAAAATCCCGATTGATCCGGTCTGCGCAGGGTCTCTACATCCAGAATATCACCCACCATCTGATCGATAGCCCGCGCGTTGCGCAGCGCAAGTTCCAGCAGTTTGCGCTTTTGCGGCGGCAGGTCGCCGGGGCTGACCTCAAGCAAGCGCAGCGCCCCGGTAAGCGCGGTCAGCGGTGTCTTCATTTCGTGGCTGACCGTGGCGATAAGCTGGTCCTTGGCGCGCTCAAATTCGCGCTGTTCGCTGACATCGCGCACCACCCCAAGATAGCCCAGATGTTCGCCGCGATCGGTCTCGACCTTGGCGGTGGCGACTTGACCTTCGAAGGTCGAGCCATCGGCGCGGCGGCAGGCAACGGAAAACGCGCCCTGCGTGCTGGCCGTGCTGGCATTTGACAGCTCTTCGCCCATGCGCTCATAGCTGCCGAGGGTCTCATAGAGAACGGCCGTCTGCCGCCCCAAAAGCGCGTCGGGGGCATAGCCGAACAGGGTTTCGACCGCCGGGTTCACCAGCGCCACACGGCGGTTGGGGTCGGCCATGATAATGGCCTCGGGCACGGCATCCACCATTGCCTTGAGCAGCCCGCGCTGTTCGCGCAGCGCGCGGCGTTCGGATTGCCGGGACAGCTCGCTGCTCAGCCACCGGGCAAGGAATTGGACGAATTGGATCTGCGCTTTGCTAAACGGGGCGGAGCGCGGGGCGGTGCTGGAAAAGTTCAACGTCCCAAACAGCGTGTCCCCGGTTTTCAGCGGCGCCCCGATATAGCTTTCCAGACCGAAATTCTCATAACACGGATGGGTCGAAATCTCTTGCTGGCCCGCGTGGTGGAAAGAGGTCACATCGGCATTGGCAAGTGTGTGCAGGCAATAGGTGCCATTGATGTCAAAGGTGCTGCCGGGGGCAGGCGCCCAGTCAGGGCCGTGGACATAGACACATTCGTAAACCGGATGATCCACGCGAGAGACGATGCCGAGTTCAAGGCCAAGCGCCTCTGTGCCCAGTTGCAAGAGCTTGGCGATCTTGTCTTCGACGGAAAGATCAGGCTCGACAGCAAGCATATAGAGTTGCCGCAGCGGATCATCGAAATCCGCCAAAGCGTTGTAAAAGTCGTTCATCATTGCCTCTGTCGTGGTCTTTGCACCTGACTTGGCGAGAAGGCAGATGTTTGAACCAAGGTATCCCCCTCACGCTCTGCTGCCAATGCCCCAGCGGGTGAATTGGGGCAAGAATAGGGCTTTTCACCCCGGTAATGCAGATAATTGTGGAGTGTCGGACGGGAGAGGGCGGCCAAGCGCGGCAAGTCCTGCCTCAGGAGGGTAAAAACCGGTGACCTTTGCAAAGCGGTGGTCATCGCCGTTTCTATGGCTATGGTACCGCCAACGAGGGTCGCCAAAGGGGAGAGTTGACCATGCGATTGATGCGATACGGGGCGCGTGACGGGGCAAAAACGCCGGTGGTGCTGGATGCTGCAGGGCAGGCGCGGGATGTCAGCAGCCTTGTGCCAGACTTCACGCCCGAAACCATTCCGACATTGCGCAAGATGTTGGATGGCGTCGATCTGGAAAGTCTGCCGCTGGTCGAGACCCAAGGCCAGCGTATCGCTGCACCGGTCAGCCAGCCGCGCAACATTTGGGGCGTGGGGTTGAACTATTCCGACCATGCGGCGGAATCGGGCATGGACGTGCCGACCGAGCCGATCCTGTTCACCAAGGCCAGCCGCACCTATTGCGGGCCGAATGATCCGCTCCTTTACTCCAAAGAGATGAGCAAACTCGACTGGGAGGTCGAGTTGGGCGTGGTGATCGGACATACCGCATTGAACGTCAGCCGTGATCAAGCGCTGGACCATGTGCTGGGCTATTGCGTCGTCAATGACGTGTCGGAACGCGCTTGGCAGGCCGAACGGGGCGGCCAGTGGGTCAAGGGCAAGAGCTTTCCCAACTTTTGCCCCACGGGGCCGGTCTTGGTGACGGGCGATGAGGTGGGCGATCCCGGCAAACTGTCGCTCTGGGCCGAGATCAATGGCGAACGTCTGCAAAACGGCACGACCGAGAAGATGGTTTTTGATGTGGCGACGATCGTTTCCTACATGTCCGAATTCATCCAGCTAGAGCCCGGCGATCTGATCTGCACGGGCACCCCACCGGGCGTGGGCATGGGGTTCAAACCGCCACGCTACCTTAGCCCCGGCGACCGGGTTCGGCTGAGCGTCCAAGGGTTGGGCGAGCAAGAGCAGGTGGTGGAGCGGCTGCCCGTGCGATGAAGGGGCTAGCCGCCACGGGTGCCATCGGCGAGGGCACTGGCGTGTGCCTGGATCGGGCGTTTAGGCGAGCTCGGCCTCGCGCGCTTCGGCGGCGGCGACAGCGATGGCGGGGCGCAGGGGCAGGGTCAGCAAAAAGCTGCTGCCCTTGCCTATGATGCTGGTGGCGACAAGGCTGCCGCCATGGGCCGTGGCGATATCGCGTGAAATCGCAAGGCCCAGCCCGGTGCCGCCAAAGCGGCGGGTGGCGGTGGAATCGACCTGATGGAAGGGCTCGAAGACGCGCTCCAACTCGTTTTCCGGGATGCCGATGCCCGAATCCGTAACGCGGAATTCAACCACTTCCCCGCGGATGCGACAGGTCAACGAAATGGTGCCTTGGTCCGAGAATTTCGTCGCGTTGCTTAGCAGATTGATCAACACCTGCTGGATGCGTTTGCCATCCGCCAGCATCACGCCGGTTGCCGATTTCACGTTTAGCTCCAGCCCCTTGTCTTCGATCATCGGGCGTAGCTGATCGGCGGTAGGGGTGACGATATCGTCGATCTGCACTGGTTCCATCGCGATCGAAAGGCTGCCTGCGTCGATCTTGGCAAAATCGAGCACCTCGTTGATCAGGGTCAGCAGGTGATTGCCCGAACGCTCTACCGTTTGCATGATATCGCCCAGTTTGCCCATCGTGGCGGACAGTTTGGGCGCCAGCGTTTCACGGGTCTTGGGGTCCGCCTCAATAGCGGTACGAAGATCGCGCGCTGCCGGGGTGCGGTCGAAATGCCGCGCAAGGCGGACATGGCCCAAGATGACCGTCAGCGGTGTGCGCAACTCATGGCTCAGCACGCCCATGAAGTCGGTCTTGGCCTTGTTCGCGTCTTCGGCGGTCAGCAGCGCCTTTTTCAGATCGGTCACGTCAATGCGCAAACCCACGACGCTGCCGTCCTCCATCCGCCGGTCCGAGGTGCGGATGATGCGGCCATCGGGCATGCGCTGTTCGGTTTCAAATGCGCCGTTCTCACGTTTCTCCAGCCAAACGCGAATCCATTCCTCTTCCTTGCCGACGGCATCGGGCACGATCCCACGGCGGATGCTGTCACGGACAATCTTTTCATAGGATGATCCGGGCTTCACCACCTCGCTATAGTCGTGGATCTCGCGGTATTTTTCATTGCAAAGCACCAAAATGCCCTTGGCGTCATACATGACAAAACCATGGTCCAAAGCCTCAACGCCCGTGCGCAGACGTTCTTCGGCGAGTTTGCGGTTCTCGGCCAAGCCGATGATATACCAGGCAAAAATGGTGACCCCTAGGGCGCCTTGCAGACGCAAAATCCAGTTCAGCCAGAAGTCGGGACGATGCTCTGGCCAGCCGCCTTTGACGGTTGCGGCCAATTGCCAAGCGCCGAAAGCAAAGTTGAAGTCGAGCTCGATGGGGTCGATCAAAGTCAACTCGGGGTCGCCGATGATCGTCTGTTCGATCTCTCCCTCGGGGGTCAGCTCGCGGATGGCCAGATCGTATTTTTCGGTCAGTTCGGGGATGCGCAGCTGCGTGACGAGCGCGTCGTAATCCACAACCATGGAGAGGATGCCCCAAGGTTCGTTCGGGGCGGCGGCGGTGCTGGTTGAATCAAAGATCGGATGCCGCAGGATCAGCCCGCGCCCGCCTTGCACCAGATCAACCGGGCCGGTCACCAACCCTTCGCCGGTCCGCAGGGTCTCTTCGACCTTGGGCAGTTGCGCCGCGTTTTGGCGGTAGTCCAGCCCCAGCACGCCGCGATTGGCCTCATAGGGGTGGACGATTGTCACGACGAGGTCGGGGGCCACGGCGAGGTTAATCACATCCGGGTTCTCGGCCATGAACTCTGCCGCGCGGGCGCTAAATTCGGACTGGGTGATCGTGGGGTTCTCGCTGATGACCGTGGCCAACTCACGCAGCTTCAGGATCTGGTCAAAGATATCCGCGCGGATTTGTTCGCGGACTTCGATCAGCTCTAAGGTGGTATCAAGCTCCAGATTCTGCATGTAGGTCTGATAAGACAGGGTCTCGATCCGGTGGCCAAAGCCCAGAACAACGCCGCACAACACGACCAGAACGATAATCCGTTTCGCACGCTGAGACAGCGCATTTCTGATTTTTTCCATGCCGGCTTTGCCCAAATCGGTCTCTGTCCTCTGCACTCCGGCCTTCTAAGTGCCGAATACGCCCATGGGGTATTAGACTGCAGGGGGCTTTGTTGACGCAAGGAAAATACCCGGATGTAGACAAATGCTGGGCAACAGCGTCAAATTTGCAAGTGACGCCTTTTATCCTTGGGGCGATCGCCCCAGCAATTCAACCAAAACGCGGTGCAAAAGGGCGATATCTTGGGGGTTGGACATATTGGGCGCGTGGCCGCAGTCGGGGAATTCACTCATCCCGGGCCGCGGGCCGCTTTGGGTCATGCGCTCTGCAGCCTCGGGCAGCAACAGGTCCGACCGGGCGCCCCGCAAAAGATGCGTGGGCGTGGTGGTCCGGTCCCAACGGTCCCAAGTGGAAAGCTCATGGGCTGAGGCGGTGAACTGCACGGTGATGCGCGGATCATAATGCAGGGTCAGCCGTCCATCCCCCCGGCGGCGCAGCGAAGACCGCGCCATGCGCTGCCAATAGGCATCGGCGGCGGGGCCGAAGGGGGCATAGGTCTGGCGCAGCCACGCTTCACCTTCGGCAAAGCTGCCAAAGTCCGGCAGGCTGCCCACATAGGAGAGGATCCGGTTCACCGCCGTCGCGGGCAGTTCGGGGCTGATGTCGTTCACGACCAAGGCGCCGACCCGCGCGGTCTCGGGGCCCGAGGCCATGTGCATCCCGATCATGCCGCCCAAAGAGGTGCCAAACCACGCGGCGTGATCGATTTGGAAGTGATCTAACACCCCTGTCGCGATGCGCGCATAATGTTCGACGGAATACTCCGCCTCAGGGCTGGCCCCCCAGCTCGACCGGCCCCGCCCGATCATATCGGGGCAGAGCACGTGGAAATTTTGCGACAAGGTCGCGGCCACCTCGTCAAAGTCGCGCCCGGTGCGGGCGAGACCGTGCAGCATCATCAAGGCAGGGTTCTTGCGCTCGCCCCATTCAGTGACATGGATTTCGTGTCCCATGACGGGGATGAAATGGAAACGGGGGGAGGTCATCCGCGCGCGCCTTTCTGTATCAGGTTCAGCGCGCGGTTGGTGCTGCCATCCGCGCCGTCGGTGAAATGCGACAACGGCGGCCTCCGCACCTGTGCGACCGGGGCCAGCATGGTCATGGAACGGCGGCGATCCATTTGCGTGTCTTCATGGTATCCTCCCTAAACGGGCCAGCGCCATGTTGCGCCGTCTCCCCCCGTCGACTAGCTTAAGTTTTCAGCATCCGAAAAAGAAATAAACGGAGCAAGATGGTGGAAATACGTACCGATGATTGCTTCGAGACGGGGCGCTTTGCAGAGCTTGCCTTTGTGCATGCGCCCATCGGGCTGGTGGTGACCGAGAACCGTTGCATCCGCGATTGCAACAATGCCTTTGCGCAGATGTTCGGCTATGCGCGCGCCGACCTGCGCGACCAGCTTTTCGCCATTCTCTACCCCTCGGATGAGGAGTTCGTAAACATCCGCGACCGTGGCGTGGACCAGTTGCGCAAGACCAACACCTATTGGGACGAACGCATCATGGCACGGCGCGATGGCAGCCTGTTTTGGTGCCGTGTGCGGGGCCATTCCTTCACGCCCGAACGCCCGCTCGACCGCGCGGTCTGGAGCTTTGCCGATCTCTCCGCCGAGCGGCCCTACCTGCCGCTTACCCGGCGCGAGCGCGAGATCCTGAGCCATCTGGCGGAGGGGCTGACCAGCAAGCAAATTGCGCTCAACCTCGACATCTCGCACCGGACGGTTGAAGTGTACCGCGCGAAACTGCTCAAGAAATTCGGCGTCAGCAATACTTCTGGCCTGTTTCATTCGCTGGGCGGCATCGACAGCGATCATGTGGTGTCCAACAGTTCAAAGTGACGCGCCCGGCGCTCAGCCTGCATCACTCTGCCTGTCGGGCAGTTTTGACTGCGCCGGGGGCGGGGCCGCCGCGTGGGGCTGATCCTCATCGTCGGGTTCTTCGGGGTTCTCGGCAGCCTCGGCCATCGCGTCGGCCTGAGCGTAGAGACTGCGGATCTCCATCAGATCGGCTTTGGTTGGCGCCTTGCTCTGTTTCGTCGTTCCCTCAAAGGGTTGCGAGTCTGGGGTTTCACTATTTGTCACTGGTTAATCCGCATTTTGAGCTTAAATCTCACGGCCAATTCCGTGGTGGGGCACAGAGTACCGAGCCCGAATTTCGACGCCAATTGGGCAAAGCCCCAGCCAAATCAGGGTTATCCCCTACAGGGGCAAACAAGGTCCTGAAATTTCGGGATATATTTTCACGATATCATTTCAGTCGGTCGTATGGCCATCCAAGGACATGGTTAATGACCGCCTGTCAGGGTTTCCCCTAATAGACATGGCGGCAGAAAAAGCCGAAGTTTCAACGGAAAGTAGAGGTGCGCATGAGCTTGGTCGCGGCGTTCACATTGATTGCGCTGTGTGGAATCGTCTTGTCCGGCGTGATGATCGCAAAGCAGGTTGGCGATGCGGTCAACCGGTTTGCCGTGGCTGGCGCGATCGCGGTTTTGTCGCTGTACATCGCCGTGGTGCTGGCGTCTGCGCCGCGCGGCGGGGCCTATAGTGACCCGATCGAGCTGGTCTTTGCGACCGCCGCATTTGCCGTTCTGGTGGCGCAGGTTTGGCGCGTGATGCGCAACCGACGCAAGCTACAGGGCAGCGCCAACTCCGATGAGACCCGCCGGAAACTGCCCGATTTGCTGAACGATGTGCCGGTGCAGGCGGCCTTTCTGACACCGGACATGACCTATGCCTTCGTCAATGATGCCTATAGCGCCTCCTTTGGGAAATCCGCCGAGGAGATCGTGGGCAAACACCTGTCGCAGATTATCCCGCCGGACCTGCTGGAGGAGGTGTCGGACAACCTCGAAAAGGCGCTGGCCGGGCGGCAGGTCACATGGCGTTTTGATTTCTCGCGCCCGGTTCTGGCCCGCTCCCAAGGGGCGGCGATCTATCAGCCCCTGTCCGACCGGGGGCAGGTGGTGGGGGTGCTGGTGATGATAATGGACCGTTCCGCCTCGCAGGACGCGGTGCATGACGCAGAGGTCAGCGCGGCGAAACACGCGCTCGCGGCTGAGGTGGCGGGGGTGGGCTATCTGGAATGGGATCAAGAGGGCGCGCTGGTTGATGTCTCTCCCGAGGTGGAGGCGCTCTTGGGCCGCGATGCGCAGAGCCTGCGCGAGATGTGGCAGCAGGGCCAAAGCTTTGTCGAGCCGCGCAGCCGCGCCACGATCCGCAACAACCTGCATATGGCTGGCAGCCGCCCGCGCGACGTGGTCGAGAATGTAAAGTTTCTGGCCGCCAACGGTCGCCAGATCGAAGCGCGCACCTGCATTCGCCGCTTGAACCGGGGGCGTCAGGTGCATCTTTTGGCCGCGATCCAAGATGTTACGGATCAGCAGAACGTCCTCACCGATCTGGTGGAAAGCGAAACCCGGTTTCGCGATTTCACCGAAAGCGCGACCGATTGGGTCTGGGAGATGGACGCCGATGGGCGGTTCACCTTCCTGTCCGGCGGGGGCCGTCAAACCGATGCGGAAACCCCGATTTTCGCTCTGGGCAAAACCCTCGCCGAGGCCGATCTGGCGCAAGATCAAGGCGATTTCGACCAGCTTCAGCAAAGGTTGGCCGCCCGGGCGGCGTTCCGGGACTTGCGGTTGGTTCTGCCCCTCGGGGATGGGCGGGCGCGGCAAATCGACATGTCGGGCAAACCCTTTTTTGACAGCCACGCCCAATTGGCAGGCTATCGCGGCACCTGTTTCGACATGACCGAAATCGCCATGGCCGAGACTGAGCGCAAAAGCGCGCGGGAGGCGCTGGCGCTGGCTTTTGAGACCATCTCGACCATGGTGGCGCTTTTCGACAGCAACGACCGCTTGGTCTATTGCAACGAGGAATACCGGGCGACCTACGCCGGGATGGACGGCGACATCATCGGAAAGCACTTTGACGAGTTGCTCGCGCATTTCACGCGAACCGGCACACTGGCCACGACCGCCGAAGGCAAGGTCCGCTGGAGCGAGCAGCGGCGCGATCGGCGCAACACCCCGGCCAAGTTCTTTCGTGCGCGGTCTTCCAAGGGGCGCTGGTTGGAGGTGACGGATTACCCCGTGGCCGCAGGCGGGCTTTTGACCATCGCATCCGACATCACCGAAAAGGTCGAGCGCGAAGAGCGGTTGCACCGCCATGAAACGGCGCTGCAACTGCTCAACCGGCGCGAGACATTGGGCCAGATGACCGCTGCCATCGCCCATGAATTGAACCAGCCTTTAGCGGCTATTCACAATTTTGCCGCAGGCTGTGTGTTGCGGGCCAAGAACGACCAGCTTGAGAGAGAGGATATGATCGCCGTGCTTAATAATATGCAAAGCCAATCGGAACGGGCCAGCGCCATCCTGCGGTCCATGTCGAACTATCTGCACAGTGACGATGCCGACCGCCATGCGGTGCGCTTCGAAGATATCCTGCGCTCGGTGCAACTGTTGATCCAGCCGGAAAGCTCGGCCACCGGCGTCGCCGTGGAGATCGACGATCAATGTGGGGAGGTCGAGTTGACCTGCGCCCGGATCGAGATTGAGCAGCTTTTGATCAACCTGATCAAGAACGGTATTGATGCCTGCCGAGAAGCGGGCCGCCCTGATGCCGAAGTTTCGGTTTCTGCGCGGTGCGAGGCGGCGGAGATCGTGATCGACGTGGCCGATACGGGGCGCGGATTTGCCCCGGACATGCCTGCGCAGACGGCCTTTAGCGCCTTCCGCTCGACCAAGGACAAAGGGCTTGGCGTGGGGCTGGCGATTTGCGAAACGATCGTTCTGTCGCATGGCGGGACAATCGCCGTGACGAAATCCGATGCAGAGGGGGCCTGCCTGAGCGTGTGTCTGCCGCTGGAGGTGCAAAAGTAAAATGTCAGAAAACGGGATCGTTTACGTCGTTGATGATGACGCCGCGGTGCGGGAGTCTCTGGTGTGGTTGCTGGGGTCTGTCGGGCTGCGCGCGATTCCATTTGCATCGGCGGCCGCGTTCCTCGACAGCTATGAGGACAGTGGCAACTGCTGCCTCGTCAGCGATGTACGGATGCCGGGGATGAGCGGGCTAGAACTGCAAAAGGCGCTGAATGCGCGGGGGATCAAAGTGCCGCTGATCTTGATGACGGCCTTCGGCGATGTCTCTACCGCCGTGACGGCGATGAAGGCAGGCGCGGTGGATTTTATCGAAAAGCCCTTCAACAATCAAAGCATGCTCGACCTCATTAACACCGCCCTTCAGTCCGACGCCGCACGGCGCAAGAGCGAAGAGGCCGAGGTGGAGAATGCGCAGCTGCTGGCCCGGCTCACCCCGCAAGAGCATCGGGTCTTTGAACGGGTGGTGGCGGGGCTCTCGAACCGCGAGATCGGCAGTGAGATGGACATCTCCATCAAAACGGTTGAGGTGCACCGCGCGCGGGTGATGCGCAAGCTTAAGGCGAATTCGGTCGCGGAACTGGTGCGCTTTCATATTCACAATGCGCCGCCCGCCCCGGTCGAAGACAACGAGCGCGCGTAAAAAGCCCCGGCAGTGCAGGACCACCGGGGCAGGCTGCCCAGCCCCGGCGAGGGTTAAGGGCTGGGGTTTCCCGGCGGCATGAGGGGCGCCGGGAAGGCATGGATCACGCCGGCTTGGGTTCCAGCGTGCCCACGGTCACGTCGAGGGTCTGCTCAGACCCTTTGCGCAGCACGACAACCTCTGCCGCCGTCTCAGGCGTGGTGGTTGCCACCGCGCGGGTCAGGTCGCGCAGGTCGTCCACCTCTGTGTCGCCGAAGGACAGGATGATATCACCCTTCTTAAGGCCCGCTTTGGCGGCGGGGCTGTCCTCGGAAACCGCTTCGATCACCGCGCCGCGCGGCTCGTCGTAGCCCAGCACATTGGCAACCTCGGGGGTCATCTGCCGGATTTGCACACCCAGCCAGCCACGCTCGACCAAGCCGTCATCGGCCAGATCGGCCACGATGGTCTGCACGAGGTCAGAAGGCACCGAGAAGCCGATCCCGACAGAGCCGCCGCCCGGCGACAGGATCGCGGTGTTCACGCCCACGACTTCACCTTCGTTGTTGAAAAGCGGCCCGCCAGAGTTGCCGCGGTTGATCGCCGCATCGGTCTGGATGAAGTCATCGAATGGCCCGGCCTGAATGTCACGCGACAGAGCCGAAACAATGCCCGAGGTCACGGTGCCGCCAAGGCCAAAGGGGTTGCCCACGGCGACGACTTCATCGCCGACGCGCAGGGTTTTGGAAGTGCCAAAGTCCACCTTGGGCAGATCCACGTCCGCTTTGACTTTGAGCAGGGCGATGTCGGTCATCGCGTCGCTGCCCACGACTTCGGCGTCAAAGCTGCGGCCATCGGCGAGCTTCACGGTCACCGTCTCTGCACCCGCGACGACGTGGTGGTTGGTCACGATCTGACCGTCTTCGGAGATGATGAAACCTGACCCCAGACCTTGGCGCGGGGTCGCCTCGGCGCCGGGTTGGTCGGGCAGCATATGTTCAAACCGGCGGCGCAGTTCTTCGGGCATGCCGGGGGGAAGCTGCTGCTGGATCTGCGCGCTTTGCTGTTTCGCGGTCACTTCGATAAAGACCACGGCGGGAGAGACGGCCTCGACCAAGTCGGCATAGCCACCAGCCGGGACGGCCAGCGCGGCTGTAGGCGCAAGCGCCAGCATCGGGGTCGCGGCGACGGCGGCGCTCAGCGCAAGGGCGGCGGCGCGGGGGGCCTTGGAAAGGGTCTGGTTCATGAGATGCTCCTTGCTGTGCATTCGGTGTTTCTGGACCCCTATTTGGGGCTCAGGTTTTACAGCCCCGTCGCAGGGGCTATACAAATTTGTGAGAATGCAGGCCGCAGGATGCATGGGCCGCGGAGTTGCCCTAAACCTTTGGTGATCCTACATGAGACTGCGATGAAACTGCTTGTTGTCGAAGACGATACCACCACCAGCATCTATATCGCGCGCGGCCTGCGCGAAGAGGGGCATGCGGTGGATGTGGTGGCCGATGGCCGCGACGGGTTGGTGCAGGCCACCACCGGGCAATATGACGTGCTGATCCTTGACCGGATGCTGCCTGAGTTGGACGGGCTGACGCTGCTGAAAACCCTGCGCGGGGCGGGCAATGCCACGCCGGTGTTGTTGCTCACGGCGATGGGCGCGGTGGAGGATCGGATCGACGGGCTGAACGCCGGGGCGGATGATTATCTGGTCAAGCCCTTTGCCTTTGGTGAGCTGTCGGCGCGGGTGAATGCGCTAGCGCGTCGCCCGCAGGCGATGGAGCAGGAAACGACCCTCCGCGCTGGCGACCTGACGATGGACCTCATCAGCCGCCGGGTCACGCGCGCGGGCCAAGAGATCGACCTGCTGCCGCGCGAGTTTGCATTGTTAGAGCACCTGCTGCGCCGGAAAGGCCGGGTGCAAACGCGAACCATGCTGCTAGAGGCCGTCTGGGACATTTCCTTTGACCCGATGACCAATGTGGTGGAGACCCACATCAGCCGCCTGCGAGCCAAAGTGGACCGGCCCTTTGACACCGAGTTGATCCAAACCGTGCGCGGCGCGGGCTATAGGATCGACGCATGAGGGCGCGGCTGGCGGGGCTCTGGCGGTCGATGCCGCTGCGGTTGGCGCTTTTGCTGGTGCTGCTCTTTACCATCGTTAGCCTGCTTAGCCTTGCGGCCAGCTATGCCGTTACCCAGCGATCGTTCGAACAGGCGATCCGGGCCGATCTGGCGCAAGACATGGCAGGCTTCCGCGCCGCCCCGGGCGCCTCGGCATTGGCGCGGCTGGTCGAGGCGGAATCGCGCGAGACTGATCCCAACCGGCTGATCCTAAGCTACATCGGCCCTAATGGTCGCATCTATGGCAACGGGGCCATCGCGCGGGATAACGAGGGCTATCACATCGTCTCAATCGGCGCGGCGCGGGCGCAGTATACCGGGGTTTATCTGACCCTGACCGACACGCTTTATGGCGGGCTTTTGACCATCGCGCGCAGCCGGGCCGAGATCACGGCCCTGCGTGAGGTTTTCGTCAACATTCTGTTGGTCAGCCTTCTGCCCACGGTGCTGATTGCGCTCTCGGGCGGGCTGATCCTTGCCCGACGCTCTAAACGTCATGTTGAGGTGATCCGCGCCACGCTGGACCGGCTCACTGCGGGCGATCTGGCAGCAAGGGTATCGCCCGGGCCGCGCTGGTCGGATGACCTGCTGCGCATCGGGGAGGCGGTGAACCAGATGGCCCGGGCGCAGGAAACCTCCGTGGCGGCGCTGCGGCAGGTGTCACTGGATATCGCGCATGACCTGAAAACGCCGATACAGCGTGTCTCGGTGCATCTGGACGATCTGGATCGGGCCGAGGCCACGGGCGAGGACCGCGCCGAGCCGCTGGCCCGCGCCCGCGCCGAGTTGGACGGTATCGCGGCCATTTTCCAATCCCTGCTGCAATTGGCGCAGGTAGAGCAGGGCGACGCCCGCGCCCATTTCGCCCCCGTCGATCTGGCCGCGCTTTGCCGCACCATGATCGAGCTTTATGAGCCCGCAGCGGGGGAGCAGGGCAAACGCTTGCTCTGCGATCTGCCGGAGACATCGACCCATGTCACCGGCGACCGGGCGCTGTTGGGCCAACTGCTGGCCAATCTAATCGAGAACGCTCTGCGCCATTCCGGCGATGCCGAAGCGGTAGAGATATCGTTGAACCAGACGGCAGGACAGGTCGTGCTCACTTTAGCGGACAGCGGCCCCGGCATTCCGGCGGCGGACCGCGACAAAGTGCTGCAGCGGCTCTACCGGCTTGACCGCAGCCGGGGCACGCCGGGCCATGGGCTGGGGCTGGCGCTGGTCGATGGGGTGGCGAAACTGCATGGGGCAAGGCTGGAACTGATCGACAACGCGCCGGGGCTGCGCGTCGTGATAACCTTCGACAGTTAGCGCGCGCAAAGGACTGCGGCAATTTAGCCTGTGCCTCTCCCTCTCCCCGGTCCTATATAGGTCAGGAAACAACACGCGAGGGCTTCTCATGCTCGACGGTTACACCGCCGAAATCCTAGCGCGGGTGCAGTTTGCATTCACGGTTTCGTTTCACATCATCTTCCCGGCTTTCTCGATCGGGTTGGCGAGTTTTCTGGCCGTGCTGAACGCGCTTTGGCTTTGGAAACGCGAAGAAACCTATCTAAAGCTCTTTAACTATTGGAAGAAAATCTTTGCCGTGGCCTTTGGCATGGGGGTCGTCTCGGGCATCGTCATGTCCTACCAGATCGGCACAAACTGGTCGGTGTTTTCCGACAAGGCAGGGCCGGTTGTCGGGCCGCTGATGGCCTATGAAGTCCTCTCGGCTTTCTTCCTCGAAGCCGGGTTCCTTGGCATCATGCTCTTTGGCCGCAAAAGGGTCGGCGACGGGCTGCATATGTTTGCCACAGCGCTGGTGGCGCTGGGCACGCTGGCCTCGGCGACATGGATCCTGTCGGTCAACAGCTGGATGCAGACCCCTGCGGGCTTTGGCATCAACGACGTGGGGCAATTCGTGCCCGAGGACTGGTGGGCGATCGTCTTTAACCCGTCATTCCCCTACCGTTTGGTGCATATGGTGCTGGCGGCCTATCTGACCACGGCGCTGGTCGTGGGCGCGGTCGGCGGTTTGCACTTGCTGCGCGATCACGCCGACCGGGCCGCGCGGCGGATGTTCTCGATGGCGATGTGGATGCTTTTGCTGGTCACGCCACTACAGATTTTTGCGGGCGACATGCACGGCCTCAACACGCTGGAGCATCAGCCCGCCAAGGTCATGGCGATGGAGGGGCATTACGACAGCCATCCAGATGGCGCGCCGTTGATCCTTTTCGGCATCCCGAACCCTGAGGAAAAGCGCATTGATTACGCGGTCGAGATCCCCAAGCTCTCTTCACTGATCCTCAAGCACGATCTGAACGCGCCGCTACCGGGGCTGGACACGATCCCGGATGAGGATGAGCCGCCCGTGGCGATTGTTTTCTGGTCTTTCCGCATCATGATCGCGCTTGGTTTTGCGATGTTGGGTCTGGGTCTTTGGGCCGCACTCGCGCGGCTGCGGGGGCGGCTTTACGATGCGCCGCTGTTGCACCGGTTGGCGCTGCTGATGGGGCCGACCGGCTTTGTCGCGGTGCTGGCGGGCTGGATCACGACCGAGGTCGGGCGGCAGCCCTTCACGGTTTACGGGCTGCTGCGGACCTCTGAAAGCCTTGCACCGATTGAGGCACCCGCCGTGGCGACCTCGCTGATCGCTTTCATCGTGGTGTACTTTTTCGTCTTTGGCGCGGGCACGTGGTATATCGTGGCGATGATGCGCAAACCGGTTGTGGATCATGTGCTGGAAGACGAACGCGACGCGGCGCAGGATGACGCCGCGCAGGATGACGGGCCGATCCTTGCTGTCGGCGAAGAGGCGGCGGTCAAAGACAAAGCGGTCAAAAACAAGCGCGGGGATAGCTGAGATGTTTGGACTGGAACTTTCGTTCATCTGGGCCGGGATCATCGCCGGTGCCGTGCTGATATATGTCGTCCTCGACGGGTTCGATCTGGGGGTTGGGCTGCTCTTTCCGATGACCAAGGACGAGGGCGAGCGCAACGTGATGATGAACTCGGTCGCCCCCATCTGGGACGGCAACGAAACTTGGCTGGTGTTGGGCGGCGGTGGGCTTTTTGCGGTCTTTCCACTGGCCTATGCGGTTGTCATGCCCGCGCTTTACATGCCGATCATCCTGATGCTGCTGGGGCTGATCTTTCGCGGCGTGGCGTTTGAGTACCGTTGGCGTACCAAACGTTGGAAGCCCCTGTGGGACATGGCGTTTTTCGGCGGCTCGCTGGTGGCCTCCTTCTGTCAGGGCATCGCCCTTGGCGCGCTGGTGCAGGGGATCGAGATCGAAGGCCGCGCCTATGCGGGCGGCTGGTGGGATTGGCTCACGCCTTTCTCGATCCTGACCGGGGTGGCGGTGACCGTGGGCTATGCTCTGCTGGGGGCTACGTGGCTCAACATGAAGCTTGAGGGCCGCATTCAGGCCCACATGCGCCGCCTTGCTTGGCCGCTGGCGGTGGCGACTTTGGTCTTCATGGGGATGGTCAGCCTTTGGACGCCGTTCACCGATGCCGTCTATTTCGAGCGGTGGTTCGCGTGGCCCACGGCGCTGTTCAGCGGCTTGGTGCCGCTTTTGGTGGCGCTTGCGGCCTTTGGGATGCTGCGCGGCTTGCAACGCAAGGCGGACATTCAGCCGTTCCTCTGTGCGCAGGCGCTGTTCGTGTTGGGCTTCATCGGCATCGGGATCAGCTTTTACCCGCATATGGTGCCGCCAAGCCTGACCATCGCCGATGCCGCCGCCCCCGATGAAAGCCTGATGTTCGCGCTGGTCGGCACGCTGGTGCTGCTGCCGCTGATCCTCAGCTACACGGCCTATGCCTATTGGGTGTTCCGCGGCAAGATCGACCCCGAGGAGGGCTATCACTGATGGGAAAATGGCTGAAACGCAGCGGCTGGTTCGTGGCGCTTTGGCTGGCCAGCGTCGCCCTGTTGGCGGTGGTGGCCTATGGCATCCGGCTGGTGATCATGCCCGGCTGACGCAGCGGCGCGTGCCTCGGGCCTTGCCAAGTGCTGCGGCATCTGGCCTCTTCAAGCCCAAAGCAGCACGAAAGGACAGCCCGATGCGCGCCATGCAAGTCACCGCCTATGACGAACCGCTCACCCTGCAAGAGCTTGAGATGCCGATGCCGGGGCAGGGCGAGGTGCTGATCCAAGTCGATACCTGCGGGCTGAATTTTGGCGATTTGCTGATCATCAAGGGCACCTATCAGGAAAAGCCGCCGCTGCCGTTTACCTTGGGGATGGAGATGGCGGGCACGATCACCGCTTTGGGCGAAGGGGTCGATGGCCTGAAAGTTGGTCAGCGCGTGGCAGCCTATACCGGGTTTAACGGGTTGGCCGAATATGCCGCCATTCCCGCCGCGGTCTGCGTGCCGATCCCCGAAGCGATGACCGCCGTGGATGCAGCAGCTTTCCTCATCGCTTACGGCACCAGCCATGTCGCGTTGGACTATAAGGCGCGGTTGCAACCGGGTGAGCGGCTGTTGGTCTTGGGTGCCTCGGGCGGCATCGGGCTGACGGCGGTGGAACTGGGCAAGCTGATGGGGGCCGAGGTGATCGCCGTGGCCCGCGGCGCTGATAAACTCGCCGTCTGCAAAGAGGCGGGAGCCGATCACCTGATCAACTCCGAGACCGACGACATCCGCGCCATCGTCAAGGAATTGGGCGGGGCCGATGTGGTCTATGACCCGGTGGGCGGCGATCAGTTCAAAGCCGCCATGCGCGCCTGCAACCCCGAAGCGCGGCTGATCCCGCTAGGTTTTGCCAGCGGTGAGGTGCCGCAGATCCCGGCGAATATCCTGCTGGTCAAGAACCTGAGCGTGTTGGGCTTTTACTGGGGCGGCTATGCCAAGATCAAACCTTCGGTGCTGACCGACAGTTTCGCCGAGCTGATCAAATGGTATGTCGCGGGCAAGCTGAAACCCCATGTCAGCAACGTCATGCTGCTGGAGCAGGCGAATGAGGCGCTGGCCCTGCTGCGCGACCGCAAAGCGACGGGCAAGGTGGTGGTGAAGGTGGCGCGCTAGGCCCGCCGCCCGCCCTGCAAACGTGTCACGCGCAGCGCCTTTTGGCGCTCGCGTAGGTAGACGAAAAGACCGGAAGCGAGGATCAGCGCGATCCCGACCCAGACCTCCCAAACCGGCAGATCACCGAAGATCACGAAGCCCCAGAAAACCGCCAGCGGCAGCCCGATATATTCAAACGGGGCCACGGTGGCGGCGTCGCCCAGCCGGTAGGCTTGGCTCAGGCAATAGCCGATCAGCGCGATGTTGAGGCCGATGCCGAGGAAGGTGAGGAAATCCTCCTCAGCAGGCCAAACCCATCCGCGCAGCAGGAATTGCAGCGAGGCATTGCTGCCCTCATCCACGAAACGCCCATCGCCCGCGATCAGGAAAAACCCCAGCGACACGGCGACAAAAGCGGCTTGGATATAGACCATCAGGGCCGAAGCTTTGGAGTTCACGCCGAGCTTGCGGGTCATAAGCTGGTTCAATGCATAGGTCAGCGCTGCCAGCACCGGCAGCAGCAGAACCCAGCGGGAAACTTCGAGCGTCGTCGTAGAAGCCCAAGGGCGCATCATAATAACCACGCCGATAAACCCCACGATCACCGCGCCAAGCCGCAGCGGGCCGACCTTTTCGCCCAACAGCGGGATCGACAGCAGCGTGATGAACAGGGGGGCGGCAAAGAACAGGGCCGTCGCTTCGGCAAGTGGCAAGACCGAAAGCGCCAGAAAGAATGACATGTTAGAAATCACGATCAGCAGCCCGCGTAGCAGATGCAGCCCCGGCTGGCGCGTCCTGAGCAGGTGAAACCCGCCCTCAAGTTTGACCAAAACCAGCCCCAACACGATCCCGATGGCCGACCGTGTGAAAACGATCTGATGTAGCGGATAGCCGCCCGATAGACGTTTGATCAGCATGTCATTGACTGAAATCGCGGCCACGCCGAGAAGGATCAACCCGATCGCCAGCCCGGCGCGGTTATGGGGAGAGGTGCTCATGACCAAAGACCTACCAGCCCGGCGGGAGAGGTCCAGCGCTTTGACGTTGGTTTGCGCAGAATTACCCGCTAGGCTGAAAGGATAGGTTAAAGGGAGAGCCAGCAATGCAGATGTCCGACACCCGCCAGATCGCCGCCACCCCAGCCGAGGTTTATGCAGCCCTTCTGGACCCTGAGATGCTGCAAACCTGCGTGCCCGGCGCGCAGGATGTTACCGGCTCGGTCGAAGAGGGCTATGACGCGACGGTGGTGCAAAAGGTCGGCCCGGTAAAGGCGACCTTTAAGGGGCATGTGAAACTCTCTAATCTGGTGCCGAACGAAGCGCTGACCATCACCGGCGAGGGTAAAGGCGGGGCCGCTGGTTTCGCCAAGGGCGGCGCGGAAGTGCGGCTGGCGGAAAAGGACGGCGGCACCGAGTTGAGTTACGACGTGGAGGCCAAAGTGGGCGGCAAGCTGGCGCAGCTTGGCAGCCGGATCATCGATGGCTTCGCTAAGAAAATGGCGGATCAGTTTTTCGACAATCTGCAATCCTCGCTCGAAGGTCCGGCAGAAGAGACGGGCGAAAGCGCGGAAGCTGATAAAGACGCCCCCGCCAAAAAGGGCTGGTTCGGCCGCGCCAAGACTTGAACGCATCTGTTCACCCGGCCCAAAGCCAGTTAGGTTGCCCGCCTTACCAAAGCGGAGACGACCATGCCGACAATCGTGGATATTCAGAACCTGCGTAAATCCTACGCGGGCGGTTTCGAGGCGCTTAAAGGGGTCAACCTACAGATCGAACAGGGCGAAATCCTTGCTCTCCTAGGCTCCAACGGGGCGGGTAAGACGACGCTGATCTCGACCATTTGCGGCATCACCACGGCGACCAGTGGCACAGTGACCGTTGGTGGCCATGACATTAAGGACGATTTCCGCGCTGCACGCACGATGATCGGGCTGGTCCCGCAAGAAATTAACCTTGAACCGTTTGAAAAGGTGCTCAACACCGTGCGCTTCTCGCGCGGGCTGTTTGGCCGGCCGGCGGATGAGGCGGTGCTGGAGAAAATCCTGCGTCAACTTTCGCTCTGGGACAAGAAAGACAGCCAGATCCGTGAGCTTTCGGGCGGGATGAAGCGCCGCGTGCTGATCGCCAAGGCGCTGTCGCATGACCCGAAGGTGCTGTTCCTTGATGAGCCCACCGCGGGCGTCGACGTGGAACTGCGCAAGGACATGTGGGAGATCGTGGCGGGGCTGAAAGCCTCGGGCGTGACGATCATCCTAACGACCCATTACATCGAAGAGGCCGAGGCCATCGCGGACCGGATCGGCGTCATCGCCAAGGGCGAATTGCTGCTGGTCGAAGAGAAAGACGCGCTGATGGCGCGGATGGGCAAAAAGCAACTTGAAGTGCAGCTCACCGAGCCGATCACCGACGTGCCGCTGGCGCTGCAGTCGCCCGATGTGGAGTTGTCCGCCGATGGTCGGTCCCTGATCTATACCTATGACACCAACGCCGAGCGGACCGGCATCACCAAGCTGCTCTCCAAAGTGGCCGAAAGCGGTCTGGTGCTGCAAGACGTGGCGACACGGCAAAGCAGTCTGGAAGATATCTTTGTCGATCTGCTCAAGGAGGATGCGGCATGAACTGGACCGCGATCAAAGCCATCTACGCGTTCGAGATGGCACGGTTTTTCCGAACCATCACGCAGAGTATCATCTCTCCGGTGCTGTCGACCTCGCTCTACTTCGTTGTTTTCGGCGCAGCCATCGGCAGCCGGATCGAAGAGGTCGAGGGTGTGAGCTATGGCGCCTTCATTGTGCCGGGTCTGATCATGCTCAGCGTCATCACGCAGTCGATCTCAAACGCCTCTTTCGGCATCTATTTCCCGAAATTTATCGGCACGGTCTATGAATTGCTCTCGGCCCCGATCAACTTTTTCGAGATCGTCATCGGCTATGTCGGTGCGGCGGCCACCAAGGCGCTGTTCATCGGCACGATCATCCTGATTACGGCGTTTTTCTTTGTCGATATAACCATCCAGCATCCCATCGCTATGGTCGCTTTCCTGATCCTGACCTGTATCAGCTTCGCGCTAATGGGCTTTATCATCGGCATCTGGGCAGGGAATTTTGAGCAGTTACAACTTGTGCCGCTCTTGATCGTCACGCCGCTGGTCTTCCTTGGCGGGTCTTTCTACTCGATCTCGATGCTGCCGCCGGTCTGGCAGGTGATCTCGCACTTCAACCCGGTGGTCTATCTGATCTCAGGCTTCCGCTGGGCGTTTTTCGGCTCTGCCGATGTGCCGATCCTGACCAGCCTTGCGGCAATCGCGCTGTTCACGGCGCTTTGCCTTGGCGTGATCTGGTGGATTTTCCGCACCGGCTGGCGTCTGCGGGCCTGAGGGCCGCGAAACTTCTGCGCCCGCCTTGTTTGCACCGGGTGGGCGTTCTACATGAGAAGAATGAGAATTCGGCTGCCCTTCCTTAAATCCCCGCCCAGCGTTTCCGTGATCCGGCTTTCCGGCATGATCGGCTCGCAGGGCCGCGCGGTGTTGAACGATGCCACGATGGGGCCGGTCATCGAAAAGGCCTTTGCTAAGGGCAAGCCTGCCGCTGTCGCGCTGGAGATTAACTCTCCCGGTGGGAGCCCGGTGCAATCCTCGTTGATCGGCGCGCGTATCCGGCGGCTGTCTGAGGAAAAGAACATCCCCGTTATCGCATTTGTCGAAGATGTCGCGGCCTCAGGCGGCTATTGGCTGGCGGCTGCGGCGGATGAAATTTACGCCGACCCAAGCTCGGTTGTGGGCTCCATCGGGGTGATCTCTGCCTCTTTCGGGGTGCATGAATTCATCCGCGAGCATGGGGTCGAGCGGCGCGTCTATACGGCAGGGCAGAGCAAATCCATGCTCGACCCCTTCCGCCCGGAAGACCCCGAAGATGTCGCGCGGCTGAAAACGCTGCTCGAAGACATTCATGAGAACTTTATCGACCATGTAAAGACCCGCCGCGCGGGCAAGCTGCCCGAGGGGCAAGACCTCTTTACCGGGGAAATCTGGCTGGCGAAACGCGCCGCCGAACTGGGCTTGATCGACGGTGTCGGCCATCTGAAACCGCTGTTGAAAGAGCGCTTTGGTGACAAGGTGAAACTGCGCCGCTACGGCGTGAAACGCGGGCTGCTGTCACGCTTTGGCGTGCAGATGGTGCAGGACGCGGTGCAGGGCATAGAGGAACGCGCGGCCTATGCGCGGTTTGGTCTCTAGCCCATGGTTTTTAAGATCGTTCTGCTGTTTCTAGTGGCGATGGGCCTGCTCGCTTGGTTTGGAAAAATGCATTGGCTGGGGGGCAAACGCCTGTCCCGGACCAAATGCCGTGACTGCGGACGTTACCGCATTGGCAAAGGCGAATGTGCCTGTAAGGGAGGGCGTTAATGCTGATGCCATGGCTACTTTCGGGGCTTGGCCTCGTGATCCTGCTGTTTGCGGGGGATGCGTTGGTGAAAGGCGCGGTGAACCTGTCGCTGCGCCTTGGGGTGCCCGCGCTGATCGTCAGTTTGACGATCGTGGCCTTTGGTACCTCTGCGCCTGAACTGCTGATTTCGGTCAAGGCGATCTTGGACGGGGTGCCGGGGCTGGCGCTTGGCAATGTGGTCGGGTCGAACACGGCTAACATCCTGATGGTGCTGGGCATTCCCGCTCTGTTGGCGACGATGCACACCTCTGAATGCAGCACGCGCAAGACCTATAATCAGATGATCGCGGCATCGCTGCTCTTTATCGCGTTGGCCTTCCGCGGTGTGTTCGACTGGATCTCGGGGCTGATCCTGCTCTCCGGTCTGACCTATATGCTCTACGACGCTTTCGGCGATGCCAAAGATCACCGCCGCGCCTGCCGGAGCGGGGAGGTTGAGGAAGAGGAAGAGCCCGAAGGCGCCGACCCCGACATGGCGGGCTGGCAGATTGCGCTGTTCCTGATCCTCGGGCTGATCGGCTTGCCCTTGGGCGCAAGCCTTTTGGTGGATAATGCGACGGTCATCGCCCAGACCTACGGTGTCAGCGACACGGTGATCGGCCTGACGCTGGTGGCCGTCGGCACGTCGCTGCCTGAACTGGCGACCACGGTGATGGCGGCGCTGCGCCGTCAAGCGGATGTGGCGCTTGGGAACGTCATTGGTTCGAACATGTTCAACCTGCTGGCTATTATCGGCATCGCAAGCCTTGTCGGTCCGATTTCGGTCGACGAAGCCTTCTTGCGGATCGACCTGTGGGTGATGCTGGGCGCGTCACTGCTGCTGATCCCCTTCGTCTATCTGGGGCGCGATATCACGCGGCTTTGGGGTGTGGCGCTCAGCGCGCTTTACGGGCTTTATTTGTTAATCATCCTGATCTGAGGAGGGCGGCAGATGCGGCGGGCATTGGTGACCGGGGCCGGGCAACGTCTGGGCCGCGCCATGGCGCTCTATCTCGGGCAGCGGGGCTTTGACGTGGCGGTGCATTACGCCACCTCGCGTGCCGGGGCCGAAGCAACCGCCGCTGAGATTACGGCCATGGGCCGTCGCGCCGTGGCCCTGCAAGCCGACCTTTTGGACGATACCGCAGCGGGGGCGCTCTTGCCCTGCGCGGCAGAGGCGCTTGGCGGGCCGATCACCTGCCTTGTGAACAACGCCTCGATATTCGAGCAGGACGATATCGCGAGCGCCAGCCGTGAAAGCTGGGACCGCCATATGGGCAGCAACCTGCGGGCGCCCTTCGTGTTGACGCAGGCGATGGCGGGGCAGGGGCTGATGCCCGAGGTCGACGCCGGGGGCGAGCCGCGTGCGCGCGGTTTGATCGTCAATATGCTCGACCAGCGGGTGCGCAGCCTGACGCCGGAATTCACCACCTATACGATCGCCAAGATGGGCCTTTGGGCAATGACACGCACCACTGCGCAGGCGCTGGCCCCGGCGATCCGGGTCAATGGCATCGGTCCCGGCCCCACGTTGCAAGGCCCGCATCAAGACGCCGAAGACTTTGCCGCGCAGCGCCGCGGCACGGTTTTGGGCCGGGGGGCAAATCCAGAGGATATCACGGCGGCACTGGGCTATTTCATCGATTCGCCGGGCGTCACAGGGCAGCTTATCTGCACCGATGGCGGCGAACATTTGCAGTGGGATACAAGCCCTAAAAGCCCCCGAAACTGACGGCCATGCGGGAAGTTTTGCACCTCGTTAACCTATGTAACCAAAGTGTTACCGAAACCCTTTTGTTTTCAGGGGCTTGTTTCATGGTAAACAAAAGAATGAGCGAAATCAGTGTATTACGGTCCTGCCTAAAAAATAGGCAAATCAGCGAACCATGTTAAAAACAAAGAGAAATCCAAGATGCCCAGAAGTTATCGGCAGAGTTATCCACATGTTTGGTGGACATGTTAAAGCTTGCCCCCATTGCCGTCCTATTGCAGCGAAGCAGGAGAATCAGCGCCTGAGATGACCACGCCAAACGACAGCCCACCGCCGCAAGGCCGCCAAGTGATTCAGGCCTATCTGAAGTCGCTCGATTCCTCGCCGGGCGTCTACCGGATGCTCGATGCGGAGAGCCGCGTGCTCTATGTTGGCAAGGCGCGGAACCTGCGCGCGCGGGTGTCGTCCTATGCGCGGCCGACGGGGCATTCGGGCCGCATTTCGCGGATGATTGCCAATACGGCCTCGATGATGTTTTTGACCACGAAGACGGAAACCGAGGCGCTGCTTCTCGAACAGAACCTGATCAAGCAGCTCAAGCCCAAGTTCAACGTGCTGCTGCGCGACGACAAAAGCTTTCCCAATATCCTTGTCACCGCTGATCACGACTATCCGCAGATCAAGAAACACCGCGGCGCGAAGAAGGAAAAGGGCAGCTATTATGGCCCCTTCGCCAGCGCGGGCGCGGTGAACCGGACGCTCAACCAGTTGCAGCGGGTCTTCCTGCTGCGGGACTGTTCCAATGCGATGTTCGACAGCCGCACACGGCCCTGTCTGCAACACCAAATCAAACGCTGCTCGGCCCCCTGCGTCGGCAAGATCTCGGCCGAGGAATACCGCCAGACCGTCCGTGATGCGGAGCGGTTTCTGAGTGGCAAATCGACCGAGATTCAGGGCCGTCTGGCGCAGGACATGGCCGAGGCATCTGAGGCGATGGAGTTTGAACGCGCCGCCGCCCTGCGCGACCGGATCAAGGCGCTGACGCAGGTGCAAACGGCCCAAGGCATTAACCCGCAAGGGGTGAACGAGGCCGACATCATCGCGCTGCATATGGAGGGCGGTCAGGCCTGCGTGCAGGTCTTCTTCATTCGCGCCAACCAGAACTGGGGCAACCGGGATTACTACCCCCGCGTCGGGGCCGATGTAGACGCCGCCGAGGTGCTGGAGGCTTTCATCGGCCAGTTCTACGACACCCGCGAGCCGCCGCGGCAGTTGATCCTGAGCAATGAGATCGAAAACCCCGATCTGATGGCCGAAGCGCTGAGCGGCAAGATCGGTCGCAAGGTGGAACTGTTGGTGCCACAGCGGGGCGAGAAAGCCGAACTGGTCGACGGTGCCCTGCGCAACGCGCGCGAAAGCCTAGCCCGCAAGATGGCCGAGACAGCGACCCAGACCAAGCTGCTTCAAGGGCTGGCCGATGCCTTTGATCTGCCAAAACCGCCCGATCGGATCGAGGTTTACGACAACTCGCACATCCAAGGCACCAATGCGGTGGGCGCGATGATTGTCGCGGGCCCCGAAGGGATGATGAAAAACCAGTACCGCAAGTTCAACATCCGCGGCGATGACCTGACCCCCGGTGATGACTTTGGCATGATGAAAGAAGTACTGCACCGCCGGTTTAAGCGCCTGATCAAAGAAGACCCGGACCGAAGTCGTGGCCTTTGGCCCGATCTGTTGCTGATTGACGGGGGTGCGGGGCAGGTGAGCGCCGTGGCCTCTATTATGGCGCAGCATGGGGTACAGGACATTCCGATGGTCGGCGTCGCCAAGGGCATTGATCGGGATGCGGGCAAGGAAGAGTTCCACCGTGTCGGCAAGCGCGTCATGGCGTTGCGGCACAATGATCCGGTGCTGTATTTCGTGCAGCGGCTGCGTGACGAGGCGCACCGTTTCGCTATCGGCACTCACCGCGCGAAACGCGCCAAGGGGGTCAGCGCCACGCCGCTGGACGATGTGCCGGGCGTTGGGGCTGCGCGCAAACGCGCGCTTTTGGCGCATTTCGGCTCGGCCAAGGCGGTGGGCCGCGCGAACCTCAGCGATCTTAAGGCCGTCGAAGGGGTGTCGGATGCGCTGGCAGAGACAATTTATGGCTACTTCCATGAAAAGGGTTAGGTATGCGTCCGCCGAAGGGCAGACCGCTGGCGCGGTTTCGTCCTTTCAGCCGCGAACGGCGCAAGATAGGATAACGTCATGAAATGGAATTTGCCCAATATCCTGACCCTGCTCAGGCTGGTCGCGGCCCCCGGTGTGGCGGTCATGTTTCTCTATTTTACGCGCCCCTACGCCGACTGGTTCGCATTGGTGCTCTTTGTCGGGGCGGCGGTGACGGATTGGTTTGACGGCTATCTTGCCCGCGCTTGGGGGCAGGAAACCAAACTGGGCGCCATGCTCGACCCGATTGCCGACAAAGCGATGGTCGTGATCGCGCTGATGGTGATCGTGGCCTTTTCCAGCTGGTCGCCTTGGCTGGTGCTGCCCGCCACGCTGATCCTGTTTCGGGAAGTCTTTGTCTCGGGCCTGCGTGAATATCTGGGCGACGTTGCGGGCACTTTGAAGGTCACCCAACTGGCCAAGTGGAAGACGACCCTGCAGATGATCGCGATCGCCGTGCTGTTCTCGCAAGGCGTGTTCGAACATTATCTTGGGATGAGCGTTTTCGGCATGGACCAGCAGATGATCGAAGCGATCCTTGATGGCGAGGTCGAAGATACTCTGGGGCTGGGTTGGAAGCTCGCCGGGATGGAATGGGCCGGGCTGTTGGGGCTGGTCCTGCTGTGGATCGCCGCGGTGCTGACCGCCATCACCGGCTTTGACTACCTGCGCAAGGCGCTGCCACATCTGAAGGAGCCGATCTAATGGATATCCTCTATTTTGCATGGGTTCGCGAACGCATCGGCCTGCCGCGTGAGCGGGTGGAAAGCCAAGCCACGACCGTGGCTGAGCTGGTCGAGGAATTACGTGGCCGAGAGGAGCGTTACGAGATGGCGTTTTCTGACCTCTCTGCATTGCGCGTGGCTGTGGATCAGGAGTTGACCGATTTCGACGCCCCGCTGAATGGCGCGCGCGAAGTGGCCTTTTTTCCTCCGATGACCGGGGGCTGACCCATGCGCGTTTTGGTGCAGGAAGCGCCCTTTGATCTGGCCGAGGAAACCGCACGTTTCGCCAAGGGCGAGGGCGGCAGCGGTGCGATTGTGACCTTTACCGGCGTTGTGCGCGACAATGATGCAGGCACGTTGAGCGCGATGGAGATCGAACATTACCCCGGCATGACCGAAAAGGCGCTGAGCGACATTGCGCAGCAGGCCGTTACGCGGTTCGATCTGCAAGATGCGCTGGTGATCCACCGCCATGGGCGTCTGGTGCCGGGCGAACAGATCATGATGGTCGCCACGGCAGCGCGGCATCGCCGCAGCGCATTCGAGGCGGCGGAGTTTTTGATGGACTACCTCAAATCCCGCGCGCCATTCTGGAAGCGCGAGATCACGGCTGAGGGGGAGGCGTGGGTCGCCGCGAAAGACGAAGATGAGGCCGCGTTAAACCGCTGGTGAGCCTCTGCTTCAGGCGAAGCGTCCGCCTTTTTCGATGACTTCGATCTGATAGCCATCAGGGTCCGCCACAAAGAAGAACTTCGCCACCGTCTCTCCGGCAGGGCGAAAATCGACGATGTCACGTGGCGCGGCTCCGGCTTTGATCGCAGTCTCGCGGGCGGCTTCGAGGTCTTCGACCACAAAGGCCAGATGGCCATAACCGTCGCCCAGATTATAGGGCGTGTCGCGGTCCTTGTTGACCGTCAGTTCCAGCTCAAAATCGCCCGCAGCGTCGCGCAGGTAGATCAGCGTGAAGCTGTCGAAATCTAAACGGTCCGCAATCTTCAGCCCGAAAACGTCTTCGTAGAATTTCACCGATGCCGCCTCATCAAGGATGCGGATCATGGAATGGGCGAGTTTGGCCATGGGAGCCTCCGGAAGGGCGTGGGGTTAGGCTTTCTGACGCTCGATATAGGCGCGCATCTCTTCGGCCTCGTGGCGGGCATCGCGCAGGCCGTCCATCGCGGCGCGCAGCTCTGCCTCGGTCTGGGCAAGCTGGTTGGTCAGTTCGGCTTCGCGCTGTTGCAGATAGGTGATCGCCTGATCGCGGGTTTCTTCGGCTTCGTGAAGCTCTTGGCTCATCCGGTCAAGCTGGGCCACATCATCGGCGGCCACACGGGTGAAGCGGTTCAGCAGCCAATTGGCGAACCATCCCATGCAGAAGGCCACGAAAAGAATGATGGCTGTTGCCAGGACAAACTCAGTTCTGCTCATCACCGCTGCCTTCTTCGGTTTCGTCGGATTCCCCGATCTCTTCTGCCGTGGTATCGCCCGTTTCTTCCGCAGATTCCAGCGCTGTTTCGTCTTCGGGCGTCTCAGCCTCGGGTTGGATCAGGCGGAATTCGATGCGGCGGTTGGCTTCGCGGCCATCCTCGGTCTTGTTGTCGGCGATGGGGTTTTCTTCGCCATAGCCTTTGGCAAGGAAGGACGAGGTCAGCACCCGGCGGGCGCGCAATTCGTTCAGAACCGATTCCGCGCGGCTTTGCGACAGCGACAGGTTCATCGATTCGCGGCCTTGGCTGTCGGTGTAGCCCTGAATTTCCAGCGGGATGTCACCGCAGCGTTTCAGCACCTCGGCGATATCATCCATCGTACCCAAAGCGGCCGCGTCAATCGTGGCGCTGCCCGGCTCGAAGGTGATCTTGCCGATTTTCAGGATTTCGCGAATCTCGGCTTCGCATTCTTCGGGTGTGGGCAGACCCGCGATGGGGTCGAGCTTTTCTTGATAGGTGATGTCGATGCTGTAATCCGCACCTTCGCCCAGCTTGTCGGCCAAGAGTGAGGCAACGGTGGTGTTCGCATCCTTGTTGCCGGTGTTGCCCATGACCTCAAGCCGGTCGGGCGTCACGTTGACAGAGCCGTTGGCGAGTGAGGCCATGGCCTCCAGCCCGGTCAGGACGCGGGTGGCCCAATCGTCGGGCAGGGTCTCGTCCAGACGTGCGGCGGTATAGACATTGGCCGATCCGAAATGCGATTTCGCGTAGCTGTCCGCCAGATCGCGCAGCCCCTCGGTCGAGAGCCGTCCGCGCAGTTGCACCTGCCCCTCGGGCGAGAGGGTGGCGGTGAATTCGGGCGGGCCTGCGTCGGGGTCTTCGACTTTCGGCAGTTTCGCGGTCAGGGCGAAAACATCCGGCAGGGCGTTTTCCAACTCGCCCACAACGCGGTCGAAGGTGTTGGAATCGGTGCCGGGTGCGGCCAGCAATGTAATGTCTGCATCCGCGAAAGAAATGGCGCCTTGGCCCACGCGGCTCAGCGCTTCGATGGCCAGCGCCACGGCGCGGCCCCAGTTCGGGCTGGGCACACCCAGACCGATGGTGCAATCGGCACTTTCTGACGCGCCGGCGGCGATGCCCGCTTTCAGGATGCGGTTGGCGGCGGCTTCGGTATCGGCAGAGCAAGCATCGAAACGCGCGCCTTCGGCGTCGATCTCAAACCGCAGGGTAAAGGGGGTGATCACCGGGCGAGGTGCTGCAATGTCGAGCCTTAGCCGCAGGCTGGGCGGGGCCGCGCGCTGCAGTTTACGCTCCATCTGGGCCTTGGCTGCGGCGCTGTCGGCGATGGCGGTGATCGTCACGCGCCCCGCATCGACCGAGGCTTTGGCGCGGGGCAGGTCCGCCATGGCGCGCACGGCGAAGTTCAGCGCGTCTTCCCAGCCTTCGGGGGCCGGATAGTCGGCAGATTCCAACAGGTCGGTCACCGTGGCGTCACCTGCCATGTCGCCAAAGGCGTCGATCACCGCCTCGCGGTCGGTGCTGGTGGGGATCAGGCCAATGATCGAGATGCCCGCATCATTGCGCAGAACCTCGGCAGAGAAGCGCGGCGGGGCGATGCCGGATTGGGCCTCGACCTCCATCTCGTCGATCACGCGAGCGGCGTCGACCACGGTGCCTGCGGTCGACAGGGCGCGGAAACGCACGGCCTCGGTCGGGGCGATCCCGGCGAGGGTGACTTGCAGACCATCGGCCTGCACCTCGGCCCATGTCATGCCCTGATCGTCCAGCGCGTCACGCACACCGATTTCAGAAGTATCCTCGATCAACTGCACCGAAAAGCTTGCCGCCACGAGAGAGACCACCCCTGCGGCTGCAAAGGTCAGGGCGATCATGAAAATGGCGGAGAGGCGCATGGGCGGCCTTCTGGTTGTTAAGCTCAAGACTTGATACGCGCGTCCTGCCGGGGGTGCAATCAGGCCAGAAGACTTGCTGCGAAAAACAACAGCGGGATCATGCCGGTATCACGGTTAGCGCGAAAGAGCTGCAAGAGCTTGGCGTTGTCTTTGGTGTCCAGCCCGCGCAATTGCCACGCCATATGCCATCCCATGGCCCAAGGCCCGCCAAGCGCAATCGCCAGCGCCAGCACCGAAGCCTCTGGCAGGCCGGCATAGATCACGGCGATCCCCATCAAACCGACAGTCGCCATGAGGAAGCGCCGCAGCCATTTGCCAGAATTCTCTCCAAAGAGCCGGGCGGTGGATTTGACCCCGATCAGCGCGTCATCCTCGGCATCCTGATGGGCATAGATCGTGTCATAGAACAGAGTCCAAGCGATCCCGGCGAGGTAGAGTACGATCGCAGGAGCGTGCAGTGTGCCCGCATGCGCCGTCCACGCCAGCATCGCGCCCCAGTTAAAGGCGAGCCCCAGAAAGACCTGCGGCCACCATGTGAACCGTTTGGCGAAGGGATAGACAGCCACCGGCAGCAGCGCCAGGACACCCATGGCAATGGCCGCTTGGTTAAAGGAAAGCAGTATCAGCAGCGCCAGCAGCATTTGCCCCACCATCCACGCCAGCGCCTGTTTCACCGTGACCGCCCCCGAAGGGATCGGTCGCGAGCGGGTGCGCGCGACCTTGCCGTCGATGTTGCGGTCGGTGATGTCGTTCCACGTACAGCCCGCCCCTCGCATCAGAAAGGCGCCGATGCCGCAGCCCGTGAAAATCCACAGATCCTCCCACCGGGGTGCCTGATCGAAAAGGATCGCAAGGCTCAGCCCCCACCAGCAGGGCAGCAGCAACAGCCATGTGCCGATGGGCCGGTCCGCGCGGCTCAGCCGCAGGTAGGGGCGCAGTCCGGCAGGGGCGTAACGGTCGACCCAATTGTCGGTCACAGCATCGGCAACAGGCGCATCGGGCGTAGCATCTGGCGAAGGCGGCTGGTTGTGCATATATCTGGCCCCATGAATGCGAAAATCAGATTGTATGTAGATCAGCCCTTGGGGCAGGGGCAAACGGTTCCTTTGGCGCGCGAGCAGGCGCATTATCTCTTTGGGGTGATGCGGCTGTCGGTCGGGGCCGGGGTGCTTTTGTTCAACGGGCGCGATGGCGAATGGCTAGCCGAGGTCGCTGAGGCGGGCAAACGCGGCGGGGTTCTGACCTGTGTCGAACAGACCCGCCCGTTGCAGATGCCGCCGGATCTGTGGCTGCTTTTCGCGCCGATCAAAAAGACCCGGACAGATTTTATTGTTGAAAAAGCCGCCGAGATGGGCGCCTCGCGCATTGTCCCGGTGATGACCGACTTCACCAACGCAGGCCGCGTGCAGCAGCCGCGCCTTCAGGCCCATGCGATCGAAGCGGCAGAGCAATGCGGCGGCACCTATGTGCCCGAGGTGGCCGAGGCAGTGAAGCTAGGGCGGCTGCTGGATCAATGGGACAGCACCCGGCAGATCATGTTCTGCGATGAGGCTTTAGCCGGAGAGAGCGGCGCGCTTCCCACGGGGACAGGCGGACCATGGGCCATTCTCATCGGTCCCGAAGGTGGGTTTTCGGAAGGAGAACGCAAGCGCTTGCACGGGTTTGATCATGCCCACGCCGTCACACTGGGGCCGCGCATCCTCCGGGCCGATACGGCGGCGGTGGCGGCGATGACCATGTGGCAGCAGGCTTTGGGAGATTGGTGATGCAAAGGATGACCCAATGAGTTTCCTGCGCCAAGGCGCCCGCGACCAGCTTTGGCGCTGGCGCGAGGCGATTGTCGGCGGCGGGCTGATGCTCTTTGGGCTCTGGCTGGTGGCCGGGCCGGGCTTTTTGCTGGCGGTGCCGGGATACGCTGCCCTTGCGGGCGGGGCCGCGCTGATCTGGCTCGGCGTGCAGCGTGCGCGCTTTCGCGGTGAAGGTGACGGGGCGGGGGCCGTTCAGGTTGTCGAGGGGCAGATCACCTATTTCGGCCCGCTGACCGGCGGCACGGTCGCTCTGCGCGAACTGCAGCGGCTCAGCCTCGACCGGCAGATGTTTCCAGCCCATTGGCGGCTTGAGCCGCGCGACGATAAAGCGCCCCTGCTGATCCCGGTGAATGCCGCTGGCTCCGAGGCGCTTTTTGACGCTTTCGCCGCCCTGCCGGGCCTGCGCACCGAGCGGATGCTCTTTGAGTTGCGCAAGACCCGCCATGACGCCGTTGTGATCTGGGAGCGCGCGCCGCTGCGCCCGGCGCATGTCTTGCTGCATTGACAGCCCCGGCAAATCCGCCCATCCCTGCTAAACACGACGCCAAGTCGTCACCTTAGAAGACACCCAAGACGACCCTTCAAAACGGAGCCCTCGCAAATGTCCATTCCTCAATCCGGCGGCGGCCCGATCGAACATCATGACCAAATGGCGCAGTATCTGGCCGACGGCTGCAAGCCAAAAGAAGATTGGCGCATCGGCACAGAACACGAGAAATTCGGCTATTGCACTGATACTCATAAGCCGCTGCCCTATGAGGGCGACCGCTCAATCCGGGTGATGCTGGAAGGGCTGCGTGACCGTCACGGCTGGGCGCCGGTCGAAGAGGGTGGCAAGCTTATCGGGCTGGAAAAAGAGGGTGCGAACATCAGTCTTGAGCCGGGCGGGCAGTTGGAGCTGTCGGGCGCGCCGGTCGAAACCATCCATGAAACTTGCGATGAGGTGAACACCCACCTGCGCGAGGTCAAAGATGTGGCCGATGAGATCGGCGTGGGCTTCATCGGTCTGGGCGCCGCGCCCGAGTGGTCGCATGAGCAGATGGATTTGATGCCCAAGGGCCGTTACAAGCTGATGGACGGCTATATGCAAAAGGTCGGCACCATGGGCACCACCATGATGCGCCGCACCTGCACCGTGCAGGTGAACCTAGATTTCGCGAGTGAAGCCGACATGGTGCAAAAGATGCGCGTGGCCGTGGCGATGCAGCCCATCGCCAATGCGCTTTTTGCCAATTCACCCTTCCTCGACGGCAAGCCCAATGGCGTGAAATCCACCCGCGGGTTGGTGTGGCGCAATCTGGATGATGCCCGCACTGGGATGGTGCCTTTCGTCTTTGACGAGGGTTTTGGGTTTGAGGCTTGGGTGCAATATGCGCTCGATGTACCGATGTATTTTGTCTACCGCGATGGCAAATATATCGACGCACTTGGCCAGTCCTTCCGCGATTTTCTGAAGGGCGAGCTGCCTGCGCTGCCCGGCGAGAAGCCGACGCTGAGCGATTGGGCCGATCATCTGACCACGCTCTTCCCCGAGGCGCGGGTGAAGAAATTCATCGAAATGCGCGGTGCCGATGGCGGCCCGTGGCGGCGTCTTTGCGCCCTTCCGGCCTTCTGGGTCGGGCTGATGTATGACCAGAGCGCGTTGGATGGCGCTTGGGATTTGGTCAAGGACTGGGATGCAGAGACGCGGGAAGAACTGCGCATCGCGGCCTCGACCCACGGCCTTCAGGCCGAGGTTGGCGGGCTAAAGATGCATGATCTGGCCCGCGAGGCGGTGGCCCTGTCAGAGGCCGGTTTGAAAGCCCGCGCCCGTCCCGGCGCAGGCGGGCTGGTCCCGGATGAGACGCATTTCCTCAACGCCCTGCGCGATAGTATCGAGACGGGCCGCGTGCCTGCGGATGATCTGCTGGCGGATTATCATGGGCCATGGAACGGCGATCTGAGCCGTATCTACGCCGAATATTCCTACTGAAACATGAATTGGCTGATGCCGCCTTCGGGCGGTGTCAGCCCTTCTGACCAATCCGCGATTCCGTACCGCTTCGAATGCGGCGAATGTTGTCGCGGTGCCGCCAAAAGATCAGCAGCGTCAGGGCGATGCCCAAAAGCAGCATTTCTCCATAGCCGAGGAACACCAGCAAAAAGGTTGAGCTTGCCGCTGCTGCCAGCGCCGANAGNGACGAGATGCGCGAGACTGCCGCCGTNATCAGCCAGACCNCACANCANGCCAGCCCGACAGGCCATGCCAGCGCCAGCATGAGGCCCAAAAAGGTCGCNACGCCTTTGCCGCCNCGAAANCCNAGCCAGANCGGATAGCAATGGCCNATCATCGCGCCNAGCGCCGCCGCCTGNGCGGCATCTTCGCCCGCAAAGGCCCGGGCCAGCAGCACTGCCACGGCCCCTTTNGCCCCATCCAGCAANAGCGTCAGCGCNGCNGCCTTTTTGTTGCCGGTGCGCAGCACATTGGTCGCGCCGATATTGCCCGACCCGATATCGCGCAGGTTGCCCAGCCCCATCAGCCGCGCCAGCAGCATGCCAAAGGCGATAGAGCCGATGATATAGCCCGCCAGCGCCCAAAAGAGGATCATTTCAATAGAAGTGTCGATAGGGGGCATCAATTCGCCTCGTAAACGCAGGAGCCTGCTACATAAGTTGCCATGACCTTACCCTGCATCCGCATCCCGTCAAAGGGCGTGTTGCGGGATTTTGACCGCAGCGTCGCGCGGTCCAACACGAAGGGCGCGTCGGGGTTGAACAGCACGAGATCCGCAGGCGCACCCACGGCAATCCGCCCGCCGGGCAGGCCGAGCCGTTTGGCCGGGTTCAGCGACAGCGCGCGCCAGAGCGTCGGCAGGTCCATCATCTCGGCATGGACCAGTCGCAGGGCGGCGGGCAGCAGTGTTTCCAGCCCGACCGCGCCGCTGGCGGCTTCCTCAAACGGCAGGCGTTTGCTTTCTTCATCCTGTGGGGTGTGCATGGAGCAGATGATGTCGATGAGGCCGCTGGCGACGGCTTCGACCACGGCGATGCGGTCTTCCTCGTCGCGCAACGGGGGCTTCACCTTAAAGAAGGTCCGGTAGTCGGCCACATCCAGTGCGTTCAGCGTCAGGTGGTGGATGCCCACGCCCGCGGTGATGTCGAGCCCGTTGCGCTTGGCGCGTTCCAGCGCGGGCAGGGCGCGGGCGGTGGTGATCTGGTCTGCGTGATACCGCGCGCCGGTCATCTCGATCAGGGCAATGTCGCGGTCCAGCCCCATGCGTTCGGCCATAGGCGATACGGCAGGCAAACCGCGCAGCGAGGCGAATTTGCCAGAGGTGACAGCCGCCCCCTTGCTCAGCCCCGGATCCTGCGGGTGCGCGATGACCAGCGCGCCAAGGCTGCGCGCATAGGTCAGCGCGCGGGAGAAGACCTTGGTATCCGTCACAACGCGGTCGCAATCGGTAAAGGCAGCGGCGCCTGCATCCATCAGAAAACCGATCTCGGTCATTTCGCGCCCTTCGCGGCCTTTGGTGAGCGCGGCCATGGGGACCACATTCACTGGGGCGGCCTCATTGGCGCGGCGGGTGACGAATTCGAGTGTTTCGGGGCTGTCGATGGCCGGATCGGTATCAGGGCGCGTGACCATCGTTGTCACCCCGCCCGCCGCCGCCGCCAGCCCGGCAGAGCGGTAGCTTTCCTTATGCCGCTCGCCTGGTTCGCAGACTTTCACGCCGATATCGACGATGCCGGGGGCGAGGATATGGCCGCTGCAATCCATCACCTCCGCGCCGTCGGGCGTTGGGGCGTCACTGGCCAAAACTTCGGCAATTACCCCGTTGCGGACCAAAACCGCGGCGGGCTCGAGCGTGCCCGCCTGAGGGTCAAGAAGGCGCAGATTGGTGAAGAACTGGGTCATGGGCGGGCCTTTGATGCGATAGCGGATGCGCCGCTGTCATGCCCCAAATCGCCCCCCAGACCAAGCGGTTTTCTGAGGCAGGTGTCGCCCTTAACCGCCGATCCAAATCATCATACCGACCACGCCAAAAGCCACCAGAAGGGCGACCATCGCAATACGGCCAGACATCTTGGGATCGTGTTCAGGTTCTTGCATGGGCCAGATGTAACCCGCCAGCACCAAGGGTGCCAGCGGTTTTCGTCTTAGGCAAGCAGCCACCAGATGACCAGCAGGATCAGCGCGACAACGGCCACGATCACCATCGTCTTGCCGCCACCGCCCTTTGCAGGCTCAGCCGGAGAGACGCGGGGGATGCCAGTGTAGGGCTGGGCGGCTTCGGCTTCCATCGCTTGCACGGGCGTGTCGGGGCCGCCTTCGGTATAGGTGCCGATATGGGTCAGCGCCGGGATAGGAGCCAGTTGCAGCGACTGTCCGGCGAAAGCGCGGGAGTAGACGATCATCACCCACCCGTCGAGCGCGGCAAGCTTGCTGCGGTCTTTCTCAATCTGATCGGGGTTCACGCCATTGCCGTCGCGCAGATAGCCCGCAAGCCCCAGTTGGTCGAGATCGGCCACCCGGAAGACCTCTGTAAAGGCCGCGTCGATCCGCTCAATCCCAAGGGCGGCGGCCTGTGCGGTCTCATCATCACGCATGGCCCGCGCCTCGTCATCCGAGAGCGAGAGGGTGTAGACCCGGACTTTGCCGGCTTCTTGCGGGGCGACTTCTGTATGGGGCATGACGGCTTCCTTTGACTGTTCTCAGGAAAACGCCGCGCGGCCCTTCAGGGTTCCGGTCAGGCCGCGCCGGGCTGGGCGGCGATGTGGTTGCGCGCCAGCAGGTCCATCGCGGCCATGCGCACGGCGACGCCCATCTCGACCTGATCTTGAATGACGGAACGGTTGATGTCGTCGGCCAAGGTGCCGTCAATCTCGACCCCGCGGTTCATCGGGCCGGGGTGCATGACGATGGCGTCGGGGCTAGCATGGGCGAGCTTTTCGGCATCCAGCCCGTAGCGGTGNTAATACTCGCGCTCGGAGGGGATGAACCCGCCGTCCATCCGCTCTTTCTGGAGGCGCAGCATCATCACCACATCGACACCTTCGAGCCCCTTTTTCATGTCGTCAAAGACTTCGACGCCAAATTGGTCGATCTGGCTCGGCATCAGGGTCGGCGGGCCGACAAGGCGGATGCGGTTCTCCATCTTGCCAAGCAGTAGGATGTTCGACCGCGCCACCCGGCTGTGCGCGATATCGCCGCAGATCGCGATGCTAAGGCGGTGCAGCCTACCCTTGGCGCGGCGGATCGTCAACGCATCCAGCAGCGCCTGCGTGGGATGCTCATGCCGCCCGTCGCCCGCGTTGAGCACCGCGCAGTTCACCTTTTGGGCCAGAAGGTCCACCGCGCCGGATTGTGGATGGCGCACGACCAACAGGTCGGGGTGCATTGCGTTCAGCGTCATCGCCGTGTCGATCAGCGTCTCGCCCTTTTTGATCGAGCTGGCCTGCATCGCCATGTTCATCACATCCGCGCCAAGACGCTTGCCCGCGATCTCGAAACTCGCCTGCGTGCGGGTGGAGTTTTCAAAGAACATATTGATCTGCGTCAGCCCGCGCAGCGCGTCAGAGTGTTTGTTGGGCTGGCGGTTGCGGTCGGCATAGGTGTCGGCCAGATCCAGCAGGGTGGTGATGTCTGCCTGCGAGAGTTGTTCGATGCCAAGCAGGTGGCGATGGGCGAATGACATGGTGGCGATCCCTTCTGCTGTTGCCGCCTTATAGGCGCGGGTGGGTTGGCGCGTAAAGCGCAGCGATAGGGCATTTCGCCCCCCGCGCGCAGAGCGTAAGCTGGGGCCATGGAATCATTCGATTATCATCAGGCGGCAGAGATGCTGGCGTGGCAGATTGAGCTTGGCGCGACCGAGGCGATTTGCGACGCGCCGGTCAACCGCTATGAGGTGCCCGCAAGCCCGCCCAAAGCCAGTGCCAAGATTGGCAAGGGCCCCCAGCCTTTGCAGGCGTCGGAAACGCCCGACCCCGTCGCCTTGGCCCGCCGCGCCGCGCGGGGCGCGCAGACCTTGGAAGAGTTGCGCGCCGCGGTCCAAGGGTTCGAACATTGCGAGCTTCACAAGGGTGCGCGCAATCTGGTCTTTGCCGATGGGGTGCCGGGCGCGCCTTTGATGATCTTTGGCGAATCCCCCGACCGCGACGAAGACCGCGCGGGCAAGCCTTTCGTGGGGCGTACCGGTCAGATGCTCGACCGGATGCTGGCGGCGATCGACATGGGGCGGGACCGCAATGTCTACCTGTCGAATATCCTGCCGTGGCGCACGCCGCAGGGGCGCGACCCGAAACCGGATGAGATTGCGATGATGCGCCCCTTTGTGCAGCGTCATATCGAATTGGCCAAGCCCAAGGTGCTGGTGCTGTTTGGCAATTGGTCCTGCCAATCACTGCTGGAAAAACGCAGCATCATGCGGTTGCGTGGCAATTGGACCAAGGCCGCCGATCTCTCTTGCATGCCGATGGTGCATCCCGGCTACCTTCTGCGCAATCCCGAGGCCAAGCGCGAGGCTTGGGCCGATCTGCTCAGCGTTCAGGCGAAATTGCGCGATGGTTGATGCGCTGACCCTTCTGGCTTTCGTGCCTGCCGCCTTGGCGCTGAACCTCACGCCGGGGGCGGATATGATGTTTTGCCTTGGGCAGGGGCTGCGTTCGGGCCCGCGTGCCGCGCTGGCGGCGAGTGCGGGGATTTCAGCGGGCGCTTTGGTGCATGTGACGCTGGCGGGGCTTGGCCTTGGTGCGCTGGTGGCGGCGCTGCCTTGGGCGCTTGATCTGATCCGCTGGCTCGGCGTGGCTTATTTGCTGTGGCTTGCGGTTCAAACGCTGCGACAGGCCGGAAAGCCGCGCGACACGACGCCCGGTATGGGCGGCTGGCGGGCGTTTAACACCGGGTTTATCGTCAATCTGACCAACCCCAAGGTGATCCTTTTCGTGCTGGCCTTTCTGCCGCAATTCGTGGTGCCCGAGGCCGGGCCGGTCTTGGCGCAGTTCCTGACCTTCGGCGCGGTGCTGGCCTTGGGCGGTTTCGTCATCAACGGCGTGGTGGGTGTCTTCGCTGCCGGAATCGGGCGGCGGCTGGCTGGGGGCGGGCGTGTGCTCGGCTGGATCAGCAGCGGTATTTTCGTGGCACTGGCCGCGCGTTTGGCTATGATGGAGCGGACATGAGCAGGATCGACGACAGCCGGGATTTTATTCCCGTAAGAATCGCTGTGCTGACCGTCTCGGACAGTCGCAGCTTGGCCGAGGACCGCTCGGGTGATGTGCTGGTCGGACGGATCGAAGCGGCGGGCCATGTGCTGGCCGCGCGCGAGATCGTGACCGACGACCGCCCCGCCATTGCGGCGCAACTGCGCGACTGGTGCGCGGACCCTGAGATTGACGTGGTGATCAGCACCGGCGGCACCGGCCTTACCGGGCGCGACGTAACGGTCGAGGCGCACCGGGATGTCTATGAGAAAGAGATCGATGCTTTCGGCACGGTCTTTACCATGATCTCGATGGAGAAGATCGGCACCAGCGCGGTGCAAAGCCGCGCCACGGGCGGCGTGGCGCAGGGGACGTATCTCTTCGCGTTGCCCGGCAGCCCCGGCGCCTGCAAAGACGCGTGGGACGGCATCCTGCTTAAGCAGTTGGACTACCGCCACATGCCCTGCAATTTCGTTGAGATCATGCCCCGGTTGGACGAGCATCAGCGCCGCAAGTAGCGCCGTAGGTTAGCCAGAGGTGCAGCCCGTGATCTCGACCGCGTGGTTCTTGCCGATCACGGTGATCCGAATGGCAGAGCGGTCCAATGCCAGCGCCGTGCCGTTCTCGGCGATCATCTCTCCGCTGGCGACAAGCGTATTGCCCGACCGCTGGCTGTCCATCTCGCTCATCCACATGTTGGGGTTGCCGGGCTCAATTACCACGGTCTCCTTACCCCCGGCAGAGGGCAGGGCCAGCCGGGTTTCGATCTCCAGCCCCCGCGCGGTGGGGCGCAGGCTGCATTGGGCGCTTTTCAATCCAGCCTCGGCCCCCGAATAGGGCCGCGCTGCAAAGGCGGCGGCGATGGCCGGGGTGGGCTTGCTGTCACGGGTGTCGAGCAGGGCGCGCAGGTGGATGGTTTGCGGCAGGCAGATGTCACTGCACACGCCAAGGTCGATGCTGGCGTCCAAGCTTACCGGGGCACCGGGGCGGCGCGGCGTGATGGTCAGCGGCAGGATGACTTCGCGCGCATAGCCGATGGAGCTCACCCCGCCTTGGTCAAAGACTTTGGGCGCGGGCCATGTGATCTGCACGTCGCGCAGGTTGTCCGAGCCGGACCAATCGAACTCCGGCGGAATGCCCGCGTCACCGGGGCTGCGCCAATAGGTCTTCCACCCCGGTGCCATGCGCAGCCGAATGGCCGCCACCCGCCGCCCGTCGGCCTGTTGCCAACCAGTGAGCAGATCACCCTGCAACGGCGTGCCGACACCGTCCTGTGCGGCGGCTGGCAGGGCAAGGGCAAGGCAGGAAAGAACGGCGGAGAAGAGGCGCGATATATTCATGGGGTCTTGATGGGGTATCCATCCGCGCCTGCCAAGTCACATTTGCATTATCCATGTTTCGCCGATGGGACGGGCGGCGGGCGGCATCTCTTGTTTTGTGGGGCGCAAGCGGCCATGTTCAAAGAAAGGTTACCTTCAGGAGGTGGGCGTTGACGGGTCAGACAATGGAACTGACGGGCAAGCTGCTGGTCGCGATGCCGGGCATGGGCGATCCACGTTTCGCCCATTCCGTGATCTATCTTTCCGCGCATTCAGAACAGGGCGCCATGGGGCTGATGGTCAATAAACCCGCCCCGGAACTGCGCCTCTCGGATGTGCTGGATCAATTGGTCGATGACACGCCGCCGCAGGCGAAATCTCTGGCGGTGCATTTCGGCGGCCCGGTCGAGACGGGGCGTGGCTTTGTGCTGCATTCCGATGAATACCGCTCTGCCCTTGAAACGCTGCGGGTCGGCGATGGCATTGCGCTGACCGCCACGCGCGACATCCTAGAAGACATCGCGACCGGCAAGGGGCCAGAGCGCGCGCAGTTGATGCTGGGCTATGCGGGCTGGGGGCCGGGGCAGCTGGAGGGCGAGATTGCGCAGAACGGCTGGCTGACCTGCGAAGCCTCGCCAGAGGTGATCTTTGACCTGCCGGATGCTGAGAAATGGGGCGCGGCGCTCAAAACGCTTGGCATCGACCCCTTGGGGCTCTCGGCCTCAGCCGGCCATGCCTAGCGCGGCGCGGCGGCGCGGGCCAGACGGTCGTTGATTGCGCGGCCCAACCCGTGATTGGGGATCGGTGCCACAGCGATTTGCTGACCGGTCGCGTCAAGCTGGTGCAGATGGTCGAAAAGGTTCGCCGCAGCCTCGGTTAAATCGCCAGCAGGTGAGAGGTTGAGATCACAGATCATCGTCCCAAAGCCAAGCAGCACTTCGCCCGGCCCGGCCGTTTCTGCATCCAACCGCACAGCCGCGCCGGGGGCGTAGTGGGAGGCCAACTGCCCCGGTGCGATGATCTCTGCCCCATCTACGATCTCGAGCGTTTGTCCGAGCGCCGCTTCAATCGCCTCACTCGGCAGACCACCTGCGCGGAGCAGGGCGGGGCGGGGGCCGGTCAGACCGAGGATCGTGCTTTCCAAACCAACAGTGCAGGCGCCGTCATCCAGTACCGCCGCGATCTTACCGTCGAGGCCCGCCAGCACATGCGCAGCCGTGGTGGCGCTGATTTTGCCCGATGGGTTGGCCGAGGGCGCGGCCACTGGACCATCGAGTGCCTGCAAGACCTGCCGCATGGCGGGGTGGGCTGGCACGCGCACCGCAAGGCTGGGCAATCCCGCCGTGACCAGTGACGACAGCCCGCTGTCGGGTTTGAGCGGTAAGACCAATGTCAGCGCGCCGGGCCAAAAGGCCTGCGCCAACCGGTCAGCATCGTCCGTCCACTCAACGTATCGTTTGGCCGTCTCGATATCCGGCAAATGCACGATCAGCGGATTGAAGCTGGGCCGCCCCTTGGCGGCATAGATCCCCGCCACGGCTTCCCCATTGCGGGCATCCGCACCAAGGCCGTAGACTGTCTCGGTCGGCAGGGCGACCAGCGCGCCCTCTTGCAGCAGGCGGGCGGCGCGGGCGATGCCTTGAGCCGTGGGGGGCAGCGTCTCGGTCATAGCAGGGCTAATCCTGTCTAATCCTGCAGCATCCCGTGACGCCGCGTTTGGGTTGCGGGGGGCGGCCGGGCATTTCATGCTGGCGGCAACATAAACCAGCCTTTATCAGGGCCATGTCAGGCTTGCCAGATCAAGCGCGCCTTTCAGGAGGATATGATATGCCGTACCGCGCCGCCGTGGATGACTACCGTTTTCTGATTGAAGATGTGCTGGATTTCGCAGCCCTCCGCGCCACTGACCGCTACGCCGAGGCCACCGATGACGTGACCGGCGCAATTTTGGAGGAGGCGGGGCGGCTTTGTAATGACGTGCTGGCGCCCCTGCAACGTGGCGGCGATCTGCATCCCGCGAAGTTGGAGAACGGCATCGTGCGGACCTCTCCGGGTTTTGCCGAAGGCTTTGCCGCGATTGCCGAGGGCGGTTGGATCGGCATGTCGGCCGACCCTGAATTCGGCGGCATGGGCCTGCCGATGACCCTGACCAGCGCAGTCAACGAGATGATGAGCGGCGCTTGCCTGTCTTTGCAGCTTGCGCCTTTGATGAGCCAAGGCCAGATCGAAGCGTTGGAGCATCACGCAAGCGACACGATCAAGACCCTCTACCTGCCCAAGCTGATCTCGGGCGAATGGACCGGCACGATGAACTTGACCGAGCCGCAGGCCGGGTCGGACGTGGGCGCGCTGAGCAGCCGGGCGGAGGACAATGGCGACGGGACCTACGCGGTTTCGGGCCAGAAAATCTATATCTCTTGGGGCGACAATGATTTCGCGGGCAATGTCTGCCATCTGGTTCTTGCCCGCCTGCCGGGGGCGCCTGCGGGCACCAAGGGGATCAGCCTGTTCCTCGTGCCGAAGTTCATCCCGGATGAGAATGGGGAGCCGGGCCAGCGCAACGGCGTGAGCGTGGTCAGCCTTGAGCATAAGATGGGGCTGCACGGCTCGCCCACCGCGGTGATGCAATATGACAATGCCACCGGTTGGATCGTTGGCCGCGAAGGCGGCGGCATGGCGGCGATGTTTACGATGATGAACAATGCGCGGCTAGGCGTTGGAGAGCAGGGCATTGGGGCCGCTGAAGGGGCCTATCAACTTGCGCTGGACTATGCGCTGGACCGCAAACAGGGCCGGTCGCCTGTCGAGGGTGGCACCGGGACCATCGTGGATCACGCCGACGTGCGCCGGATGCTGCTGAGCATGAAAGCCGATATCTTTGCCTCTCGTGCCATCGCGCTGAGCTGTGCCTATGCCAGCGATATGGCGCGCGCCGGGCAGGGCGACGAATGGGCGGCGCGGGCGGCGTTCCTGACGCCGATCACCAAGGCTTTCGGGACCGACGTAGGCATGAGCGTTGCCGAGATGGGTGTGCAGGTGCATGGCGGCATGGGCTTTATCGAAGAAACCGGCGCGGCGCAGTTCAGCCGCGATGTGCGTGTCACGGCGATCTATGAGGGCACCAACGGCATTCAAGCGATGGACCTTGTGGGCCGCAAAATGATGGACGGCGGCGAGGCGGCGAACCGGCTGCTGGATGAGATCGAAGCCGATGCCGAAACCGCACGCGACCCGTTCCCGCGCATGGCCGATGCCGTCTGGCAGGCCAGCGAAACCCTGCGCGAGGCGACCGAGTGGGTCACCGCGCAAAAGGACATGAATGAGCGTTTCGCCGGTGCCGTGCCCTACCTGCGCGCCTTTGCCCGTGTGCTGGGTGGGCATCTGCATTTGCAAGCCGCCATGGCCGAGAAAGCCGCAGGCGGCAGCGGTGCACGTGAGAAGCTGGCGCGGTTTTATATCCAGCGTCTGTTGCCCGAGCATCAGGGCCTACTGGCCCATGCGCAGGCGGGGGCCGAAGACCTCTATGCGCTTGATGTCGAAGACCTGAGAAGCTGATGACCGAACAGGCCACCCTATCCGCCACCACGCCGAAACCGCCCAAAGGGCTGCGCTATCCATGGGACGTGCCCCCCGCCGAGGGGGAGGCGATAGAAGTGGCGCCGGGGGTGCTTTGGTTCCGCCTGCCGCTGCCGATGAAGCTGGATCACGTCAACGTCTATGCGCTGGACGAAGGTGACAGCTGGACGGTGATCGACACCGGTTTCGCCTCACGCCGGGCAAAGGACATCTGGCAGGGGCTGATGGCCGGACCGCTGGGCCGCAAACCGATCTCGCGCGTGGTCGTCACCCATCATCACCCCGATCACATCGGCCTTGCCGGTTGGTTGCAGACGGAGCATGGCGCGGAACTGGTCACCACACGGACCGCATGGCTCACCGCGCGGATGCTGACGCTGGACGTGCAAGAGGTGCCGGTCGCCGAATCCCTGTCGTTTTATCGTAAAGCGGGCATGGCGGCGGAACTCTACGACAAACGCGCCAACGAACGACCTTTCAATTTTTCCGACGTGGTGGCCCCGCTGCCGCTAGGCTTCACCCGGATCCGGCAGGATGACGTGATCCGCATGGGCGGGCGCGATTGGGATGTGCATATCGGCAATGGTCATGCGCCCGAACACGCCACCTTCTGGAGCCGGGATGACAATCTGGTGATCGCGGGGGATCAAATCCTGCCCTCCATCAGCCCCAACATCGGCGTCTACCCGACGGAGCCCATGGCCGACCCCATCGGCGAATGGCTTGAGGCTTGCGAGCGTTTCCTACCCTTGGCCCGCGAGGATCATCTGGTACTTGGCGGGCACAAACTGCCCTTCACCGGCCTGCCGACGCGGCTCAAGCAGTTGATCGAGAACCACCACAGCGCCCTGCGCCGCCTGCTGGCCTATATCGACACGCCGAAATCTGCCTCGGAATGTTTCGCGCCGCTGTTCAAGCGCAGCATTGGCGAGGCGGAATATGGCCTCGCACTGGTTGAAGCCGTCGCCCATCTGAGCCACCTTTACCAAGCCGGAGAGGCCACGCGCGTGCTGCGTGAGGCAGACGGCGCATGGGTGTATCAGCGCAAGGGGTGAGCGATGGGCGATGAGGTGAAAACGGCGGCCGAAGCCTATGAGGAGGCCGCATTGCCGCGCATGCATGAGGTGCATACAGGCGCGGATCAGCCCAAGTCAGGCGACCAGCCGCTGCCCAAATCGGTAACTGACAAGCCGGTGAAACAGAAGTCGCCCGCGCAATGGGCCTATGAGCGGGTCGTGCTTTATCTCAAGAATTTTGAAGAAAAGCTCGACAACGACCATGAGGCGGCGATTGGCTTTGCCGGGGGCGACGCCGGGGTGCTGCGGATCGAAGGCATGGGGTATTTCGACCCCGACATCATCACTTTTTACGGCGTCGATCCGGCAGGGGCGCGGGCGCAATTGGTGCAGCATGTGGGGCAGTTAAACGTGATGTTGCGGGCCCTGCCAAAGAAAGTGCCCGATGCCGCACCGCAAAGGATCGGCTTTCGTTTGGTCGCCGATCTAGAAGAGACCTGATCTGCACGACTCTTTCGCGTGCGCGCAAGTGTAAGATTCCCCTCTAGCGCGTAATTTCGCGTAACGCTAGTATGGTTTTCTGATTATCATCCCCCCGTGACAGGGTGTTACGAATAGGTTAATCAGCGCCAACAGATTGTCTTAGGGAGACGAAAATGGCTGAACACGAACACGGCAGCATGAATTACGAACCACAGCAAAAGACCTTTGACGGGTTCATGACCTTCGTGACGCGCAGCGCCGTTGTCATCCTGGCGATCCTGGTTCTGCTGGCGATCTTTGCCGGTTGATCACGCCCTATCCCTGCGTGAGAGGGTAACCCTTTGAAAACTCTCTTGACGGCGATTGCGCTGGTAGGCGTTCTGGCTGGCTGTTCGGTGGATCAAAGCCCCGATAGCCCGCCCGACGTCGTGGCGCGTGCGGCCTATCGCTCGCCCGAGCCGCCCTCCCTCACTTTGATGACCATGGTGAATAACCGTACCGGCAGCGGCGGACATACTGCCTTGATGGTAAACGGCTCGCAGCGGGTGATCTTTGACCCCGCCGGATCGTTCCGGGACGCGCGGATGGCCGAGCGGGGCGATGTGCTCTATGGGGTGACGCCCGCGTGGCTGCAGGCCTATAAATCCGCCCATGCCCGCAGCACCTTTCACGTGGTCAGTCAGGAAATCCCGGTCAGCCCCGAAGTAGCCGAGCGGGCGCTTCGACTGGTGACCTCCAACGGGGCGGTGCCCGGCGCCTTTTGCGCCAATGCCACCAGCGGTATTCTTAGCCAAATCCCCGGTTTTCAAAGCGTTGGGTCGACCTTCTATCCCGTCAAACTGCAAGAGCGGTTTGAGACCCTGCCGGGCGTGACCACGACGAAATACTACGAAGACGATGAGGGCGACGTGATCGACGCCCTGCGCGCGGCGCAACTGGCCCGCCAGTAGCGCCCGCGCTTACCCCACCAGATAGAGCATCCCATAAAGCGCCGCGGCCCCTGACAGGATCGCGGCGAGCACGTTCTTGCTCGCCAGTCCCACACCCAGCGTGACCACCGCCGCAGTCACACGCGGCAGGTCGAACTGCCCGTCCGTGCCCGAGGGCCAAAGCACCTGCGGTGCCACCAGCGCAGGCAGAATCGCCACGGCGGTATAGCGCAGATGCCGCAACAACCACGCGGGCATCTGCTTGTTGCCGACCAATCCGGTAAAGACAAAGCGCAGGAAAAAGCTGCCCAGCCCGAGCCCAATAATCACGATCCAAAGTGAGGTTCTGTCGATCATCGTGCCGTGCTCCCGGGTTTGCGCCGTTCCATCCACGCCTCGACCTGTGCACCGGTGATCATGCCAGCAAGCCCCGCGATGATCAGCCCAAGCGCATAGGGCACCTCGACGGCGATCAAGCTCACGATCACTGCAACAAGCGCCGCCGCCACATGGGCCAGCGTGCGAAACATCGGTGCGATCATGGCCAGAAAGGTGATCGGAATGGCAAAGTCCAGCGCCCAGCTATCCGGCACGCTGGAGCCGACCATCGCGCCAATCAGCGTGAAGAGATACCAAAGCGGCACCACCGGCGTCACGGTCCCAAAGAAATAGGCCATGCGCTGCGGCACGGTCATCTCTGGCTCACGCTCATATTGGGTCATGGAAGCGACATAGGATTGATCCACCGTCATATATGCCGCCAGTGCCCGCTGCCAGATCGGGGCGCCGCCGATCCAAGGGGTCAGAGAGGCCGAATACATCGCCATGCGCAGGTTCACCGCCAGCGCCGAGGCCAGCACAATGGCCGTGGGTACATCCTCTTGCAGCAGTTGCAGCGCTGTGAATTGTGCGGCCCCGGCGATCACCACGATCGAGAATGTCAGCGTCTCGAATACGTTCAACCCCGCCTCAGTCGCCAATAGACCAAAGAGTGAGGCGAAGGGGATGATCACCAGCACAAAGGGCAGCGCGTCGACGATACCTTTGCGATAGGCGGATTTGGTGGTGGTGATGGCCATGACGAACTCTTAAATATAATGTCAAAGGCTTAGACCTAACCGGAAGGGGATACAATTGGCCCGCGACAATGAACTTAGCAATTATCTGATCGCCCCCGATCCCACTGCTGTTCGACTGACGCGGAATGTCTCTGGCGTGGATCACACCGGCGCAGAGGTGGCGATCAATGTGGTCGAAGAACGCCCCCTGACGATATTCCTCAACCGGCAAGAGATCGTGACCGCCATGACCATCGGCGACTATCCGGCCTATCTGGCGCTCGGCTTTCTGCGCAATCAGGGGATGCTGCGCCCGGACGAAGAAATCACCGGCGTCGACTATGACGAAGAGCTTGAGACCGTCGTCGTGCGCACGAAACGCGCCACTGATTACGAAGACAAGATGCAGCGCAAGACCCGGACCAGCGGCTGCGCCGTGGGCACCGTCTTTGGTGATATGATGGAGGGGCTGGCCGATGTGCGTCTGCCCGACACGCCGGTGCGCACCTCGGACCTTTACGCGCTCGCGGCCAAGATCAACCGCACGCCGAGCCTCTATCTGGAGGCGGGCGCGATCCACGGCACAGTGCTTTGCCAAGGCGACCGGCCCTTGGTTTATATGGAAGATGTGGGCCGTCACAACGCAGTCGACAAGATCGCGGGCTGGATGCTCTCCGAAGGGGTCGGGGCCGAGGATAAGGTGCTCTATACCACCGGGCGGCTGACCTCTGAGATGGTGATCAAGACGGCGATGATGGGCATTCCGGTGCTGGCGTCACGCTCGGGCTTTACCGCTTGGGGGGTGGAGATTGCGCAGCAGGTGAATCTTACGCTGATCGGGCGGATGCGCGGGCAGCGATTTACCTGTCTGGCGGGCGAGGGGCGGTTGATCCGCGACGCGGATCCGACCACCGTGGCCGAGGAGCCGCGCAAAAGCGGGCGCAAAGGCGCGAAGGAATAGAGCGATGAAACAACCACTTGGCGTCATTCTGGCGGGCGGGCAGGCGACCCGTATGGGCGGCGGTGACAAGGGCTTGCTGCCGCTGGGGCAGGGCACGCTGCTATCCTCGGTGATCGACCGGCTGGAGCCGCAGGTCGCGGGGCTGGCGCTCAACGCCAATGGCGATGCGGCGCGCTTTGCGGATCTGGGCCTGCCGGTGCTGGCGGACAGTATCGAGGGTTTCGCCGGGCCGCTTGCGGGCGTGCTGGCCGGGCTCGATTGGGCCGCCGAACAGGGGGCCGATACGATTGTGACCGCCGCTGCCGATACGCCCTTCTTTCCCTGCGATCTGGTGCCGCGTTTGCTGCTGGCCGCCGATGGCATGGACAACCCGCTCGCCTTGGCCGCGACGCCGGACGCGAAGCGCGGCACGGCGCGGCATCCGACCTTTGGCCTCTGGCCCGTGGGGTTGCGGGACGATCTGCGCAGCGCCTTGGCGGGCGGGCTGCGCAAGGTGGTGCTCTGGACCGAACAGCACGACGGGCGCGAGGCGCTGTTCCCCGATGAGGCCGCTTTCTTCAACGTGAACACGCCCGAGGATTTGGCGAAAGCAGAGGCGATGGCATGAGGGTTTACGGCGTCGTCGGTTGGAAGAATGCAGGCAAGACCGGATTGATGGAGCGGTTGGTGGCCGAGATCACCGGGCGCGGCTTCACCGTTTCGACTGTCAAACATGCGCATCACACTTTCGACGTGGACCACCCCGGCAAGGACAGCCACCGCCACCGCGTCGCGGGCGCGCGTGAGGTGCTGCTGGCCTCCGGCGCGCGCTTTGCCTTAATGCATGAGTTGCGCGGGGCCGAAGAGCCGCCGCTGGAGGCGCATCTGGCACGGCTAGCGCCTGTCGATCTGGTGCTGATCGAAGGCTACAAACGCGACGGACATCCCAAGGTCGAAGCGCACCGGGCCGAGACCGGAAACGCGCTGATCGCGCCGGATGACCCGACGGTGCGGGCGGTGGCCAGCGACGTGGCGCTTGAGATGGACCGACCTGTTTTTGATCTGAACGACACCCGTGCGATTGCCGATTTCATCCTGCACGAAGTGGGGCTGATCGCCGCCCCAACGGCACCTGCCACCAGCGCACCGCCGCCCCTGCGCAACGACTGTTTCGCCCTCCCGCCCGGCGTGCATTGGACCCCGGTGAATGATGCGCTGGCGCTGTTGAAAGAGCGCCTCCACCCGGTGACGGGGGCGGAAACCTTTCCCGCTGCCGATGCCGGGGGGCGTATCGTGGCCGAAGATGTCACAGCCATCCGCGCCAACCCGCCGCTGCCGAACACGGCGGTCGATGGCTACGGTTTTGCCGGTGGGCGCGGCGAAGGGTTGCATGAGCTTCCGCTGGTGCCGGGCCGTGCAGCGGCAGGGGATCGCCCCGGCGCAGTGCCTGCGGGCCAAGCGATCCGCGTGCTGACCGGCGCGGCGCTGCCTGAGGGCGTGGATACCGTGATCCTGCAAGAAGACGTGACCGCCGAGAGCGGCGTGTTGCGGTTCAACGGGCCGGTAAAGCAGGGGGCGAACACCCGCAAAGCCGGAGAGGATGTACAAGCCGGCGATGTGATCCTTGCCGCAGGCACGCGCGTTGGTCCGGCGGAACTGGCATTGATGGCGGCAGCAGGTGTGGCAGAGGTGCGCCTACGCAAGCGATTGAAGGTCGGCGTGATCTCAACCGGCGACGAATTGGTCGAGATGGGGGAGGCAGCACGCGACGGGCAGATTTACGACGCCAACCGCCCCATGTTGCTGCAACTCGCGGCGGACTTTGGGCACGAGGCCGTCGATCTGGGCCGCGTGGCCGACGACCGTGCCACCCTGCGCAAACGGCTCGACGCGTCGGCGGGGCAGGTGGATGTGATCCTGACCAGCGGCGGTGCTTCGGCGGGGGACGAAGACCATGTCTCGGCCCTGCTGACCGAAGCGGAGGCGATGCAGCTTTGGCGGATCGCGGTGAAGCCGGGACGGCCTTTGGCGCTTGGCCTGTGGCAAGGCGTGCCGGTGTTCGGGCTGCCAGGCAATCCGGTGGCGGCGATGGTCTGTTCGTTGATTTTCGCGCGGCCCGCCATGGCGCTGCTTGCCGGGGGCGGCTGGCAGGAACCGCAGGGCTTTGATGTGCCTGCCGCCTTTGAGAAACGCAAAAAGGCCGGGCGGCGCGAATACCTGCGCGCCCGGATGCGCGATGGCCGGGCCGAGGTTTTCGCCTCCGAAGGATCGGGGCGTATCAGCGGGCTAAGCTGGGCCGAAGGGCTGGTCGAGTTGGACGAGACCGCGCGCGACATTGCGCCCGGCGATCTCGTCCGTTTCATTCCTTACGGCAGTTTTACCAGCTAAGGCCGCGTGTCAGTCGAAGGTGCCCGCACAACGGCCCAGCAGCATAAAGGCGCGGGCAGTGCGGGTGTCAGCCAGCGATGAGATTTCCTCATCCGTTGCCTGTTTCTCGAACTCGGCAAAGGTCCGGTCAAACCGGCGCAGGAAGTGATGCGCGGCATCGCGAAAGATCGGGTCTTGCCGCATACGCGCATTGGCCAGTGCCAGTGAAGAGCGGTCGCGGATGCCACCCAAAGGCGCAATTGTACGGCCCCGCGCTCCGCTGGCGAATTGCCGCCAGACCTCGGGGCGCGCGCGGTCGGGGCGCAGGTCGTCCATATAGATGCCGTCTTGGCTGAGCAGGGTCAGCACGTCCTGCGCGGCCTGCACCAGTTGCGAGGCGGAGCGGTCTTTCAACGCACGGCGCAGCGCGTCGAACCCGGCTTGGTCTTCCGCCGTTTCGGGGAAGTTAAGCGCGCGGGTGAAATCCTCGGCAGAGAGCGGCTGTGTCTTGTCGCCCGCCTGCGTGCCAAGCGCCAGCGTCGGCTGGTCTTCGGCGGCGGGCGGTGTGGGCGCGGGGGCTGGGGTGACGGGGCGCGCGGTCTCGTCGCGGCCCTGAAGCCCGGCCAAAGCGATCTCGGTCTTGCGGGCGCTGGCGGCGAGTTCATCAAGCTTGCGCGCGATGTTACTGTCGCCCGCAGGTTTGTTGCCCTGCTGTTGCGAAATATAGGAATACCGGATGGCATCAATCGCGGCTTGTAGGCGTTGGATTTCCTCACGCATAACCCGCCCGGCACGGGCGGCGGTGGCCCCGACCCAGATCATCGCAACCGGCAAGATCACCACCAACAGGATCAGCAGCCCGCGCAGCCCCCCGTCATTGGCCCCTTCCGGCACCTCTGCGGCAATGAAGGTAAAATAGATCGCCGTGCCAAGCAGCCAAAGCGCTGAAAGCGCGCCCGCGATGATCTCAATCTCTGTGATGCTATTGGGTTTGGGGCGGTCGTAGACGCCCATCGACGTAGGCCGCGCGGCGCCGTTCCCGCCGCGCGGGGCGCGGGGGGCTTGATCTTGGGGTGTCGAAGCGTCGGGCTCTGCCATGTCAGCCTTCCCGGTCAAGCGTAAACGATCTTGAGAACCTCATAGGATTTCTGCCCCCCGGGGGTGCGCACCTCGACGGAATCACCTTCGTCCTTGCCGATCAGCGCGCGGGCGATGGGCGACTTGATGTTCAAAAGTCCCTTTTCGATATTGGCCTCATATTCGCCAACGATCTGATAGGTCTTCTCTTCGTCGGTGTCCTCGTCCACCAGCGTCACCGTGGCCCCGAATTTGATCGACCCCGACAGCTTCTTGGGGTCAATCACATCCGCGAGCGAGATCACGCCCTCAAGCTCTTTGATGCGGCCTTCGATGAAAGACTGCTTTTCCTTGGCGGAATGATACTCGGCATTTTCCGACAGGTCACCATGTTCGCGCGCTTCGGCGATGGCCTTGATGATGGCGGGCCGTTCGACCGACTTGAGCTGCTTGAGTTCGACTTCGAGCGCGGTGTGACCGTCGCGGGTCATCGGGATCTTTTCCATGGCGGTGTGCCTACATAATGAGGGCCGCACCCGGGTTTTCGCCGGGGGGCGGCCAATTGCGTGTTAACTTGGCAGATACCTGACCCAAACTGCCCGCCAATTGCAAGAGCCTAACGGCCTCTGGGTCGGCGGTTGACTGCCGTCAATCGTATTGCACGACCTCATATTCGATCCCGTCCGCATCGTGAAAATAAAACCGCCGTCCGGGCTCATAGTCGGCGTGGTTTCCGGTGGTGAAACCCTGCGCCAGCACGGCTTTTTCGGTGGCGTCGAGGTCATCCACCACGACCGCGATGTGGTTGAGCGCACCGATAGTTTCGTAGCTGGTGTTCGTAAGAGTGCCCGCATTGCCGGGATTGTAGAGCGCGACATAATACGCCTCGGTGCCGACATGTTTGGTATGGCCCCCGGCCATGGCGTCGCCCTCCCATCTCAGGTGCCAGCCAAAGACTTCGCGCATCCAATCGGCGGTGGCGGCGGGGTCAGAGACGGTGAAATTGGCATGTTCAAGTTGCGCGGGCATGGCGTTTATCCTTTTTGTGATCGCTTGTGCCATCTGAGTGTAATTGTTAAACCTAACTTTAGGTAAAGAGATTTGTGAGGGCGAAATGGCGGTGAATGAGGGGCTGTCGATCGGGGCTTTGGCCAAGCGCACCGGGCTCGCCGTTTCGGCCATTCGCTACTATGAGGCGCAGGGGTTGATCGCGCCGTGGCGCAANGCNGGNGGGCAGCGGCGGTTTGANCGGGCCGATCTGCGGCGGCTGAGTTTCGTCATGATCGCCCAGCAATTCGGTTTCACCCTGCCACAGATCAAGGCTGAGTTGGACCGCTTGCCGGGCGGGCGCACGCCCACCAAGGCCGATTGGACCCGCATTTCCGAAGGGTTTCGCGCCGCCCTCGACGCGCGCATCGCCACCCTAAACAGGCTGCGTGACAATCTTGACGGCTGCATCGGCTGTGGCTGTCTGAGCCTCGAAGCCTGCGCGCTTTACAATCCTATCGACCAAGCAGGTGAAAAAGGCCCCGGACCGCGCTATCTGATGGGGGACGAACCGGCGGCCTGACAGGTCGCGCGTCATGTTATGTCGCTGAGGCCATGTTTTGCGCAATAAACGCAGGGTCGCGATTGCATTGCGCGCGGCGGTGGTTTAGCCAAATCCAAACCGAATTTGCCGTGAGGGAGCACCAAAATGGCCGAGATTGAACGCGAAGCGATGGAATATGACGTTGTGATCGTCGGCGCCGGGCCTGCTGGCCTGTCGGCTGCGATCCGGCTCAAGCAGTTGGACGCCGATTGCAATGTCGTGGTGCTGGAGAAGGGCTCGGAAGTGGGCGCGCATATCCTCTCGGGTGCGGTGCTTGATCCCTGCGGGCTGGACGCGCTGATCCCCGATTGGAAAGAAAAAGGCGCGCCGATCAACGTGCCGGTGAAAGAAGACAACTTTTACCTGCTGGGTGAGGCGGGCAAGCTGCGTATCCCCGAATTTCCCATGCCCCCGCTGATGAAAAACCACGGCAACTACATTGTCTCCATGGGCAATGTCTGCCGTTGGATGGCCGAACAGGCCGAGGAACTGGGCGTCGAAGTCTTTCCCGGCATGGCCTGTTCCGAACTCGTCTTTGGCGAGAACGGCGAAGTCAAAGGCGTCGTTGCCGGTGAGATGGGTAAAAACGCCGATGGCACCCCCGGCCCAAGCTATGAGCCGGGCATGGAGTTGCACGGCAAATATGTCTTCCTCTCCGAAGGCGTGCGCGGCAGCCTCAGCAAGCAGGTGATCGCGAAATACGGGCTGGACGAGGGCAAAGAGCCGCAGAAATACGGTCTCGGCATGAAAGAAATCTGGGAGATCGACCCCGCCAAGCACAAAGAAGGCACCGTCACCCACACGATGGGCTGGCCGCTGAACAGCAACGCGGGCGGCGGGTCTTTCATCTATCACCTTGAGAACAATCAGGTTTACGTCGGCTTCGTCGTTCACCTTGGCTACAAAAACCCGCATGTCTTCCCTTACATGGAATTCCAGCGCTTCAAGCATCACCCGATGGTGGCCGAGTTGCTCGAGGGGGGTAAACGTGTGGCCTACGGCGCGCGGGCAATCACCGAAGGCGGCTATCAGTCGATGCCCAAGATGGTGGCCCCCGGCGTGGCGATGCTGGGCTGCTCGGTCGGCATGGTCAACGTGCCGCGCATCAAGGGCAACCACAACGCCATGCTCTCGGGCAAGGCAGCGGCTGAGGCCGCCTATGCCGCGATCCAAGCAGGGCGGGGCGGCGATGAGCTGACCGAATATGAGACGGATGTGCGCGAAGGTCCGATTGCCGAAGACCTCAAGAAAGTGCGCAACGTCAAACCGCTGTGGTCGAAATACGGGCTCACCGCTTCGCTGGCGCTTGGTGGCTTTGACATGTGGACCAACACGCTCGGCTTCTCGCTTTTGGGCACGCTGAGCCATGGGAAATCGGACGCCGAAGCGACTGAGCCTGCGAATAAGCACAAAAAGATCGACTACCCCAAGCCCGATGGCAAACTCAGCTTTGACCGTCTGACCAACGTGGCCTTCTCGTTCACCAATCACGAGGAAAGCCAGCCTGCGCACCTCAAGCTGAAAGACCCGAGCATTCCGGTCGAGGTGAACCTGCCGAAATACGCCGGCCCCTCGGCCCGCTATTGTCCGGCGGGGGTCTATGAGTTCGTCGAGGATGAGAAAACCGGCGAGACGCGGTTCCAGATCAACTTCCAGAACTGCGTTCATTGCAAGACCTGCGACATCAAAGACCCGACGCAGAATATCGTCTGGACCACCCCGCAGGGCGGCGACGGACCAAACTATCCAAACATGTAAACGGGTCGCCAACAGGCACAATCAAAGGACCGGCATGCGAGGGCGTGTCGGTCCTTTCTTTGTCTGAATCGGCGAAATCCTGTCGGCTGCATGCCTCATCGCGGCCCCGCCATTGCGTCCGGGCACAGAGATGATAGCCTGAGCGCAAAGCGATATGAGGCGGTTTGCATGTTTCGGAATGTCCTAGGTTTCACCAGCGTTGCGGCGCTTTGCATCGGCCTTTCTGCGCCACTGATGGCGCAGTCGATCGCGGGCCCCTATCTGGCGGGGCGTCATGCGGCTGTGAACAGCGATTACCCCGAGGCCGCGCGCTACTACACCGAGGCGCTGGCCCGTGATCCCAAGAACATCGAACTGATGGAAAGCGCGGTGCTGTCCTATCTCTCGCTTGGGCGGGTGGATAAGGCGCTGCCGCTGGCGCGCAACATGATCACCCTCGGCACCAAGAGCCAAGTGGCCGAGATGACCCTCGTGGCCGCCATGGCGAAAGAGGGTGATTACAAGGCCCTGTTAGAGCGGGACACATCTTCCATCGGCCCTTGGGTCGGCGGGTTGGTGCAGGCTTGGGCGCATATGGGCGCAGGCGATGTCACCGCCGCCATGGCTGCATTTGACGGCCTCAGCGAAGAGGCCGGGATGCAGGGCTTTGTGATGTATCACAAGGCCCTCGCGCTGGCGAGTGTGGGTGACTTCGAAGGGGCAGAGGCGATCTTTGACAGTGGTGAAGCGGGCGCTGCGGGCCAGACCCGGCGCGGGGTCATGGCCCATGCTGAGATCCTTGGCCAACTGGGGCGCAGCGACGATGCACTGGCCGTGCTCTCGGACGGCTTTGGCGCAGATACCGATCCCGAAATCGCGCGGTTGATCGAGGCCCTGCAGCAAGAGGCACCGGCCCCCTTCAGCCATATGCCCGACGCCCAAGCGGGTATGGCCGAGGTGTTTTTCACCTTTGCCGCCGTGCTGCGCAACGAGGCGGCGGGGGACTACTATGTGCTGCTCTACTCGCGCATCGCGCGCTATCTGCGCCCCGATCATGTCGATGCGCTGTTGCTGACGGCCAGCCTTTTGGAAAACCTCGGCGAGCATGATCTGGCGATTGCCGAGTACAAATCTCTGCCTGCCGACAGCCCCGCCTATCACGCTGCGGAATTGGGCCGCGCCGATGCGCTGCGGCGCTCGGGCAAGACGGCGCAGGCCATCGAAGTGCTGGAGCAACTCGCCCGCAGTCATGGGGAACTGGCGGTGGTGCATTCCACGCTGGGCGACATGCTGCGCGCCGAGGAAGACTATGAGGCGGCCATCGCGTCCTACGACGAAGCGCTCGCGCTTACGCCTGAAACCGCCCGCGCCCGCTGGGTGCTGTTCTACGCCCGTGCCATCGCCAAAGAGCGCAGCGGTGATTGGGAGGGGTCAGAATCCGATTTCCGCGCAGCACTTGAGCTGAATCCCGAGCAGCCGCAGGTGTTGAACTACCTCGGCTACTCGCTGGTTGAACAACAGCGCAACCTGGACGAGGCGTTGGACATGATCGAACGCGCCGTCGCGGCTAGCCCCGACAGTGGCTATATCGTCGATTCGCTAGGGTGGGTGTTCTACCGTTTGGACCGCTACGAAGAGGCGGTCGAGCAGATGGAGCGCGCGGTGGAACTGGAGCCGGTGGATCCGGTGGTGAACGACCACCTCGGCGATGTCTACTGGGCCGTGGGCCGCCAGCGGGAGGCCGAGTTCCAGTGGCGTCGGGCGCTGTCTTTCGTGGACCTGACGGATGCGGATTCCGAGGCTGACCCCGAGCGGATGCGCCGCAAGCTGGAAGTCGGGCTCGATGCCGTGCTGTCCGAAGAGGGTGCGGCCCCGCTGAAGGTTGCTGCAGACGAATGAACCTTTCGAACGAAGGGGCACCCGCTGGTCCCGGCGCTGCGGCGTCGCGGATGGCTTGGGCCAAGGTGAACCTGACCCTGCATTGCACCGGCCAGCGCGCTGACGGCTATCACCTGCTGGATTCGCTGGTGGTGCGGGCGGGCGTGGGCGATGCGCTGCATGTGGCGGCTGCCGACGCCCTGACCCTCAGCGTGAGCGGCCCGCGGGCCGAAGGGGTGCCGACCGATGCCCGCAACCTCGTCCTGCGCGCGGCAGAAATGCTGGATGCGGGCGCGGGCCGTTGTGCCGCGTTGCATCTGGAGAAACACCTGCCCGCGGCGGCAGGGATCGGCGGCGGCTCTGCCGATGCGGCGGCGGCCTTGGACCTGCTTGCCGCGCATTGGGGCGTCCCATTGCCCGCAGACACGGCGCGGCTCGGGGCGGATGTGCCGGTCTGCCTGACGCGCGGCCCGCAGCGGATGCAGGGGGTGGGGGAGATCCTCACGCCGCTTTCGCCGTTGCCGCCCTGCCATATGGTGCTGGTGAATCCCGGCGTCGATGTGCCGACGCCTGCCGTTTTTTCGGCCCTGACCGATAAGAACCAGCCGCCGATGCCGGATGTGATCCCGACCTTCGCGGGCTTTACTGAATTCATCGATTTTCTGGGCGAACAGCGCAATGACCTCGCCGCCCCGGCGATCGCGCGGGAGCCGGTCATCGGGGCCAGTCTGGAGGTGCTGAGCGATGCGGCGCTGGCGCGGATGTCCGGCTCGGGCGCGACCTGTTTCGGGCTCTACGCCACCGCGTCGCAGGCCGAGAACGCGGCCCACCGCATCAGCAGTGCCGCGCCCCAGTGGTGGGTCGCCGCCGCGCCGATCTTGGCCGCTTAGCTGATCCGGCTGACGACGTAGTTGGCCAGATCGATCAACATGTCTTTCAACTCATGGTCGGGCAGGGGGGCAAGGGCCGATTGGGCCTTTTCTGCCCAGTCCCGCGCATCGCGCTGTGTTGCCGTCAGCGTATCGTGTTTGCCCAAGAGCATCAGCGCATGGTCGAGATCGCCCTCTTCCTGTTTGCCCTTTTCAATGGTGCGCACCCAAAACGCGCGCTCGGTCTCATCGGCTTTGGCAACGGCCTTGATCACTGGCAGGGTCAGCTTGCGCTCGCGGAAATCGTCGCCGACGTTTTTGCCCGTGGCCCCTGTATCGCCTTGATAATCCAAAAGATCGTCAACGATCTGGAAGGCGATGCCAAGGGCGTCCCCATAGTCGTAAAGCGCTTTGACCTGACCCTCTGGCGCGTCGGCAATTACGCCGCCCACCTCGGTCGCGGCCGAGAAGAGCGCCGCCGTCTTGCCGCGCACGACTTGCAGGTAAACCTGTTCATCCGTGGCAAGGTTCTGCGCTGCGGTCAGTTGCAACACCTCGCCCTCTGCAATCGTCGCAGCAGCATTGGACAGGATGCGCATCACAGGCATCGAGCCCGGTTCGGTCATCAACTGAAAGCTGCGCGCGAAAAGGTAATCGCCCACCAGCACCGAGGACTGATTGTCCCACAAAAGGTTCGCCGTGGGCCGCCCGCGGCGCTGCGCGCTTTCGTCCACTACATCGTCATGCAGCAGGGTCGCGGTGTGGATGAACTCCACCGTCGCCGCGAGATGGACGTGATAGGGGCCGCCGTAGCCGCACATCCGCGCTGCGGCCAGTGTCAGCATCGGGCGCAGGCGCTTGCCGCCAGCCTCGACCAGATGGGCGGTGACTTCGGGAATGCGGGGCGCGTGTTTTGACGCCATCCGCTCACGGATCAGGGCGCTGACTGCCGCCATATCATCGCTCAGATAGGCCGCCATGCGGTCGTGCGGTTTGGCCGTTGCATCACTTTTCATCATCATTTCCCGCGTCCCGCTCGACATGCCGGTGATCCGGCTCTACATCTTTGATATGAAGGAACTTTTGCGCAGCACCGACATGACCATCATCGCCTTTGCCACCGCCCTTCTCAGGGGGGAGGATATAGACTGCTTTGAAATGGACGTAAACATGAGCGTGCTCGAAGGCGGCATCGGGATTTTCCCGCGCCGCTTGATGGTGCACCCCGATGACCATGACGCCGCTGTGCGGGTAATGCGCGATAATGAGATTCCGCTGGGGCTGTGACCCGTTTTGCCGAAGATGACCTGACCTGTGACGCCTTTCTGGGCGGCAAGTTGCACCTCTGGCAGCCGCGCCGGGGGCGGGGCTACCGCGCCGGGGTGGACCCTGTTTTGCTGGCCGCGAGCATTGAGGCCACGGCGGGGCAAAGCGTGCTGGAATTGGGCTGCGGGGTCGGTGCGGCGGTGCTTTGTCTGGGCGCGCGGGTGCCGGGACTGACGCTGACGGGGTGTGAACTGCAACCTGCCTACGCCGAACTCGCGCGGCGCAATGGCGGCGCGGCGCTTGAGGTGGTCGAGGCCGATCTGACCGACATGCCCCTGCATCTGCGCCAGCGACAATTTGACCACGTTCTGGCCAATCCGCCCTATTTCGACCGCGCCGCCTCGGTTCAGTCCCGCGATCCGGGACGAGAGACCGCTTTGGGCGAAGCCACGCCGCTGCGGCAATGGGTCCGCACCGCGGCGCGGCGGCTCAAACCCAAAGGGCAGGCACATTTTATCCACCGTGCCGAGCGGCTGCCCGAGATTCTGGCCGCCCTTCCACATGAGATGGGATCGGTCGAAGTGCTGCCTCTGGCCTCGCGCGCGGGGCGAATGCCGGAGTTGATTCTCTTGCGTGCCCGCAAGAATGGCCGCGGTGCTTTTCGGCTCTATCACAGCTACGCTATGCACCTTGGCGCGCGGCATGAATCGGATGGCAACAGCTATGTGCCGGAAATTGAAGCGGTCCTGCGTCGCGGGGCGCCGCTGACTTATCCTACTTCTTAAGCGTTTTTTTACCAACTTCACCCCTATGCTGCGGTGCTGCGTGACTTGTGGGTCGCGCTGTGGTCCACTGAAATTCCACACACCAATCATGGAGGATTGTATGGCTTTGAACGCACATCTGGACACCCTGAAGCGGAAGCATCAGGCGATGAGTGAGGCGGTGGAAACCGCGCAACGCGCCCCCGGTATGGACGATTTACAAGTGGCTTCCATGAAAAAGGAAAAACTGCGCCTGAAGGAGGAGATTAGCCGCCTGTCGAGCTGACTCTCACCCGTGAATTGAGATTTTCATTCGAGGGCTGTCGTTTCGCTGGGGCGGGGCGGCAGCCTTTGCGTAGGGCAGGCGGATGCCAGAAGCGATACTGAGCGTGACGGGTGAACGGCCCCTCCCGCCGCAATGAAAAAGGCCAGCCCGTCGAGGGGCTGGCCTTTTCGATTCGATGCTGGCGTCGATCAAACGACGAATTGCGCGCCATTGGCTGAAATGGTCGAACCATTGATGAAGCCCGCGTCGTCCGAGACGAGGAAGGCCACGGCGCGGGCGATTTCCTCAGGCTCCCCCAGACGCCCCGCGGGGATCTGCGCGATGATGCTTTCGCGGACCTTCTCGGGCACGGCCATGACCATATCGGTCGCGATATAGCCGGGGCAGATCGCATTGGCAGTGATGCCTGCGCGCGCGCCCTCTTGGGCCAATGACTTCACAATGCCCAGATCGCCCGCCTTGGTCGCGGCATAGTTCACTTGGGCAAACTGACCTTTCTGGCCGTTGATCGAAGAGATCACGACGACACGGCCGAATTTCCGCTCACGCATGCCGGGCCAGACTGGGTGGATCGTGTTGAACACCCCGGTGAGGTTGGTGGCGATGACCTCATTCCACTGGTCGGGAGTCATCTTGTGGAAAGGTGCATCGCGGGTGATGCCTGCGTTGGCGACGACCACCTCAATGGGGCCAAGATCGGCCTCGACCTGTTCGATCCCGGCTTTGGAGGCGTCGTAATCTGCCACGTTCCATTTATAGGTCTTGATGCCGGTCTCTTCGGTAAATTTCGCGGCGGCCTCGTCATTGCCGGCATAGGTGGCGGCGACGGTATAGCCTTTGTCTTTCAGCGCGGTGGAAATGGCCGCGCCAATGCCGCGGCTGCCCCCGGTGACCAAAGCGATGCGTGACATATAGTCCCTCCCTCAAGGTAATGTTCTTGCAATTGCATGTTTTGGCGCGCAACAAAATTGCGCGCCAATTGTAGTTTTAGGGGCGCTCAAGACACATGGCAACACCCATACCGCCGCCGATACACAGCGTCGCCAAACCTTTTTTGGCCCCGCGGCGCTGCATTTCGAACAGCAGAGTGTTGAGCACGCGCGCGCCGGAGGCGCCGATCGGGTGGCCAATCGCGATTGCACCGCCGTTGACGTTCACGATTTCCGGATCCCAGCCCATTTCCTTGTTTACGGCGCAGGCCTGCGCGGCGAAGGCTTCGTTGGCTTCCACAAGGTCGAGGTCTTCTGGTTTCCAACCGGCTTTTTCCAACGCCTTGCGCGAGGCATAGACGGGGCCGACGCCCATGATCGACGGGTCGAGACCTGCCGTGGCATAGGAGGCGATGCGCGCCAACGGGGTGATGCCGCGCTTTTCGGCGTCATCCGCGCTCATCAGCAGGGCACCGGCTGCACCGTCGTTCAGGCCCGAGGCGTTGGCCGCAGTGACCGAGCCGTCTTTGGTAAAGGCAGGGCGCAGCTTTTGCATGGCTTCCATAGTGGCCCCATGGCGGATGTATTCGTCTTGATCGACGACAGTCTCGCCTTTGCGGGTTTTGATCGTGTAGGCGACGATCTCATCCGCGAATTTGCCAGCTTTCTGCGCGGCCTCGGCCTTGTTTTGCGAAGCGACGGCGAATTCATCCTGCTGGTCGCGGGAAATCTGCCATTTTTCGGCGACGTTTTCGGCGGTTTGGCCCATGTGGTAGCCGTTGAAGGCATCCCACAGACCGTCGCGGATCATCGTGTCGATGAACTGCAGATCGCCCATCTTCTGACCCGCACGCAGGTTCTGCGCGTGGGGGCTGAGGGTCATATTCTCCTGACCGCCAGCGGCGACGATGTTCGCATCCCCCAGTTGGATGTGCTGGGCCGCCAATGCCACGGCGCGCAGGCCCGAGCCACAGACTTGGTTGATGCCCCACGCGGCGCTTTCTTTCGGCAGGCCCGCATTGATATGTGCCTGACGCGCAGGGTTCTGGCCTTGGGCGGCAGTCAGCACCTGCCCCAAAATGGTCTCAGAGACTTCGGATGGGTCGACCCCGGCGCGGGCCACCAGTTCTTTTAGAACGGCGGCACCCAGATCATGGGCGGGTGTATTGGCAAACGCCCCGCCGAAACTGCCCACGGCGGTACGGGCGGCGGATGCGATGACGACATTGGTCATGATGTGACTTTCCTCTACCTTGTTGAGCGGGGGCACACCGACACGCGCCATCGTCGGGCGTGGGCGCTCCCGTCCTTCTAAGGTAGTGATAGCGGATGCGCTGCAATGCGGCAACTGAGCAGGCAGCGGCACGCTGCCGACATGGCGTTACCCTCTTTACCCGGTCAGCCTGTGGCGCGCATGCGGTCGAACCCAAGCCAGGCGGGCCGGGTCGTGGGGGCGGCAAAATGGTAGCCCTGCAAACAGTCGACACCCATCTCGACAAGGACTGCTGCGTCAGCCGCGTTCTCCACGCATTCGGCCACGGTGAGCATGTCGAAATGTGTGGCGATCGACATCAGCGCGGCGGTCAGGGCGCGGTTGTCGGGGTTCGTCGCGATGCCCCGAATGAACTGTCCGTCAAGTTTCAGGATGTCGAAGTAGAAATCCTTGAAATAGCGGATCGCGGTTTGCCCCGCGCCGAAATCATCCATGGCAAAGCAAATGCCATAGGGCTGCAATTGATCCATAAAGTTCGCCACCAGTTCCGGCACCATCATGGCCGAGCTTTCGGTAATCTCTAGAATCAGCCGTTCGCCCAAGGTCGCGTCGCGGGCCAGCCAGTGGCGCAAGACGCGGGTCCATTCCTGATACCCGATGGAACGGGCCGACATATTGATCGACAGCCGCAATCCGGGGTGGTGGTGCAGCGCGTTCAGGCCAAGGCGCAGGGCCAGAACATCCACCTGCCGACCCGTTTCTGTATCTTCAATGACCGGCATGAAATCCTTGGCCGGAATCACGCGGCCAGTGGGGTCAAGCAGGCGGATCAACCCCTCATGAAAGGCGATGGACGTCGGATCGCTGGCCCGCATGACCGGCTGGAAGGCCAGCAGGGTCTGACGGTGCGCCACGGCGTCGCGCACCATTTCTAGGGTCGCGGCATCGCGTTGCGTTATCGCATGGTTAAGCGGGCTGTCCCCTCCGGGGGGGATATCGGCGATAGGGCGTTGGAATCGACGGGGCACGGCGGTACTCTTCTTTCTGTCCTGCTTTGGGTATGGGCGCAAAGGTGATAACACGGTCTTAATCAGCGGTGATTTCCGCGGTGGATCACGCGGGAGGGTTAAGATGCAGCGCTGTGACTGGGCCGGGGATGACCCGATTTACCAAGCTTATCATGACACCGAATGGGGTGTGCCCGAATATGACAGCCGTGCGTTGTGGCAAAAGCTCATCCTCGACGGATTTCAGGCCGGGCTAAGCTGGATCACGATCCTTAAAAAACGCGATAACTTTCGCGCCGCTTTCGCCGGGTTTGATCCGCATCAGATTGCCGAGTGGGGCGAGGCGGATGTCACGCGCCTGCTGGGCAATCCGGGCATTATCCGGCACCGGGGCAAGATTGAGGCCGCGATCACCAATGCCCGTGCTTGGCAGGAGCTGGAGGCACGCGGGGGCTTTGACAGCTTCATGTGGCGCTATGTGGATGGGGTGCCGTTACAGCCCGGCTTTGCCACACAGGCTGAGGTGCCGCCGAAAACTGCGCTGTCAGAACAGGTGAGCAAAGACCTGAAGAAAGCCGGTTTTAAATTTTGCGGACCGACGATCACCTATGCGTGGATGGAGGCCTGCGGGCTGGTGAACGATCATATTCTGACCTGCCACCGCCACGGCCCCTGTGCGGCGATGGCGCGTTAAGGCAGGGCGTATCGTCTTCGCTGAAATCCCCCGTTGACTCCCCGCCACGGCACCGTATAAGCGCCCCTTCATTGGTGTTGGTGGACCCCGCAAGGGGAACCCTGTCGGGCTTCGGCCAAAGGACAACGCCCTTTACCGCCCCTCGGGGCCTTATAAAGGAGAACAGCCGTGACAAAACGCACAGCTGCCAAGCACAAACTAGACCGCCGCATGGGCGAAAACATCTGGGGCCGTCCGAAGTCCCCGGTGAACCGTCGTGAATACGGCCCCGGCCAGCACGGCCAGCGCCGTAAAGGCAAGATTTCCGATTTCGGTATCCAGCTGCGCGCCAAGCAGAAGCTCAAGGGCTACTACGGCGACCTGACCGAAAAGCAGTTCCGTCGCATCTACGGCGAAGCCGAGCGTGTTAAAGGCGATACAGGTGAAAACCTGATCGGTCTGCTGGAGCGTCGTCTGGACGCCGTTGTGTACCGCGCCAAGTTCGTTGCAACCGTTTTCGCAGCGCGCCAGTTCGTGAACCACGGCCACGTTCGTGTGAACGGCAAAAAAGTGAACATCCCCTCCTACCGCGTGAAAGAGGGTGACGTGATCGAAGTGCGTGACCGTTCCAAGCAGTTGGCTTCCGTTCTGGAAGCGGTTCAGCTGCCCGAGCGTGACGTGCCTGACTACCTTGAGACGGATCACTCCAAGCTGACAGCAACCTTCGTGCGCACACCCGGCCTGTCCGACGTGCCATACCCGGTTGTGATGGAGCCGAACCTCGTCGTGGAATTCTACGCGAAGAACTAAGTTTCTTCGCCCGTCGACAATCGAAAGGCCGCGTGGTGCAAACCGCGCGGCCTTTTTCTTTGCGCGGGGCTGGGCCGGGGCGCAGCGATGCAACAGGCTGTCCGGCGGACGCGCGGATGCAGAATGATTCTGGCATCACCGCTGTCGCCCCGATAGAAGGGCGGCAGTAGCGTGAGGAAAAGAGCGAGATGACACAGATCGCACCGCAACCGGGCATTATGGAGATTGACCTTTACCAAGGGGGTGCGGCGCATGTCGCGGGCCTTGATAATGTGGTCAAACTCAGCTCGAACGAAAACCCGCTGGGGCCAAGCCCTGCCGCCGTCGAAGCCTATCGCCGCGCGGCCTATGATCTGCATCGCTACCCGTCTTCCGATCATAGCGCGCTGCGCGCCGCCATCGCCGAGGTACTGGGCCTTGATGCGGGGCGGATCATCTGCGGCGCGGGCTCGGATGAAATCATCGCCTTCCTTTGCCAAGCCTATGCCGGACCGGGGACCGAGGTGGTGCACACCGAACACGGCTTTGCCATGTACCGCATCTCTGCCCTCGCCGCCGGCGCCACGCCCGTGGAGGTGCCCGAGCGTGAGCGGGTGACGGATGTCGATGCGATCCTCGCCGCCTGTACCGATGCGACGCGGTTGGTGTTCATCGCCAACCCTAACAACCCCACCGGCACGATGATCGGTTTGGCTGAGATCGAACGGCTGGCCGAGGGGCTGCCGCCGCAGGCGCTTTTGGTGCTCGACGGGGCCTATGCCGAATATGTCGAGGGCTACGACGGCGGAGCCGCACTGGTGGACCGGCGCGATAACGTCGTGATGACGCGCACCTTTTCCAAGCTCTACGGGCTGGGCGGTCTGCGCATCGGTTGGGGCTATGGACCCGCCCATGTGATCGACGTGCTCAACCGCGTGCGGGGGCCGTTCAACCTCTCGCAGGCAGCACTCAACGCCGCCGAAGCGGCGATGCGTGATCGGGCCTATACCGACCATTGCCGTGCCGAGAACGCCCGCTGGCGCACATGGCTCGCCGATGCGCTGGCAGAGATCGGCGTGCCCTCGGATGTCTCGCTCGCCAATTTCGTGCTGGCCCGTTTCGCCAACCAGGCCGAGGCGGAAGCCTGCGACGACTACCTCAAGTCCCAAGGTTTGATCGTGCGCCGGGTGGCGGGATACAACTTGCCCAACTGCTTGCGCATCACCGTAGGCGACGAAAGCGCCTGCCGCCGCGTGGTCCATGCGGTGCGGCAATTTAAGGGAGGCAGCTGATGGCGCAGGTCTATGACAGGGTCGCTCTGATCGGGCTGGGGCTGATCGCCTCGTCGCTTTTCTGGGCGATGAAACGCGGCGGGCTGGCGGGCGAAGTCACAGGCTATGCCCGTAGCGACGAGACCCGCGCCACGGCGCGCGAGATCGGCCTCTGCGACCGGGTCTGCGACAGCGCCGCCGAAGCCGTTAGGGGCGCCGATCTGGTGGTGCTCTGCGTACCGGTCGGCGTCATGGGGGCCGTCGCCGCCGAAATCGCGCCGCATCTGGCCTCCGGTGCCACGGTGACGGATGTGGGCTCGGTCAAGGCCGATGTGATCGCGCAGGTGGGGCCGCATCTGCCCGAAGGCGCGCATTTCATCCCCGCTCACCCGCTGGCAGGAACCGAGCATTCCGGCCCGCGCAGCGGCTTTGCCGAGCTTTTCGACAACCGTTGGTGTCTGCTGGTCCCAGTCGAGGGGACAGACAAGGACGCCATCGCGCGGCTGCGCGCGCTTTGGGAAGGGGCGGGCGCCAATGTCGAAGAGATGGACGCCGAGCATCACGATCTGGTGCTTGCGGTCACCTCTCATGCGCCGCACCTCATCGCCTATACGATGGTGGGCGTGGCCGACGACCTGCGCCGGGTGACCGACAGCGAAGTCATCAAATATTCCGCCGCCGGTTTTCGGGACTTCACCCGGATCGCGGCGAGCGATCCGACCATGTGGCGCGATGTGTTCCTGACCAACAAAGACGCCACGCTGGAGATCCTTGGCCGCTTCACCGAAGAACTTTTTGCCCTGCAACGCGCGATCCGCACCGGCGACGGCGATCATCTGCACGCCTATTTTACCCGCACCCGCGCGATCCGGCGCGGCATTATCGAGGCGGGGCAGGACACCGACGCGCCCGACTTTGGCCGAGGGGCACGCAAGTCATGAAGGGCTGGGCTGTCCTGCCGCTGATCGTGCTGGGGCAGATGGCCCTGGCCGCGGGGCCGGACAGTTCGCAACGCCCGGTTCCGCGGGACAATGGGGATACCTTGCCGCTGATCGTCGTTCCCTCGGGCGCGATTGAACAGCCCAAGCGTGACCCCGCCGCCCGTGCTGCTGCTGAAGGGGGGCGGGGGTTGGAAAATTCGCTTCGCCCCGCGCTGCGCAGCCGCAAAATCGAGAAAGCCGCCCGCGCACGTCGGCAGATGTTGGCCAAGGGGGCGGTTTGCGGAGACTTGGCAATACAGGGCACGCCGGTGGGCCGGGTGCCCGGCAAGATCAACGGTTGCGGAGTCGAGAACGCGGTCAAAGTGCGCTCCGTCTCAGGCATCAAGCTCAGCAATGCCGCGGTGATGGATTGCACTACGGCCAAGGCGCTGGACACATGGGTGCGCCAGTCGGCGGTGCCCGCTTTGGCAGGACAGGGCGGCGGGCTGAAAGAGCTAAGGGTCGCGGCGCATTACGCTTGCCGGACGCGGAACAACCACAAAGGCGGCAAGATATCCGAGCACGGTAAGGGCCGCGCGATTGATATCTCCGGGTTTGAACTGGCGGACGGTAGCTTGATCACCGTGTTGAAAGGCTGGCGCGCCCGCCGCAGCAGCAAGGCGATGCGGCGGATGCACCGGGGTGCTTGCGGGCCGTTCGGCACGGTGCTTGGGCCAGAAGCAGACCGCTATCACCAAGACCATTTCCATTTCGACACGGCGCGGTATCGCAGCGGCAGCTACTGCCGCTAAGGCGCGCTTACGGCTGGATCAATCGCGGTGCCGGGCCAAGCGGAAGGCCCGCAAGGACCATCTGCCCATCGGCAAAGACCAGATCAAGATCAAGCCCGCCTGGCGTGCCACCTCGCGCCTCCAACAGCCGCAGCATGGTATTCACCTGCCCGCGCATGGAGGGCGGCAGGAAACCCCCACGTTCGCCCGCATCAAGCAGTTTGGACCAATTGGTGACCCGCAGGCTTAGCACCCCTTCGGGAATGCCCTCGGCATCAAAGGTCAGCGCCCCTTCGGCGCCCAGAGCCACGTCGCCCCATGCGGCATCGACATTCTCAACCGTCAGCGCGTCGATCTGCGGCAGGGTGCCCGCCACCGCGCTGTGACGATCCAGCGGGCGGGCAAAGGTCACGGCCATCCGCGCAGACAGGATCGGCTGCCCGCCGGGCTGCACCGCGCCGTCCCCCAGAACCTTGCGCAGCAGCGGGCCGGGGGTGATGCCGCCGGGCAGCAAGGCAATGTCATAGTCCCGCGCCGCGCCCGAAGATTGCGTGACCCGCATCCGGGGCTCTTCGGCTTCCAGCAACAGCCCGTCGGGGCCATTGACCTCAAGATGCGTGCTGCGGAACTCAATCGCTTCGAGTTGCAGCGTGGTCCCGGGGTGCAGCGCCAACTCGGCACGCAGGTCACGTATGTTCAGCGTCAAGGGCAGCGCGCCTGCAGGCAGCGCGGCGCTTGCGACCGAGGCGCGCGCAGAAAGGTCGCCGGGCCACCAGACCGGGGCGGAAAGATCAAGCTGCGGGGCCTCAAATGCTAAGCCGCGGGCGGGGGCCGCCACGGCAAGCCCGCTCAGCCGGTTTTGCAAGGCGAGGGGGAATCCCGATTTGCTGATGTCCTTGAGCGTCACCTCCCACCCCGCCGCGCGGCGGGTGTCGAGCAGGCCGGTCAGGGTGCTTTGCATCTGCGTCGTCGCAGTGGCCCACCACGCGCCCCAAAGTACGGCGAGCACAATCAGCAGCCAAACCAGTTTCCGCATTTCGATAGCCCTTCAAATCGTGCTTCAGATGCGGTTTACCGAAGGCCAGCAGAAAGGACCAGCAGGATGACAATGTGGGTATTTGGCTATGGCAGCCTTTTGTGGAACCCGGGTTTTGAGGTGGCGGAAAGCGTGATCGCCACGCTGCCGGGCTATGCGCGGTCGTTCTGCATGCGCTCGATCCACCACCGCGGCACGGTGGAGCAGCCGGGGTTGGTGCTGGCGCTCGACGAATCTGTCCGCTCGGCCTGCGAAGGCATGGCGATGCGCGTGGCTCCGGGGCAGGAGGCGCAGACGCTGGACTATCTGCGCGAACGTGAGCTGATCTCCTCGGCCTATGTCGAGAAAAACCTCACCGTGCATCTGACCGATGGCCGCGACGTGGAGGCGGTGACCTATGTGATCGACGCGGCGCATGACCAATATTGCGGCGGCTTGCCACTGGAAGAACAGGCCCAGATCATTGCACGCGCCGTAGGCGGCCGCGGGCCAAATACCGAGTATTTAATCAACACTGCCGTGCATCTTTCCGAAGTGGGCTTGCATGACCCCGCGTTGGAGTGGTTGCATGATCGCGTAAAGGCTTTAGCCTCATAAAAACTTGGCAACTCTTCGCTGTTTCAGTGTAAGCTGCGCCAAGAGCAGAATAGAGGGTCAGGAAAGGCCGCATGGCACAGCCAGACCGCAAGGCAAAACCGCAGTTTTCACAACCGGTGCGTCAGATTTCTCTGATGCTGATCGTATTGGCATTGACCGGCGTGGGCGCTTTTTTGGCCCTGCCCAGTGTGCTGCCGATCTTTGCCGCGAACCCATGGCTTAACGGGGTCATCATCTTTGTTTTCGTCGTCGGTGTGCTGGCCTGTTTCTATCAGGTGACGCAGCTGATCGGCTCGGTCCGCTGGATCGAGGATTTCGCCGCCGACAACGCCGAACCCGACGCGCAACCGCCACAGCTGCTGGCGCCTTTGGCGTCGCTGTTGCGCCAACGCGGTGCGCGGATGCAGGTCAGCACGGCCTCAACCCGTTCGATCCTTGATTCCGTTGCATCACGTATTGACGAAGTACGCGAGATCACGCGCTACATCGTCAACATGCTGATTTTCCTCGGTCTTCTCGGCACCTTCTACGGGCTTGCTACGACCGTGCCCGCTGTGGTCGACACGATCCGCTCGCTCGCCCCCGGCGAGGGGGAGGCAGGGGTTGATGTCTTTGGTCGCCTGATGACCGGGCTTGAGGCGCAGTTAGGCGGCATGGGCGTGGCCTTTGGCTCATCGCTTTTGGGGCTTGCGGGTTCTCTCGTCGTCGGGCTGTTGGAGCTTTTTGCGGGCCACGGTCAGAACCGTTTCTACCAAGAGCTCGAAGATTGGTTGAGCTCCATCACGCGGGTCGGGCTGACCTCGGGCGACGATGTGGGCGACCAAAATATCATGGCCAGCGTGATGGACCAGATGGTCGAACAGATGGCCGAGATGCAGCAGATGTTCACCCAGTCCGACGTCAGCCGCGCCATGGTGGACGACAAGCTGGGCAAGCTTGCCGATGCCGTTGACCGGATGACCACGCGGATGGAGCATGACACGACGACGAACAGCGCGCTTGATCGGGTGGCCGACGGGCAAGACCGGTTGATTGCCGTGCTCGAAGGGCAAGTGGCGGGCGAGGGGATCGACGCGGAAAGCCGGATGCGGCTGCGCTCAATCGACGTGCAGATGCTGCGCATTCTCGAAGAGATTTCTGCCGGGCGGCAAGAGACGATGGCCGAATTCCGCAAGGATATCTCACTGCTGGCCAAGGCGCTTTCCGGGCAGCGCGCGCCTGAGGCCCGTCGCCTGCGGGCCGGCGATGTCCCCGGTGGCGGGGACCAGTAATGGCACTTTCCCGGCGGACAGGCGCACGGTTTCAGGGCTCGATCTGGCCGGGGTTCGTCGATGCGATGACCGGGCTTTTGCTGGTTCTGATGTTCGTGTTGACGATCTTTATGGTCGTGCAGTTCGTCCTGACCGAACGCATCAGCGGCCAAGAGAGCGAGTTGAACGAATTGGCCGGAGAGGTCGCGGCCCTTGCCCAAGCGCTTGGCGTCGAGGAACGCACCACCGCGCGGCTGGAAGCCCGTCTTGGGGCACTGAATGCCTCACTGAACGATGCCCGCGATGAGGTGTCGCGCCAAGAAGCGGTGATCGCCGGGCTGACCTCTGAACGCGACGCCCAAGAGGCCGCGTTGCAGGCCGCGGAGGCCGAGATCACCGGGTTCGAGGCGCGGGTGGCGGCCCTTCTGGCTTCGCAGGCCGAAGATCAGGCGCGGATCGGAAGCTTGGAAGATCGCGAAGCCGCGTTGCTGGATGATCAAGAGGCGCTGAACCTCGCGCTGAGCACCGCGCGGGACGAGATCGACGCGCAGGCGGAAACGGCCCGGCTGGCCGCGGCAAAGCGCGAGGCGTTGGATGCGCTGGTGGCCGATCTGCGTGCCCAAAACGCTGAATCCGAGGCGGAGGTCGCAGCACTCAACGCCGAGGTGTTAGAGGCCGAAGAGGCGCTCAGCGCCGAGGAAGCCGCCCGTCTGGCCGAAGCCGCAGCGGCGCAGGCATTGCGCGACCGGCTTGAGGATGCGGATGCGGAATTGACGGCCATGACCCTCTCGCTTGAGGCGCAGCGCAAGAAGGCCGAAGACACCTTGACCTTGCTGGCCGCCGCGCGCGCGGCGCGAAGCGATCTGGACAGTGAACTCGCCGCAGCTCTGCTGAGCTTGGAGACGGCTGAACAAAGCAGTGCAGGTCTGGAGGCCGAGCGTGCCGCGCTGGCCGAAGAGTTGGACGCGGCAGAGGGCACCGAAGAGGACTTGCGCACACAACTGTCGCAGGCGGAGGTGACCGAGCAGGCGTTGAATGCCCGCTTGGCCGAGGCGCTGGCCCGCGTGCAGAGCCTTGAACAAGAGGGCGAAGCACTGAGCGGCTCGCAGTCGGATCTGCGCGAACGTCTGGCGCAGGCGCTGGCGGCAAAGCTTGCCGCTGAGACGCTGGCCGAGGACAAGACCACCGCCGCCGAGCGCCGCGCCGCTCTACTGGCGCAGGCCGAAAAGACCTTGGCCGACGAGAAGGCGGTCAGCGCCGAGGCCCAGCGTCAGACCGAATTGCTGAACCAGCAGGTCGCGGAGCTGCGCGCGCAACTGGGCAACCTACAGGCGCTGCTCGACGATGCCGTGGCGCGGGATGCGGCAAGGTCGGTTGAGTTGCAATCGCTCGGGTCCGAGTTGAACACAGCGCTGGCACGGGTGGCGGCAGAGGAACGGCGTCGCGCCGAGCTCGAAGCGGCAGAGCGCAAGCGGCTGGAGGAGGAGAGCAAGAACCTCGCCCAGTACCGCTCGGAATTCTTTGGCCGGTTGCGTGACCTTCTGGGCAATCAGGAGGGCGTGCGGATCGAAGGCGACCGATTTGTCTTCTCTTCCGAGGTGCTTTTCGGGCCGGGCAGTGCGGTGCTGAGCCAAGACGGGCAAGGCGAGATTGCCAAGGTGGCGGGCATTCTGCGCAGCGTGGTAGACGAGATCCCGGCAGAGATCGACTGGGTGATCCGTGTCGATGGCCATACCGATAATGTGCCGCTTTCCGGCTTTGGGGCGTTCGCGGACAATTGGGAGTTGAGCCAAGCGCGGGCGCTGTCGGTGGTCAAATATATGGTCAACTTCCTTGGCATCGCGCCGGATCGTTTGGCGGCCAATGGCTTTGGCCAGTACCAGCCCGTGGCCGAGGGCAATACCGAAGCCGCGCGGGCGCAGAACCGGCGGATCGAGCTTAAATTTACCGAAAAGTGAGCGGGGGAAAGCCGGTCTATTGCAGCGTCAACGCGCCGGTCTTTTCGTCAATCACCCGGCCATCGCGCAGCAGGGTAACCGTGCCGCGATAGCGCCCGGCGGGCCATGTTCCGGCGGCGGCGCGTTTGCCGATGGCACGAAACGACTGCGCCTGCGGTTTCTCTAGCACCACATCCCTTTCGATCACGGTGCCGCTTGGCCCCGCAAGGCTGAGGCGCAGCACGTCGTTCTTTTGGGTGCCATAGCTGTAACCGTAGATGACCAAGGCAGGCGCATCCTTGGGGAGGGTGTCGTGATTGGCATCGCCCGCCTTGATTTCATCATAGCTGGGAATGCGGTCCGCAAAGCCGAGCGCGATCAGCCCGCCGGGGCGGTAGGGCGGGGTGTCTTCCCAGAGCGACTTAACTGGTTCCTCGCAAGGGTTGCCTTCGGGGGCGAATGGATCAACCGGGTTGCCATTGTGGCGCAGCGAAAGGTGAAGATGCGGGAAGGCGGCCTTGCCGGACTGGCCGACCAGCCCGAGAGCGTCGCCGACAGCGACCGCTTGCCCGTCCGTCACGCGCAGTGACCCGCGTTTCAGGTGGCAGTACTGTGTTTCCCACCCGCGGCCGAGGTCGATGACCACGCCGTTGCCGCATTCGCGCCCTTGGACTTCCGAGAGTGGCGCGCCATCGGCCATGCCGTCTCGCAGCCCTTTGACCACGCCAGCCGCCGCTGCGCGAACGGTGACACCTGCCGCCATCGCTGCGCGGTCGGGTAGGGCGAAATCGGTGCCCTTGTGTTCGTCATAGGTCAGCCTCGAACAGCGGTAATCGTGCGCCGCGGCACTTGGGTCTTGGTCCATATATTGTTGGATGTGGCAATCCTGCCCGAGGGTGCAATCCAGCGGGAAGGCCAGTTGCACATCCTCCGCCAGCGCAGGGCTGGCGGAGGAGAGGATCAGGGCCAGCGCGGCCCGTGTGATCATTCCGCGGTGAGCAGCGGGGGCCGATCACCTGACAGGCGCTTGCTTTCGGTGCCCAAGACCTTGAGCGTCAGCGCGTCGTCCTTGACGCCAACCTTGACCACACCGCCTTTGGCCAGTTTGCCAAAGAGCAGTTCCTCGGCCAGCGGCTTTTTGATGTGCTCTTGGATCACGCGGCCTAAGGGGCGGGCGCCCATCTTGTCGTCGTAGCCCTTGTCGGCAAGCCATTCGGCGGCCTTCTTGCTGAGTTCGATGGTCACGTTGCGGTCCATCAGTTGCGCTTCGAGTTGCAGCACGAACTTTTCGACCACCCGCAGGATCACCGATTTCGGCAGCGGTGCGAAGCTGATGACAGCGTCGAGACGGTTGCGGAACTCCGGCGTGAAGGTCCGCTCAATCGCGGCGGTGTCTTCACCGGTGCGACGTTCGCGGCCAAAGCCCACGGCCTCTTTCGCCTGCTCGGAAGCACCAGCGTTGGAGGTCATGATCAGTACCACATTGCGGAAATCCACTGTGCGGCCGTTGTGATCGGTCAGCTTGCCGTGGTCCATCACCTGCAACAGGATGTTGTAGACATCCGGATGCGCCTTCTCCATCTCGTCGAGCAGCAGCACGCAGTGCGGATGCTGGTCCACGCCATCGGTCAGCATGCCACCCTGGTCAAAACCGACATAGCCCGGAGGCGCGCCGATCAGACGAGAGACGGCGTGCTTCTCCATATACTCCGACATGTCGAAGCGCAGCAGTTCCACCCCCAGCGTGTCGGCCAGTTGCTTGGCCACCTCGGTTTTACCCACACCGGTTGGTCCGGCGAAGAGGTAGTTGCCGATGGGTTTGTCCGGCTCGCGCAGGCCCGCGCGGGACAGTTTGATGGCCGAAGACAGCGCCACGATGGCATCGTCCTGCCCAAAGACCACCCGCTTGAGCGAGCTTTCCAGATCCTTCAGCACCACCACGTCGTCCTTGGAGACGTTTTTCGGCGGGATGCGGGCGATCTTGGCCACCACGGCTTCGACCTCCTTGGTGCCGATGGTCTTGCGGCGCTTGGAGGCGGCCACGAGATGCTGTGCGGCACCCGCTTCGTCGATCACGTCGATCGCTGAGTCAGGCAGCTTGCGGTCGTTGATATAGCGGTGCGCCAGTTCGACAGAGGTCTTGATCGCGTCGGAGGTGTATTTGACGCTGTGATGCTCCTCGAAATAGGGTTTCAGCCCCTTGAGGATCTTGGTGGCGTCTTCGACCGAAGGCTCGCTTACGTCGATTTTCTGGAACCGGCGCGACAGCGCGCGGTCTTTCTCAAAGTGCTGGCGGAACTCCTTATAGGTGGTGGAGCCCATGGTACGCAGCTTGCCGCCCTGAAGCGCGGGCTTCAGCAGGTTGGAGGCATCCATCGCGCCGCCTGAAGTGGCACCGGCACCGATCACGGTGTGGATTTCGTCGATGAAAAGCACCGCGTCTTTATGTTCTTCCAGCTCGGTCACGACAGCTTTCAGCCGTTCCTCGAAATCGCCGCGGTAGCGGGTGCCAGCCAGCAACGCGCCCATGTCGAGCGAGTAGATCGTGGTGTTGGCCAGAACCTCGGGCGTTTCGCCGGCGACGATCTTGCGTGCCAGCCCCTCGGCGATGGCGGTTTTGCCCACGCCCGGATCACCCACCAGCAGCGGGTTGTTCTTGCGGCGGCGGCAGAGCACTTGAATGCAGCGCTCAACCTCACCCTCGCGGCCGATCAGCGGATCGATATCGCCCTCGCGGGATTTGGCGTTGAGGTCCACGCAATATTTCGCCAGCGCGGATTCCTTCTTGTCGCCATCGGTGACGCCTTGGGCCTCTTCTTCGGCTTCTGGTGCGCCTGTGACGGGGCGGGATTCACCATATGCCGGGTCTTTGGCGACGCCATGGGCGATAAAGTTCACCGCGTCATAGCGGGTCATATCCTGTTCTTGCAGGAAGTAGGCGGCGTTGCTTTCGCGTTCGGCGAAGATGGCGACCAGCACGTTCGCGCCCGTCACTTCGGTCCGGCCCGAGGATTGCACGTGGATCGCGGCGCGCTGGATCACGCGCTGGAAGGCCGCCGTGGGCACCGCTTCGGAACCGTCGATGTCGGTGATCAGGTTGCTCAGATCATCGTCGACGAATTCGACCAGTGTTTCGCGCAGGTCAGAGACATCAACGGAACAGGCTTTCATGACCTGCACGGCGTCGGGTTCGTCGAGCAAGGCCAGCAGCAGATGTTCGAGCGTTGCAAATTCGTGGCGGCGGGCGTTTGCCAGCGCGAGGGCCGCGTGGATTGCCTGCTCAAGTGTAGTCGAGAATGAAGGCACGGGCGTGCTCCTTTTCGATCGGGGTCGGTGAGGTGCTGAGATATCTCAGGCCCCGGTCCGACCATGGCCTCATAGTATTAGAGTTTGGTTGATCATCGCCCATCTTCAAGAAGATTCTGGTCCGAATCGGTCACATTTGCCGTGAGCGAGGACTTTGGGCCATGATTGCAGGCATTCAGAACTGGTCTTTGCGCCTGCGGATTTCGGTGAACACTTCTGTGTCGGTGGCGTCTGGCATCCCCAATGTCGCGCGAATGGCGGGATCGCCCGGGCGCAGGAAGGGATTGGTTTCTAGTTCCAGTGAAAGCGGCGAGGGGACGGTCGGCTGCCCCTTGGCGCGGGCGCTGTCGATGTCCTTGGCCCTTGATATAAGCGCCGGGTTCTGCGGATCAACGGTCAGGGCGAATTTTGCGTTGGCGGCGGTGTATTCGTGGCCCGAGCAGATCGTCGTATCGCCGGGTAGGGCGGCCAGCTTTTGTAGACTGTCCCACATCTGCGCGGGCGTGCCTTCGAACAGACGGCCACAGCCAAGCGCCATGAGGCTGTCGGCGGTAAAGGCCGCTTTGGTATCCGGCACGTGAAAGGCGATATGGCCGACGGTGTGGCCTGAAACATCCAGCACCTCGGCCTTTAGCGCGCCAAGTTCAACGGTGTCGCCCTCTGCCACGTCGCGGTCTAGCGGGGGCAGGCGGTGGGCGTCGGCCTTGGCCCCGATCACCTCGGCGGGGAAGCGGGTCAGCAGTTCGGCCAGCCCTTGGACATGGTCGGGGTGGTGGTGGGTTAACCAAACTTGGCTCAGCGTCCAGCCCCGGCGATCAAGCTCTGCCATGATCGGGGCGGCTTCGGGTACATCGACCAGCGCCACGGCGCCGCTGTCATGGTCGCGCAGCAGGAAAGCGTAGTTGTCCGACAGACAGGGAATCGTGACCAGATCAAAGGCCATGGCGTCTTACCTCGCTGTGTTGTTATGGTCGGGTTAGAGTGACACTCACCAAGGCGGGCTGCAATGCATCTTGATGTACAGGATCTGCGCAATTTCTATTATCGCAGCGCGTTGGGACGTGCGGCGCAGAAATCCTTGCGCGGGCGCTTGTTGGAGTTGTGGCCCGAGGCGAAGGGGCAAACCGTCGTGGGCTTTGGCTTTGCAGCACCCCTGCTGCGGCCCTATCTGGCCGATGCCCGGCGCGTGATGGTGCTGATGCCCGGCCCGCAAGGCGTGATGCCTTGGCCCGCGGGGATGCCGAATACCTCGGTCCTGACCGAAGAGACGCTTTGGCCGGTAGAGACGGGGGCGGTGGATAAGCTGGTGTTGATGCATGGGCTTGAGACGTCGGAACGGCCGAGTGAATTGTTGGATGAATGCTGGCGCGTACTGGGGCCGGGGGGCAAAGCGCTGTTTATTGTGCCAAACCGTGCGGGCATGTGGGCGCGGCGGGATCGCACGCCTTTTGGCTATGGGCGGCCCTATTCGCCGGGGCAGTTGGAAACGCAGCTCCGCAAACATCAGTTTCTTCCCGAAAGGCATCTTGGCGCACTGTTCCAGTTCCCTTCACAGCAGCGAATCTGGATGAAATCAGCGCCTTTGTTTGAGAAAATAGGTCGCCAAATGCCAACGATGATGGGCGGCGGTGCGATCTTGGTGGAGGCCACGAAACTGGTCTATCCACCACGAGGCCGTCCGCAGCGCAGCACCGCAAGGCGCGCCATCGGGGTGCTGGAGGGCATGACTGAGCCGCAGGCTAAACCGGTCTAAGCCCCCCCAGAGCAATGTAGACTTAGGGCCTAAAGTGAGCGGCGGAGGATTCGCCTGTCCGCACATCCGTGGTGACAAAGCCAGCATTTTTCTGCGGCAAAGAGCCGCGACAGGCCGCCGCCCTTGCAATATTGCAGCACGCCGGGACATTACCTGCCTATACTGTGTTGCCGGGCGTGAACCTGTCTGCTACATCGCCCCTGATTTAGACGTCTTGGGTAACTTCAAGCCGCGCCAACTGCTGGTGACGCGACATCTTCGCATATCCGGCGCTTATTGAACGAGAGGATGGACGTGTCCGAACCTGCTTCCATTTCCACCGGCATCGCGGAACGTTATGCGACAGCCGTGTATGATCTGGCCCGCGAGGCCAATCAGGTCGATGCCATCGAGGGCGATCTTACCGCGCTTGAAGCGGCCTTGACCGACAGCGATGACTTTCAGCGCCTGATCACTTCGCCGCTTTATACGCGCGAACAGCAGGCGCAGGCGATCAAAGTGCTGGCCGACAAAATGGGCCTGACCAAGACCATGGCGAGCACGCTGGCGCTGATGGCGCAAAAGCGTCGTCTGTTTGTGCTGCCCGCGCTGGTCAAAGCGCTGCGCGAAACGATTGCCGAAGCCAAAGGCGAGATCACCGCTGATGTCACCACGGCCAAGGCGCTGACTAAGACGCAGTCGGACAAGCTGACCAAGTCGCTCAATGCCTCCACCGGCAAAAAAGTATCACTTCATGCGACCGTTGATGAAAGCCTCATCGGCGGTCTTGTCGTCAAAGTGGGCTCGAAAATGATCGATACGTCGATCCGTTCCAAGCTCAATTCCCTCCAGAATGTAATGAAAGAGGTCGGATAAATGGGTATCCAAGCAGCAGAGATTTCTGCGATCCTGAAAGACCAGATCAAGGATTTCGGTCAGGAAACCGAAGTGGCCGAAGTGGGTCGCGTTCTCTCCGTCGGTGACGGTATCGCCCGCGTCTATGGTCTGGACAACGTTCAGGCCGGTGAAATGGTCGAATTCCCCGGCGGCATTCAGGGCATGGCCCTGAACCTCGAAGCGGACAACGTCGGTGTTGTTATCTTCGGTTCCGACCGTGACATCAAAGAAGGCGACACCGTCAAGCGCACCAACTCCATCGTGGACGTGCCAATCGGTGACGAACTGCTGGGCCGCGTTGTTGACGGTCTGGGTAACCCCATTGACGGCAAAGGCCCCATTGGCGCCACCAAGCGCGGCATCGCCGACGTCAAAGCGCCGGGCATCATCCCGCGTAAATCGGTGCATGAGCCGATGGCGACTGGCCTCAAGTCCGTTGACGCGATGATCCCAATCGGCCGTGGCCAGCGTGAGCTGATCATTGGTGACCGTCAGACCGGTAAAACCGCTGTCGCCCTCGACGCGATGCTGAACCAAGCGCAGGTTAACGCCGCTGCTGGCGACGACGAAGGCAAAAAGATGTACTGCGTGTATGTCGCCATCGGCCAGAAGCGTTCGACCGTTGCTCAGCTTGTGAAAAAGCTCGAAGAAACCGGCGCGATCGACTACTCGATCGTTGTGGCCGCGACCGCGTCCGAGCCTGCTCCGATGCAGTTCCTCGCGCCCTACGCCGCGACCGCGATGGCAGAGCATTTCCGCGACAATGGCCGTCACGCCCTGATCATCTATGATGACCTCTCCAAACAGGCCGTGTCCTACCGTCAGATGTCCCTGCTGCTGCGCCGCCCACCGGGCCGTGAAGCTTACCCTGGCGACGTTTTCTATCTCCACTCCCGCCTGCTTGAGCGTTCCGCGAAGCTGGGTGACGAAGCTGGCAACGGCTCGCTGACGGCTCTGCCGATCATCGAAACCCAAGGTGGCGACGTGTCCGCGTTTATTCCGACCAACGTGATCTCGATCACCGACGGTCAGATCTTCCTTGAGACCGAATTGTTCTACCAAGGCATCCGTCCTGCCGTGAACACCGGTCTGTCGGTTTCGCGTGTTGGCTCCTCGGCTCAGACTAAGGCGATGTCGAGCGTTGCTGGCCCGGTGAAACTGTCGCTGGCTCAGTACCGCGAAATGGCAGCTTTTGCTCAGTTTGGCTCCGACCTTGACGCCGCAACTCAGCAGCTGCTGAACCGTGGTGCACGTCTGACCGAACTGATGAAGCAGCCGCAGTACGCGCCGCTGACCAACTCGGAAATCGTCTGCGTGATCTACGCCGGTACGCATGGCTATCTCGACAAGGTGGACGTGTCGGAGGTTGGCCGTTTCGAGGCAGGCCTGCTGGCGCATCTGCGCAGCAAGCACGACGACCTTCTCAAGGACATCACCAACAATGACCGCAAGGTCAAAGGCGAGTTGGAAGAGAAGATCAAAGCCGCCATTGACGGTTTCGCCGCCGACTTCGCTTAAACGGGAGATAAGGCAATGCCAAATCTCAAGGACCTGAAGAACAGGATCGCGTCGGTCAAATCGACCCGCAAGATCACCAAGGCCATGCAAATGGTTGCCGCGGCGAAACTTCGCCGCGCGCAGGAGGCTGCCGAGGCTTCGCGTCCCTATACTGAGCGGTTCAATGCCGTGATGGCAGGGCTCGCGGCCAGCGTTGGCGGTTCCGACAGCGCGCCTAAGCTGCTCAGCGGCACGGGTGAAGACAAAGTGCATCTGCTGGTGGTCATGACCGCCGAACGCGGGCTGTGCGGCGGCTTCAACAGCAACATCGCGAAGAAGGCGAAAGCCCATGCGCGTGAACTGCTGGCCCAGGGCAAAGAGGTGAAAATCCTCACCGTTGGCAAAAAAGGCCGTGATGCGCTGCGGCGTGACTTGGGCGACCATCTGGTCGGTCACGTTGACCTCAGCGAAGTCAAAAAGATCGGCTATGGTGATGCGCAAAACATCGCGCAGGACGTGCTGAACCGCTTTGACGCGGGCGAATTTGACGTGGCGACGATCTTCTATGCGAAGTTCGTGAACGTGGTGATGCAGACGCCGACGGCGCAGCAGATCATCCCGGCCAAATTCGAAGCAGACGCGGACGAAGACAGCGGTGCGTCCACATTGTTCGACTATGAACCCAGCGAAGAGGCGGTCTTGGCCGATCTTCTGCCGCGCGGGGTCGCCACGGCGATCTTCTCGGCTTTGCTGGAGAATGGCGCGTCCGAGCAGGGTGCGCGTATGTCGGCGATGGACAACGCCACACGCAACGCGGGTGAGATGATCGACAAACTGACCATCCAGTACAACCGCTCGCGTCAGGCTGTCATCACCAACGAGCTGATCGAAATCATTTCCGGCGCGGAAGCGCTGTAAGCAAATCGGAGAAACGACATGGCAAATGCTGTCGGTAAAATCACACAGGTCATCGGCGCTGTCGTTGACGTTCAATTCGAAGGCGACCTGCCGGAGATTCTCAACGCGCTGCACACCGAAAACCAGGGCAAAACGCTGGTTCTCGAAGTGGCGCAGCACCTTGGCGAAAACACAGTCCGTGCCATCGCCATGGACGCGACCGAAGGTCTGGTGCGCGGTCAGGCCGTGACAGACACAGGCGACCAGATCCGCGTGCCCGTGGGCAACGCCACACTGGGCCGTATCATGAACGTCACCGGCGATGCGGTTGATGAACAGGGTCCGGTAAACTCTGACGCGACGCGCGCCATTCACGGCGAAGCGCCTGAGTTCGCTGAGCAGTCCACCGAGACACAAATCCTCGTGACAGGCATCAAGGTCATCGACCTTCTGGCGCCTTACACCAAGGGTGGTAAAATTGGTCTCTTCGGCGGTGCCGGCGTGGGCAAGACGGTTCTCATCATGGAACTGATCAACAACATCGCCAAAGTGCACTCCGGTCTGTCGGTGTTCGCGGGCGTGGGTGAGCGTACCCGTGAGGGCAACGACCTTTACCACGAGATGATCGAATCCGGCGTTATCGTCCCTGACAACCTCGTCGATTCGAAAATTGCGCTGGTCTACGGCCAGATGAACGAACCTCCCGGTGCGCGGATGCGGATCGCCCTGACCGGCCTGACGCTGGCCGAGCAGTTCCGCGACGAATCCGGTTCCGACGTTCTGTTCTTCGTCGACAACATCTTCCGCTTCACGCAGGCCGGTTCCGAAGTGTCCGCTCTGCTGGGCCGTATTCCTTCGGCTGTGGGCTACCAGCCAACGCTGGCGACCGACATGGGCGTGATGCAGGAGCGGATTGCGTCGACCAAATCCGGTTCGATCACCTCCGTGCAGGCCGTCTACGTCCCTGCGGATGACCTTACCGACCCGGCGCCTGCGACCTCCTTTGCTCACCTCGACGCGACAACGGTTCTCGACCGTTCGATCTCGGAAAAGGGCATCTACCCGGCGGTTGACCCGCTCGGCTCCACCTCGCGTTTGCTTGACCCGCTGATCATCGGCGACGAGCACTACAAGGTGGCGACAGACGTGCAGCAGGTGCTTCAGCGCTACAAATCGCTTCAGGACATCATCGCCATTCTCGGCATGGATGAACTGAGCGAAGAAGACAAACTGACCGTGGCACGTGCGCGTAAGATCGAGCGTTTCCTCAGCCAGCCCTTCGACGTGGCGAAAGTGTTCACGGGCTCCGACGGTGTTCAGGTGCCGCTGGAAGAAACCATCGCGTCGTTCAAGGCCGTGGTTGCCGGTGAGTACGATCACCTGCCCGAAGGTGCCTTCTACATGGTTGGTGGCATCGAAGACGTGAAGGCGAAAGCCGAGAAAATGGCGGCAGACGCCGCTTAAGGAGCGCTGACAATGGCAGACACAATGCAATTCGACCTCGTTTCGCCGGAACGGCGGCTGGCATCGATGCAGGTGACGGCCGTGCAAATTCCGGGCACTGAGGGTGACATGACGGCCATGGCCGATCATGCACCCACCATCACCACCCTGCGTCCGGGCCTTCTGCGCGTGGAAGGGCCGGAGGGCACGTCTGAATATGTCGTGACCGGCGGTTTCGCCGAAATCGGCGGTCAGGGCGGCGTGTCTGTGCTGGCGGAACGTGCCGTGGCGCGTGCCGACATGACGCAGGAACAGATGGACAGCATGGTGGCAGAGGCGCATGCCGTCTACACCCGCGCCAAGGACAACTGGGAAAACGAACCCGGTCCCGTGGATGACGCAGCCAAGCTTCTGGCCGATATGGTTGCCGTTGGCGATCACATCGGATTGTCGAGCAAACAGCCCAGCCTGTAATGCTTTGAAAATCAGTGAAAAGCCCCGCCTCGGCGGGGCTTTTTGCTTTTATGCTCCCTTCTGCTGCGGCATCATTGCCTGATGACCGTAAATGCAGGCAGGCGCCCAATATGAAACGACTTCGCACCCATACGATCGGCGTGGACAGTGGCGATGTCATGCTGTTCTCTGAGTTCGAAGACGGCGGATCGATGTGGACGGGCGAGGGCCAGCGCGAACGCCGCCGCCGGATCAGCTTTTCAGAACCCTTCCGGGAGCCGCCGCATGTTCAGGTGAGCATGTCGCTTTGGGACATCGACGCCAGCACCGTCACCCGCGCCGATATCGGCGCCGAGGCGGTGAGCGAGAGCGGCTTTGACATGGTGTTCCGCACATGGGGCGACACCCGCGTTGCACGGGCGCGTTTGGCATGGACAGCGATTGGCGCGGTGGGGGGGGATGACGACTGGGTCGTCGGCTAGGTGCATCGCTCGGTGAGAGAGAGCGGCCCAGCAGGGGGAGGGCGGCCCGCGGAGGCCAGCCCTAGATCACAGCCTGCGGCTTAGTTTGCCGCGTACATCCCGTCATAGATCGGGCCGAGCGTTTCCGCCTCGAACAGCGAAGAGACCGAGGTGCCGTTCCAGATGTTCAAGATCGCTTGGGCAAACATCGGCGCGGTCGGGACGATGCGGATGTTCGGCGCCTTCTTGATCGCAGGGGTCGGCGCGATGCTGTCGGTGATGACCAGCGATTTCATGACCGAGTTCTCGACCCGCTCAACCGCAGGGCCGGACATGACACCGTGGGTGATGTAGGAGTGCACTTCCTTCGCGCCATTCTCCAGCAGGACTTCGGCAGCTTTGCACAGCGTGCCTGCGGTGTCGCAGATGTCGTCCACGATCAGGCAAGTCTTGCCCTTCACGTCGCCGATCACGGTCATCTCGGCCACTTCGCCCGCCTTCTCGCGGCGTTTGTCGACGATCGACAGGGGGGAGTTGATCCGCTTGGCCAGTTCACGCGCACGGGCCACGCCGCCGACATCGGGGCTGACGACCATCAGATCGTCCATCTGGTCCTTAAAGGCGTCCTTGATATCCAGTGCAAAGATCGGCGAGGCGTAGAGGTTGTCGACCGGGATATCGAAGAAGCCCTGAATCTGCGCCGCATGCAGGTCCATCGTCAGGATTCGTTCAATACCGCTGCCGGTCAGCATATTGGCGACCATCTTGGCGGTGATCGGCGTCCGGGCTTTGGTGCGGCGGTCCTGCCGGGCATAGCCGAAGTAGGGCAAAACGGCCGTCACACGCGCCGCCGAGGAGCGGCGCAGCGCGTCGGCCATGATCATCAGTTCCATTAGGTTGTCGTTCGCGGGGTTCGACGTGGGCTGGATGATGAACATATCCTCGCCGCGCACGTTCTCATAAACTTCGACGAAAATCTCGCCGTCGTTGAACCGTTCGACCCGCGCATCGACGAGCCCCACGTTAACGCCGCGATGCAGCGACATGCGCCGCGCGATGGCCTTGGCAAGCGGCATATTGGCATTGCCTGAGATCAGTTTTGGTTCTGAAGTGCGTGGCATAGGGGCTCCGGGGCAGCGGTAGGTTGCAGATTCGTGACGTTGACACCGCTTAGCATGCGCTTACGGTCGGGCAAAGCTGCACCGCCCCCGAAGGAGAGCCAAATGGCCCGGATCGACTATTTTTTCGCGACCCTGTCACCCTATTGCTACCTCGCCGGGAATCGGCTTGAGGAGATCGCCGAAAAGCACGGTGCTGAGATCGTGTACAAGCCTTTCGACATTATCGCGGCCTTCCCGCGCACCGGCGGCATGCCCCCGGCAGAGCGTCACCCCAGCCGCAACGAATACCGCGCACAAGACCTGCCGCGTCAAGCGCGCAAGCTGGATTTGCCCTTCAACCTCAAGCCCGCGCATTGGCCCACCAATGGCGCACCTGCGGCCTATGCGGTCATCGCCGCACAGAATGCAGGGGGCGGTGATCTGGGCAAGTTGACCCATGCCATCACCCGCGCCGTCTGGGCCGAAGAAAAGGACATCGGCCATGACGATGTGGTCCGTGCCTGTCTGGAAGAGGCGGGTTTTGACCCCGATCTGGCGAACAGCGGGTTGTTGCAGGGGGCCGAGACCTATTCTGCGAACCTTGAAGAGGCGGTCACGCAGGGCGTTTTCGGCGCGCCTTTCTATATTGTCGGCGATCAGAAGTTCTGGGGGCAAGACCGATTGGAAGACCTCGATCTGCACCTCGGGGGCAAGCTGTGATCCCAGAAGTCAACGCGCGCCGTTTCGGTCACGGCCCGCGCCCGGCGCTGGCGATCCATTGCTCACTGGCGCATTCTGGTGCGTGGCGTGGCGTTGGGGCTGCCCTATCGGACGAGCTGACCCTGCGGGCCTTCGATCTGCCGATGCACGGGCGATCAGGCGATTGGGACGGGCAGGGCAATATCCACGATGTAGCGACCGACATGGCGCTCAGCCTGCTCGAAGCGCCGATGGATCTGATTGGCCATTCCTTTGGTGCGACGGTCGCGCTGCGGCTGGCGATCGAGCACCCCGAATTGGTGCGCAGCATTACCCTGATTGAGCCAGTCTATTTCGCCGCCGCCAAACGGGACGATCCTGACGCGATGGCCGAATACAATGAACAGAACGCGGCATTTGAGGCCGCCTTGGCCGAGGGCGACAAGGAGACCGCCGCGCGGCTGTTTAACCGGGTCTGGGGCGATGGCACGAAATGGGACCAAATTCCCGAACCGACCCGCGCCTANATGGTNGATCGGATCGGTTTCATCCCCGCCTCTTCGCCNTTNCTNGGAGAGGACAGCGCCGGGTTGCTGGCGCCGGGCATGTTCGACCGCGCGTCNATGCCCGCACTGCTGNTGGAGGGGAGCGGGTCGCCCAAAGCGGCGCATGCGATCAATGCGTCGCTGATGCGCCGTCTGCCGAACGCGCGGCGGGTTTCAGTCGACGGGGCAGGGCATATGGTGCCGATCACGCACCCCGCCGAAGTCGCCGAAGCGATACGCGATTTCCTGAACGACGTGCCGCTGGCGTGACTGCTTAGAAGTGGCTTAGGAACTGGTCGATCTGGTCACGGCTGATCGACCAGTCGCAGACCATCCGCGCGGCCAGCATCTCGTTACCATCGCCGTCCAGCGTGCCATCCCAAAGGTAATAGCGCGCGCCTGCGTCATGCAACTTGCGGTGAATGGCGCGGGGGAAGCGGGCAAAGATCATGTTTGCCGCAGGCTCATGTAAGAATTCCGCCCCCGCTTTGCGCAGCCCTTGGGCCAGATGCGCCGCATTGGCGTTGGCCGTCTTGGCCGTTTCCAGCCAAGCCCCATCCGCAAGGTAGCCCGCCATCTGCGCCGACAGAAAACGGTGTTTGGAAAACAGATGCGCCCCGCGCTTGCGGCGCAGCTCGAATTCCCATGCTTTTTTGGGGTCAAAAAAGACCACCGCCTCGACCCCCATGCAGCCGTTCTTGGTGCCGCCGAAGCTGACCACATCAACGCCCGATNTCCACGTCATCTCAGCCGGGGTGCAGCCCANAGCCACCANCGCATTGGCAAAACGCGCGCCGTCCATATGNACGGGCAGGTCGTATTCCTTGGCCACCGCTGTCAGCGCNTGCAANTCTTCAAGGCTATGCACCCCGCCGCGTTCNGTCACCTGNGTGATCGACACCGGGCCGCGTTGNGGCGTGTGCACATCGCCCGCCNCCCGCGCGACGATGGCGCGGCGCAGGGCGTCGGGGGTCATCTTGTCTTCAGTCTCCACCAGNGTCAGCTTGGCCGCACCTGCGTAGAANTCCGGCGCGTTGCACTCATCCTCTTCGATATGCGCGACCTTGGAGCAAAAGATCGTCTGCCACGGCTGGGTGTAGCAGGCCAGCGCCAGCGCATTGGCCGCGGTGCCGGTGGCGACGAGGTAGACCTCCGCCTCAGGTGCCTCAAACTGTTCGCGAATCTGCGCGCGGACCTCATCCATGATCGGGTCTTTGCCGTAGGGCATCGCGTAGTCCGTATTAGCGGCGATCACGCGCTCCATCACCTTGGGGTGGACGGGGCCGGCGTTGTCAGAGGCGAAAAACATCAGGTGGGCTCCTTGATAATATGGTCTTCCCATTCTTCGAACGGGGTATCAAATTCGGACACGGTATCAAATTGCACGCTGACCCCGGCGTCATGCACGCTGTCGGGGGTGCCGGTCAGCAGGGGGTGCCATTCAGGCAGCGGTTTGCCCTCCCAGAGCAGGCGGTAAGCGCAGGTCTGGGGCATCCAATAGGCGTGGGTATCGAGGTTGTCGGGGCGCAGCACGATGCAGTCGGGCACGAACTCGTGCCGGTTTTCGTAATGCACACAGCGGCAGGTACTATCATCAAGCAGGCGGCAGGCGACGCGGGTCAGGGCCACTTCGCCGCTGTCCTCGTCTTCTAGCTTGTTCAAGCAGCATTTACCGCAGCCATCGCAGAGCGCCTCCCATTCGGTCTGCGACATCTCTTTGAGCGGCTTCTTCTCCCAGAATTTCGGGGTCAGGCCCTTGCGGGGTATCGGATCGCTCATAGCGCCGCCAGAATGGTTCGAGCGCGGTCGCAGTCGGCCCCCATCTGGGTGATCAGCGCGTCGAGGCTGTCAAACTTTTCTTCGCCGCGCAGGTGTTCGACCAGCCCGACAGACAGCGGTGCGCCGTAGAGATCACCTTTGAAGTCAAAGAGATAGGTTTCCAGGTTGGCTTTGTTCTCACCGAACATGGGCCGCACGCCAATGCTGGCCGCACCGTGATAGCCGCCCTTATGCGGCCCCTCCAGCACATCCACCAACACAGCATAAACGCCAAAGGCGGGCGGGTGCAGACCGTCAATCGACATGTTGGCGGTGGGGAAGCCCAATTCACGCCCGCGCTGTTCGCCTGAGATCACAGGGCCGTCGATCCGGTGCCAATGGCCGAGCATGGCGGCGGCTTCGCGGGTCTCACCACGGGTCAGCGCTTCGCGGATCGCGGTTGAGGACACGGTAAGGTCATCGCGCTCCATCAGCGGGGCGATGGTGACGCCGAAACCATATTGCGCGCCGAAACGGACGAGATCTTCCGCCGTGCCCGCGCGGCCCTTCCCAAAGCAGAAGTCAGCGCCGACAACCACATGCGCAAGCCCCAGCCCGTCGTGGAGCACGTCGCGGGCGAATGCCTCGGGGCTCAGGCTGGCCAGCGTGCTGTTGAATGCCAGCTCATAGAGCCGCTTAACGCCGATCTTTTCCAGCCGATGCGCGCGGGATTCGCGGCCCATCAGGCGGAAGGGCGGGGCATCGGGGGCGAAATACTCGCGCGGATGCGGCTCGAAGGTGACGACGCCTAGGGGCGCATCGGGGGCGGCGCGTTGCGCCAGTTCGATCACCGAGCGGTGGCCAAGGTGAACGCCATCGAAATTGCCAATCGCGGCGGTGGCACCGCGATCTGCAAGGTCGACGAATTGATAATCTCGGATGATCCGCATGTGCCTTGCCTAGCTGCGCGGCGGCGCAAGGGCAAGATGCTCAGGCGGCGAAAACCGCCCGCTCAGTCCAGCTTGGCGGAGGGGGCGAGCACCGTCGCCTCACCGGCGAGCACCGGTTTGCCATCGACCGAACAGCGACAGTCCATTTTCACGCGACGTTTGGCGATGTCCATGTCGGTCACGGTGACTTCGGCCAGCACCATGTCGCCGGGGCGCACGGGGCCAAGGAACTTGAGCGATTGCCCGAGGTAGATTGTGCCGTGCCCGGGAAGTTGTTCGCCAATCACCGCCGAGATTAGGCCCGCCGTTAGCATGCCGTGGGCAATGCGCCCTTCAAAGATCGTGTCGCGGGCATAGTCGTCATCCAAATGCACCGGATTATGATCGGTCGAAATCTGCGCGAACATTTCGATATCCGTATCGGTCACGACCTTCCGCAGATGGCGAGTCATCCCGATTTCGATGTCTTCGATGCAGATCGTCCCGCGTGGCATATTGTCCAACATGACGGCTCCTTGGTAACAAAGTGACGCCAGGGTGCGTCTTATTGCAACTTTATTACTTCGCAGCTGCAGAAAATCAAGTCATTTCTGAGTTAGCGGAGAAATCCGATTGCGTAGGTTGGGGAGGAGGCTTCGCGGTCGAGATAGGCGCGTAACTTGTCTTCGTCCGGTTGCTGGGTGGTCGCGGTTTCTGCTGCGGCCAGTCCCCCGGTGATGAACAGCGAATCGATGCCTTCGTCCATCGCGCCTTTGACGTCCGTCAGGATGCCGTCTCCGATGGCAAGGATGCGGCTGTCGGGGATGTCGACCTCAAGCGCTGCAAGGCGACGGCGGGCGAGATCGTAGATCGGGCCATGCGGCTTGCCGAAATAGAGGCTCTCGCCTCCCATCTCGGTATAGAGCGCGGCCAGTGCCCCGGCGCACCATTCGCGCACTTCGCCCCGGTCCACGACGATATCGGGGTTGGCGCAGAGCAGTTTCAGGCCGCGGGCGATGGCCTGCTCGAACTCGGGGCGCATGATCTCAGGGTCGGCCATCGGGTCGACCGGGCCGGTGCAGACGATGCCGTCTGCTTCGGCCAGCGGAACAGTTTCTACATTTACCGGGTTTTCGAGGATCGCCAGCGGCTCGAAAAACTTGCGCTCGCCGGGGTGGCCGATGAACCAGACCTTTTCGCCCACCGCACCGCGGAACATGGCAGAGCGCGCGGAATCGCCCGAGGTGGCGATGCTGTCCCATGCGTCTTCTGGCACGCCAAACTGTTGCAACTGCTTCTCAACGCCCGAACGCGGACGGGGGGAGTTGGTCACCAACACCACTTTGCCCCCGGTCTGGCGATAAGTTTGCAAGGCCGCGACGGCATCGGGCAGCGCTTTGCGCCCGTCATGCACGCAGCCCCAGAGGTCGACGAACAGCGCGTCATAGTGATCGGATACGTCGGGCAGGGCAGAGATAATGCGGGTCATGGTGCGGCCTTTCAAAAAGCGAGGGCGGGCACTTGGCCCGCCCGATTGGCTTACATCTTGAGGTTCGGGATAATCTGCTTTTTACGGCTCATCACGCCGGGCAGCACGACCGTGTCGCCGGAAACCTCAGCGCCAAAGCTCTGCTCGGCGATATGTTTGACCATGTCGTTGGGCACCAGCAGCGTCGCCTCTTCTTTCAGGATGTCGACGATGAACAAGAGCACCTGCGCGGCACCGTCGGCCTCGGCCACTTTCGGCATCTCAGCCATCAGNGCGTCNTTGCGNNCCAGCAGNGGNGCGGGGGAGGTGGTTTCCAGCACGCTCACNCGCAGGTTGGTGCCGTCGAGGTCGAATTCCTTGCTGTCCATGCGCAGCAGTTCCGCCTCGCTGAAGGACGANACNTCGGATTTCGCNGCGAACATNTCNGCNGCNTAGTCGCTGATNTCGACGCCCAAGTCCNGCGCGATGTCTTCGGCAATGGCGCGGTCTTCTTGNGTNGTGGTNGGGCTGCGGAATTCCAGCGTGTCNGACAGGATGCAGGACANGGCNGCNGCNTTNACGCCGCGCGGGGCNTGCGCCCAGTCTTTGCCGATCATCTTGAACATGATGGTNGCNGTGCAGGCGAGCGGCTGGATGTTGATCTCAATCGGGCCGCGTGTTTCNAGCCCTGCCACCAGACGGTGGTGGTCGATGATGCCGGTGATATCGGCGTCATTGATGTTGTCGGGCAGTTCGGCGGGGTTGTTGGTGTCGACGATGACAACCTTGGTGTCGGCATCAAGCGCGGTCAGGATTTCCGGCTTATCAAGGTCCCATTTGTCGAGCATGAACAGCGCTTCGGTGTTTGGCTCGCCCAGCAGGACCGGCTTAGCGGGAATGCCTTTGATTTCATTCAGATACCAAGCCCAAACGATCGGGCTGCCGGTGCTGTCGGTGTCGGGGGATTTATGGCCAAAAACAAGAGTTGTCATCGGGGCGGTCCTGTCTATTCGGGTGGATTTGCGGGCCTTATAACAGGTTCAATTGGCTTGTCACCTGCGCCTGCTGCAATGCGGCATTGCGCGCCAGCGGCTAAAGCCCCAGTTCCGCGCGCTTCTTTTTGGAGAGCGCGGCGACGATCATGTCATAAGAGGCGCGAATGTGGTCGCGCAGGCTGTCATCGCTCAGCCCCGGCGCGGCGTAATGCTGTATCCACTTAAGCCCGCGCGAGGCCAGATAGGGCGCGGGCCGCAAGCCGGGGCTGTCGGAGAGCACCTCAAACCCCAGTTCAGTCACCTTGAAAGTAAANGCGGGCGCATCCTCGGCCCAGCCGCAGATGGCAAAGACCTTGCCGCCCACCTTCCAGACGTCCGCATTGCCCCATTGAACGACATGGGTTGTCTGGGGCAGAGCGGCGCAGAAGGCGTTGAATTCGTCGCGGGTCATCGCGTCAGTCTAAGGCCGCGGGGCCCCTTTGCATAGCGTCGCGCGATGGGGCAAGTTGCGCGCCATGAGAAACCCACGCGAGACCGATCTTTACCCGCCGATCAAGGCTTTCCTTGAGGATCAAGGCTATGTGGTCAAAGCCGAAGTCGGCGCGGCTGATGTGGTAGCAGTGCGTGGGGCGGAGCCGCCGGTGGTGGTGGAGTTAAAGCTCGGCTTTTCGCTGGCGCTGTTCCATCAGTGTCTGGCGCGGCTGAAGGTGTCGGATGATGTCTACCTCGCCGTTGCGCGGCAACCGGGCAAACGCTTTGCCAAGGCGGTGAAGGACAACGTCACGCTGGCGCGGCNGCTGGGGTTGGGGCTGATTACNGTGCGGCTGTCGGANGGNTTGGTNGAGGTGCATTGCGATCCCGGCCCCTATGCGCCGCGCAAGAATGCCAAACGGGCGGCGATGCTTTTGCGNGAATTCGCNCGGCGGCAGGGGGATCCNAANGANGGCGGCCANACCCGCGCGGGGCTGGTGACCGCCTACCGTCAGGATGCGTTGAAAATCGCGGTCTATCTNTTCGAAGCCGGCGCAAGCAAAGGCGCGCATGTGGCCCGCGCAACCGGTGTCTCGGCGGCAACCCGCATGATGCGGGATGACCACTACGGTTGGTTTGAAAAGGTCGACAAAGGCATATACGGACTAACGCCAACGGGGGCCGAAGCGGTGGCCACAGCGGGCCGTGTTTTGGGTGCTGGCTAACAGTTCCCGGCCCTGCAAAATTTTTCGAAGCCGTTGTTGACAGAACGCAGACTGCTGCTTAGCTATGCATCGTTATCACTCACAAGGGTTGAGTGCTAACGGCTGCACCCCTCGCCCGGAGGGGGTGGCTTGGAAGAGTAACTTTGAGCCTTAAGGAGCTGCAAAGATGGCATTGAAACCGCTTCATGACCGTGTGCTGGTAAAGCGTACCGAAAGCGAAGAAAAAACCGCCGGCGGGTTGATCATTCCTGATTCCGCCAAAGAAAAGCCTTCCGAGGGTGAAGTCGTTGCCGTGGGCACCGGCGCACGCAAAGACAACGGCGAGTTGATCGAAATGGCCGTCGCACCCGGCGACAAAATCTTGTTCGGCAAATGGTCCGGCACAGAGGTCACCGTCGACGGCGAAGAAATGCTGATGATGAAAGAAAGCGACATCATGGGGATCATCGCGTAAGCCACCCGGCTTGCCGACCCTTTGAAGACGCTCACATCAATCCAAGATTTTAGGAGAAGACAACATGGCTGCTAAGGACGTCAAATTTGACACCGATGCCCGTAACCGGATGCTCAAGGGTGTTAACATCCTCGCCGATGCGGTGAAAGTCACACTCGGTCCCAAAGGCCGGAACGTGGTTCTGGACAAATCCTTCGGCGCACCGCGCATCACCAAAGACGGTGTATCCGTGGCGAAGGAAATCGAACTGGAAGACAAGTTCGAAAACATGGGCGCACAGATGGTCAAGGAAGTTGCTTCCCGGACCAACGACGAAGCAGGTGACGGCACCACCACCGCGACTGTTTTGGCCCAAGCCATCGTCAAAGAAGGCATGAAATCGGTTGCCGCTGGCATGAACCCGATGGACCTGAAGCGCGGTATCGATCTGGCAACTGCCACGGTCGTCGAAGCGATCAAAGCCGCTGCCCGTGACGTATCCGACAGCGACGAAGTGGCACAGGTCGGCACCATCTCCGCCAATGGCGAAAAAGAGATCGGCCGTCAGATCGCAGACGCGATGCAGAAAGTCGGCAACGAAGGCGTGATCACCGTCGAAGAGAACAAAGGTCTGGAAACAGAGACCGATGTCGTCGAAGGCATGCAGTTCGACCGTGGCTACCTGAGCCCCTATTTCGTCACCAACTCCGACAAGATGACTGTCGAGCTGGAAGACGCGATCATCCTGCTGCACGAGAAGAAACTGTCGAGCCTTCAGCCGATGGTTCCGCTGCTTGAGCAAGTGATCCAGTCCCAGAAACCGCTTTTGATCATCGCCGAAGACGTTGAGGGCGAAGCCCTGGCGACACTCGTCGTGAACAAACTGCGTGGCGGCCTGAAGATTGCTGCTGTGAAGGCACCGGGCTTCGGCGACCGTCGCAAAGCCATGCTGCAAGACCTCGCGGTTCTGACCGGTGGTCAGGTGATCTCCGAAGATCTGGGCATGAAGCTTGAGTCCGTGACCATGGACATGCTGGGTTCTGCCAAGAAAGTCGCGATCACCAAAGACGAGACCACTGTCGTTGATGGCGCAGGCGAGAAGGCCGAGATCGAAGCACGTGTTGCTCAGATCCGTAACCAGATCGAAGAAACCACCTCCGACTACGACCGTGAGAAGCTGCAAGAGCGCGTTGCCAAACTGGCAGGCGGTGTTGCCGTGATCCGCGTCGGCGGCATGACCGAAGTCGAAGTGAAAGAGCGCAAAGACCGCGTTGACGACGCCCTGAACGCGACACGTGCCGCTGTTCAGGAAGGTATCGTTGTAGGCGGTGGTGTTGCTCTGGTTCAGGCCGGCAAAAAGCTCGAAGGCCTGACAGGCGACAACAACGATCAGAACGTCGGTATCTCCATCGTGCGCAAAGCACTGGAAGCACCGCTGCGTCAGATCGCTGAGAACGCTGGCGTGGACGGTTCGGTTGTTGCCGGCAAAATCCGCGAAAGCGACGACCTGAAGTTCGGCTTCAACGCGCAGACCGAAGAATATGGCGACATGTTCAAGTTCGGCGTCATCGACCCGGCGAAAGTGGTGCGTACAGCATTGCAAGACGCGGCTTCGATCGCTGGTCTGCTGATCACCACCGAAGCGATGGTCGCCGACAAGCCTGCTAAAGACGGCGCACCCGCCGGCGGCGGCATGCCCGACATGGGCGGCATGGGCGGCATGATGTAAGCCAGCCCTATTGGCTAAAGTTCAGGAGGCGTGCCAGCAATGGCGCGCCTCTTTCTGTTAAAAGGCAGTGACTATCCGGGTTCGATGGCCCTTTATCTGGTTCTCACGGTGATCAAGCTGGCAACTCTACGATCCGAGAATAGGCATTGAGCATGCCAAGCGCATTGGCAAAGGTCTCCGACGGGTTTTCCTTAACGATATAGCCCGCGACATTCTTGCTATAGGCGGATTGCACGTCCGTGGGCATATCGGAGGTGGTGAAGACAAAAACCACCATCCGCTCCAACGCCGGATCGGCTCGGACAACTTCCAAGAACTCAAGCCCGCCCATGCGCGGCATGTTGAGGTCAAGTGTGACGATATAGGGCGGCAATCGCCCATGCCGCTTCACCTCCTCCGCTAAAAATTCGAGCGCATGTTGCCCGTCGTGACAAACCGCCGTTTCGTTGACGATCTTCAACTTGCGCATCGCCCGTTGCATGGCCATCACGCTGACTTTGTCATCGTCTACGATAAGAAATTTCGCGGGCGTCGTTTTCATCCAATATTCCTTTTCGGCTTGGGTCACGCCGCCGCCGCCACGGCCAGATTGCGGTGCGTTTGCGTTGCCAATGGAAGCTCCACAACAAAGGTCGATCCGCGCTTTTTGTTGGGGTCGGAGACCAGCGTGATCTTCCCTTTCTGGTGAGACGCAAGCTTGCTTACGATGGCGAGGCCCAAGCCGCTCCCTTCAACCTCATCACGAGATTTAAGTGTTTGAAACAGTTCAAATATCTTCTCTTGGTGCCGAAGTTCTATTCCAGGCCCGTCATCGCGCACGCTTAGAACAACACGGTCCTGCTGCACCTCGGCATTAACATGGATGGTGCCATGATCCCGGTCATGGTGTTTGATTGCATTTGAGATCAGGTTGCCCAAAATCTGCTGCAACGGCGTAAGCTGTACGTCGATGATCTGGTTTGTCCCGGCAAAGCTAATTTTAAACCGACCCTCCGTGTCGGTATAGCGGGCAAGGTCTGCCACCAATCGGGCAAGGTGCACCGGCTCTGGCGCTGGTTGATCCTGTCCTGCCCGGGCGTAGTCCAAAAGATCGTTCAGAAGGCGGTTAAGCCGATCGATCCGTTGTTGTGACATAAGCAAATAGCTTCGGCTTTCCGCAGTCAGCGCATTTTCCTCATCCTCAAGGACCCAAAGGCTTAGTTCATGCACCGCACGGAGGGGAGATCGCAGGTCGTGGGCGGCCACATAGGCGAATTTCTCGAGCTCGATGTTCGAGCGCCGCAACTCTTCCGCAGTTGTGCGGAACACAACTAATGCACGTGCCATCTCTCCTAGTTCATCCTGCCCTCGCACGGTGACGGGGTGATCAAGGTCACCCTGAGCGATAGCCGTGACGGAATTGGTCAATCGATTGATGCGACGGTTAAACTGCCGCTCAACAACAAAGCCGTTGGTAAGGGCAATCACGAGAAGCGCGCTTCCAACGGTGAGGCCAACAGTCCATATGACCCGATGGATGGTGTCGCGCAGCGCATCTGTCGCGAGATCCACCCGCCGCAAAATGTTCTGAGTAAGATCAGAGGATGTGTCGGAAATCCCCACGATCATGGGCAGGTGTTCGGCTTGCAGCGTTTGAACGCTCTCGTGAAACTGCAGACGTGCCGTTGAATGTGCGAAGAAGCCCTTTTCGGGATCAAGCAGCACGTCGCGCAGCGCGTCGATTTGGCGGGCCAGCGACCGTCTACTGGCTGCTTCATGAATGCGCGGTAACCGGGTGATGGCATCCTGGAAATGCTCTTCGACAAGAAGTCGTGCGCGCTCAAGTTGAAGAAGTTGGTTCTGTAGCCCTTGTGAATTGATGATGTTAATAAGCGTGTCGAGACTTAGCCGAATGTCATTGAGATTAATTGCGCTCAACAACATGTCGGGAAAGCCTGAAGGGCGATTTTCTGGGGCAACATCACCGGATGCAAAGCTTCCTGAGACTTCACTCAGCAGGGCTTCGGTTTGCCGTGAAAGTCGGTAGGCTAACTCATCAATAATAGTATGATTCTGTACTTGGATTTGCTCGACAAGATCAAGCGTTGTGAGGATCTGGCCCTCGGCGCGCCGCATTTCCTGAAGGCTGAAAACTGTCGCATCAGATGCCCGCCGCGCCATATGCAGCCGTCCCTCCAGCCGCGCTGCCAGCGGGAGCGCGATCTCCATTGTCTTCAGATTTTCTAAAAGCTCAAAAGTTTTGTCGATTTTTGTTGTGATGTCTTTCCCGAGCGTATCTGGCGACACGGAGGTATCTAATTGATTAAGCTGCTCAATCGAAAGGAATACACCGTTCAAGGACCGCTCAATTTGCTGGGAAATAGCCAATGTAGGAAGGGCCGATTGGCTCAAATGAGCGTGACTGACCAGCACAGATCGCATCTGACCCGTAGCAGCCCATCCCGCAACGCCAATAATGGCCGCCACGAGAAGGAGCGCTGCCCTTAGGCGGGTGCTGATACGACTGCCGAGAAACTGCCGCAGCGACCATGGGGGATGCATCGTAACCATGCTGACTGAATAGCTGGGACCAATTAACGCAATGTTAATCGCCACGGCTCTAAAACCGGGTTCATCAAAGCGAGAGGGGGTCATCCTCCACCCGCTGATTGGAGGATTGCAGTGTGTTTGGCGGGCGCAGGTTGACAAGGCGAAGGTTCTCTATCGGCCTAGGTGCCGGTCTTAGCACGCTTATCGCCGGTCCGGTATTTGGGGAGACGATTGATATAAAGGTGTCCGCGCAAGCCCGTGGTTTGGTTGGAGATGCCAGAACGCTCTCTGTGCTGCTTCCGGAAGGGTCACGTGCCAATCTTGAACCGGTCGCGGCGGTGTTTACGGAGCGAACCGGGGTGAAAGTCTGTCAATCGGCAAGCAATCATAACCCCTTATCGGCATCCAATAGTGACCCCCCTTTGGGCGCT
>FUFK010037732.1_pt1 | contig 176293 bp, 122 predicted proteins | sample 1021851 | NCBI WGS metagenome assembly FUFK01 (sample SAMEA51879418, study PRJEB19060) | metagenome | reverse complement strand
TGGGACACTGCAGGTTTGCAAACCGTTACAATCCAAACAGAAGACAGGTATGATTCTAACATCTACACTCTAGTTGTAGATGTCTATGACAGCATGCCTCTGCTTGTTGGAGAAGGTCCTGATGCGGATGTGCGTGTCGATGTGACCAATGTCTACATCGGAGAAGTACCGGTATCTACAATGTTCCTAAACAAGAACGATGTGACCATCACTTCTCTAACCAGTACTTGGCAAGTTTGTAACACTGAAGTTTGTATGATTAACGAAGTACATGAGCACGACATTACAATGAAGAGCGTTGGTTGGACATTCGACCCATCTAACGGCCAACTGGATGCTATGGGCTCACAGTGGTATGTCAAGCTGGTCAAGATCACTGCAGTTGCAGCAAACGGTGACAAGTTCGAGTACAAAGAACCAGTTCTACAGTGGACTGCTGTCGAAGCAGCACCTGGTCCAGAATCCATGACTGAAGAAGAAGTCGAGCAATTGGTAAGTGAACTAACAGATTCCATTGCTGCTAAGAAGTCTGAAATCGATGGTATGGAAGAAGGAACTACCGAATACAACGATGCTGTTTCAGAACTTGATGGAATGGAAGCAGACCTAGCAGAAGCATGTGAATACACAACTTGTGTTGAGCAGAACGCAGGTAACAGCGACGGAGCAGTTAGCGAGAGTGGACTTGACCTAACTGTTGTCTTGATTGTTGTCGGAGTTATCATCGCTGCACTACTAGCTGGACTAATGTTCATGCGTGGAGGAAACGGTGGCAANAGCCCNGAAAGAATGGTAGATTGGGCAAACGAACTACCAGCAAATGATGCTGTTGCTAACTCGATGTATGGAGGAGCGCAAGAGATCTTCCAGCAACCAGTAGCAGCACCTGCACCAGCAGTCGCTGAAGTTCCACCGGGAGCGCCACCTCTACCACCAGGCGGACTTCCAGCAGGATGGACTATGGAGCAGTGGGCGTATTACGGCCACCAATATCAGCAATGATTGGTTTAAATAAGTCCAATTTGGACACTATGGTGCTTGCCAAACGGCTAAAATGGACTGTGTAGGAGGAGTATCTGTGACCGAAGAGGAAGTAACCGAGATTTCCGATGTTCAGGAGGATGGAAACGTTCCTGAAGAAGAGGAAGAGATGGTTACAATTTGGAGCCCTGAGGCTTCGGATAATATCGAGTTAAACTCGACTCCAGTAGACGAATGGGTTCGTAGCCTTGATTTCAAATCCACCGAGGAGGTTCCAATTCCTGAAAGGCTGGTTGACCAAGTTATCGGCCAAGAGGCTGGTTCAATCGTAATTCGTAAAGCTGCTGAACAACGCAGACATATGATGATGATTGGAGACCCTGGTACTGGCAAATCAATGCTTGCTAGGTCAATGACTGAACTTCTACCACAGGATAAACTGGAAGACATTCTTTGTTACCCTAATGATGATGATGAAAACGAGCCGAGAGTCCGCACAGTTCCTGCTGGGCGCGGTGATCGAATTGTGAAGAGCCAAAAAGAGGCCGTTAAGATTCAGAGAGAAAAGAGTCAGAAAATGCTGATGATTGGATTCGTCGCTATTGCATTCTTATTGGCAGTAGTGGCTTTACAGAGCGGAGATATTCTAACACTACTATTCGGTATGCTCCTGCTGATGTTTGGATACATGTTCCTGCGCTCACGCATGGGTGGAGCCGACGAAGCACGCATTCCCAAGGTTCTTGTCAAGCATCAAGGACAAGACCCACCACCATTTGTTGATGCAACAGCAACGCTTTCCGGAAGCTTACTTGGTGACGTAAGGCACGACCCATTCCAAAGTGGTGGAATGGAAACCCCTGCGCACGATAGAGTAGAGCCTGGTGCAATTCACCGTGCTCACGGCGGAGTGTTGTACATTGACGAGATCAACTTGCTTAGACTAGAGGAGCAGCAAGCACTTCTTACTGCTATGCAAGAGCGTGCTTTCCCTATCTCGGGTCGCTCCGAGCGCTCGAGTGGTGCGCTAACAAAGACCGAACCTGTTCCCTGTGACTTCATTCTGATTGCTGCAGGAAACCTAGACGCTATTCAGGGTATGCACCCTGCTCTAAGAAGTCGTATTCGTGGATATGGATACGAAGTATACGTCAATTCATTCATGCCAGACACTACTGCAAACCGCCGTAGGCTGATTCGATTTATCGCACAAGAAGTACGAAGAGACATGGGAACTTCAAGAGAAATCCCTCACTTCGATAGAACTGGAGTTGCTGTAATCTTGAGAGAGGCACAACGACGTGCTGGTCGCCGTGGTAAGCTATCGCTGAGATTGCGTGAATTAGGTGGACTGGTTAGAATTGCAGGTGACCTAGCCTGCGAAGAAGGCTCCCAATACACAACATCCAGACATGTTCTAGCTGCTAGAAACATTGCAAAGCCACTCGAACAGCAGGTTGCTGACAGAATGATCGAAAGGCGACAAGAATACTCGCTTGTTGTTAATTCTGGTAACAGAATTGGTCGTGTCAATGGATTAGCGGTTCTAGGTGCAGATTCTGGATTATCTGATTACAGTGGAATTATGTTACCTGTAGAAGCGCTGGTAACACCTTCCTTGGCTAGTGGCGGTAGGGTCTATGCAACCGGTGGATTATCCGACTTGGCTAAAGAGAGTGTCACAAATGTTAGCGCTGTTATCAAGAAACTAACTGGAAAGGATGTTTCGGATTATGACATTCACATTCAATTCGTGGACACACACGGCGTTGACGGTGATTCTGCATCAATTACTATCGCTACAGCCATTATCTCTGCATTGGAGAATATTCCAATCCGCCAAGACTTAGCCATGACTGGTAGCCTTTCAGTACGTGGTGAAGTTCTTCCTATTGGCGGAGTAACTGCGAAGATCGAATCCGCTGCTAAATCAGGAATCAAGACTGTTGTTATTCCTCGTGCAAATGCACAAGATGTCCTGTTAGACCAACAGTTCAATGACATTGAAGTCATTGCAGTGGACACTCTTGATGAAGTAATGGAACACGCACTGCTAATTGGTGAAATGAAGACTAGCCTTGTTGAGCGCTTATCTGCTGTCATTGACAGATTAACGCCTGAAGTTTCACCTAACAGTCAGTTATCGTGAATACACGATTTACAAACCTGATTTTGGGTGAATAACTCAAGTATTGGAAATTATTGTCTCGGCTTATGGGAGAGAGTTCCTACAACACTAGCAGTTCTTCGTTCCACAAGCGAATTGCTACGTTTTCGCATTCAGCAATCATTCTGACAGTATTCTGTTTAGCAATGATTCACCTAGAGACTGTGCTCAAACCATTCTTCATCGCTTTAGGCATATATTTCGTACTAAAACCGGGTGCAGACTATCTTTCAAAGAATAATTTTCCAGTATTTTTCTCATACCTAACAATGCTGTTATTGTTCATTTTGATTCTAATTTCGACCGCTTTCTTCGCATGGTCGCAAGCTCAAGTCCTAATCGAGGATGAGGAAAGACAAGAGGAATACAATGGTAAACTCAACCAAAAGTGGAAGAATCTGAAAAAGGTTCCAATTATTGGTCCAGCAATCACAGAATCTGTAAAAGGAGATACTGGAACCCTAGGTGGTGATTTAGAAACCATCGGCATAGGTTCGGGAGGAACGGCCACCGACCTCATTGCTTCGGTTGTTAGCGAAGTCGGAGCGTTTGTTACTACTGGAATTACTGTTCTCTTCTTCCTAATTTTCATTATCTTCGAGGCGCATTTGTTACCTGGAAGAATCGAAAGAGCTTGGCCGGGAAGTTCGACTGGGCGGGTTGAAGTTATACAAACTCAAATTGAAGAAGGAATAAACACCTACATTATCGTGAAAACCGGTTGTGGGCTCGGTAGTGCTTTCATTGCTGCAATAATAATGCTGATGTTCGGCATTGACCTTTGGTTCGTTTGGGCAGTTATGACTTTCATTCTGAATTATGTGCCATATATTGGTTCACTGATTGCAACAATTCCTCCACTAATTCTAGGAATCATTTTGCTGAATCCTTCAATGCTATTGCTCATGACAATCTTGCTGCTGGTAAACCAACAAGTTTGGGGTAACTACATCGAAACTAAGTGGGCGGGAAGGGCATTAGACCTATCACCCGTATTCTTACTCCTGATCACCGCATTCTCGTTCTGGTTATGGGGTATTGTTGGAATGATTTTGGCAGTTCCACTATTTGCAATCGTAAAGATTGTACTAGAAAACATCGAAGAAACCCGGCCTATCGCAATTTTGCTATCAGAAAGGGCGCCAACTTTGGAAGAGGCATGGCAAGATGCCCTAAAAGATGGATACCTATCCTCAGGAGAGTTCTACAAACTAGCAGAGCTACAAAAGTCACTTGGTGTTTCAGATGAAGAAGTCGCTAGAATCTCTAGCAGGTCTGCTGCTCAAACGATTCTAAAGAGAGGCAGAGCTCGAGCAGATGAAATAGAGTTCATTCTAACTGCGATTCATGGTCGAGACGAATTCACTGAACTTGCAGAGAACATTTCACCAGGGAGAGTGCCGAAAAATCTACGGCAACAACTCGAAGATTTGGTCGAGAAGTTAGAAGAAGAAAGCGAAGAAGAATGATTAGAGAGTTTCTCTAATCAATTTCTCAAGTTCCGTATTGATCATCAGAATTAGTGTTCCAAATTCTGGTGGAATGTTAGGGTCCTCATACAACTCTTCCAATTTCGCTTGCGTAATCGCAATTCTGACATCCATCTCTTTGGACTTATTCAGTAACCATTGCTCGCATGCTTCTTTTGCACCCTTGCGAATGTTTCTAGGAACTTTGGGGTCGTCTATTTGATTAATCACTGTGGCAATTTGCCCCAACTTAGTTTCAATGTCGGACATAACTCACACCTGCACAAAGACTCGCGCACGCCTCTCTCAAGAGTGCCTCCTTTAAGTTGATTGCCGCCACCCGAGTTTCATGGATTCGGGGGAAGTCATATCCTGGACTCGCCTAATCGTTCTATTTTGGGCTCTAGGAATTGCAGCATGGCTGGACCATAAAGAGCGAAGAGTCCCTAATGAATTCTGGATAACATGGGCCAAACCAGCTATTTTCTTATGGGTACTTGACCTACTGAACTCGGAAGCAGAATGGTATGTCTTTGCAACAGCTGCTGGCATGGTTGCATACGCATCGGTTGCAGTAATTGGCAGACCCTCATTGAATGACATTCGTGCAGGCAGTCGCCTAGATTTGGCTGTGAGCGTGTGGTACCTCGTTGGAATTGCAGGCGTAGTACAGGGGCTTTTGCTACACTCCAATGAATCGATTTTGTCAGTCCTATCTGGTGATGCCAGCGAAAAGGCAACCCTTTGGTGGTCAACATTTGCAGTATTCATTCCAATATTCCTAGTCGACATGGCATGGAGGATGCGCCTTATTCACGGCGGAGCTGATTGTAAAGGCTTGATGTGGGTTGCAATTTTAGTTCCATCTTGGTCTAGTATTCCAATTTACTATCCTAGTGTAATGGAAGATGCAGTGATCGCAATGCCTCCAGCAATCGCCTTACTTGTTTGGGGAGGTTTGGCTTTCTTAGCCTTACCAATCATTATGATTCTAAAGAACCTAAAGGACGGCAATACCACTCTGAAACTGATTTGGCATGCCGAAAAAATGAGTGTTGACAGTGTTATCGAGAGCCATGTTTGGCTGCTATCAACTATTGCTGAAATGCCGAATGGAGAAAAGAAAATCGTTCATCGAACTAGGGCGCCTCGAAAAACACCGAGCAAAGAAAAACTGATGGAAGAAATCTCAACTCTAAAGGAAAATGGAGTTGAGGAAGTGTGGGTCACGAGGAAATATCCACTCTTGGTATTCCTATGGCCTGCAATAATTCCACTATTCTTAGTAGGAGGGCCAATGGCATATATCATGCCGTTGTTAGGGATTGTATGATCAAACACCCTTGCGCTCGACATTCTTAGGACGTAGTCCCTTGTAGTTGCACTTGCGACAAGATGTTGCGCGCATTGCATTACGAGCATTGCATTTCATGCAAATCTTCACATGAAGCAAACGAGCCTCTGCTTCAGGAAATCTAGCCATGATTCCGCCGACCCACTCCCTGTATTTAACCCAAACCGTATTTGAGATACCCATGTTTGAAGCACTAAAGCCTCGTGGAACTATTTGTGCGCATCATAAGATTGCCTGGAATCCACCATGACGCTAATGCAGTCATATTTGCGGGTAGTGAGAGCAATGTGCTAGTTGATTCGGGTACAACATGGTACCAGATGCTACAAGTTGAGAGAATTACTGGTCACTTGAAACACAAAGGAAGTGAAAACCAACTTGACAGAATATTGCTAACAAGTCGCCGTTACCCATTTTCAGGAGCTGCGAAACACATTTCCGAATCATTTGGAAATATCCCAATTCACATTCATAACGATGCTATATCAGTCTTAGAAACTGGAGATTTCTATTCAACATGGGCCAATAGATATGATTCAGATATGCCTAGTACGAAATGTGAACCCATTGCTCAGGGAGATACGTTCAATCTAGGCGATGGCGAATTGTTCGCACTTTCTTTACCTGGGCACTGTGGCGACGGCATGGGCTACTTCGAAAAGCAAAGAGGAGTTCTTGTCGCTGGAGCAGTCCTGCCAAGGGCGGATACGCCTTGCAGATGGGACATGCCAGGGGGTAGCCTGCCAGAGTTGATTACATCATTAGAGACAATTCATGACCTTGCGCCAAAAAGTATAGTTCCTGCAAGAGGACCTACAATCAAAGGATCGGAACGCATTGATGAAGTATTAAGTCAGCATCTAAACTTCCTAGAAGAATGTCAAGATAATGATGGCCAAGTACCAAGAAGCTGGCCAAGACCTGCTAGAACCGCATACTTCTTGACTTCAGAACCGCCTTGGCCTCTAAAAGAAAATGAAAAATTAAGCGACAAGAACTGATTTTTGGCCAGTCCATGCAACCACCTTTCTTTCCCATCCTTGCTGGATATGCAAATCTTGGCCTACTATCTTCAAAGCAGATGCTGGCCCGTCAAGATCGAATAAATTCAGAACTCGATTAGGAACATTTGTTCCTATCATGAATACTGAACCATTCTCACAGCCGGCTAGAATACTCTCACCACTAATCGATGAAGAGCACAATGAACGAATCTTGGTATTTCCAACGACATACCTGTCTATTACTTCCATGGAATTGAGGCAAATCAAATTCACTCCCCCACAAACATCTCCAGCTACGACTCTATCTACCATTCCATCCGGCCCAATTAGACCTAGTAAAACGCTAGCAGGAGCGGCGATTTTTACCCGTTTTTGTCTGTCGTTCTTCGGTTTCCAAACTATTGTTGCATCATCCATCGCTACGACGCTACCACCGGAGGTTATCATCGAGCGGACTACTGTTCTCAATTGTCTCATGACAACTGAATTCACTGCCTGAGGTCTACATTCATTTTCTAGAGACCACGGGTGAAAGTGAAAGTGATCAGTAATGAGAATTCATATCGTCCTTGTTATCCTTCTTCCAGACCTTGTAACAAGACTTGCAAACTCGAACTCTGTTCTTTCGAACCGTGAAGCCACCTTCGCCCCACGTATCGATAGCATTCTCTTGACTAAGAGAGCGACCGCCCATGTGCTTGTCTGCAAAGCCGTCACAACCCGAAATGCAACATGCGATTTCTCCGGGTTTAGCTTCTTTCTTTACACCGGATTTCTTCTTCTTGCTCGAAGGGATCCTTACCTTGCGCTGAACTCGGTTAGTACGGCGGCTCATAGACATTGGAAGAACACCCATCAAATGAATATATCTTCAGTTCTTGTCTGCTTCGCCCAAGCTCTTGAACAGTCCTGCAATAATACGGTTAAGTTGACGGAGCGTCACTTCTGAGACCTTTGCAACAGCGCAAATCTCGGCCTGTGTTCTCTTGTGTCCACTTTCTGCAGCCGCCTTGTAAATCAGTGCAGCAGCAACACCCATCGGCTTCTTGCCTTGCCATAGGTCTGCACGAGGTTGCAACACCTTCCATAGGTGGTCTACTTGAAGGGAGATGTTAGGAGGCAACTTTAGGTCACTGATGAAGCGACCAAAGTAGTCAGAGGGGCTCGAGATTTTGTGCATGTTGAATTTCCTGGAGATGTGGCGAATCATGCGAGAAAGTTCCTTTTCATCAACTTGGAATGCCTCAGCGACCTCAGGAATTTGGCGTGGCACGCCTTCCTTACGAGCAACCAGGTAGGTGCAAGCTGCAGTAACACCCGCAATCGAGCGACCGGTGACGAATCCTTGGTGTGAAAGGATTCTATACAGTCTGCAAACCTCTTCTTGCATGGACCTTGGGAGACCCGATTTGTCACGAACCATTTGGTTTGCTTTGACTAAGTTACGAGCACGGCTGGCGCGAGTCTTGGAACGCTCGTCCATCACTCTGCGACGGCGCCAATCACGACGTGCCTTGGCAGACATTCCCAATCTAGCAGCAGCTCCTGAAGTCAGGTCTGAATGTGATATTGTGGTGTTCAGACCCTTGTCTGCAAGAGTGTGAGTTGTTGGCGCTCCTATGCGAGAACGGTCGGTAGAGTTCTCGTGGTTTGTCCAGTCAATACCTGGGTCAATCACGTTCTCTTCAACAACTAAACCACATCCGCCACAAGAGACCTCGCCGCGGCTATTGTCACTTCTCCAATCCAGGGCTCCACAATCTTCACATGGTTTGGTGTGTCCTTCGACAACTCCACGGTGTGGGCGACTAGAATCTAGACCCTTACGGGCAATGTTGTCTCTCTGCATGCTCTTATTCTGTTCCGCCTCGCGACGGCTAATTTCATCGTGCTCCATTACTTCTCAACTCCGAGTTACTTAGTTAGGCCACGGGTTAATAAAGATATCGCTGGCAGTCCCGCCGCCATAGCGGCAGACTGCTACTCACCGAACCTTTTCTTCCCGAGAACAATAGTTATGCGTCGGCGGAGTACTTAAACCCGTGGTTTTTATGCGTCAAATCGTACTTTCCACTAGGTGGAAACATTCTATTTATCGTGGCCGAAAAGTGGCTATTTTTGTTCAAATTAGGATGTTTATCGGAAATTGCCACTTGCGCATAGTTCATGCACTATATTGTCTGCGCTTGGTATGAGAACCATGCCAGCCACAGTCGTACTCGGCGCCCAGTGGGGAGATGAAGGAAAGGGGAAACTTGTCGATAGATTGGCCGAGAGTGCCACTTGGGTCGCTAGATTTCAAGGAGGCAACAATGCAGGACACACCGTAGTTCTCGGAGATCGAGTTCTGAAATTCCACCTATTGCCTTCCGGAATAACTCGTGAAGAATGTGGATTAGTCCTGGGAGATGGAATGGTAATCGACCCGTGGGTACTCGACAAGGAACTCAATGATTGGGTTCAAGGCGGTGGAAAGGACCCCTCTGGAAAGCGATTGTTCATATCAAATCGCGCACACATTATCCTGCCATATCACACATACATCGATGGCCTTGACAAGAAAATCGGAACTACTGGCAGAGGTATTGGTCCAACCTATGCTGACAAGATCAACCGTATCGGATTAAGATTTGCAGACTTACCATATTGTGATTTCAATGAGATGGCTGAACGCCAAAACAAAGCTCTGGAACACGCTGGTTGTAGACAAAGAGTCACCGCAGAAGAGTTGGAAGAGCAGATTTCTTGGATTCAGAATAGATTTGCAAGCGCCATTACTGACACTGGAATACTATTGGACAATGCAGTAAAGATGGGTGATCGAATAATCCTCGAGGGCGCACAGGGTTGCTTGCTAGATATCGACCAAGGAACTTTCCCATTCGTAACTTCATCTGTTACATCCAGAGGAAATGCAACACATGGCGCAGGTATTCACCCAGGCCACGTAGACACAGTCATTGGAATTACCAAAGCTTACATCACCCGTGTGGGCAATGGGCACATGCCTACTGAATTGTTTGATGAAGTAGGCGAGCACCTCACTAGCGTAGGACATGAATTTGGAACCACTACTGGAAGAAGAAGGAGATGTGGTTGGTTTGACGCTGTCGTAATGCGTCATTCAAACCGTGTTAATGGCTTCACTGAAATTGCACTAACCAAGTTGGATGTTCTTGGAGGGCTGGATGAAATCAAAATCTGTGTTGGCTACAAAATGGGAGACGTAGAGATTAACGAAATGCCTGCAAGTGCAATTGCGCTAGAAGATTGTGAACCTGTGTATGTCACAATGCCTGGCTTTGCATCACACTCACTTGAGGAATGGTTGGGTATTGCAAGAAAGTGTAACTCGGAAGGTCTTGGATTCTCTGGATTGCCAGCAGCTGCCCAAAACTACATCCAAAAACTAGAGTCGATTTTGGGAGTAACCATCTCTTCAGTGGGGCTTGGTCCAGACCGCGACGCAACGGTCGACCGCGTGTGAATCCTCAAAAGGGAGAAGCCTACCCGCACGGTACAAGGGGCGCTTAGCTCAGCTGGAAGAGCGCTTGGTTTGCAACCAAGCGGCCGGGGGTTCAAATCCCCCAGCGTCCACCATCCATTCATCTAGAAGGCTAGAATGAGTTCTGCAAATTGACATTAGGACCCTCTAAAAAAAGGGAGACTAATTATATGCTGTGAATGCAACGCGCAAGCATGCAAGGTGCAGGTTCACCCTTAACCGACTGGATAAACTCTGATGTGGAGAAGGCAAAGATCATCTCAATCATCATGATTATATTTGCAGCATGGGCTGGAATTGAGGCTATATCTAACGTCGCAGGTATCGAAATACCTCCTGAAACTGGTATGGCGACAAATGTAGATCCTGATGACACTCAGAGAACAAATAACGGAGTAATCGTCGGATTAGGAGCCGTATTGGGAACAGTTGGCATCATTATCCAAATGAGTCTCCCTCGAGGAACTGAAGAAGAAGAGATTGTTGAAGAAGGTCCAAAATTCGATGAAGACCTAGTCAAACTCACAAAGTGGCTTTGCAGCAGAGGAACCACAACCGCTCAATTCTTTGAATGGGCAGATGTTGACAACTCTGGAACTATCGACATGGTCGAGTTTGCCAATGCACTAAGACAAGCTGAGATTGCAAATCTCCCACCGTGGGAAATCGAAGAACTTGTCAAGATAATGGATATCAATGAAGACGGTAGAATCAACTTACCTGAACTAGACATTACGCTATTGAAGATTCAGAACACTCTGGGGATTGATTTCGTCCCATATGTCGAAGAAGAGACTGAGGAAGAGGAAGTATCCGAAGAAGAGACTGCTGAAGCAGAGGCTGAAGACAGCGAAGAAGCTAAGGAAGATTCTACTGAAGATGACGCTGAAGAGGAAACCGAAGAAAGCACTGAGGAATCCCAGGAAGAAGTTGCTGAAGAAGCAGCAGATGCTGAAGATGAAGACAGCGAAGAATCTACTGAAGAGGAATCCGAGGAAGAAGTTGCCGAAGAATCCACTGAAGAATCAGAAGACGAAGTTGCTGAAGATGAAGACAGCGAAGAAGACGCTGAGGAAGAGGCTGCTGAAGATGAAGCAGAAGAGGAGACCGAAGAAAGCACTGAGGAATCCGAGGAAGAAGTTGCCGAAGAAGAAACTGAGGCAGAAGATGATTCAACTGAAGAGGAAGCTGAAGACGAACCAGTCGCAGAAGAACCTCCTAAGAAGAAAAAGAAATTTTGAGGTGAAAAGAAATGTGGGAACATAGAGCAGTATCGCATAAGCAATTTCAGGAAAGCGGGAGAGTATCCCCCTCTGAAACATATGTACAGTTGATGGACAAGGTAGAGGACGCTGTCAAAGAAGCACAAAAAATGCCATTTGATCATGAGGAGTTTTTGAATTACGTTCCACGAAAGGGTCCATGGGAAATGGTTCATGAAACTGATAACACCAAGGCAGACCCTAGGACTAGATATATCGGACCAGGAGTTCCTAAGTTATTGAACACCAATCTGATTCTTGGTTCCACTTGGATTGAGTCAGACCGTTTCAAATTCGAAAGAAGAATTAGCACAATCTCTGATTTCTTGAAGCAGAAGACTGTAGTTAATGCAAACATGTGGACACCTAAGCAATTAGTGACCACACAAACCTTCTTTTTCTGTTCAACTGGAGACGAAGACAGGCTTGGAGGCTCTCTATTGACTGGAGAAACTCTGTCTGAAAACCACCCACTTCTAGGTTCTGGCGGATATGATGATGGCGGCGCTGAATGGGAGCCAATCCTATGGGGGCTTGGCCACAGAGGAGTCGTTCCAGATTCTGACCCCCAAGACAAAGTGTACTATCCTTCACTTATGCACAGAGGAGTTGCATTCAACAACAGATTCGGCTGGATTAGATATTCTCCTGCTGGGTTCGGAAAGGACGCTAGCGGATACCTAATGACAAAGCCAACAACTTGGATTACACCAGCAGTTGACGGAAACAGAGACACAGCAACTGCGTTCAACCTACTAGTAAATCTGCCTGACCGTCGTATTTCCTTCGGTGAAGAAGGCATTACCGATGTCTACCTAACAACTGGTAAGACTTCACTATACACTATGATGGGAATGATGTCATCATCTACTGTTCGCCAAATGTTCGGCGCTGGTTCAGAAATGGTCCCACTAGAGTTCCACTGCATTGAGCCAGGACTAGATGAGTGGATCAAGAACGCAACAGATGAAGACAAGTACGCACGCTTGTTCGAAGTCACAGGAACATTGGGTTACTTACTGACTGACCCNAACATCGGNACACTCGGTGGCGCTTCAAAGAGGCGCAGATTGNTGGTATATCCTCAAGACCAAGGCAACCTACTGACTTGTGTTAATGCTAGCCAAGTCGCTGACCACGCATTGAAATCAAATTACGCTGCAACAGTCTTCACAAAACTAGACCAAGCGGATTTCATGAACAGAGTTACTCGCAGATACAAAGCATATGCTGACTTGATTACTGCTAGCGACCAAGCAAAGGGTGCACGATGGATTAGTCAAGCACAGGTTGGCGACAGCAAGAAGCTTGGACCAAATGTTCACTCAATCCTTGCAGTTCGTGGCTATGATGTATTGAACTTAGACGAGTACATGGAGACTTTCAACGATGTATCCGCTGCTCCTGAGAGATTGATCAGGCGTGTTGTTCAATCAGTTGCTACAAATGCTCTGAAGACACTATTCCCACTTGACATGCTTGGCGAGTCGGGTGGCGCTCAACCATTCTCTCACATCTTCGCACCGACTGAAGGTGGAGCTGCTCAAGCATTGGTCTACTACACAGACATCCGCTTCCTTGTCCCTACATCAATTGACAAGTTGCGCTCAATCACTGGTGCACAAGGTGCAGACAGAGGTCGCATGAGAGAAGCATTCGCTAACATGACTGGAGCAGACCCAATGACTGGCCTATCCATCAGTGACCTGTGCCTACCATTCCTTGCAGATATGGGTGAAGATTCTTGGCAGACTGGTACAGGTTTGAATGAGGACGAAATTATTGTTGAAGTTACTATGGCTGTTAACCCAGCAGTAGTTTGGAAGAACCTACTAGAACCGACAACCAGGCAGGTCTTCGACCTACCAAAAGGCAAGAAGGGTACCTCTGCAAATGTTTGGGGAGATGTTCTAATCAACAACGAGCCGCTTCATGAGAAGCTGGTTAAAGATGGTCATGGACATTACCTTGACCTACTGAAACTAGCATATTATTGGAGCCACAACAAATCGAAGGATGTTCACAATCTGGACTAAATCTGCTGATTTGCGATTGACAAGCTAATTCGGAAGATACTGATAAGTCAAATTATCAGTATTGTTATAACAATCATGCTTTGAAGTCAAAATATGGCATCATCAAGGCGCTACGTCATTTCGGCGGCTATGTTCATTCAATTGCTAATGCTTACTGCAGTTGCATCGCCTTTAGCTGATGGAGTAAATCCGTTGGGCGATTATACAAAAATGAACAATGATTTGATCGAGGAACTAGAAACCTCTGATGATTCAAAGATAGTGCCAGTCATTTTCCAACTTAACTCTCCAATGACTGAGAGCGATGAGAATCGCTTGACAGAACTAGGGTTCGATTTGATTGGAAGAGCGCCTCTAGTAGATGGCGGATTGGTTGAAGGAACAATCTCTGATGTTAGACATCTGTCTAACTGGGACAGAATTGAATATCTCGAATTAGACAAGCCCCTCGAATTCTTCTACTTGCCATCAGAATGGGGAGGAGAACCCACAACCGATGCAGGTATCATGATGCATGAAACTACTCACGTTGTTACTGCTACCGACTCTTGGAGCAGAGCAATCATTTCTCCTACTGGCGAGGTGGAATATGATATCGACCTCTCATTCACTGAGTGGGACGGAGATGGTACTGCAATTGTGGATTTAGACACTGGCGTAGATGCTGGCCACCCTGACTATGACTATCTTGAACCATGGACAGGAGACAAAGCGATTTACTCCGCAAAGTTCGATGGAGTCGGTTGGACTGAAACTAGGAACTCAGATACATCATCGGGCCACGGAACTCACGTTGGAGGAACAATCGCAGGTAACGGCGATGCATCGAGTGGCCGCAGAGCTGGAGTTGCCAAGGGAGGACAATTGGTCGCTCTTGGAACTGGTGACGGAGCCTCAATCTTCGCAGCAGAACAAGGTCTAGAATGGACTTATGCACACTCTAAGCCAGGACAAAATCAACACCACATCCGTGTTGTTTCAAACTCTTGGGGAACCGATGGTGACTACAACCCTAGCGGAGTAATCGCCCAATTGACGGACAAATTGACTTTCGATAATGGAGTTGCAGTAATCTTTGCTGCATCTAACTCTGGAGGTTCCGGTTCGGAATGTTCTGGAGACTTGAGAACAAACGTGTATGCAAACACACCGTCTGCGGTTTCAGTTGCTGCGCTAACCCATGATGGAACTGCAGTAACTTCCTTCTCATCTAGAGGATGTATGAACCAGCAACACACGTGGCCAGACGTTGGCGCACCTGGTCGTGACATTTGGGCAACTGCTCCAAGAGGAACTGCTATCGATGCATCGACAAGAACTCAAGGGGACTTGTATTACATGTCAATTTCTGGAACTTCGATGGCAACACCTCACGTTGGAGGAATTGCAGGACTTGTTCTGAATGCTGCACCTTCCCTAGGCGTGGCAGATTACCACAGAGATGACCATGACTTTGGAAGCAGTTTAGTCGGTGGCGAAGGAACTGCTGCATATGGACAGTATGAAAACTGGGATACTGATAATACCAGTCGAGTGCACGAGTTTGAGTTAATTTTGGAACTCACAGCAAGATATGATGGCATGGCTAACTCCTGTGAAGATGGTAATTCCGAAGACGCATGTAATGACATTCCTGAGCAATGCTACAGAAGCGCAACAGGTGAATGTCACGATTGGAGAATAGGACACGGACTAACCGATACCGATGCTGCTGTAGCTTTGGCAAGAACACTTCAATTGATGCGTGACCAAAATGGAGACGGCCTTGTTGACCATCCAGAATATGATGTATGGGATGCATACGAAATCTATCAAGAAATGATGGGGGTCGCTACAATCCCTGTCAACACTGACAGAGTCAAGCACTCTTGGAAGGGTGATTGGAACCACTTCAACAATGGTGCAAATGGCGCTGTCTACTACACCGAAGATTCTCATTATGTATGGATTCCTAACGGTACTGAGCGCCTAGAAGCTACATTCGCTGCTTCAGAATTCGAGTTGGAAACTGCACAAGCAGGCCAACTACAGTTATCCATCGATTTAGGCGAAGATGGCAGTAATGATGCTCAAGGCGCTGGAATCCGCCAAGCAGATACTTGGTATTACGACATTGATGTCGATAGTTCTGCATGGGGCAAGTGGGCTCACTTCGATGTAACTGGACAAGCGATCACTCTCTTCGGAGTCATAGAAGACCCTGAATTCTTCGAGTCAAGAATACCATACACTGTTGATGTTATTCTAACCCTAGACCTCAGTCAACCAATTGACATAGCATTTGAGCAGCGCCCTGACTTTTACTCTGATTTGGACCCTGCAACCCCATCCGATGTTTATGATTCAGACTATGATGGAAGGCTCACTTTCACCAGATTAGTGTATGACCAATCGGCAGTAGTTGGATTGATTAAACCAAAGGTTACTGCAACAGATTCAACCGAAGAAGGATTCTTATCTGCTCTAGCGAGCTTGTATTCTGATTATCCACTCGCAATGTCATTCTTGTCACTAATTCTAATCGTTGGCCTAGTAGGAGTTGTATCTACAATGAGAAATTCCAACAATCGTGTAGTCCTAACCAACGATGACTCTGAAGGCGAGATACTAGATGCTGAAATCTTTGAAGGTGAAGTATTGGATTGATTCCTTCTCATATTCAGATAGTCAAATGAATACCTAGTGTCTCAGGGCAAGTGAGTGACTGGAAATGAAGTACTTTAGACCAGTCGAAATTTTAGTGATACTGCTCGTCATATTTTCGACGGCTTCTTTAGATTTCAAATCACAAGAAACCAAATTAGGAAATTTGGAAGTAGAACGAATAGAAGGGACTCTCGACTTGAAAACTAGATCCTCTATGGATTCATTGGGTCTCAACGATTTCAAACCAGGTGCACTTGTTGAGTTAAACTTGGACGTAGAATCAATCACCTCAGAATGTCAAATTTGTAAAAACAAACCAGTGGGTGTTTTACTTTCTGGAGAGGTGAATGTTTCTGGATTAAGGCCTATTGATTCAGGAGGTCAAATTAGAATTGAAGGTGACTTGAATGTCACTCACTTGCAAGAATTTTCATCAAAAAACATGATTATTCGTGAATGGCTAACAATAGATTGGGACCTTGATGAGTTCTCTGCAAAATGGGATATTTTCATCGAACACAATCCTCCCAAATGGTCCCTAGACAATCGATATGATGCCTCCCTTGTCGATTCGGGAGATGCCAAAAAAAGCAGAGTTGGCCCAGTTATTTATCTTGAAGAAATTATCGAGAATTCTATCAATATACACGGTTGCATGCCGAACAGTTTGAACTGTGATGGCATTAACAGAGAAGAAATGAATCTGAGCACTAAACTAACTACACAAAGAGAACCAACAAATGTAGTATTTTCTAGCAATTGGATAAATTATGATGTAACAAGCGCCAATATCTCTGATACTCAAAACATAGGAGACATTAGAAATCTGTTTGAGACAGAGGATTCTACATCAAACCACAATGCATTTTGCCTTGATGGTATAGCAAATATCGAGGCTGTTCAGTCATGGAATATATCTGGAGAAACATCATCCAGCATTTCGCCTATGGGGCTTTGGCTGTCATCAATAGGTCTACCAAGCTCATCCTTTACTCCAACTGGAGGTATATGGACAGAAATTGATTCTGAAGATTCCGGTTGTGGAGCGTTTTCTAAAGATGGAAAACTATACCTTGGAATCTCAAAGTCATAATTTCCACTATATTTCCTATTAGTATCAATGTTATACTAGTATTGCATAGCATTACTATGAGCCGAAGAGTTGTTTTGACCACAATCCTATTCCTTTGCATGACATTACAACCTGTAATAGCAAGTATAGATGCCCCCAATGATAGCGAAATAAATGGTAATTCTGTATCCACATTAAGCATTGATGGTTATGTTACAACAAAGTTTGCTAGTGTTGGTTCAGAGATAGATATTCATGCGCTTACAATGGGCCATACATCAAACTCAATCGTCAGTGCGGACATTGTGCAATATGATTTGGACCCGTTGGATTCGGTTGTAGGTTCAATGTTCCCCGGAGAGGGGCAATTCATCGACAGAGTAGTGCTACAATCAAACGGCACACATCCTGATGATCCTTCAATAATGACTTGGGAAGGTTCCTATACAATTCCAGTCACTGCAACTGGTGGAACCTATGGTGCCAGGATATTTATCGAAGATGGAAATATGTATGCCGTTGACGACCCAACCCAATCAAGAGAAGTTTTCAGAGGAGAGTTTGAGAAAGTCCTTGCAGCAATAGACACTGCATGGGATACAGCAAATCCTTTGGGAGAGATAGCTGAAGAATTCGAAGAATTACAAACAAAGGGTACATCCAACGGAGGTTGGTCTAACTTTGTTGCAGTTTCAACCGACGGAGATGGCGCTGGAGGAAGTAGACAACTATGGAACTCCATGTTAGAAGCTGGTAGAACACAATACAACCTTTCTGCAGGTGCAAACTTCTTGGAAGCATTGATGATTATGCTAGATTCTGATGACGCAGATGCAGGTATTCAATTCGTTGTTGGATTGATGACATACTTAGACAACATGGCACTTCCAAGAACGATGTTCGAATTCGATGATTTAGCAGAATATGTTAGGACATATGATGCCATTGAAAATTTCACTAGGTTTGAGGGAACTGGTGATTTTGAAGCAGCATACAATGCTATGCTTGGTAGCAACGAATGGAATAACATGAGCAATGCTTTGGATAACCTCGCTGAAGGAATAAAACCGTTTGAGTCCGCTCAAACCCTCATGCGAAATATTGCATTGTTGGCGGTTTCCAGTCACCCAGAGGCAATTGCTGAAGGGTTAGAGGCATGGGCTGAACCATTAGTTAATGGGGATTTTGAAAACATGACTCCTTTCCAGAAATTTGTTCTCAGGTTTGCAGAGATGGCTGGTGAATTGAACTGGGAAACAGACACTCAAGATTATGATGGCAATGGTGCACCGGATGTAATTAGGTGGCAATACGAATATCTGTTGGAAACAACAGAGGGACAAGCGTGGACTGCAAGAATGCAAAATGATGCGCCATGGGTAAATGATGCGTTTGATGACTTCAACACCTTGCCAGAGGACATAATTGAATTAGTCATTGAATCCACTGAAAATTACATTTGGGAATCGACTGGAGAGGTACTCGCAGACTTTGGTTCTTGGATGAACAATGCTAGCCGATCCAGTATGAACTCGGATTGGCCAGATTATTCTGAGGAAGATGATGAAGATTCATCCTCAGATACATCAGATGAGAACCAAGTTGTCTTTGAAGAACTATATCCAATGCAGACAACAAAATATGACACGCACCTCTTAGAAGTTGGAATACGATTAGAGTTCGATGAAGGTACCTGTGATTGGGATGATGAAGTAATCAGTATGTCAATGACAAATGACAGAGGATACCAAGTATCAACAGATTTAGTGAAAAAATATGAATGGAATAATGAGTTTGTTGGAATATTGTTGGCTCCTGAAATGGAAAGCACCAGTTGGACTCTCTCTCAACCGTTGGAAGAGTACGATAATTGTGACATAGGATGGGCTAATATCAACGTTGACAGGGCGCTTAGACCTTCAATGATTGAGTCCATGGCAGTAGAAAATAACGATGAGATATTCTTTGTTTCAGCTATTGGAGTATTAGTTGACCAAGAAGAAACAGCACAAGTTGGACAGCCATATACCGTGACTTCACAAACATATGACTCAGCTGGAATCATCTCTGACGCAGAAGCAGATATTGCGATTCTCAGAATATCACCACAATTGGGAGAATCAGCTGCAGAGTCGCTATCTCCTGAGGGAGAGCAAGATGTGATGATAAGTTATCCTGATACGTTTGAAGGAACATATACTGGTCAAGACTTGGATGGCGACCTAACTATCGAAATAATGCCGTATGGAGAATACAGGGGCGACGGACATGAAAGTAATCACCCTCAATCTTACTATTTTGAAGCAATAGAGATCTCATCAAACGCAGAAAACTGGGATGCTAGCAACTATCTACCAAACGAACGTGGACTTGTGGACTTAGTTATCTCAGGAACCACAACAGGTGGAATTGAATTCACAGAAATGATGCAAATGCCTCTGCCTGGCAGCCTAGGTTGCGCAAAGACTGAAGGAAGTGCAGACGGTCAAAACGTCAACATAGGATACTATTACGAAGATTTCTACAGTGATGAAGGTGAAAGCTACTACAAACCAGCATTGCAACAAGTTAAGATTTCATGGGGCGATGGTACACCTGACACTTATTACACAGGTGATTCAAACGAAGGTTGGAATGGCCACACATACAGTTCACCTGGAGAGTATTACATAGAAATGGAATATGAAGATGAATTCTCAACAACTCATACCGAATACATTAGGTACGACACTGACCAAGGATTCTGGCAAGATGACTCCGATTCTGATGAAGGTGGATATTGGACCGATTGGAAATCAGGTTCCGAATGCTATCTAAGCAGTGAGGAATCTTCTACTCCTTCCCCACAGATAATCGATAGCTTCCTGACCGATGGTCCATTTGAAGTTGTTACTGAGCAAATAATTGATGTAAATAGTGAGGGTGAAGCAAGTCTAACATTTGTGCCAAACCACCCAGGTGTCTATCTGACAATTGTCCAATCCAAAGGAACTCTAGACAATGGCCAAATAAAGACTGGAATTGGTCTAAATTTCGCATACATCACGAATGGTGACATATCAATGACCGGACTAGAACAAGTGACAACCTTTGCTGGACTACCAGTCTACATTGCAGATTCTGCAAATAATGGCTTGAACACGATTTCCGTTACTCCAAACAACATTCCGTACGATGAATACAACGTATCGATTGGCGTAGCGCCTCTGAAGTTAGATGTAGCATTCCCTGACATAGACTGGGATAGTATTTCAGACGAGGAAAGCTTTGAGATTGAATTCCAAAGCGGTGATACATCTAGGAATCAAGAGGTTCGTTTCGAAGCACCAATGTCTCTAATTGGAATGGCTGTGTTAAATCCTGAAGAACAGATTATGGCTGAAGCAATTCACTTTGGAATCGTCATTAAGGATCCAAGCCAATTGGACATGATGGGTACTCTAGGACCTGGTCAAACAACAAATATTGCTCTAAGTTCTGAAGATGGAGAGGCCAATAGGATATTTGCAGTAGCAGTACCCAAGTTTGGATTTGACCCCGCTAGCATAGATTTCGCATCCTTTACCTCTTTGATTTACGATGGAATACGTGAAGATGTAGGATGGGTCGCTGAAAACGCAAAGTCAAGCCGAATGTGTGAATTTGTAGAATATAATTCCCAAAGTGCAATGTCTGGTGACGACCTTCGTCTTGAAGTATCGTTGAGCCATAATTCCGATAACGAATATCGAATAACCGAAGGAGTGATCGATACATCAAATGTTCAGTTATTCGACTCTGAAGGAAATGAAATTTCACCAGATAGCCCGTGGAGTGAAGACTACCCCGGCTCTGATACAATGAGTGCAAGCTACATGGTTTCAGAAGGCGAATATGATTTGCATACAGGCACAGAAACAAACTCTGATTTCAAACTTGAAGTATATGAAGGAACTTGGATGGACGACACTAAATGTGGCGGTGATGCAGATGAAGATGATGCTTTCGAACTGTTTGATGATTTCTTTAGTGATGTAAATTCAATCGCTTGGGGAATTGGAAGCAGTGCAGACCTAACTCTGCCACATCTGGCATCCCCAACAAGTAACTACACTGTTCTAGCAATGGTGCAAAAGGGGTCTGGAAGTTCTGCTACCATTCATGCAGCAATAGGTTCACAAATCGCTGAACCTAATCCTGAACCCTTAGTTATGAAGGACTTGGCAATCGAATACATGCCACAAAATCCTTCAGCTGGAGACTCACTATTGATCACAGTCTCTGAACTAGAAACAGGAATCCCTGTCGAATTACTATCGGTAGTAGTAATTGGAGATGAATTCACAGAGTTTAGTGGTTTGACAAATTCCAATGGTCAAATTTCATTCACTCTTTCGGAGGGCACTTTCCTTGTCAGAGCCTCTGGAGGAATGTACAACCCAATTGATTTCACAATTGTTGTAACTCAAGATGGTTCAGAGGAACAGACCACAGAAGATACTGATGGAGATAATATTCCAGACATCTTTGACAATGACGACGATAATGACGGAGTTGATGACATAGATGACTTGTGTCCAGATACCCCTGCGGGTGATATTGTCGATGAAAACGGCTGTACTATCGGAAGTGATAATCAGAACGACGGTGGCCAATCAGGAGACGGTACATCTGACCTTAGCGAGTGTGAAGAATGGGAACAATTGAACCCTGATGCAATAGACACATCCCAACCAGGAAACGGTTGCCCATACTATGACGAAGAAACTGATGAAAAGGATACTACAAGCGACTCGTCAGAGAATAAGATTCTCGGCATGGCACCATTGACGTTAGGTGCACTTGTAGCTGGATTGATTCTTGCTATTGTGGCTGCAACAGTCTTTGTCAGAAGAGGTGGCAGTAGCGATGATGGGGATTGGTATGAGCAAGAGAGCGCAATGTTTGATGAACCATACAAAACAATTCCTTCTGTAACCGTTGCGCCTGTTTCTAGCGCACCATCTAGTCCACCTCCTAGCCATCAAGGCTACATGCAAGATGGATACGAAGTATCTGAATATCCTGCAGGTAGTGGAAAATGGTGGTGGAANGACCCTCAAAGCGGAACTTGGAGTGAATGGAAGTAGGGCCAATCGATTATCAATCAAGGCAATACCCATTGAATATCCTGTGAGGTGATGCTGTGCAACCAAAGGGCCCTAAGATTGCAATTTTGGTGTTCTTAGTTTCCTGTGCGGCCATTGCATTCATAATGCCTGTAGAGTTAATCCTAAACACAGATTCAATTTTTGAAGACCCTGCAAAAGAGAGGATTAAGGAAGAAGCGCTAGTTGATAATTACAAAGGACAGTTGATTCTCAAGATCAAACATGATGACAATCTTTCGGTGACTAGTAACTTTGAGGTTGTTCAGCAACTCATTCAATTAGAACAAGAATTGCTAGATGGAAGTAATCCAGACACATCATGGGAATATGATAGTACAATAATTACCAAACTAGAGACGCCATTCAGTGCATGGCAAGATGCTTTTGAATCTAGAAATAGAAGTCTTGTAAATGCGAGTAAATGGTCAGATGTTCTTTCTCCGACAATAGAAGGAGGATGGTGTGGCAATCAATCGACAACTGAAGAAATAGCAGCCTTTCAAACCACGATGCTTTTGCTACCAAAGGATTCCAACTTCGGCATAGCATGNCCNTCATTTCCGGGNGCATCTGAATTGACACCACCTGATTCTGATGAGATTTTGTGGATGATTTGGCTNGACTCATCGGATANAGGAGCACCGGTAACCGACTGGAATACACTCAGCCTATGGGCGGAAAAGATTAGCAAAAATACTGATTTTGAANTTGAAGGTGTTGGAATNAATATGCTTTTCCAAAAATCAAAAAATATCGCAGAGGATGACCTTAAATCAATTCTTATCCCTTCAGCATTCTTCTTAGTAGCAGTAATGTATGCTATCATTCGAGACTGGAAGTTATGTGCTGTAACGCTTGGAAGCGTAGGCCTAGTAATAGTTGCAGAAATAGGTATTCTCTCAGCTGCTAGTGTGCAGATTTCAATAATAGACGCTATCGCATTCCCAATTATTCTAGCAGTNGCAGTAGATGGTGCCTTTTGGTACTGTAAATCATCAAGAAGTAGAGAGGAAGTGCGGTCGTTATTGCTGCTAGCAATGGTTACTACATTAGCTGCAGTCTCACTCTCGATNTTTTCNCCAATAAAGGCACAAAACACCTTAGCTTTGATGATGATAATTGGTATATTCCTAGACTGGCTGTTAACTAGATTTGTGCTCGAAGATTTCTACATGAGCAGGAGGGAAGATGTTTCGGTTACAAATGAAAATATCTTACTAAGCGACACAAACAAAAGAATTTGGGGATGGCCAGTTTGTCTAGCATTAATGGCTTTGGTAACTGCAATATCTCCACCAGGAGTCGAAGTATTTGACGTAAACCAATTCTTATCCGAAGATGACCCCGCCCTAGATGAGTTTGAAGAATTACAAAACCAATACCTCATTGCGTCAAGTACCGTAACATGGGTAATTATCGACGTTGAAGGTGACTCACACGCAGATTACCTCAAAGCCGTCAATATTCAGAAGCAAATCGGACAGCATCCTAGTGTCATATCATTTGAGACTGGACTATACGAAACACCGCTCGTGATGGGAATGCCATACGGTTATGAAAGTCAAAATAACGCCACAATTGACTGGATTTCACAAACCAATGATGGCTCATCATTGCTTGACGACCATAGATTACAGTCCGACGGTGAAACTATCGCCCTTGTAATTGGAATATTCATAGATGGAGGGAATGCTAATGCTGCACTCGATTTCAAGGATGATGTATCAGATTTAGTCGATGATTATGAAACTGGATACACAATTGGTGGAGAATTGATTACAGGTGCCGCATTGGCAGAAGAATTTGATGATACTAGGATTTTCCAAATCCTCGCCGCTGGTTTTTGTGTTTTCTTGATTGCATTCTTTGTATCTAAGTCTCCAATCAGAGCAATTAGAATTGCAGTAGGAACAATTGCAATCGGAGCTGCTGTGGACGGATTTGCTAGCATAATCGGTGAGCGAGGCGTTAGCACTGCTCCTGCGGTACTCCTAGGCATGGGATTCGCCGCTGACTACTTGTCTCATGCAAGTGCAGGTCACAAAGAAACAAAGAGTGACAACTTTGCTAGATGGGGCGCAGCAATCACCTCAATTTCGATATTTGTGCTACTAACATTCGCTCAATTCCCTCCTGCAAAACAAACTGGGCAACTTCTTACAATCAGTATCCTACTCTCTGTTGTATTAGCAACTACTCTCAAAGAAGTAGGGATATTGCATAAGCCAATTGATTGTGAAGAGTAGATTTTGCAAAGTTTCCTGATAAAGAAAGACTTTGTATTGCCTAACTACAAAGCACGGAACAAGGGATGAGTATGGTTTCAGTATCCGACATAGATAGTGCGCAAAAAGCATGGGGAGACGGAATTGTTGCTATTGCATCAGCCCATAGTAACGGAGAAGATTACGTATCCATTGCTAGAAATCATGTTGAAACATTGTATGCGTACGGCCTTACCAATGTTCTATTCAAACCGACCCTAGCAGCAGTCGAGCAATTCCGTCCAAACTTCGAAAGTGCTTTGTCATATTTCGTAGCTTCAAACAATGAATGCCCTGAAGACAAAGGATTTGCAATCAAAGGATGGACAAATGTTCGATTTGAAAATGCAGATGTAATTCTTGGAGATTCAACTGCGTTAGCAATGGGGAACTATTTCTTCACAACACCCGAAGGTGATGAAGTAAAGGTCGAGTACACATTCGGCTACGTAGTCGATTCATCAGGCAATCTCCGCATCAATTTACACCATTCTTCGATGCCTGCAACAAGCTAATCCATATCGATTAGTTTTGATATTATTTTCTAGAAAATATTGTCAATCAATCTATATGCTTCCGGTCAATAGGCCGTCCATGTCGATTATATCCGCATACAATGAAGCCTGGGAAAATGGAGATGTAGAAGCTCTTGCAGAAATTATTCACGACGATTTCGTGTTCAATCCACATGTAGGTGGAATCACAATGGGCAAATCTGACCTTCTCGGATTCGCTGGTTCAGATGGCGGACCAAGATCAGAAAATGACCGAATCCTATTCGAAAATGATACCGTGGGAGTCGCTCACTCTATCGTTCACTTCTCAAATGGTTCTGCTTCCGAGGCAGTCCTATCATTCATGAAATTCAAGGATGGTAAAATCGTCTCTATGGAAACAGGTGCAACACCACTTTCTGATGACTACAAACTTGTAGGCCAAGAATGAAATCTGAAACTCTGCGGATTTTCTAGAATGGAATACCGTGATTTCAAACGACTCGTTGTTTAGCAATCTTGGATTAATTCAACCACTAACATTCAAGAGGCTTCAGATTTAGGCTACATCATGGTAGAGATGCCATCTATCGGAAAGCGCGTCAAGTTAGTGGCCGATGGACCAGCTGGAAGTACTTCTCATGAAGGAGTGGTATTACCAGGAGCAGCTCAAGACCACATCACAATAAAATTAGCCAATGGATACAATGTTAGCTATCCATTTGACATGGTTAAAGCCATTGAAGAGATAGGCGATTCAAACACTTCCGATTCGGCTAATTTATCCATCGAACAGAACCAAGACTTACCCAAAGTCACCATCATCCACACCGGTGGAACTATCGCATCAAAAGTCGACTACGCCACTGGTGCAGTAATTGCAAGATTTGAGCCTGAAGAATTGCTAGCAAGCGTCCCAGAGATTCTAGAAATCGCAAATATCGATGCCAAAAAGATTGGCAACATGTGGTCTGATGACGTCAGACCTGTGCACTGGAATATGATGATTGATGCATGCCAGGAGGCTTTTGATTCCGGTTCTGTAGGGGTAGTCATTACCCATGGAACCGATACACTGCATGTAAGTGCTTCAGCGCTATCGTTTGCTTTTGCTGGAAATGGTGGAAAGCCAGCAGGCAGAATTGTTTTCACAGGTTCACAGAGATCTTCAGACAGAGCATCCTCCGATGCGACTGAAAACTTGCTCTCTGCAGTGTATTGGGCTGCAAATGGTGCAGATGTAACTGGAGACGGCGACGCTGCAGTAACTGTAATGCATGCTGGTTCGGGTGACGGAGTTTGTGCAGTCAGCCCTGGCGTTGGAGTCAGGAAAATGCACTCGACAAGGAGAGACGCTTTTCAAATGGTGAACGGAGAGCGAATCAGTGAGATTTCAATTTCCAGAGAAGGACTTAGTCATACACCTGTTTCAAAACCTCAAAACAGGGAAGTTGCCAAACCCACAAAGTATGACCCGAGCATCAAAATCGCTCAATTCATCGCAGGACCTCACTTACACTCCGACCTTCTTGAGGCTGCCGAGAAGGCAAACTACTCTGCCATTATTATTCACGGCACAGGACTAGGGCACCTACCGATTGAGAACTCGAACGGAGATGCGCCAGAAAACGATGAGCTTGCTGGTACCATAAAGCACTGCTCTATCCCTGTAATCGTAGCTAACCAATGCATCAATGGACCTGTCGATTTGAATGTTTATTCCAAAGGCAGAATCCAGCAAGAACTCGGCGTATTGGGACATGGCTCAACCGCATCACCTGAAGCATTACTAGCAAAAATTCACTGGGCATTATCGAATGGTAAAGACCTAGGAATATTATCTGAAAACCTGTGTGGAGAGAACGAATCTTCGCTCATGACCTAACCGTTTCAATCAATAACCGTAAAGGAGTGGAAGAAAACATGTCAAGAGATTCCAGTGATGCTCTTGAAGACCTGAGATACCGTCGTGAGAAAGCCCACATGGGTGGCGGCATAAAGAGACTGGAGAGCATTCGTGTATCAGGTAGAGGCACTGCCCGAGATAGGATTCGCAATCTCTTAGATGAAGATTCATTCGTGGAAATCGACACCTTCCTTACACACAGAACATCCGACCATGGCATGTTTATGCACGAGACTCTTGGAGACGGCGTAGTCTGCGGCCACGGAACCATTGAAGGAAGGAGAATCTATTGTTTCGCACAAGATTTCTCTGTTCACGGAGGATCAATGGGTGAAATGCACGCTAAGAAAATCTCCAAAGTGGTAGAAATGGCTGAGCGCTCTAAAGTTCCAATCGTTGGCATTTGGGACGGCGGTGGACAGCGCGCCCAAGACGGGGTTGCATCACTTGGTGGAACTGGTGAATTGCTAGACAGGTTAGTCCAATGTTCAGGACGCATCCCAATGATCTCACTGGTCTTGGGGCCCGTTGTTGGTGTTTCAGCACTAGGTGCCAGCCTAGCAGACTTCACGATTCTGGGTAATGACCACGGACAATTGTTCATGTCGTCTCCCCTCGAGACACCTGAATGCATCAATGGAGAAGTCGATGCTGCTGGATTAGGAGGCGCAACACTACATGCAAGCCGCTCAGGTATTGCTTGTTTGATTGCCGATGATGAAGAGGAGGCTTGCGCACTCGCAGCAGATATTCTTGGATTCCTACCGGACAATAATTTGTCAAGCCCACCTGTGGAACTAACTGCAGATGAACCTACTAGACTAAATCCTGAACTTACTACTTTAGTCCCCGATAATCCAAATCGACCTTATGACATGGTGAAAGTCATTGAAGAGATTGTTGATGATGGCATTTTCATGGAATTGTTCAACTCATATGCAGAGAACATAATCATTGGATTTGCAAGGCTCGATGGTAAAACGATTGGAGTCGTTGCTAACCAGCCCAAGGTCTTAGCAGGATGCTTAGACATAGATGCATCAATCAAGGCCGCTAGGTTCATTCGAACCTGTGACGCTTTCAACATTCCACTGGTAACTTTCGAAGATGTCCCTGGTTTCCTACCGGGTGTTGTCCAAGAATGGGGCGGTATTATTCGTCACGGAGCAAAGCTACTCTTCGCATACGCAGAAGCAACCGTTCCAAAAATGACTCTAGTTACAAGAAAAGCATACGGTGGCGCCTATCTTGCCATGAGTTGCAAGCACCTTCAATCAGATTACAACATCGCATGGCCCACAGCAGAATTAGCTGTCATGGGGGCAGAAGGTGCTGTGAATATCATACACCGAAGAGAGATTGCAGCGGCGGATGATGATAAGAAAGAAGAAACTAGGCTGAAACTTGTTGAGGAATATAAGACAAAATTCGGCGACCCATATGTTGCTGCACGTAACGGCTGGCTTGACGACGTCATTGAGCCTGAAGAAAGTAGAATGAGATTAATCCGTGCACTCAGAATACTTTCATCCAAGAGGGAATGGTCTCCACCAAAGAAACACGGGAACATTCCATTGTGATCAGTTCTTTCTTGAGAGAACCATATACCCGATAATTAGTAGGATAATGAGACCTAAGCCGATCGGCAAAATCCATTCTCCGATTTCGATTTCTGATTCGGCATTATCTTGAGAATTAGATGATGCTACAACCTCAAACTCTTGAGACACAGTATTCGACCAAACCTCTGCACCACTATCCCAAACTTTGACTTCGATGGTGTGGAATCCAACCTCTGGAGTCATTGAGGTGGTCAAACAAGTTAGCAGAGATGCCCCCGTGCACTCGGTTCCAACTTCGATTGACTGATTACCTAATTTGACTGAATAAACCAAACCCATCTCTCCATCTTTATCCGAAATAGTCCACAATACTGAAACTGTATTTCCATCAACGTCAATCGTTGAAATGCCTACTGTAGGTAAGTCAGGTACAGATTTGATTTTGACATCCAAGGTTGCCGAAATTGTACTGTCGCCATCACTAACATTGATTGTATAACTCGCTTGGCCAAACAAATCTGGGTTACCTGCTAGTAACAATTCACTTCCGGATAATGAGAATCCGATGATTTCAGACTGGCCAGATATCGAGTAGACAAGGTCGTCGTTGTCTACATTAACTGTGTAATTATCGAGCTCGATAGTTAGCAATCCGTCCTCTTCCATCTCAACCGAGATAGTATTCGTAGTGAATTGAATTGGGTCATTGACTGCCTCAATACTGATTGGAACAAAAATTTGCAGATGCTCAGTAACTCCATCAGAAACATGGAACTCGATTAACTCAGCACCATACCAATGAGTTTGTGGGTCGATTAGAACTGTAGCAAGTGAGGTTTCTATTCGAATTCCAGGATATTCTCTTGCGACATTAACAACAAGTGGCTCTCCTTCAGGGTCATTGACATATTGGGCAAAATCAACCACTATGCTGCTACCATCTTCAATCGATTGTTGTTGAGGGATTGTCTCAATCTGGACCACTGGGTCATTTACTGGCAGGACTGTGACATTCGTGGACAAGTTGACAATTTCATCTGAGGTTGCTATTGTCAATTCGATTTGAACAGTACCATCCCATTCTTGGTCTGCTACGTGTGTTATGGTCAGTTCGGATTCAGAAATTTCCACAGCTAAGCGACTTTCATTATCATCGATGATATCCGCTCCAAGGAATACTATTTGCTCACCATCTGGGTCAGTCGCAAATGTATCTGTCATCACTGTAACAAATGAGTGCTGGTCCAAACTAATCTCAGGAATCGGCAAAGTAAGTTGCATTGGCATACCGATTCGATTGATGAAAATGTCAAGCCAATCTGAGAAAGAATGGTCTTCTACCCTAATTTCGACAAGTGATGGACCAGGCATCAGTGATGAACCGTTAATATCGCAAGATGCAGTGCCAGCAGTTAATATCCCGATTACGATTTCACCGCTCGGCAGAATACAAGATACATTTCCCGTAGCAGGACTGCCATCGCGCATTGTCACATCTGCTGAAATAGTGAATGATTGGTTTAGCATCACTGATAACAAGGAGGAAGTAATGTTCTCCATATTGTACAATCTAGAGCGACTTAGATCTTCATCAATGTAAGATTCGGGGTCTGAAGAAACTGATTTATCTTCACGATTGAATGCTGCCTGATAGGCAGAATCATCACCCTTGAGAGACAAATTCAGGTAAGGCAAAATGTGCTTCAGTGCGTGACTCTGTTGTCCATCACGACCCATATTATCATCACCATCGGCCAACCTTTCAAAGAAGGTGTCAGTCTCTTGATAGCCGATATGATTGGCCCCTAATGGATGCATAATTTGCCATGCACCTGGCCAATCAACCAAGTAAGACATTACATTATCATCAGCGGGTGCAATATCATCTGTTGTGCCTGTTAAGAATAGAGCAGATGAAGGCCTAGACAAGATTACATCTCCTGAATATTGAGTAGAACTGCCATCCAAACCTAGCCCAAATAATCCATCGATTTCGTAATTACTGCTTTTCACGATTTCAGCTGCAGTGTGCGCTCCAGTACCGTGTCCGGAAAGTGCGATATAGTCTAGCGCAAACATGTTCTCTGCATCAGGAACAGATGCCAGAGAGCCATTATTCCAACCAATCAATTGGTACTCAATAGCATCCCAATCGGTTTCATCTTCTACTACCAGAGTAATGTATCCCCAATTGGACAATCCCTCTTGCAGCCAAACATATTGGTCAACATCTTCACCATCATCAGTATAGAAAACTACGACTGCGAAGGGACCGTTCTGTGCCATGTTGATTTCTTCACCATCACCAACTGCTGGATATGATAGGCGATACTCTCCTATCTTTTCATTGGCCTCAATTTGCCAACCAACGAATGCAGAGTTCTGCCTTTGTGGAGGGAAATCTTCTGCCAGAACTGTCGGCAACAATAGAATCGCAACTAGAACCAGTGCTCGTTTCATTCAAGTTGCACCTCCACCGCAACTAGTCTTGTCAATAGCAATGAAAGCGAAGGTAAGTGCTCAGAGTATTTTGGCGCCCACAAATTAGCCCACGAATGTAAGTGTTGTGCGCATAGTAACCATCTTCCATCAGCGTTCTTCGAAAGATAATCAATTCGAGATTCAAAATCTCCTTCCATCTTTTGATACCTAACGGAAAGATCTCCACCATCTTCATCAAAATTAATGCTGAACTTAGGTTCTTCATCACAGAGATTCCAAGGTCCTTCTTCATCCAAGATACGCTTACCGCCAACCTGCCTCACTCTGCCACCATTAGCACTCCAGGCTGCAGCGACTGAGCGAGCAGTTCCTCCACCCCCGGTGATTCCGAGTACATCATCGAAATCATATCCAAATGCATTTGCGACCATGCACATCCCTGGTCCATCACTTGATGCAGCCGACCAAGAGATTCCATCCCATCTCAGAGTATTGACTGAACGAATATCCATTGCATTGTCAACACACTTGACTGCAGCTGCTGATAATTGATGCTTCAAAGGCGAAGTGAGCGAGAGCCACACTTCATCATCATCGAATCTTTGTGAGGCCGATTCTGTTTCAGCCAAAGTGGCATTCGGCAAGCGAGAGTCGCCCTCTTGGTGACCCATACTGACATTTACAGCCCTATCTAATAGCGTGTTAGCCCTAAATTTACCAAGAGGTGACCCGACTAAATCCCAATCTGGTGGAGACGGTAGTGAACCTGCGTACCCCCAAGCCAAGGCGTTCTCAACACCCTCTGTTGGAATAACTACTACACCTTTGAGACCTGGTAATTGAACGCCTTCGGTACGAGACAGGTGTGCATGCACTATTGCGGTTAATACTGGAGATAAGGAGTGCTTAATCGGGTAGCCCGCAACCCCGTGACGAACCTTCCCCATGGCGCTTAACTATGGCTTCCAGTACTTGAATAACCCTATATTTAGAGCGGGAAAGTATGGGCAGATTGTGGTAATTCTCAATAAGGAGTACGCTATGTTAGTCACATGGCGGTTGCTGAGAGGGGCTCTTTCCTCTGGTTCATGATGGCTGTTACTCAGATTTGGCTTTCTCTAAAACTGATGGAACAAGTCGACGGTGCAATTACTACTTTGTTCGGCACAGGTGCCGCAGCATGTTTCATTCTGGCGTTAGTTGTGTTTAGACAAGAACAAAGAGATCTTCTACTCAACCCAATGAAGAATATGCAAAAGGAAGTGCACCCTGACCAGATGGCCAAACAAGGAAAGGGCGTCGGATTTGGAATAGGAATGTGGATTCTTACCATCTTAATCAGTTCTATCTTTTTCTGAGTGAGTTAGATGGTTGGCAATGCTTCTGACGAATTGTTCAGTGGTTTTTGGCCTATAATGCGTCGCTTTCTTTTCGCTTTCCTACCGCTGTGGGTATTCCTAATCGCTTATTCAGCAAATATTAATGTCATAATCTCAGCAATACTTGCCGGAGCCTCTGTATCTTTAGTAGCAATCTATGAAAAAAAGAAAATATTGTCTGAAAATGACAAGCAGAGTGACGGCAATAAGGTCATTAAGTAAGGAATACAGGACAGGATGGGGTCGCAATGGGTCTTTTCGAGTGGATTGCTGACTTGTTCGGGTTTACAGCCCCTTCAGTTATCGAGATTATTTTCGTATGTTGTGCCGTTTTCGGTTCACTATTCTTCATCCTAATGATGGTACTAATGCTTGTTGGAGACATCCTTGGTGGCGTAATAGATACTGCATTTGACACCGATGTCAGCATGGATAGTACTCTAGCATTCGAATTATTCAGCCTACAAGGAATTGCTGCTGGAATTATGATGTTCGGATTGACCGGAATGTTTGTTATTTCAGCCACAGACCAGGAAATCATCGCTGTTATTTCTGGAGGTTTCGCAGCTGGAGGTTCCCTTTACATGGTGCGGTACATGATGAAAGGAATTTCTAATTTGCAAGCAGATGGAACAATGAAGCATTCTGATGCTGTTGGCTCCAAAGGACATGTTTATTCTCGAATCAGACCCAATGAGGAGGGTGAAGTCCAAGTCGCAGTTGATGGAACTCTACGCACCCTACTAGCAAGAGGTAGAGACAAAACAAAACTAATTCCAAGTGGCGAACTTATCAGAGTCGTCGATGTCATCGGTTCAACCCTAATCGTTGAGCCGCTAAGTGAGGGTGATGAACTATCATCAGAAGAAGAGTAAGGTGAAGAAAAATGGATACTGGAGTAACACTATTCCTGCTAATTGCAGGTTTTGGACTGATTTTTGCGTTCGGAATTATATTGCTTGTAACAAGATACAAGCGATGTGCATCTGACGAAATCCTCGTCGTTTATGGACGAGTTGGAGGAGGAAAAGCCTCGAAGTGTATTCACGGAGGTGCTACGCTAGTCTGGCCATTGATTCAGGATTGGAAGAAACTAAGCCTTATTCCAATGACCATTAACATTCCATTGACGAATGCTCTTTCGCAAGAGAATATCAGAATCAACGTTCCATCAACATTCACAGTAGGTATCAGTACAGACCCTCTAATCATGAATAATGCTGCTGAGCGTCTTCTACACCTACAACCTAATCAGATAGAATCAATGGCTTCAGAGATTATTTTCGGACAACTGCGATTGACTGTTGCGTCTCTAACCATTAGACAGATCAACGCAGACCGTGACCGATTCTTTGAGTTAATTCGCGAGAACGTTGGTCACGAACTCAACAAGTTGGGATTGAACCTTATCAACGTTAACATCACAGATATTACTGACGATTCTGATTTCATTGAGAGTATTGGACAGAAGGCTGCTGCAGGTGCGGTTAACGCTGCTAAAGCAGATGTTGCTGCTGCAAACCGTGATGGTGACATTGGACAGGCTGAAGCTAACAGAACTCGTGACATTCAAGTTGCAGAAAACCAAGCAGCCGCTGAAATCGGTAAGAAAGGTGCGGTCGCTTCACAAAGAAAGGAAGTTGCAGCCCTAGAAGCAAATGCAATTGAAGGAGAAAACTCTTCCAGAGCAAGTATCGCAGAATATAACGCAACACTTGCAGAAAAGGAAGCGGAAGCAATGCAGCGTGCTGAAGTCGCTCGCAGAACTGCAGAAATGGAAGTTCAGAAGGCACAGTATATGCTAGAGCAAGAGAGACTGAAGGCTGAAGAAATTGTCCGTGAAGAGATCGCTAAGACTCAAATCGAGATTGCTGCAGAAGCAGAAGCGGAACGCCAGCGCCGTGTCGCAAGTGGTGAAGCAGATGCTGTACTAGCAAGGTACCGTGCTGAAGCGGAAGGTGTACAAGCTGTTCTAGAAGCAAAGGCGGCTGGTTATTCCAGCCTAGTTGCTAGCGCAGGTGGCGATGCAAAGGCTGCTGCAACCCTACTAATGGTTGAGAAGATTGAGGAAATCGTTGCTCGCCAGGTCGAAGCAATCTCCAACTTGCAGATAGACAAGATCACCGTTTGGGATTCAGCAGGCGGAGGCAGTGGGGAAGGTTCCACTGCTAACTTCGTATCTAGCCTGATTCATTCACTACCTCCTGTCCACGATGTGGCCAAGATGGCAGGTGTAGATCTACCAGATTACTTGGGTAGCATGAAAGAGGAATGAAACCGCCTTTAGCGGTCCCTAAAGGGACCGTGGTTTCAAAAACCCTCTAAGACGCCAAGTTTCCATGCAGAGCGACCTCGAGATTGCTAGAGCTGCAGAAATGGAAGCCATTTCAGCTATTGCTTGGAAACTTGGAATAGGCGATGGAGAACTAATGCCAATGGGCACTGGTAAGGCGAAAATCACTTGGCAGGCGCTAAAGAATAGGATATCAAAGCCTCAAGGTTCCCTAATCCTGGTAACCAGCGTAAACCCTACTCCATTCGGTGAAGGGAAAACTGTGACAACTATTGGTCTAACTCAGGCTCTCAACCGAATTGGAAAGAGGGCTACTTGTGTAATCCGTGAACCATCAATGGGTCCAGTCTTTGGAATCAAAGGCGGTGCAGCAGGAGGAGGACTATCTCAAGTTCTACCGATGGAAGATATCAACCTCCACTTCACGGGAGATCTTCATGCAGTAACAAGTGCTCACAACCTACTCTCATCAATGATTGACAACCACCTCAAACATGGTAATGAGCAAAAAATCGATTCTGCAAGAATCATCTGGCCAAGAGTTGTCGACCTTAACGACAGATCTCTGCGAAATGTAACCGTAGGTCTTGGCGGACCTGCAAACGGAATTGTCAGAGAGGATAGATTCGATATTACCGCAGCAAGTGAAGTAATGGCAATACTGGTCCTAGCGAAAGACTATGCTGACTTGAGAAGAAGGCTTGGCGAGATTGTAATCGGCCAGAGAGTCGATGGTACACCTGTCAAAGCAGAAGATATTGAAGCAGCAGGAGCAATGAGTTTGCTCTTACGTGATGCATTCTTACCAAATCTCGTTCAAACTCTGGAAGGTGACCCTGCATTCATCCATGGTGGTCCATTCGCAAATATCGCCCATGGTAACTCTTCGATTATTGCAGACAGATTAGCGCTAAGCGCTGCTGATTTTGTCGTTACAGAAGCAGGATTTGGTTCAGACATGGGTGCTGAGAAATTCATGCACATCAAGGCTGCAAACTCTGGTAAATCCGCTGATTGCGTTGTGATGAATGTGACTGTCCGCTCAATGAAACTCCACGGAGGAGCATTCGGAGATAGAGCCGCAAGAAGGCCTTCAAGGGAAGAAATCGAGAAAGAAGATGTGGAGGCTGTTCGCACTGGAGCACAAAGTAACCTTGACCGCCATATCAAAAATATGACTCAATTTGGAATGCCGGTCGTAGTCTCAGTAAATCGATTCGCTAGTGACACTGATGCAGAATTAGATTGCTTGATTGAATGCGCTAGAGCATCAGGTGCTGCTGATGTGTGCTTGACTGAAGTCCACTCAAAGGGAGGGGCTGGAGGTGCACCACTGGCTAAGGCAGTCGTTTCAGCATGTCAGGACCATATTGCCGCAGGAAGGCCATTTACTCCTTTATTCAACAACAATGCACCTATTGAAGAAAAAGCACTACGGGTTGCAACAAGAATCTACGGTGCAGATGGAATAAACATTCATGCAAAGGCTGACCGTCAATTGAAACAAATCAGATCTTGGGGCTACGGCAGCCTTCCGGTTTGTATGGCAAAAACCCAGTATTCGTTCAGTCACGATCCTAACCTTCTAGGTGCTCCTTCAGGATTTGAAATACCAATTCGTGAGTTTAGACTGAACGCAGGTGCGGGCTTCGTAGTTGCCGTCCTAGGTGAAATCATGACAATGCCTGGACTGCCCAAGCGTCCTGCCGCTGCTGACATGGATATGGACGAAAACGGTAATTTGCTCGGCGTATTCGGGTGAACTGATGCAAGTACTCAAGCGCGAGTTCGGCCTATACCGAGTTCGCATAGACTGTGAAGATGACCTTTGGACATTAGCTAGGCTATGTGTCAAAGGCCGCAGTATTGGAATGCTTGGTGAAAGACGTGACCAAACTACTGCAGGTCAAGAAGGCGGTAGAGCAAAGGCTGCTGAAAGAAAGAAGATGTGGATTAAATTGGCTATCGAATCAAACGAGTTCCATACTTTCGCAGACAATCTAAGGGTTCACGGCATAATCGAAGAAGCACATTTCGACATCGGCAGTCATCACACTCACATTTTAGAGGTTCGAGATGAAGTTGAACTAACCTCACAAAATGAATTCCCAAAGGTAGACCACGACCTAATTTCACAAGCATGCTCCAATAGTGGCAAAGCGAAAGTGGTGATATTGGTGGTTGAATCTGATGAAGCTATTCTCTACGAAGTAACCGGTAGAGGAGTGAGGGAGGTTTCTACCTGGACTATGCGAGGTGGAGGGAAATATACTGGAGCAAAGGTTAGCGAAGGTGTATCAAAATCATTCTTCGAAAAAATCTCCAAGGAAGCAAACGATTCAATTCCTGAAGGAACACCTATCGTGATTTGTGGCCCGGGTCATGCTCGCGAAAAATTGGCCCCTCTAATCAACGGCCCCAAGAAACTCATCGCTACCAGCATGGGAGGAAGGGGTGCTGCTAACGAAGTCATCTCTGAAGGATTGGCAGGAGATGTGCTTTCAGAACATGCTGTTGTGCGAGAAACCGCTTTGCTGGAAGAAGCATGGACGAGAATCTCTACCAATGGTGCTGTAGCATATGGTGAAGAAATGATTACCAAGGCTTTGGAAGAAGGCGCCATTGAGACATTACTAATCAGTGCTGATTTGGTTCGAGAAGAAAAGTGGGAATCCGTAGTCGGCGCTTTGGATGCGATAGGTGCAAAACTCGTTCAGTGTTCCACCGACCATGATGCGGGTGAACAATTACTTGGAATGGGTGGAGCAATTGCATTACTCAGATTTAGGGTGTGAAAATGTACAGTAGATGGTTTCACGAAGTTGAGGGTGACCTCCGTCAAGAAATGAAGGGCCTAAGATGGCTATTGATTCGTGAACAAGACTTAGCCAATGCCACATCAGCCTGGATGTTCGCAGAACTTGATGGAACATTAATTGCAATCGACCATCGCGGTTCTGAATTCAAATCTGGAATCCATAACCGTGCGATTCATCTTCTATTGGTCGACAATGATAACGGAATAACTGGAATCACCAAGGTAGTCACAGAAGGTGAACTTGAGGACCATTTGTGGTAATCAAGCGAATGGAATTGATACCGATTTGTGAGTGCCTAGATTTACCACCGTTAGCATACAAGGTTTAGGCTGGAATCCAAGCATTCGCTGATACGAGGTTTGATCTTGCCAAGTTGAAGAACAAACAAGAGTAGTTCCACGGAAGTCCAAACAAGCATGTCCGTGAACGTGTCCTGTAACGAAAATGTCCGGAACCTCTCGAATCACAAGTCCATCTTCAGGTTCCGGGGACAGAGGAGTTTTCCCACCCCATTGTGGTGCAAGATGCCTTCTTCTCAACATTTGTCGCATTGCCTCTACCGGGTCACGGTAGGTTACAGTACGCAGACCCGCAACGAAGTCGTCGATGGACTTTCCATGATAGGAGAGCAATCTAACCCCGTCAAGACTGAAGTCACAAGGGTTACCAACGAAGGTAGTTGTATTGAAGTCCTGTTGAATATCTGGCTCTAGTGTAGGTTGTGGCTCAGCTGGCCTTACCGCATCGTGGTTTCCTGGCAGCATAATGCACTCAACCCATTCAGGTAACAATTCCAGCAATTCAGCGAATCTGGAATACTGACCGTATAGGTCCTTGATTGCTAATTCCTTATCTTGCCCGGGATAAATCCCGACTCCATCCACACAGTCACCTGACAAAACCAGATACTTGATGGTTCGAGCCAGTGGGTCAGTATTGAACCATTGAACCATCTTGTGCCACTGTGCTTCTAGGAAGGTCTTACTTCCTACGTGAATATCTGAGAGGAAAGCTACTGAAACTCCTTGTTCAGCGAATTTTTTGTCGTGCCTATTTTGCATAGGGAAGTGTAAATCATCAACATAGAACATATCGCCATTTTGGGAGAATGTTCCTGAAACACCAACTACATCATCCGGCATCAATCCTGCTTCGATAACTTGAGCGTGTTCAATTACTCTATCATCGCCTGTGCGATTCATCAGTAAACAATTCATTTCGCCGCTCTTATCTTCGATTCCAAACATTAGATGGCCATTTTTTGTATGACGCGGCCCATTGACTAATCCAATCGCCACGGCTTTGTTTTCACGACCTTGGAACCTACTNCTTTCGGCCTGTAGCCTAGCAATTTCCATCGGTCGGCGTGGAAGGTTTGAGTTGGCAATAATCAGTTTGCGTAGCCTTTCTAATCGGTCATTAAAGGCATCATTGATATCGCCCATTTTCCCTTCAGTAGTGCTATTCCCGGTAATATCGTAGTGGACTTTGATGTCAATCATCGCATCCATTGCATCCATTGGGAAATCTTCTCTTTTCCAATCCGGCATGTTGTTTCTCATGCTGATTTGCTCAGTTTGAGGTGCGGCGATTGGAGCGATAACTCGACCAGGATTTGATGGAATCATATCAGGTGTCAATTTACCTTTGACACCTTTAGAGCGAAGGCTTGTGATTAGACCAATTGGGTCTTCATGTTGCTCCAATTTCTCCTTGACGCCCCTGGTGACGATTAGTCCCGCACCCATAAGATGCTGGAAAATCTCGCCCCAACTAACCGCCATGCTGTCAAGACATAATCGGATGTTCTTGAGGTGTTCGGAAAGAATGGCTCAAAATGAATACCTCATTCATTTTCCCAAGAGACATCTAAGTCATCACCAATCGCCTTTCCAGGATCTTGCCATGACTCATCTTGCCATGGAGCGCCAGCAGATGCTTCTGCTGCTTTGCGTGCCTTTTCTGCCTCAGATTTAGCCATCTCAACTGCTGCTTCAGCTGCTGCTTTCTCTTTCTCAGCGATTGCATCCTTTTGTCTGACCTTTGCCTTGTCCCAACAATCGATTGCAGTCTTTAGTGCGAAGTGAACGAAGGATACCTTGTTTTCGAATCTGGTACCACCCATTTGTACAGATTCTGCATTGGCCCAATGTGCTGAGGCTATTCCAACATAGACCAGACCAACTGGTTTTTTGGAATTAGGAGCAACAGGTCCTGCAATTCCTGTTATTGAAATTGCCAAATCTGCACCTGACCTCTCTCTAGCACCTTCAGCCATCTGAATTGCAACTTGAGCATTGACAGCTCCTTTAGATTCCAATAAATCACTTTGAACGTTCAACTCATTTATTTTAGAGTCATATGAATAGCAGACCCAGCTCTGTCCAAACCAATCACTAGCCCCTGAGATATCTGTCAAAGTACTAGCGAGTAGACCTCCAGTACATGATTCAGCGATAGTAATAGTCGCATTCACTTCCTTTAGACGGCGCACCAGACGGGCCGCTAAGGCTTGGACTTCCTCATCCATTGAGGTGATACGGGAGTCCATCCTTCTTGAATGTACAGGGGTATCATTCAAAAAGAGGCGGCACTAGGGTGGGCTGGGCCCGTGGTCTAGCGGTTATGACACCTCGCTTACACCGAGTTGATCGTGGGTTCGATTCCCACCGGGCCCACCACAATTCGCTATGCTCATTGTGGCTTGCCCATATGCTTTCAGCCTACGATTCAACCTCGTTTCAAACTCATTAGCGTAGCACTGTTGATTTTTCCAAAAGCGAACATGCTCTGAGATTAATGCGAAAAATACTGATTACAATCCAAGATGTGGGCGTAAATCGTTCAAATCTTTTGAATTAATTACTGTGATTCCTGCTTCAGCAAATGCCGCTTTTGCTGTTTCCCTCTGGGGATTGAAGCCAATAAATGTGGAACCTTCTACATGCATAGACAAATCCATGCTGGAATCTCCAACTGAGATCAATCTCTCTGGTGGACAATCTAAGATGTCCAATAATTTCTGAATCGAGGTATATTTCTGCATAGAAGGAACTCGAACAATTCCCTCATCCATTAACCATCCTTCATCATCAAAATGGAAACCATTTGCAATCCAATCATCTGCTTTGACCAATGCTGCAATAGATTGTACATACAAATCTACACCTGCTGAAACGATTGCTACATGCACCCCTGCTGCCTTCAAATCAGCAACTATCTCCTTAGCACCTTTCATTAGCTTGCATCCGGAATATGCTCTAAAGATGTCATCTCGGTGAATCTTGGGAGATTTTGCCTTCCATAGTGCGATATCTGCCGCCATGAATTCATTATCAGTCAATTCACCAGCCATGAATTTCTGCAACAAATCTTTGGAATCAGTGCCAAAGTGTTCGTGAATTGTTCTCCAAGAGGATATCGAATCGGCTAACACGCCATCACAATCGAATGCTACACAAAGTGGTTTGTCCATGAAGCCCCCTCAAACTACGGGTCGTGGCTATCGCTATTGGACTTGTTGAAAGTAAAGGAAGGAAGAAGGTTACAGAGGGGAGGGCCCCAGGACCGAAGTCCTGAGGCCACACTCCTTTGTGGGGCGTCCCCCACTCTCTGAGAGAGTGGGTATTTTTTCTACAACTATGAGACACCTCATCCTCCTCAAAAGGAGGATGAGATGTACTCAATTTCTACCGTCTCAAAGGCTGGTCCAAGTTCTTAGAACTGCACCTGCACCAGAGTTTGGTACATAGCTGACCGACACGTAGACGTTTGTCAACAAGTTGCCATCTTCATCAACAGTCTTGATGTAGATAGTGTCACCTGTATCGAAACTTGACTTGGTCGCACCGCTTTCAGATCCGACAGAGTCCGTGAAGGTCACCATACTGTCCGAGTTACCCGGATAGAATCCGTAAACGGTTGGGTCTGCTAAGTTGTACTGCTCTTTGACAACCTCTCCATCTGCAGCAGTGTACTCATAGGTCACTTCGATAGCCTGTGTAGCTAATTCGACTTGACTTCCAGTCACTGTGATTCTATGGAAAGAATCGTCACCAGATGCTGCTTGGCTCGAATCGACATCGAATGACATTCGAGGTACACCCTTAGCAGAAGTATCTGCTAGGCTGGATGCCCAAACATAGATCACACCAGATAGAACCACTGTAATCGCAACCATTAGGATGGTAGCGATAACTGGGCTCACCGCTTGCTCGTCTTCTTCTAGAGTCATCTCTTCAAGAGATTCTTCTTCTTCGTCACGGCGGCTCTGTAGGACCAGAGCACTGACGAATAGACCAGCAGCGCTGATTGCAATCATTGATGGTGCGAACGATGGTACGTCTGCAGTTCCAATCAAGCGTACTACGGTTGGGATGGATTGGTTAGAACCTAGAGTGGTCTTACCGAATGTGCGTGGCATTGCACAGTCAGATCCTTCTCCCATAGTAGTCATCAGGTTGTTACACCAGTCTTGATCTTCTAGCATTGGTCGGCGCTTGTTCTCTAGAGTGACAGGAGATGGGTTACCATCTTCGTCAACACTTGAACTTCCAACTTCACCAGGACAGCTCCATGCTTCTCCTTGCTCACCGTTGCTGTCAACACATGCGTGTGCGAATGGGAACGCATAGCCGAAGTAGCGGTCTTCTGGAGATGCTGTCATGTCACAGTTCTCGTCAACACAGGTTAGAACATCGACTTCTACCCAAATCTTGGTTGTGGTAGAGGTGATGTAGACATAGTCTGTTACAGGCTTTGTATCACCGTATGCTGGTGGAGTTACGTATTGTGTACCGAGGTTCACGTATCCTTCAGCTGTTGGATCATCATCGTTGTATCCGTCGCTGTAGAATGTAACTTCTAGCATGTGGTCATAGTTGTAAGGTCCTTCGTCTCCACCGTGGCCAATTAGTACGGTTGTTGGAACCATAGTCTTAGGCATGATGTTCGAAACTTCGTTGTAGTCGAATCCTGGTACTGTCTCTAGGAAGTAGTCAGGTACATTCTCAGCAACGTTGTCAACACGGACATACAGTGTTACACTGTCTTCGCCTTGCTGGTAGTTAGCAGTGCTCATTCCGTAGTTAGGGATGTAGCTTGGCGCAGTTGCAGTGTCGTGTAGGTACAGTGTGATTGGACAGAACTCACCAGATAGAGGGTTCTTCTGGTGGATACCACCGTTGTTCAGGTAGTCAACTTCCCACTCTGGAGCGTTGGTTGTAGCATCCTTGATTAGATCGAAGGAGATATCATCGCCAGAGATTGTTGCAGAGAAGTAGTTCTCGTAATCACATGTGTCAGACTTGACAATGGTCCATGTTAGATCTGCATCTTCGTGGTCATTGTCGTGCTTCATTGCTGATAGATCGTAGGTCAAGTTGTCTACGCTCTCATCGTCCTCAGTTAGAGTAACCTTCCATGGGAAGTTTGGAACTTCTCCATTTCCGTCAGAGATAACGACTCCAGCCTGGCGGTCCCAATCTAGAACTTCAGGTGCATCGTTAACTGGGGTAACTGAGAAGTTAACCTCGTATGGTGTTGCATCTGTGTTCTCTCCAACCCATCCGTATGCTAGACAGATATCCTCTGTCATTCCGGTTGGTGTTCCGTCTGCTAGGTATGGAGGTACGAAGGAAGCAAGTCCTAGGTACAGGTTGTAACATCCGGTTACAGTCATTGGACCGTATACTGGGTGTACGATATCGTAATCGATCAACCATGTGTAGGAAACACAGCTAGCCTTGACGTCTGTTGTGCGTCCTAGGTATGTGTTCTCACAGTATCCACCGTCGTCATTCAGAGTTAGAACGATTGTACATTCGCCACCAAGTTCGTTAATTGCGTTCTCGGTGATGGTCAACTCGTTATTGACTACAGACACACTGAATGCTGGACATGGGTCGTATCCACCGGTTGTTGAGTAACCGTTAGGGAAGATTTCGTCCCATGTGGTATCGAATGAAGTGACGTCAACACCGTATGCAACGCTCCAGAAGTCTGTGTAGTTCATTGAGTTGTACACAACTGCGTTTGCGTCGATTGTGCTGTCACAACCATCGTCTGAGCGGACTGCTGTAACCTTGTTACCGCTGGAGTCCATGTACTCTTGATACCATACAGATCCACAGCCGTTCTGTGCTAGTAGGTATGTCAACAATGGTACATCGTTCAGTGTTGGTAGTGTGTAGGAACCGTTAGCATTTGCATCAGCCCATGACATTGGGTCTCCAGACATTGCAATGTCCTGGAATCCACCGTTTGCAGTTACTGCTGCGCCAGCTTCAGCGAACAATGCAGATACGCTGCTGAACTTCTTCTGTACCCAGTATGGCTCTACTGTAACTTCTTCAGCCTTGATTGAAGCGCCCCATGTGTATTGTTGAGGCTGCTCGTTAGCCATGTCGTTACTTGCCATATCGATTACATAGGAACCGGTTGCGTTAGCAGCAGATCCTAGGACCTTGCTTACACTTCCGAATCCTTCGTCCAAGACGTTCAGGTTACCTGCACCGTCATCAGCGAATACTGGCATACAATCTGAGCGCTCTGAGTTACAGATGATTGGCGCGTCGTTGACGTTAATCACAGTGAATGTGATTATTGCACTGTCTGTCAATCCGTGACTGTCCTCGACACCGAAGTGGAACACATAGGAACCGAACTGATCGTTGTCAGGGGTAATTGTCATGGTCTGGCCAGATAGACCGCTGTCAAGTAGCATGCTTGGGCTCTTGGATGGGTCTGTGTCGTCAGCGACGGTCCAGGTTAGAGTTGCCTCGTCATCCTGTACATCGTCTGCCTTGTCGGTCAGAGTTAGTGTGTAAGCACCGCTGTCTTCATCAACTGTAATGTCGACTAGGTTCTCGATAACTGGACATGCACGTAGGATGTCAATCTCTTCGTTGACATTTGTGCTCATGTCTACATTATTCAGAGTACCCCAATCTTCTGCACATGGTGCATCTACCTTAGCGGAGATGTCGTATGTCTTTGCATCAGTTGGTGTGTTAGAACCGACGTAGCTGCGGTAGATTAGCAAGTGGTTGGTTAGATCTCCACCATCTGCAAGGTCACCGTGTCCCATCAGAAGAGTTAGTTCTTCGTTGAAGGTCTGTCCAACTGCGCCAGTAGCAACAGTTTGGTCAGGGTGAACAGATGATACAGCACCAGTTGATTCGTCCTGGATGATTGCAATCAATCTTACAGTTGAACTTGGCTGACCGATACAATCCCAAGGAATTGCGATTTCAGTATCAGTGTCACCAGAGTGTCCAATGTATGATGATAGTGCACTACAGGTTGTGTCAGTCCAGCCTGTAAATCCGCTGACCTTCAGACCAGAGTTGCCGTTGCCACCATCTTCTGCCCAGAAGACATAGTCCGCTGCGAATGGTAGAGCGTGGGAAACATACCAGCTTTGTCCAGTTGTGTCTCCACCAGTGCTCGAATCGATGTAGATTTGCAAGTCAGCAGATCCCATGTCGACACCAGTTAGTCCAAGGTACAGGTTGTTAGCATCCCATGTAGCAAGGAAGTCCTCGCCAGCATCGTCGCTAGACATTACACCAGGCATTGCATCGTCGGACGGGTTCTTGGTGTTACCAAACCACTCGTCTGTGTCACCATCTGCGGCCATGTAAGGCGCACGGTAAGCCGGTGAAACGTATGCTGCTTGAGCACCGTCAGTAGACTGGATTAGCAATCCAACATCTGAAGCAGAACCACCCTTGTGAGTGATGTCTAGGTCCAGTAGGTTACCCTCGTGAATTACTGCTGTAGAGTCTACAACCAACTTAGATGCGTCAACTGTGTTTCCAACAGATGTTACTGTTACGTAGGAGCCAGCGTTGATTTGAGTTGTTGAGTCAGCCCATGTGACGTTCTCAACAGATCCTTCTGCGCCGCCATCTGCCATCAATGCAGTTGCTGCGTCAGAGTCTCCACCGTTCCAGCGGAAGTCGACTGCGTCGGAGTTCAATCCGTATTGACCGGATGTGTCCATGTCAGTAGCATCGAAAGTTGATGTTCCTGTGACGTACATTGCAGATCCTGTGCTTCCAGCGATTAACTCAGCACCGTCGACTACAACATCTGTGTCTTCAGCGTAAGCACCGTAGTCTCCACCAGAGAGAACTGCGTCACCGGTTAGAGTCATTGAACCACCGAATTGCTCGATAGCAGTACTGAATCCAGAAACAGCTGTTCCGTCTAGTGTAATCTCATCATTAGTACCAACTACGTTGACACCTACAGATGAGAAACCACCGCTGGTGCCTGTTGTTACGACAACTGATCCATACATCCATGGGTGAACGCTACAGTAGTAGTCGTATGTACCCGCGGTTGTGAAGGTCTTGGTGTATGTTGAACCGAGGTTCATTGTTTGACCAGATCCCCATGTAGAATCGTTTGCAGTTACATCGTGTGCTTCACCAGTACCACTGTTGTTGTAGTACTCGTTTGCTCTCCAGCGAACTGTGTCGCCTTCCTTGATGTTTACAGTTGCAGGCGAGTATGCGTTTGCATTAATCTGAACTGTGTGGACTGTTCCACCGCTGCCGCCGATTGCTTCCAGAGTAGAACCACTGTCTACCAAGTCACAGCCGTCAGTTACGATTGCGTTCTCCATGATGCTAATGCTGTTTCCACCAGTGTTAACTGCAGATGATCCACAGTCTTCAGCCCAGATACCAATAGCAGCTGGTGCTGTTCTTCCTGCGGTCTGAGAGATGTCGTTGTTGGTTACGTTTGCACTGTAACCATATCTAACTCCATCAATCAGAATTCCACCGTCAGCATCGACTAGTGTGTTTCCATCGATTACACCGTTTCCATCCTTAACATAGATACCAGCCTTGGATGAATCTCCAACACCAGTAATCATGTTGTCAACAATGTTCCAATCAAGTGCTCCACGCATGTAGATTGGTTCTTTTGCATTGTTGAAAGTGTTACCTTCAATGGTCAAATCGGTAGTAGTTCTGTCCTGTGTGTAGACACCGTATGTCGGGCTAGAGGAACCTGTGAAGGTGTTATCTCTAATCTCTACACCATCTGAGTAAGAGTTCAGATTGAACCAGATATCGATTGTTTCAGAATCGATGAACTCGTTGTTAGCAATGATTGCATCGTCAGCACCCCAGTAGCTCTGGTTGTGTGCGTAGGAGAATCCTGTTCTCTGCAGCATTACACCGACACCACAGTTCTTCAAGACGTTGTTATAGATGGTAGTGTTTGCACCACCAGCGTTCAAACACATATCCTGCCAAGCAACTGATTGCTGTGCACCAGTTGATCTGAAGTGGGTTAGAGTGTTGTTTTGGATGTTGAAGAAATCAGCTTCCCAAACATAGTTACCCCAGCCCCATGAACTCTTGTATCCGAATGTTGTTACGATAGTTGCCAATCCAGAAATTGTTGAGTTCTGGATATCTGGTACAACATCGTTCCAGCCATTGTAACCAATCTTAACTCCCTGAGCATCACCGTTGTTGATACCCAATGCAATCCACTCAGAGTTGTGAGACCACATTCTTGCACCATATGGTGATGTGGACCAAACCTGAGCAGCGTCTTGGCTGTTGTAAGAACCGGTTACTAGAACAGTTGAACTGTTCCAAGAGTTGTCAGTGTTACCATCTATGTACACGTATCCTGCATCGAACATGATTACCTTGTTATCCAAGTTCTGAGGTACAGCACCGTAGTATCCGTACTCAACCAATCCAGAGGAATAGGTTCTTCCATTGGAGTTGGATGTGGATACACCAGGACAGTTCTGTACGTATGTGAACGATGTTGAACTGAAACTGTAACAAATGCGTACATCTACAGAGTTGGTCAAAGCCATCGAGTAGCTGTTACCTGCTTGATCAACTAGTGAAAGACTGTCCATTGCGTATCGGAAGTCTCCAGCGTTGTTGGTCGCACTGTTGTAGTAGTAACTACCTACCTTTGCCACAGTAACTGCTTCGTAACCTGCTAGGCTCAATTGGTTGAATCCTTGCACATCAACAGTTTGTGTAGTGAAGGTCATGTCGCTAGCATCTCCATTGGAGTCTGTTACCGCAGAACCTGTTGCTTCACCATCTGCATTCTTCAGGATGACGTTAGCGCCTGCAACAGGGTTTGAATCTGCTGTAAGTGTAACATCCAACTGGCGCATTCTGTTGAAAATACCAGTTCCTGTAACTTGAACGGTTGTAGCATCTACATCTCCTTCAACGAAATCAATAGTTGCAGTTCCAGAGATGATTGCATCCTTTGTGTTTGCAAAGGAGCTGTCAATGAAAGTTAACTTTCCAGTACCTGCTGTCTCGACACCAATTGCGTTAGATGCCAAGTCAAGTCCTTCCCATGTCATATCATTCGAAGTTGCGGAAGCGAATTTGACACCCGCTCCTTGGTTACTTGCGATCGCACCAGATAGTTCTCCTCTTAGGTCCTTAATGTAGTAAACACCAGCAGAGGAAGTTCCAGAGATATCGACATTCTCGAAGTCTGCTAGACCAGATGCTCCAGCAGCTGCTAGTACACCGTATGAACCTCCTGCAACTGTCAAGTCAGTAACTGAAGTTGCAGTGGAACCAACGACTGCGAAGCCAGCGTTGTTCGGTGAGTTGACTGTTACGTCATTGAAAGTTGCAGCAGCGTAGTTGCCACCGATTTCAACACCGTTGTCTGCGCCTGTGATTGTACCGCTGTCAAAGGAAGGTGTACCAGATTCTCTGATGTATGCTCCCAAGTCAGATGGGTCGTCACCAGTTCTTGCAACAATCTCGATTCTATCTTGATAGTTGTCAGCACGGTTGTGGAATACATCGATGTACATCTTCATTCCAGTGACATTGTTTAATCCAGACAGGTCTACGACTGGCATTGTTAGTCGAGATGCATCTCCAGGAGATGCTCTGTAACTGTATGCGTAGTCAAGACAGATGTTGTAGTAACCAGACAATCCTTCAGGAGGTGCGTAGCTACCCCACTGCCATGATGGGCTGTAGTAACCCCAGTAGTGTATAGGGTATGCGTCGCTTGAGGATTCCTCATAAGACACCCAATCGAATCCAGTTGGCTTGTTATAATTGTAGTTGAAGTAGTTAGGGTTGTAACTGTAACCGTAATTATTACAATGCCAAGATGGGACACCAGATGCTCCACCGCTAGAACCGTCATAGTACCCATCCATGGATGAACTAGTAATGTTCCAAGAGTTTCCTGCATTGTCAGTTAGCTCAACGTTTAGTCTGTCAGTGATCATGTAGTACTTGGAAGTAGCCCAGTTGTATGTTGGGTGTGCGTTACCTCCTCCGTATACGGAGTTGTATCCAAGTTGGACATAATCGTCTTCTAGGAATGCAGACAAGTCAACCGCATAGGTTTGCCAGCCGCTCTGACCAGATAGCAATGTGCTTCTGTAGATAGTAGGTAGGCTCATACCGCCGTACACATCCACACCAACGTCATTGTCAGTCAATGTGAAACCGTTGATTGAAGGTGCAGCGTTGTAAGAGTACATACCAACTGCAGCGTTCTTGACAACAATGTTGTCAACTACTGCTGATGATCCCTCGAACATAATTCCAATACCGGTTTGTCCGGAGTTTTGGATTGTTGAGTCATCCCAGTCTAGAGTACCACCGTTAACATACAGTGTTGCCTCTGTTGCTGCTGCTGTTGCGCTACCATAGATTGTTGCTGAGTTTCCAACAGTCATTGAACCAGAATCTAGGTTGATTCCTCCATCTACATCATAGATGCTTCCACCATCAAGGATTAGAGAACCTCCATCGATATCCAAGTCAAGTGGATAAGTGCTGGATGAAGCCTTCAAAGTACCAGTTGAGGTAGAGATTGCCTCTAGTGTTAGAGAACCACCGTTTGAGATGGTCAACTTTGGACTGTTGGTAGCATCAGAAGATACCTTGAACACGTTTCTCATAACGATGTTACAATCATCGATGTTCAAATCTCCAGTCATTGTTACCTTTCCTTCCCAAACGAAGGTGTTAGTTCCGCCGGAAGCGACTGAACCATCATAACCTAGCATTGCTTCAGTGTTTGTCATCAAGTAAGCACAATCCATGTTAGTTCCGTTAAGAGTAACTGGAGCTGGCTCAAGACGTAGTTCGATGGTGTCACCGACGCCAAAGCTTCCTGGGTACCAAGGATCTGTCACCATAGTCTCGTTCTGTCCAGATGGACCGAATGCCACAAGGTTGTGATCGGTGAATGTGTCACCAGCATCGTTTTCGGTTAGAACCCAAACGCTGGTTTCTCCATTAGTACCTGCAGTCTTGTGTGTTCCGACAGTGAACATTGCAGACCCTGCGTCAACAGCTGTTGCTTGAACAGTGTGGTCTGCCTTGTAATCCTTACCAGATGGTAGTAGCTTGTACACTCTAACAGTAGCCAATCCACCGAAGTAAATTGCACCAGATGAACTGGATGAAACATCACAGTCACTTGCACTGTCACAATCAGTAGAAGTACCAGATGAGTCAGTCTGTGCCACGTCAATTAGTACAATTCTTCCGTTAGTAGAAGCCTTGGACATCTTGTCGTAGCTTGACGGCATTGTGATTTCTCCTTCACCGATTGTAATCTTAGAGTTACGTGCGTAAACAGCGTTCATTGTTCCTGTGTAGGTTGCATCGACATCAGATAGAATGATGTTGTTAGGTGATGCAGAGTTGGAACAAGAACCAGAGATATAGTCAGTTGTTACTGTATCTCCAACTACGTTGTATCCACATCCAGAAACAGCGATTCCTTCAGTATCCCAGTTCGCACCCATGATTCCGTCGCTGCTTGGCGAGTTACCCAGTATGGATAATGCACCAATTGACAGGTCATCAAGTGTAGGAGCGAATCTTGTCATTGTCAGATCGCCTGCAGTTAGGTCATCGATAGAAGCGCTTGTTCCAGATGGCCCTGCTGCGGTTGAAGAAGTTCCACCAGGTGCGATAGATACATCGGCGCTTCCCCAGTCAACCATCTCCATCTCAATAGAGTCTAGAGACTCGATTGAAGCGTCTGCATAACCGGATGCATCCATGTTGTAGACGTATAGAGTTGAGCCGGTTCCAGAACCTGCTGCACCTAGTACACTACCGCTTTGTCCGTTTGCGGATGTTGCGGTTAGGTTACTAATCCAGACATTTGCGAAGTCGACGTCAACCAAGTTCACGAGCGAATCTTCAATGTCGATGTTCTCCATGATTAGAGAACCTGATGTGCTACCTGGGTAGTTGATGACTGCACCACCCCAGCTGTTTCCGCCGGAGTTACAATCTGTCATCTCACCATCACGTAGAGTTACTTCGGAGTCTTCTGCTAGGTCGAAACATGCACCAGATGCATCGTTAATCTCGAAGTCAGACATTGTCATAACAGTGCCTTGTCCGGATCCGTGCTTGAATGCTGTACCAACATTGCTGAAGGTCACGTGGTCCATAGTGAAGTTACCAACATTCGCGTTGCTGGATGGAGAGGAGCCGTGGCGGCTACCTGCTGCAATCGCTGCATCGGTTGTGTTAGCGAAGTCGACATAGGACATCTCGTGGCGGTCATCTGTTCCAGTGCTGCACGCAGCAGTGAATGCTAGACCCTTCCATGTTGCTCCTTGCTGACCCTCAAAGAGGATGTGGTCAGTTGAGTTACCCATTGCTGAGAAGGAACTGCATGATCCATCGAAGGACAGTCCCTTTCCTGGCGCAACTTGGATGACTACACCTGGCTCAATTGTCAGGTCGTCTCCAATAGACAGGTAACCGCTCGCTGAACTCGGATTGATTCTAATTGGTGAATCAATCGCTGCCCAAGTCGTAGGCTGTGTAATGTCCGCTGAAACATCAGTACCCTTTCCTTCGAATGGGATGATACGTGTGCGGACTGAACAGTCTATGTTCGAGTTGTCATAGCAGTAGTAGCTAGAGTAGTAACCCCACCATGGAGCGATGTTACCTGGCTTGCTGTAAGAACTGCTAGAGTAAGGTAGGTTAGGCATGTTGCTGTACCAAGATGTGATGGAGCGCTCTAGAGCGGTTGATCCATCAGCCTTCAGGTACATGTTACCCATTCTACCGATGTGAACACGGTTCTTGGAATCAGAACCATTGTATTCGGTACCGAAGTATTCGAAGACAAAGTCGTCAGGCATGTCGATATTAGCATTACATCCAGACTTGTAGCTGTTCCAATAGTAGGAAGAGACACAGTAGTAACCATATGGGTATCCGTTGCTGGATCCAGAAATTGCAGTATCATAAGTCGGCAATTCAGAGACACCAAGGTCGAAGGTTTCCCATGCGTGACCGCTGCTGTCAGTACTAATACGGTAATTGACAGAGTGCGGGTTTGCACCGTTGATGTATCCTTGGTCTGTACGTAGTGTTGCACCCTTAGAACGGGTTTGGTCTTGGTATCCAACAGTTGCGTAATCGTATGTTGCTTGACATCCAGAATCATACTGGAATTCAATCTCATTGGTTACGTCATACATCAATACCTGGAAGGTACACTGGTAAGAACTGGTGTATCCTAGGTCGTGCCACTCCACTACGAAGATCTTGTTTGGATCTCCAACTTCGAAAGAGTTGGTTGTAGTAGTGTTAGTGTTGGTACCTGTTGCAGCTACGCTGATATCCTTTACAGTCACATAGTACTCAACTTGAGAGCCACGCTCTAGGTCTTCTAGAGATGTGGACCAGTCACAAGATGCCATGACACACGCAGCGCGTGTACCAGATGGTGACAGTACAGCGCTTGTCCAAGCGTTGACTGTTCCGTCTGCATCAGTGATTCTGTAGTACATAGTAGGACCTACTCCTGCATCAGTGCTGGTGTTAACACCAGATGGCGGGTCTCCACCATCAGAGATGGTGAAGGTGAATGTGCGGTCTCTCGAGTGAGAGTCGCGCATTGCAGAGTGGTCTACTAATGGTGCTGTGGTATCTGGCTCAGGTGCCACATTGGACACCTTGTACAGAACGCTTCCAGTAGATGCTTGTGGTGCATAGTAACCTCCACCAAGGGAGATACCAGACCAGCGGTAGGACGCACTGTAGATGTAGAAATATCCACCGTTACAAGTTGGGTTAGAACTTGTAGAACGGAAGAAGTACACGAATCCATTGGTGTTCGCACACATCCAGTTAGCCTTGGAGCTGCTGTATGTTGCGTTCCAGTCGAACTTACCGAAGGTACCAGTAATGTCTCCAGGGATGTCAACAAGGAATGACTTGGAGTACCCGTAAGAAGACCTCTGGTTAGCAGTTACGCCAGAGGATAGAGGTTGCTCAATTCCTGTCTCATCGCCTAGACCGACCATTGCCCAGTCATTTAGGGTAGAGTCGTATAGGTAAATTAGGTTCATTCCTGGACCATCGTCTGCTGACAATGTTAGGTAACCGCCATCTTGCTGATGGAAGTTTTGAGTTCCAGAAACAGTTCCACCATATCCATTGTATCCAGAGGATGGGCTTGTTGTCCACTTCATCTTCCACTGAGAGTAGAAGTAGTAACTGGAGGTGTAGAAACAAGAGTTGCTTCCTGTACCACAGTTAGATGTGTCAAACTCAAAGACGTATTCGTCAGAGTCCTGGTAATAGGTCATCTGGCGGTCAAAGTGCTTTGCAGTGCTTGTAGTTGTGTAAGCACGGACATCGGTCATTGATAGTGTCAACTTCTTGTCGTTACCAGCGTTCTCTGCGTCATCGACGAAGAACCAGTATGGGTTAGATGGAGCTGTTGCAGTGCTTGGACTGCCGCCGCCTCCACCGGATGGACTTGTAGCCATGTTGGGAGTAGAGGCTCCGTCCTGATATGCCCAGAAGTATGTGACATACTCACCAGCGGAGATGTCAGCGGTTTGTGCTTTGAAGTTACAATCTGTTGAACCAGATCCACAGGTNCCGATTGCAGTTGCCTTAACAGAGGTATAGGTACCGTTGTCAATGGCGTAATACAAGTGCGGTGCTCCAGAGGATGTTGTGTCAATTCCACCGTTATCCTTTAAGTTGGTGAAGAATGTTCTCTCGCCTTCCTTGTAAGATGTGATTCCAGTGTATGGAACGAATCCATCGATTGGAGGAGTTGTGTCGCTTCCACCAGAGTAAGTAACTTGCAGGTATTGGTTGTAGCTACCAGATGCATATGTGTATTGATACATCGAAGTAGCGGTGTTGTAACGTGCACCCATACCAATAGTTCCACCATTAGACAATGCGCTAGTGATGTAGTTGTGGCTTCCAGAAGTAGAGGAACATGCTGTTCCGCTGCTGCTACATAGAGTGGTAGTCTTCCAACCAGTACCTAATGAGTAGGTTCCTGCAGATGCAGAGTTCCAGATGGAACTGATCATCTTTCTTGCAGTAGTGGAACCATATCCAGCTGCTAATGTAGTCATTGCATTGCTAGAGCAGGATGCTGAAGCAATTGTCCAGGTGTATCTTCCTGCAGTACCACAAGTCTCCATTACCACTGAAGTGACTGAGTTGCTAGAGTAAGAGTAACCGTAGCTAACGTACTTCTTCCACTCAATCTTGTCAACTGTTGCTCCAGTTGGTAGTGAGTTAGAACTAGTAAAGGTGAACTTGTTCCATGGCAGATAGTAGATACTAGTACTGGTTCTGCGCAAATCACCGTAGTTTGAATTGTAACAGTATGCGTAGTAAATGTAACAGTATCCACCGCCGGCTCTCATGACCTTAATCGATGGGTCGATCGCCAATGGGAACTGGCGTTCTTCATCCATCAACCAGTCTGTAGTAACTGCAGTAGTCAATACGACTGTGTCACCATAGACTTGAACAAAGTAAGTTGCGTGATAAGGCTCCTCAGCTCCTGGCTCGATTACAACTGGTACCGGAATGGTTGCCAGTAGTTCGCCAGTCTCTAGGTTGCGAATAGTTAATTCGTCCTGAGTCTGAGTGATATCCTCTCTTAGGATTTCATCGCCTAGGAATAGTCCGTAGCCGACTGGTAGGCGCATTTGCTCGGTTAGACCGAAGAATGCAGCGCTTTCGTCGATTACTGGGCGCTCCCTAATCACTAGGTTCTGCTTCAACTCAGTTTCACCAACGGTGTAATCCAAGTCGAAACCTTCAGCGACAGGGTATCGCAAGACGTTACCACCGACTGAAACGCCATCCATTGATGGGTTCACCATGTGTGGCATTGCCATTTTTCCGGACTCGTCAATTGTCACTACCATTGGATTTAATCCAGTGACAATAGGGTCCACGTTAGGGTGGACCATCACCGAGACACCATCTTCGGCTTCAGCAGCAAACGAAACCTTGTACAGGCTGTCTGTTACTTCCCAACCATCGACGGTTGCCTTGATGTTGAGGTCAATTTCATCCCATGCTCCGTCGCTGTTCACATAGTGCAGCGGCTCAGAAGCAGTGATCAGAGTGGTCTTTCCGTCATCAGTACGGAACGCCTTCTGGTTCATTGTCCTCATACCCTCGAGTTCCGAGGTTTCATCGTATTCATATTGTGCAGGCTCGTAGACCTCTGGTAGAGCGAAGATTCCTTCGCCTTCGTCACTTGCAATTGCAAGTTCAGCTTCTACCTGGGGTGCGGTGCTTGGTGCAAAGTTGGTCATAGTCATGCCAACCATTAGCGCACATAGCAATAGGGCAATTCCTGCGCCTCCCAGTACGGTCTTTTTATTCGTGTTTTTGTTTCCCAACATCACGTCATCATCTCCTTACGGACTGTATGCAGAGCACCTCACGCATTGTATCCCTTATGAGCATTGGGGTGCATGTCCTTTTACAGAGTCATGAAAAAACGATTATTTCCAAAACTTTTTTTCGTAAAAAAATGAATGTTTGCCGGCGAGATAAAAATGATCCAAAATCTAATGCAGATATTTGGTTTCACGCCCAAGAATCGTAGCGAATGAGGTACTACGTGCCATCTCTAAAATCGACACAGTTCCGCAGCCGTGAATATTGGCCATATTACGCGTCATAATTCATTTATTTTTTTTAACAAATAATAACAAAAAACGGGAATCTAATCCATTCAAAAATCAGGAATTATAGTGTAGAAAGGAAAGTGCATAAAATCGCGCCAAATTGGCGTTGTTTTGGCGGGGGTAAATCAGCTCGAAAATCTTAATTTCCTTAGGAATCTAATCCGAAGAAAATTATCTCAGATTCAGGCTTTGCTAGGCCGATCTAAAATCAAGAATGAACAAATGCCGATAGCATTCTCAATCATTGCAGATTGAGTTTAGAAGAAAGAAAGGGGGGAGCCATAGGGAGCGGCGAACCGCTCCCTATGGCAGCCTCGGTGTCGAGCACCGTTATTTGCTGTCACAGACTAGTTCTGGAATCAGTAATCCCAGTCCTTGCCGTCGTCACCATCTCCGCCACGGGAGAGGATGAACGCACCTACGACGAACGCAATCACGACTAGGCCGATAATTACGCCCCAAGTCCATGTTGGTACTTCGCCGCTGTCAGCTCCATCACCGGTGCCACCAATTGAAGCACACTCTTCACTGTCAGGATTCGCTTCACAAGGATCTGTAACAGTAGATTCGTGAGTCAACAAGATGTCAGTACCTGGAAGAGCGTTCTTCATGTTGCTCTTGTCATCATATGGTACTGCGGTGAAGTAGTAGGTCTTGGTACCTGTACCACCTGGATGGTTGATGTCTGTGCTTGTTGCATCACCTGCATCTGCGCAGCTATCTGGCATCTCTCCAGAAGTTGACCAAGAGTAGTCTGTCCAGCAGACCATCCATCCGTCAACATCGGATGTGTCACCATCAGCAGTCCATGAAACAGTCCAAGCGTTTGCGCCAGCCTTGTTTGCAACGGTCATTGCGGTTGCAGATGCATCACCATCGACCATCTTGTCAGCGGTTGCTGAAGCGGTTGCGATAGTTGGGTTGCATCCTCCAACGTTACAGACTTGCAGAGTGTAGGTGTATGTTTCACCGTGTACAGTATCTGTTTGTCCATTCATGGAGTGAGCCACTAGAGTAGTGTTCTCTTGCGTGCTAGTACAGACATCTGCTGAATCACAGATTTCCATAGCTAACCAGTCAGCACCAGGTACGGTGTTACCAGAGTATGACCAAGATGCGGTGATTGTACCACCCTTAGTAGCAACTACGGTAAGTCCTGTTGCGTGTGCATCAGGAGCCTCAATGATTTGCAACTCTCCGCCCATCAGAGCGATTTCACCTTGTGGAAGAACTTGGCTGTTCTCCCCTAGGTCAACTGTAATGGTCCCAGAACTTCCTGCGGAAGCAATGGTTGCATCAAGTTGGACCCAGTTTCCGTTACTAATCCAGAATACACTGGTTGGATCAAGGTCTGCTGTATCGAAAGTCATCACAATTTCTTGTGAGTAAACATCCTCAGGCATGTAGGTAGTAGATGGTGAGTAATCTACAACTGCAACTGAGCTGTATTCACCAGCGTATCCAAACTGCGTTAGATCCTGTGTGTAAGATGCACCACTGTCTGCCCATGTCGCCAAGTTGAATGTGTTGACACCATCATAGGTTAGGTTGTATTCAACACCGATTCCGCTAGCAGTTGTTGCGGTTGCAACTACTTGGTTCCAAACGAATACGTTTGTGAAATCCATAGCAGAAGAACCAAACTCATCGGTTACAGTGACGGAATAAGTCTGTACTCCAGCCCACTCTGAGTCGAATGCCATTAAGTTGCATGTAGAGAATGCGATTCCCATACCATTACACTGAGATGGTTGCTCAGTACCGTTGATGTCTTGCATTCCTGGGTGAGTCCAAACATAGTTTAGATTCTGTCCAGTGTCGTCATCAGCGTCATAAGCATCTGCTTCAAGAGTAATCATTCCTTCTGGACCAATTACGATTGAGCCTTCATCCTGCTGTACTGTTAGAGAAACAGATGGCCTGTTGTTTAGAGCAGATATCTCGTAAATACTTGCATCATTGTTTCTTGCGGACATGTCTGCAGTTCCTGCTGTTCCACCGACCATAGCAACTGTTGCAGTAATGTTGTAGACACCTGGAGCGAACTCGAACATTATACATGCTTCTCCAGCTTCAAATGCTCCTCCTTGTCCCATGTCGTCACCAAGTAGCATGTGAGTGTACGGAGGACCTTGTCCAAACGTACAATTGTCTGCGACTCGTGTATCTGTAACTCCTGTAGCGGTGTTAGTGATATCGAATGTAACTTCCCAGTCGTAAGTTACCATCAAATCGCTACCCATGTGCCTGACAGATGCTTGGACACTGGACCATGCAGGGTTTAGTGGGCCCTGTGTAATTCCTGGTAGTGTTGGTTCAGTCATAGCGTTACCATTTTCATCTACAGTATATCCTTGGTTGATTACTAGAGTAGAGACTCCGATGTCGTGGAAGGTCTGTACCTTTCCTTCGATCATGTCTTCGCTAGTAGCAGCATCACCATCTTGGTAGAATGTTACTTCACAGAAGTGAACGTATGTCATCTCGTCAGTTTCTCCGCCTTGTTGTGAGGAACTGTTTCCAGAGGTTGTTTCTTCACAATCTGGAAGTTGTCCATAGACCACATAGCTAACTACGTTTACTGAAATAGAGTAGTCTCCACTGTCTCCTGAAGTATCAGGACTTACAACTCCAAACCATTCAGATTGGTTCTGGAAGTCGATAACATATCTGTTATCTGAAGTAGTGTTGTTAGAATCAGTCTCGTGACGGAATGTTTCAGTCATTCCATAGGTTCCGAATTCGGCAACTGTGGTAGTTCCCATAATGTCGTTACCGTTGTTATCAACTGCAGAAGAAAGAGTTCCTTGTACATCTAACTCTACTGTGATTGAACGTGCAGACCATGAGGAAGATCCTCCAGTCTCAACGGTCAATGTGAATGCCTTGTCGCCAGCGCCACCTTCGATTTCCTTGCCGGAGTCCCATGCAAGATCGACGATTACGTCGGTCCAGTCGACTACTGAAACTAGATTTTCTGCGTAGTCGTTTCCAGCATCAGAATCACCTAGTGCGTTGGTTTCAACTACGATTACGTAGTCACCAGTGACAGGTGCCCAGGTAACTGGAGAACCTTGGTAAGAATAAGTGTACTTACCATAGTCCAGTGGAGTACCTGCTGCTAGGGAAGACCATGGGCAAACGAATGAGTCGTCACAGACGACGTCTCCGTTATACCAGGATAGGTCATTTCCTGCTGAGTCTTTGGCAATCATTCCTCTCTCGCCATTCTCTGCTAGGTACACTGTTAGTGATACACCCATCTCTTCGATGTCTGCGTCTCCTACATTCTCAATGTAGACTTCAAAGTCCACAGTGTCTCCTGCTCGCAAGGTGTGTATTTGTTCACCAGTTATGCTGTCGGTCGTTGTCGCTCTAGGCGATAGTATGCTTGTGACTTGAGCGTCAGGACCAGATCGGCCATCTGCTTCAGTCATTGTGTTGTTTTCCAATTCAGCCCAATCCATTGCTACAAGCGAGGTGCTTGCAAGCATTAGAACAGCTAAAATCATGGGGGTTAACTTGCTCATTGTCATCTCCTCCAAAAGGGTCGGTGTCACCTTCGACGTCATATACGGTATTTAGGCGTTGGCAAAGACGANTAGGTCAAAAGTCAAGCGAAACCACCGCCTTGTGGCACAANAGATGTCNCGCAGTATAACGCTTTTGCTGAAATCGGAGAGGCAGAAAAGTGGGGGTTAACCAAAATGGTACAATATGTTTGTTTATTCTATTTTCAAAAAAATATAATATCTAATCAATTCAATCTATGGAAGATAGGGCCTCTGAGGGAGTTATTTTAGTTGCCTTGGTCACTGGAATCCATGTTGATAGAAGCACTAGAATCCAGCCGCCCAAAACCATCGATACAACCTCAAACCACGGCAAAATTAAGACGGCGCCTTGCTCTTCCCAAAATGTTTGATAAAGAGCGTAGTGGAATGCAATAGCTACAACAGCACCGTTAATCATTCCCAGGAGTGATGTCCAACTGACTTCGATTAACATTCCACCCAAAACCATTCGTTTACGGAAACCTAGAGCCCTCAGCATTCCAATTTGACCAGAGCGTTCAGAAACAGAACGATAGGTCACTACTCCAATCCCTGCAATTCCCACGATCAATCCCAGAGCAAGATATGCCTGGAATATTGTTAATATAGCAAATATTAGGCCAAGAATAAGTAGAATCTCATCCTCGATTACCGAGGTATATACTCCACTAGGAGCTAGGTCGGATGACAGTGATTTTTCTAGTTCTGCAGAGGATACATCAGAGGTGTGTGAAACATAGATTCTGGTCACAACTCCGCCATACTGTTCTTCAACGATTTCACCATCCATCCATATGCCTTGGGAAAACAGTTGGCTTGACTGGGAAAGTATCCCTCCAACGACTACTTCACGACTATTTCCAGGGTTAGAAATATCAATTAGCGAAATTGATTTTCCAATTGGAAGATTCATCCCGGCTATCGACTCCCCGGTATTGGGGTCGACGAGGGCAAATGAGCTGTCAACGAATACCACATTTTGGTTAATTTTCAGCGATTCCCATGCTTCCTGTTGAGTGTCTCCAAGTGCTGAATCCCATTCCTCTAATGGGATAGCACCATGTTCGGTAAATCCAGAATCTACTCCTCGCAAAACATAGCCAATTTTGTCCTCACCATCATCGACCCAAACTACTGCACGATTGACAATCCCCACAGCATCAATATCTCCAGCATTAGTTTCATTCAAATCCCATTCTTCTGGGTTTGAAGATAACTCGAGTGGAACTTGCCTTGATGAGGACAATAGAATCTCGAATTCTCCGCTAGCATCATCGACATATCCGGCAGAGTGTTCCTCGAATTGAACCGAATATCCTGCTAAGACAATTACGCTGAATACAGTTAGCGAAAACATCCCCATTATGACTGCAGTACGCATTGGAGCAGCAGCAGGATGTGCCAGCGAAACCTTAGCAACTGGTCCAATTCGCTTTGCTAAGAACGATTTGGATATGGTCCAAGAAGCCAATCTAGGTGCAACTCCGGTCAGTATAAGGACGCCAGCAAATACCTGGATAATCCCCATTACTGCAAATGTGATCTCATCCGGTTTGACTCCACTATCAACCGGCGCCCAAGAATCTGGACTCAAAGCCCAAAGTGCTAGGCTGATACCAATTGCAGCCATGGTATTTCGACCAGAGTTTCTTATCGACCATCCTCTAATGTGTGGCAAAATGAATGTGAACACCGGTACAAATCCTATGATTATGCAAGAAGCCATAATGTGCCATAATGCAAACCTCAAGGACGAGGATGAATCAAATGTAAATATGGATAATCCTGCTAATAGACCTGTGCCGATGAACACGATTAACAACAAAATCAACCACCAAGGAATTCCTCTCTTACGCATTGGTGAAAGGCCACGCAAGGCTTGAACGATGTTTAATTTGCTAGTCCAAAACGCAGTCCCCCACAATGTAACCATTGCAATAATGAAACCGGTGGACATTCCGATTAACATACTCTCGATGTCGAAGGAATAGGCGATTCCATCAGCACCAGCACTTGCAAAGACGCTACTGAATGCCAGAGATACCAACCATGCCAAAAATAACCCGAAGATACCTCCCAATACCGATGCTGCGGCTGAAGTCATCATTCCTTCCATCAATGCGAGAGAACGCATATCAGAGCGCTTCAAACCAATAGCTCGCATGATTGCTTCATCGGTTCTTCGTGATTCTGCAAGCATCATGACGATAGTGAGAACCAGCAGAATACCCGCACCTATTGTGAATGCACCGAACACTAGGAACATCGCTGAAAGAGCTCCTGCGCCTTCCTCTGCGGATTCAAGCGCTTTTTCCTTGGCTGCTAAGATTTTCAGATTCATTGATTCGACGCCTGAAACAGAATCGAGCCAAACCTCGATTTCTGACTGATTGCCACCGTTTACCACCAATATACTGCGTTCACCATCTGCAGATGCTGCCAAAACTTCTCCATCGCTTAGGTTGACTAGTCCAATAATTATTGACTCAAGTTCATCCAAACCGGGGGCATCGATTGAGGACATATCACCCTCAATTTCCAACGTTGTTGGAGATATATCGCCGTATGCCCATGGTACTAAACCTGTGAATAGAACATTTTCAGAAGAATTGAGTAATGATAGACGTGAAGAAATCAGAATATCACCTTCAGCGGGAGAAAGTGGTCCATCCGTTGCAAGCAATAACTGCGGCATTACTCCAAATCCACCAATATCTACAGTTACAGGTAGTCGTGGTGTAATTTCATCTGAATCAACTACCGCACCAAATACCGTACTGCAAATCAATTCTCCATCATAAGAAAACACTCTCTCATCACATACTGAATCGAATTCCGTGAGGTAATTTTCATCACCATCGAAGCTGTAAATCGAATCATTGTCAATCAATAGGCCACCTCTAACCGCAGGCCAATCCGGTGATTGGTTACCAGAAAGTGTGGTCCAGCCAGTAGTTGGTGAACCAGCCATTACCTCACCGTCATAATGTAGCCACTCGCCTGTCAAGTCGGTTTCAATCCACTCAGAGTTGGAAAAATGGTAGACTTCTTTTCCTGTAATGTGGCTAACTGCGAGCCAATCTTCACCGGAAACTTGCAGATAATCCATAGAAAATATTGTTGAAGGAAGTTCAGGCAATTCTTGCTCGAATAATGCCGCCACCATAACTTCCTTACCCTCGACGTGGTGAATCAAATCTTCATCTCTATCATCAGGAATCTCGACCAATCCATCACTGTGTGCGACCAATAAAGAGTCACTTAGTAGCGTTACATCTCGGATTAATCCCCCGTTGGGAACTTCCCATCCGTGGCTTGAACCACTGCGTTCTTTCTGGAAGGAAACCGCACCACCAGAAACGTACCAATCTCCTTCTTCGGCAATCAGAACTTCCTCGATTCTATCATCAGGAAGAGTCATCACTTTCGCAGCTTGTTCGATTTGAACCAAAGGAATCTGAAGAACTTCCATGCTAGTGCCTTCGCCTAGGAGTGCAGTCTTATTCTCATTCCAAGAATCCATGAATGATGCATCCAGACGACCTAACCCGTTGGAATTAGAAATTGACAAGGAATCTTGATCGGTATTTATCTCGAATCCAGCAGACTCGTAATCGATAACCTCATTCAAAGTGGCTTTGATTTCATCTTTGCTTTCAGATGCCGATTTTTCATCAACAAGTGAAACTCGCATCATGTTCACTTTCCACTGCTTTGATTGCAACTCCTGGGACAATTCGAGTGAGGTGAATAGAGCTGGAGATTTTGTTCCGCTCATTGAGCCTCTGCCATCCATAGAAATTACCGAAGAAATCGTCAGGTTTTCTGAACTGCGAATCAACTCAGCATCATCAGAATAAGAAAACCAAGAAATCTCTAGGACATCACCTTTTGACATCTTCAATTCATCAGCCGCAACTTGGTTGATTGCAACACCTTGCCATCCTTCGTATGCGTACCAAGCAGCAGAAGGTAGAGCTAGGCCATCGCTTCGTGATAATGTAGCGGTCGTATCAATTCCATGTGACCAGTCATCAGCGATTCCTGTATCCATCAATTCTTGTCCAAATGCAGTTGTGAGGTTGCTATCCATATCAAATGAGAAACCAGTACGACGGTCCTTTTGGAAAATTAGTAAATCTGTATCTCCGTACATTGCTTCGACTTCTTTACTCAGAGTAGCATCTAAGCTGTCACCAACTACTAATGATGACGTGATAATCGAGGAGGCAACTAACAAACCTGCCATCATCAATGCAGCCTGACGTGGCCTTCGTCGTACTTGTTGCCAAGATAGGCGGAATACTGCCAGCCTTCTTGGAGAAAAAATCGGTTGTAAAAGCATACTCGAAATGATTCCAGCAGAAATAGTGCAACCCCAAGTTGATACGAAGCCCATCTCTAACCAATCAAGCAATAGCCACACAAACCAAGCGTCGATAATCGGCCCGATATAGAGAATCAGTGTTTGCCAAAACTTCTGAACATCATTTCGAAGAACCCATGCAGAGGTTGCACTGATTGGAGTAATCAATACAATTACAGCGAGGGTCTCAAAGAGCATCATCATTCCTCTTCAGATAATATTCTACCATCTCGGATGCGAATCACTCTAGAACAGCGTTCAGCGATTTCGTTGTCGTGAGTGACGATAACTAGAGTCGAGCCTAAGTCATTTAGTTCTGCAAGTAAATCCATTACTTGAGAACTGGTAGTGGAATCGAGATTTCCAGTTGGCTCATCACAAAGTATCACTGAAGGATTGTGAACCAGCGCTCTAGCAATCGACACGCGTTGCTGTTGGCCGCCTGATAATTCAGCCGGCCGGTGGTCAAATCTATCTCCTAGGCCCACTTTAGAGAGAGCATCATTTGCCTTGGTTCTAGCTTCATCAGGATTCATTCCCATCAACAGCAGAGGTATCTCCACATTCTCAACTGCACTCATTACGTCGAGAAGATGGAACTTTTGGAAGATGAAACCCATCTCTCTACCCCTAAGGTCTGTTCTTTCATCATCACTAATTCCAAACAGCGGTTTTCCTGAGACCATAACTTGGCCAGCAGAAGGGTCATCGATACCGGATAAGATATTGAGAAGCGTAGTTTTTCCACAACCAGACGGACCCATGATTGCAACCATCTCACCGTTATTGATTTCAAGATCAATACCGCGAACTGCTTGCACCTTTTCATCGCCCATTTCGTATACTTTCCAAAGCCCCTGACAAGAAAGTGCGACCGCCATTGTGTAAGACACGGCGCCACGGGTTGATAAGATGCCGCTTGATAGCGTGTTCATGCAGGCCAAAGTACTCGCATTCGGCCCAATAGCTGAAGAAATGGGTGGGAGAGAACACTTGGTGGACATTTTGCCCAACTCATCAGTGAGGTTCGTATTGGAAGAGTTAGGCCTTGACATGTGGCTCAGTCAGGGACTTATGGTCAGTATCAACGGCAACAAAGTTTCAGAAGACGAACCGGTTAGTGACGGTGATGAAATTGCATTACTTCCGCCAGTTTCTGGCGGTTAACAGCCGATTGATTGACAAAGCGGGAGTTATTGGGGTGGACTAGAGGGAGTGACATGAGGTTCGGACCATTTGAAATCATGATTCTATTGGCAATCTTCTTCCTATTGTTTGGAGCAGAGCGCCTACCTAAACTTGCAAGAGCCGCTGGGCAGTCCAAAGGAGAATTCCAAAAAGGGCTAAAGGAAGTAACTGGAACACCATCGAATGCCAACACTGAAGCCGATTTGGACGCTGGTGGAAAGACTGCATCAGTAGACCTAGCACAGAAGGCTGAAGCCGCTGGAGTGGACCCATCAGGAAAAACTGCTGAAGAAGTGTCTGAAGAAATCGCAAAAGCAGAAGAGTGATTCATGTTTGAGTGGTTCTCTGCAATTTTTGCTTCAATGTTTGGCGCAGATGAAGAGGTCGAGCGATTGCTCGAAGAAGAGTAATCATCTCGCACGCTTGACTTTCATGACCGACCCGCAGACATCGCATTCTCTCTCATCTTGCGAATCCGCTTTCGTGGTCGCTCTGCAACCGATGCACCTCAATTCCCAGGACCATTGCTCCTTACTGCGTTTGTTCGACACAGCTTCGAATGGGTGATTCAAGTGTCTGCAGACGTTCTGCAATGAATAATCGTCAGTGTACAATGTTTGACCTGTAGCGAGTGCGATTGCCAATATTTCCAAATCTACCTGACTCAATCTCGGCAGATCTCCAGTTGTTGATGCGGCGTTTTCCGCATCTCCAGTACCCATTGACATCCATTCCATTTCGATGGACTCAAGCAACATTGCTCTTTGCGGAGAAAGTTTTCTCAACTCCTCTAATTGACTGTGCGCAACAATCCCTCCTTGGAGTCGCTCCACAGGCCANTGGAGCAATGCGGCTGTATCGAGTACCGGCATGTGTCGAGGGGTCAGGATTTGTAGCAATCAAGACTTCGATTAAGAAAGGGTTCATTCGTGTGATTGTTACCCCAAGGGTTGGATGTCGTGGAAGGAAACGATTGTCGATTGGTTTGACGGGTTTGGCTGGATAAGCCTAGCCGCCATGTCATTTACCGAGGCAATAATCCAACCTGTGCCTCCAGATTTGCTCTTTTTACCAATGCTAGTGGCGGCTGAAGGTGACACTGCACTGATATTTTGGCTGTGGGTAGTAGTTTCTGTTTCAAGTGTTCTTGGCAGCATAGTTGGATACTGGCTTGGAAGGAAGTGGGGGCGATCATTGTTTACCCGTTTCAAAGCGGAAAGACATCTAGAAAAGATTGAGGCTTTGACTATTCGATACGGGACAGTAGGGACATTCATTGCCGCATTCTCCCCAATTCCATACAAGGTCTTTGGTTGGGCGGCAGGAATGGGCGAGATGAAAATGAAACCATTCGTAATTGCAGGACTTTTGGGAAGAGGTCTGCGATTTGGTCTCGAAGCTTTGCTAATCGGAATCTATGGTCAGAAAGCCCTCGATGTAATCTGGTGGCTCTTAGATAGAGAAGTACTAATCGGTGCTGTTTTGATAGTCACAATTGTCGTTTCATGGCTCGGAATTAGATGGTGGAATGGATTAACTGTCGACCCCAACATTCATGAATAATCAACACTGGGGCGGAAATATCTGCTTGTGTGGTGTAGTGGTCCATCATTTCGGGTTTTCATTCCGGCGACCCGGGTTCAAATCCCGGCACGAGCATCTAAACATCTTGAAGCATAATTGATGCTGTGCTGGACATGGTTTCTCCATCGTCCCGGCACGAGCACCTAACGGTGACTCCAACAGATTTGGTGCTGTGCTGGACACGGCTTTGCCGTCAGTCCCGGCACGAGCATCNATACATCCTGAAGCATAATTGATGCTGTTCGGCATGGCTTGGCCAGATGTACCGATCTTAAACTCTAGCCATTTTACTCAAACTGGCAACCACGGGCATATTTTGTCCAAACATGATTACCGGTTTATTCATGAACCTAATATTATACCAATCTACCATGTCCTTACAAGACGAGTTTCCCCCCTATGGGCAAAAAGAAATTGAGGATTCTCAAAAATTCATGATTGAATTATTGGCTGTTATATTAATTTCAACATTAACTTGGGCAGTCTTTCGATTTATTACTAAAGATATTATTGGCCCAGTTAATTCAATTTCATTCAGCATTACCTACATCCTAGTGGCACCTATTGTTTTCCTCGGACCGGTGATCTATTATTGGGTAAAACATAGAGAGGAAGAAGGGCTTCCTGTAAGGCTATTTGCATATGATTCACCACAAGCAACCTTAACAGAACGAGCGGTAAGAACATTCACTGCACGAATGGTAAAATATGTGTTAATAATTGCAGTTTCACTTACTGTTGTTAATTATTTGTTAGAATTAATTTTGGATTGGTGGACTCTTAATTCTGGAATGTATGGGAAAACAGAAATTAATTTTTCATGGATGAGGGACGTGGATTCGATATTCGCTTATTTCATTCTGGTTTTCGCAAATTTAGCAGTAGTTGCAACTGTCGAGGAATTCTTCTTCAGAGGTTTCATTCAAGATCAATTTTCTAGGGTGGTTGAAACTTGGCAGTCCATCCTTATATCTGCAACCCTTTTTGCAATGACCCACATTCCGATTGCCATTTTTATCTATGAAATTGAAGGACTGTGGCTATTTACAGCTCTAATTAATTGGTTTGGTTTCGGTCTTGCAACCGGGTACATATACCACCTTACTAGAAACATATGGGTTGTAGTAGCATGGCATGGTATTTGGAATGTTACAGTTTCTACAATTGATTATACCTTTTTAGTTTGGGAAATTCCAAGTCCAGGATTGGAATCATTTGTTTGGATTTTTCAAACTCTTTTGATTAATGGATTATTCTTGTTATGTATTTACTTCTTCAGAAATTATCTGACAGAATTTGGTCGTTTCGAAAACATTCCGGCTCAACCTAAATCTATCGAGGTTAAATTGTGACATTTGATTCAGAATACGAACCATTCTTCCAGCCACCTGGATGGATTATTGGTCCAATTTGGAGTATCTTGTATGTAATGTTGGCAATAAGCATCTACACTACGATTGTTAACCGAAGTGAGATTAATTATCGAAACATTGCTATCTCTTTATTTGTGATTCAAATGATTGCGAACCTAATGTGGCCTAGTGTTTTCAACGATGCAAAATATCTACAATCTTTGTTACTGATTGTAGTGATGGTTGTATTCACAATAGCTTATGCTTACCTGACTTACGAAGGTAACAAACAAGGCTCAATGTTGGTCTGGCCATACATTGCATGGGTGAGTTTTGCTGGAATAATCAATGTAGCATACTACCTGCATGCTGATTAGCGCAGGTATCTTTGCGTTTCATCGAATCCACCAATGAACATCGGGTTATCACCACGATTATCGATTACTACTGGGACTGTTCGATGTCCGGTTTCAGAAACAACATCATGTCTTGCATCTGGTTCGTGATCGAAATTGATTTCATCATAAGTCAGGCCCTTCGAGTCAAACAAACGCTTTACTGCGACACAATAAGGGCAAAATGTCGTCGAATATACAACGAAATCCGCTTCTGATGCTTGAGCGTCTTCAACAACTCTGCTCATGGCTAACGCTTTCCTGTGGCCCATTTCAACCTGTGGTTACTCTGAGATGGTTAGCCCGTCTTGGTCTATTTGCCATTCTAATACATCCCAGGGTATTGCCTCTTTTGTTGCATCTGGGTTACGCGATATGATACCGACGAAACCACCAGCAGCAGCGCCCATTCCTTTCCAAGCAAGTACATCTGGCATGTCGACTAGGATCTGATATGGTTCATTCAAACTTGAGTCCAGTTTCCCTACTGCTTCTGTGTAGGCATTCATAGCTGCACAAACATTGAACCTGTCATCTCGTTGTACTGCAGTAGCCATATCTCTGCCACTTTGCCTAATCTCCATTAAATGTGGCAGGACTTCTTCGTATCTTGACCAAACACCGCTGTGCAAATCTCCAGAAGTGTGCCTGATTCCCGTGTCGGCGAGAATTAGGTGCTTCTCAATCCACCTGTTGAATGAAGGTGGTGGGACAAGATGTACTCGCTCCACATAATCTCCTATGAACTTCAGATGCTGGATTCCACCATATCTTGCAGCCCACTGGTCTTGACGGCCGCCGTGATTTCCAAGTAACTTCTCGAACTGATATGCTAATTCTTCCGAGTTTTCTTTACCTTTGATTGCCGCTAGTAACGCTACGTTGATTGCACCGGTCGTACCCAAACCACTTCCGATAGGAACATCACAAGTATATGATACGCTGAGTTTGCCAGATTCATCGACTTGTAAATCTGCGTGAGCGTAATGATTGATTGCAATGTTGACAACATCACCACCTACCTGCTCACAGAAGGGAGGAGCGTCCGACCATCCACCTGCGAGATCGATTCTTACAGGTGCTTTAGCGGAAGGCATGACTTGGCTAATCAGCCATAACTTATGGCCTCTGCCCCTAAACTGAACACATTTTCACCCATAATTTTCCAATTGGAAAATTAATTTTTCAATTGAGTATTTCAATATAGGTTTTCAAGCCATTCTTTGACTTGGCTATGGAATTCTATCGGAATCATATGTCCCTTGTGATGTTGAATCCTAGTAACATCCCAGCCAGATTCTTCGAAAATTTCTGGTATCTCTAAGCCAGCATCTAATGAAACTCTATGGTCAGATTCACCATGCATCCACATCAATTTGCTAGTAGAAATCTGAGTCAATCTATGTTTCAATTCAAGAGGTCTAACCGCCCTGGTGCCGATGGCAATTACACCCAATACTTTGAGATCAAATTGAAGAAGTTCTTGAGCCATTGCTCCTCCTTGACTAAATCCGCCTAGAACCAATTCATCATCGGGGAGAATATGTGAGAGTTTGAGTAATGAAGCGTCTACATCTGAAAGCTCTTTGGCGGTTAGAATTCTTCTTCCAGGATTATCTCCACCTTCATACCTCCACCAGGTAAATCCACGCTTAGGATGTTCAAACTCTGCCTGTGGCACCAGTAAATCCCACCCATCCGGCAATATCTTCTCAGCGAATGGTTGCATCATCTCTGAAGTACCAGTCATTCCGTGCATCATGACAAGTGTGGGCATTTTGCCACCTCACAATGTCCAAGAACGGACAAGTGCACCTGCGACTTTGAGTTGAACAAATGAAGTTTCACCTTGCAATGTTAGAGTTATTCTATGCTCGCCTGTTTTAGATGGAATAGTACCGAACGATCCTTTTTCGGTTGCCCCATTACCCCAAGCTCTAGATAACGGAGATGTGCCATCTTGCTGGTCGCTTATAGTCAATGTTCCAGAACCTCCTTTGTCGTCGATTTCGACATCGAGATACCAAACTAGAGTATCCCATGCTTCATTGGGAGAATAGCCATCATCAAAGAATGAATCATATATTTCTTGATCATTTTCTTCATACAAGTTATCGTGTAAATCTCCAGCACGGTAGAAGAATACATCACCTGTATATCCTGTATCCTTTTGGATGAGACTCATTTGTAAGTTAACTACACCCTCATTATCTGCCCATAGAAGACTCATGATGAAACCCTGGCGACCACTAAAGACGTAGCTAAGTTGGTGACCTTCACTAGAACTTGCAGATACCGTGACTTCCCCATTGTAGATATTATCAGTAGTCGCACTCCAATCTTGGCCTAAGAGTCTGAACGCCCAAGTGTTGCCAACCTCCCAAGGGAAATTGAAAACTGGTTGGGGCTCGCCATTCTCGTAAACAGATAAACCGTCCATAGTAACTCTACCCAAAAATGGGTTGTGGTTGATTACTGCATGCCTTTGAGCCTCTCCCTCCGAGGAGATGCCTAGCATGAATAGGCCATCATCTTCACGGATGTCTGCGACTACTAAGCGGGTACTGTCTTCTCCAAACTGTGGAGTGATGAAAGTATACAACCACTGATCGCCAATTTGCCATTCAGGTAAAACCAAATCATCTTCAGTAGTATTTCCGACATCGGATTCTGTATTATCCTCGTTGCTGATACAACCTGTNAGGCTGACTGTTATCATCAATAGTGACAACAAGTAAGCACGCATGTTCAGACCGACAACGGCGTCGTTTTTCAGCATGCGGGTTTCCTGCTCAGAACAGGTAACCGCCGTCCAGTCCGCTTGCGATAACAACCGCAACGATGCTCATCAACTTGATTAGAATGTTCAGAGCNGGACCGCTTGTGTCCTTGAATGGGTCACCGATTGTGTCACCGATAACAGCAGCATCGTGAGCATCATCGCCCTTCTTTGCGCCTTCAATGTGACCTTGCTCAATCGCCTTCTTTGCATTGTCCCATGCACCACCAGCGTTTGCCATGAATAGTGCAAGTAGAACACCGGTGACTAGAGCACCAGCCAGCATTCCACCGAGTGCAGAGGCACCCAATAGGAATCCTACAGCAACTGGAGCGAATACTGCTACAAGACCAGGCAAGACCATTTCTTTCAAGGCAGCCTTGGTTGAAATGTCAACACATGTTGCAGAGTCTGGCTTAACTCCTTCCTTTCCTTCTAGAAGACCGTCAATCTCTTTGAATTGTCTGCGGATTTCAACAACCATTTCTCCAGCTGCTTTTCCGACACTTGTCATTGTCATTGCTGCAACAACGAATGGTAGTGCGCCACCGATTAGTAGACCCATAACAACTGATGGTTCCCCAAGGTCAAGAGTGAAACCTTCGTAAGTTACTGCAGTTTTGTATGCTGCGAATAGTGCTAGAGAAGTTAGAGCAGCGGAACCGATTGCGAATCCTTTACCGACTGCTGCAGTCGTGTTACCGATTGAATCTAGAGCGTCTGTGATTTCACGTACTTCCGAACCAAGTTCTCCCATCTCTGCGATACCACCTGCGTTGTCAGCAACTGGGCCGTATGCATCAACGGTCATTGTAACACCAACAGTACCTAGCATACCCATAGCAGCGATTGCGATGTTGTATAGTCCGAAATCATCGCCACCAATCTTGAATGCTCCAAAGATACCTGCTGCAATTAGTAGAATTGGAACGAATGTTGACATCATTCCAACTGACAAACCAGCGATTGCGTTTGTTGCAGGTCCGGTCTTGGACATCTCACCGATGTGAGGGATAGCTCTTGTTGGAACTCCCATAACTGGTTCAATTCCAGTGTAGTATTCGGTTACTAGACCAATTAGAATTCCAACTACGCTTCCTAGAATTACAGCCTGCATTACATCTGAGTCGACATCAAGTCCGAATTGATCAATTGCTAGATAACCTCCAGCCCAGAATAGTATTGCTGCGATGAAGGTGGTGTTCCTTAGAGCTGCTGCAGGGTCTTTCATTCCCTTCATGAAAGTCATTGAGAATACACCGACTAGAGAAGCAACATATCCAACCAAACCTAGTAGAATAGGTAGTAGAATGTAATCTTCAGCACTTCCGGTGAAGTTATCTCCACCGAATCCATCACCGTTAGCAATAATCATTGCAGCGATGATTGAACCTACGAAGGACTCGAAGATATCCGCACCCATTCCTGCTACGTCACCTACGTTGTCACCGACGTTGTCAGCGATAACACCAGGATTTCTTGGGTCGTCTTCTGGAATGCCTGCTTCGACCTTACCTACAAGGTCAGCACCAACGTCAGCAGCCTTGGTGTAAATACCGCCACCGACTCTTGCGAATAGTGCAATTGAAGATGCACCCATACCGAATCCAGCAGCGGATTCGATGTGAGATGTTTCTCCAGAACTTAGCCAATATGCAATCAATGAGATACCTAGTAGACCAAGTCCACCAACTGACAATCCCATAACTGCTCCACCGTTGTATGATACTGCAAGTGCAGCAGGTTGTCCACCGCTCTTTGCAGCCATAGCAGTTCTTCCGTTAGCGGAAGTTGCTGCTCTCATACCAGAGAAACCTGCTAGTACGCTTGCGACAGCACCTGCTAGGAATGCTCCAGGAGTGTAGTAATCGCCAGTATCGTAGTACAGTAATCCTGCAACAATTACGACGAAAATTGAGAGAATCTTGTACTCAGCATACAGGAAAGCCATTGCGCCATCCTGAATTTCCTGAGTGATCTCAGCTACTTTCTTATCTTCAATTTCAATGCTATCGTTCTTCTTGTATAACACAAAAGCAACAATTAGTCCGACCAATGCTGCTCCGGCTGCCATTATCTCGATGTCCATAGAATACACCTGCTGGCCGGCGACCTACCTCCCCTTCATAAGGACATCCCTATGAAAAACTCCGGAGTATGGCGTTTTTGCTTCATTCCACTACAAAGCCGACACTCGTAATTTTATCCGAAATGACTTGTGGTCCTACACCTTTAACCTTGACAATTACTGTACCAGTTGAAGCGGAAGCGGTGACCTTTTTCACGCCTGAAATCTGGTTCAGGGCCTTGGTGATTTTACCTTCGCATCCTCCACAACTCATCCCAGATACGCTGAATTCCATTATATCGGCTTTCGAAAACAATCCCATATGCCGCCCAGCATTGTATCGCTATTGAATGCGATGGTTGATAGATGAGGGGCGATACCCGCAGAATAATGGCAATCACTGCTGAAGAGGTCCTAAGAGAAATCGGGCCTGTCCAAGAGGTTTTAGACGCCCATGATGGTGTTGTAACCGTGATTGATACAGCTGATGGAAATGTCATGCTTTCATTAGACGGTGGTTGTGTTGGTTGTTCCTCCACTCCAATGACTGCAATGCAGATTTACTACTCTTTGAAAAAATTGGATGCCGTTAATGATGTAATCTTCGTAAACGGCGAGTTGCCGGAATATATGCGCACTTTCATCGACCAAAAAATGGCTGATGAAGCCGATGAACCAGAAGGGGAAATAATCTGATTATTCCTCTTCTTTCCTGCCTATACTGTGCGGATTGGCTCCGAAGGACACGTTTTGACCTTTGATATTCAAACGAGCAGCGATTGCTACGACTACACAAAGCACTGAGAGGGGTTTGGGAAGATAGTTTGAGCCCCACAATTCTCCACCTGCAGAAGATAACCACCAAAGTATGCCTGCAGTGATCAATAGCGAGAACATGATGAAGTTCTGTGCCATCAATTCCATCTTCTCATTTCTAGAAAATGTTGCAATGAAAATAAACGCTGTCAGCGAGATAAAACACATTGATTGGGCGAGAGTTTCGATGATTTCGGTCTCGACCATGTTTGTGCCAAAAGGCACGAGTTCTTGAACCCACACGCATTGGAAGTGTCATGGCAGGCGGATCTTGGACACTGGCTAAGCCACGGGCGAATGGCCCGCCATTCTTCAGCCGTAACCAAGTTAGCACGGCATTGCATCAAATGGCGGTTCTACTGGAACTTTCAGGTGCTAACATGTTCCGTACTCGCTCCTATCAAAATGCGTCTAGGTTAATCGGTTCACTATCACAAGATTTGGGAGAGCTAGTTGCCAGTGGCGACATTTACGAACTCAAAGGAATTGGCAAAGGCCTGGGTTCTGCAATATCACAAGCAGTAGGAGAAGGTGTTTGGCCAAACGACTGGATTGAGCTTCACGAGAATACTCCTGAAGGCCTCATTGAAATGCTAGGAATACCGGGTGTTGGCCCAAAGAAAATCAAGATGCTGCATGATGAATTAGGAGTTATGTCGGTTGCAGATTTACAAGAAGTGTGCGTCAAAAACGAAGTTGCCCCAATGAAAGGATTCGGTGCAAAAAGCCAGCAAAAGATCCTCGATGGAATAGACCTTCTAGCAAGATTCTCTGCTCGCAGAAGACTAGACATTGGATTGCGTTATGGGCAAACATTCCTTTCAATGATTAAACAACTACCAGGTGTTGAAAGAGCAGAACTTGCTGGTTCTGCCCGCAGAAGAAGAGAAACGATTGGAGATTTGGATATCGTAGCCGCTGTTAAGCCAGAAGATGTTGAGGCAGTAACTAACGAAATCCTATCTCTCAAAGGAATTGCAGATGTCAAAGGCGCAGGAGATTCCAAGGTATCAGTAATTCTTGACACCTCAATCTTCGAAGGCGGGTTCAGCCTTGGTCACCTCGATGCAAACGTACTGGATGCGATTGGTGGAGAATCGTATGAACAATTAGAATCAGGTGGTACAATCGATGCACAGGTTAGATTGGTACCTTCGCACGTCTTCCCATACACTCTGGCATATTTCACCGGCTCTAAAGAGCATAATATCAGAATGAGGCAAGTCGCTCAAGACAAGGGCCTGAAACTGAATGAATTTGGATTGATGCCAGAAACTGAGTTAACTGGCATAGAGGCTGCAGCAACTTCACTACCTGCTGTGGAAGAAGCCGACATCTATGCACACTTGGGCCTACAATACGTCACTCCTGAATTGAGAGAGGACCTAGGGGAAATGGAAGCATCGGCAGTAAATGAGTTGCCTGAACTGATATCTCTATCAAACATCAAAGGTGCCTTGCATAACCACACTACGCTTTCTGATGGTGAAGCAAGCCTCGAACAAATGGCTGATGCAGCGAGAAGAATGGGTTGGAATTGGCTGGGGATTGCTGACCACTCTCCAACTTTGCAAATAGCAAATGGAGCAAGTGCTGATGACTTAATCGCACAGCACAATACAATGCAAAAGTACAACGCTGAATGGAAGAATGAGGGCGTTGATTTCCGATTATTTAGCGGTGTAGAATCCGACATTTTGGAGGATGGAAAACTGGACCACCCCGATGATGTTCTATCACAAATCGACTATGTTGTTGCTAGCGTACACGCCATGACACGCTGGAGAGGGAGGGATGAATCCCAGAACACTGAGGATTTGTTGAAGTGCCTCGAACATCCTGCTACGACTGTATTAGGCCATCCTACAGGGAGAATCCTTCAAGGAAGAGACGGATATGAAGTCGACCTTCATACCGTATTGGAGCATATGTCTGAAGCTAACAAAGAAGGTGAACTGAAAGCGGTTGAACTGAATGCATCTCCATACAGGCTAGACTTAGATTGGCGATTGTGTAAGCGTGCTAAGGAATTAGGCGTGCCGGTAGTCATCAACCCTGATGCGCATTCAATCCAAGGTTTGGGTGATATTGACTATGGAGTAATGGTCGCACGCAAGGGTTGGCTTGAAGAAAACGATATTCTAAATTCACTGAGTGGAGAAGAAATGACTGCGAGGCTTGGGTGATTGAATGAGATTTATACGCGCTATTGTGATTGGCTTTCTTTCAATCTTCCCAGGTACGATTATTGGATATCTGGGATGGCTAGCGACTGGCGCTAGTGAGAACAATTACTCCCCTGCGGTGGTATTCTTCTGTAACGTGGTACCTCTAGGCTCAGTGTTCATTGGCTTCATGTGGGCGTGGGCCAATGGAGCAGAATACGGCGTAGATTATCGAGGCTGATATTGTGAAGCGTTCGGAAAAAGCCGAGAAGATTTTGCAAATGCTCGAAGAGTATTATCCGGAAACGCCGGTACCTCTCGACCATGAAAATTCGTTTCAATTGCTGATTGCAGTTCTTATGAGTGCTCAGACTACTGACAAAAAGGTGAATCAAGTTACACCTGAATTGTTCCGTCATGGCCCTGATGCTGCGAGAATGGCAACTTTGGAAGTAAGCCACATTCAGGAAATGATTCGTGAAGTAGGACTTGCTCCAACCAAAGCCAAGAACATCTCCAAATTAGCCAAGATATTGGTTGAATCATATGATGGAGAGATCCCCGATACTTTCGAAGGATTGGAGAGCCTACCTGGTGTTGGACACAAAACAGCAGGAGTTGTCATGGCTCAGGCATTTGGGGTTCCTGCATTCCCAATCGACACACACATTCACCGCTTAGCAGCCCGATGGGGGCTTTCCAACGGCACTAATGTAGTCAAGACTGAAAAGGACCTCAAGGCTATCTTTCCAAAGGAATCCTGGAACAAGCTTCACTTGCAAATCATATTTTTTGGACGAGAGTATTGTCCTGCAAGAAATCACGATTTGACAGCATGTCCGATATGCTCGTGGACTGCGACTAAGAAGAGAATTAAGCAAGAGATGGGCTCTCGTTGACATCTTCGAATCCGGACATTGGGTCTGGAACTCCTTTTCCACCTATTACCCATAGCAATACATCGACCATGCCTTTGGCACGAGCATATTTAGCCGCTGCTCTACGGCATCCTTCTTTGTCACGAACTCGTTTGCGATGTTTGAACTTGGCTCTCTGTTCCAACATCTGTTCTTGAGCTTCTGCTAACATCCATTCGATTTCGGTCCAAGACCTTGTGTAAGCGGGTTTTGCTTCCATCAGACCAACTTCCTGTGATTAATCCAACTCTCCTTCATCATTCTGTATCCCCAATACATTAGGAGTCCAGAGACAAATAGTTCAACAGTCAACGCGATAGAGTGTATAATCTCCGTCATGGTTGCCCCATATTGGAGTCTAGGATGGATTCTATCTTTGTATGATAGTTACTTCTCTATATTCTAATTTCATGTTGAGAACATGCTTGATGCTCCATCTAAGATAAACGATGAAATCAGGCTTGCTAGAGCTGCAACCCACAGTAACTGGATCATCTGTCCAACTGCACTGGTAAATCCACCACCACGAAGACGTGTTGCGATTAGAGAAACTGCAAGGACTTGAACTAGAATTAGAATTGAAGCAATTATTTTGAACATCAAAATATTGTCAGCAACAGCAGTAGGGTCTTCCATCACAGGTAATACGAAATCACCTGCGGCATCAGAGATCGAACCAATATCGGTGGTCTCTGAGATACTTGTTGCAACACCTGCGATGGTTTCTCCAAGTTGTAGAACAATTGAGATTGTTACATTCAAAGATACTACTGAAGAGATTAGCAAACCAAATGCTACACCCCACATTGTAGATGCTGAAAGGCTTCTTCTTCTACGCAATGAGAGTAGATTTGTAACTGAGCGGGACACCATGTCAGCGGTTTCAGCAGGCTCACCGGACGACTGTGAACCTTCAATGTAGATTCTGTTGTAACGGGAGATAACTGCAGAATTGGTGTCCGCTGCGAAATAATCCCATGCTCTCTCACTGTCGATTCTGGTTGAGAGACGCTTCTCCAATCTATCGATTGACTCGTCCAACATTCCGAAATCGATTCCACGTAGTGCTCTAATTGTGGCACTAGGTTCCGCACTACGTGCCTGTGCAGTACCACCTAATGCACGAATGAAGTCAGGGTATGCTTCATCCCTACGCAGAACTTTACTTTCTTCTCGTTGAACCAAAATTGATGGAATCAGTAATGGAGTTAGAGGTAGGGCTAGAAGGATTAATCCATACTTATCCCAAGTCGTAGTCAGACTTTCCCAATAGGCGATTACAACGATTACAGTTACAATGAACAAACCGATACTAACCAAACCTGCACCCAACCAGGTTTGTCTAAACAACAACCTGAACGGCGTCTCAAATTCGTCACGAGCGAAGGTTTGGTCGTCGGGTATAGTGGCTCTAAACGCAAATAATGCGCCTACCTGAATAACTACAAACAGGAATCCTGCAAGCAATAGCCATCGGATTCTAGTGGCTAATTCAATTGGCGTTGCACTACTACCATTACCAATTTCGAACAATACTAGGTGAATACCTGCAACGACTAAACCGAATAATCCAGCAGATACAAGTGAGACATAAATCTCCTTTAGGGTGTCAACACCCTCTAGCCTTGTGTCATAGAGTGTGTTGTACTGTTCAGCTACAGTCTCTTGCTCTGCACGCATGAAGGCATCAATAGGCTGACCTGCTTCGATGGAGAACGCCATTCTGTCAAGGAAATCAGTCCATAGTGGTGAAGGGGATTGTTGAGCAACAATTCTCGCTGCTTCTGGTAAAGAGGTGTGCCATTTGTCTACAAGAGTCTCAATGCGCTTAACTTCTTGAGCTAATTCACCATAGTCTTTCATTTGGCGCAGTATGTCGAAAATTGTGTCTGCTCCGACTTCACCAAGGGATAGAATTCCCATTCTGGTAATGAACATGTGCATCTCTTTCTCGATTTTTATCGCTGAACGATTTACTTCAAGAATAGGGAAGTAAATTGCTGCACCTCCAGTCAATAGAGGCAGCATGATTATCAGGAATACACCGGTAAATCCTGCAAATAATCCTCCTTCAGCAAACCCGCCAGTCAGCCAAATTAGCAAAATTGCTGAAACTAAACCAGCCAGAGCTGCAGGTAATACGAATGCAAAGAGAAAGCGAGGAACTGGCATCTCAAGACGACGCAGAGCAATCTGCCATGTCGCCATTCGGTCCATCTAATCATCTCCAATTTCAGCGTTCAGTAATACTAACCCAGGTGTCAATAGCAGCGCGGAATGCATCCCAGCCGCCATTGTAATAGAGGTTCAGCAAATCGAATACATCGTCATAATGAGTTAATCCTCTATCGACCATTGTCTGAATTGCTTCGGTTCGACGCGTTACTTCATCATATACATCTCTCTTATTTTCAAACCCAGCTAATGCTGCAATTTTATTCTCTAATAGATGCGATTGGAACATACCACGGAAGTAGTGTTTATCCTTGATTGGGTCCCATTCGAACATACCTCTAGTTAGGACACCATCACTATGTTTGTTGTAGCCAATTACTTCGTCAATTCCAGTAATACGTCGAGCAATACCACCATTCAACTCTACTACTTCTTGGAAAATTGCGAAGTTTAAGTTGTCGAAGAAACGGATTGGAACATTGATTGGGTCACCAGTGAATCTTTGAATCATCTTTACGATTGAAGATGCGTGGAATGTTGCAATAACAGGGTGACCTGTCTGCATAGCCTGGAAAGCAGTTGCACCTTCTACACCACGTATTTCACCAATGATAATGTATCTTGGACGGGAACGCAATGCCGCTTTCAGTAAGTCGAACATCTCGACTCTGCTTTCCTCGTTCTTTGAATCACGAGTAACAAGTCTCTGCCAAATCTTGTGCCTAACCTTCACTTCAGGCGTATCTTCCGCTGAGTAAATCTTGACATTGTGATCGATAAATGGTAAAATTGCATTCAATGTAGTAGTTTTACCAGATGCTGTTTCACCACTAACCAATACAGACATTCCGTACTCTAGGCACATCCAGATGTATGCAGCAACTTGTGCACTCATAGTACCCCATTGTACTAATTGAGTGATAGAAATTGTTTCTTCAGCGAACTTTCTAATTGTGAATGATGGACCTAGCATAGATACGTCATCGGAGAAGATGATATTGATACGAGAGCCATCTAAGAGTGCGCCATCGATAATCGGTTTGTTATCAGATACCGGCCTACCTATACGTTCTGACATTGCTCTGAGATATCTTGCCAGCAAATCTCTCTCACGGAAACGGATATTGGAGGTTACCATCCCGAATACCTTGTGATCCATGTGGACGTGCTTCAGCCCCACAGAGTGTATATCTTCCAGCATCTCATCAGAAAGAAGTGGTTCGAGGGGCCCATTGCGAATCAAATCACGAATAATCGTATATCTCAGCCTATCTCTTTGCTCCTTGGTTACGATGATTCGCTTGTCGTCCATTCCAAGAACTTCCCACATTCTGCCTTGTCTGCGTACAGAACCCCTTGCTTCTGAATCTAGGATAGTGTATCTATCAATCATTCCAGATAGAATGTTTTCGAATTCATCATCAGTAGTGAATGTAGGTGCGCTTGGTGCTTCTTGTAGTAAGACTTCAATCAAAGTCCTTCGAATGTTTTCCTCTTCATCGGTCAGTTGAGGCTCAAGACCGAACCAGAGTGTCTGTCCTTCTGAACCATCGTCATCAACTGGACGATACATGTGCACAAAAATTGGTTCTTTGGTAATATAAATCAGATTCATTGGCTCAATTTTGCGAGCGTCGCGGTCTAGAGGCCCGTAGTAATACGGTCTGCTGCCATATTTTGCTTCAAAATCCTGTACCCATTGGGAAACGTGAGGATGGGCGGCCATGACAGATTCAAGATCTCCACGTTGAAATTTAAGTTCCTCATCCATCAGCTCACCGCCGTAATATCCACGATGAAGCCCATGTATGGCTCAACACGCCATCCAACGCTTGCTTGAACCGGGCCTGCAGCACGGAGGAATCTAGTAACCACGATTGTCCTCTTGATTTCTCCACCAACGAAACCTGCATTCAGGTCAAGAAGAACTTCGCATGATGAACGTAATTTGTGTAGTAATTTGCCATCCATCTCTGTTGGATCGACAGTTAACAATAGTGAGCGTGATTCGCTGCAAATCTTTCGCAGCTTCTGTAATGTTGCAAGATGTTGTGCAGGTTCAAGACCTTCTGGCATCAATGCTGATGCCGAGTCAACCACAACAACATCTGCCTTTTCTATCGCATCGGATTCCAGGACATCAAACAAGTCGACTCCTTCCTTTGCCTCTGCGATAACACCGAATCTTGAGAATACCATCAGCATCCCAGATGCGATGTAATCAGTTACTGGATAGCCAATGGATTCCATTTGCTCAATCCAGCCACGAGTAGTTAATTCGGTCGTAACTACTAGGACCTTTGACCCATTCTCTAATAATCCGAAGATTATTCTTTGACTCACTAGAGATTTACCGCTACCAACATCACCCTGAACCATCCATAGGCTTCTATTTGGTAAGCGTGCACCCATTGCATTAGCAAGGCTGTCTTGCTCTAAAGTGAATTCGTATCCGTCTTCTACCGGTTTAGGTGGGTCATCAAACACTCAACCTCACCTCCGCTGTTTCAGAATCTGTTCCTTTGACTCCATCTCCTGCAGTGGATTGAACGATTATGGTCACAGTTGCCAAGTCATTATCGGCATAATTGAAACTTGCATCTGACACTGTTACTTCGATAACGTAATCTGAAGCCCATACTCCATTTGCAGGATATAGGGTTGTGGCCCCAACAACACTGGCTGATACTCCATCAACGAAAATCGAAAATGAGTTTTTGTCAAGTGTTCGTGAACCGGTATTCTGGAAATACAAGGTAATTTCCTGATTAGCGCCTGAGGTGTCAAGGAGCACATCTCCTCTGTCTCCACTGAAGGAAACATCGGTTTCTGCATTAGCTGCCTTGCCCTTGGCATTAGTACCGGTTGCTACTGCAAGGTCACCCCATGAATCTAGGAGGACAACCGATGCTGCACCGCTAATCAATAGAGATGTCACGAGCAAAATCATCGAACTAGCACCACCGTCAGCCATAGTAATCCCTCAAAGAACTCTTGCTGCCTTGGTCTGGCCGTCTATGGTAACAGCAAGGCGAGTAACAGTAGATTGTGCCCCGCTGTCGTAGTAGAATTGGAAAGTCTCTCCTGGGAAAATGATGGTTGGTTGATAACCTTCATGCCCATCTGAGAGATTTATTGGTGAACCCCCATCAGTAAACAGCCAAGTAAAATCTGTGTCAAAATCAGTGCTACCTTCGTTGGTAACATTCAGATAAACCAAATTTCCAAGCGTTGCTGAAATGTTTAGGTTCGTACCAGTGTTAGGACCTGTGACCTCCAAGAAGTACGAGGAGGTGTAGAGATACGATGATCCGTGGTCAAGGATGTTTAATCCTGTAACCGTACCTCCGGAGATCACAAGGTCCGCGAGGAAAGAGCCTGTACTGCCATTAACTTCGACTTGACCAGCTGAATAGTTGGTCCCGCCGTTGTTTATTGTGTATGACACTACTGCTCCCTCAACGTTATTGGCGTTCTCAATGGTAAATTGTGCAACGGGTTCAGCAGATGCCTCGATTTGCGCAATGGANTCATCCACTTGCGCTTCGAGAGTAGCCATCGCTAATGCGAATACTACTAGCAATGATGTTCCTACCACCATTGCTCCAACTGCTACGCTACCCATTTCACTCTCCACCTCTGAGTGCTCTAGCCCTTCTCCAGTTGGAGATTAGGGCAGAGAATGTTAGCAACTCTCTGTGTGGCAAATGGTCCTCTAATGCACTCTCTGTATCACCAGGAGCCGCCATCTGGACAATTGCCAAAACTTGCTTTCCTTCATCTGCACTTAGCATGCCAGAACTCATCGCCTTCTGAGTGAAGGAGACCGCTGCCATGCCCGACAAATTGTCAAGGAGCAATGCTGCTACAGTCGGTGCGCCGACTGTTCCATCTGCACCATCTCCTAAGTGCGCCGGAGCGATTAGGAACGGATTAGATGCTAAGGCTTGAGCCTCATACAATTCCAGTAGAGGTGCTGCATCATCAGTTTTCAGACGTTCTGAGCCAGATGCTGTGATGATTTCTCCCGAGGCTGTGACGATAGTATCGCCTTCACCAAGTTCGACTTCACCAGACATTGCATCTGCAGAACCTGCTTCACCAGCATGTGCGACAACGCCGTCCTCAAGTCTGGTTTCAACTCGGTTGAGAATATCCTCAACCAAATCGATACGACTGGAAATCAGTCGCTCAAGACCTGATGTATCGACATTAGCCTGTGCTTGTGCTGGAGCTGCTGCTGCTACTGCACCCGGAATGGATCCGGAACTGTTGAGTCTAGCCCTCGTAGGTCCAGGGGAAATTGTCCAAGCGTCATCTTCTGTTAACTCGCCTTGCTCAGGCATTGGAACTTGCTCAATCGCTATGTTTGACATAACGCGCAAGCGCTCCTCAGAGAGGTCGCTAGGGCCTTCCCCAGACTTTTCACTGCTACCGAATGGCCATGCCATTTCAGTACCTCCTAATTCTCATTGAACCCCAGTACTTCGAAAAGTAACTGTTTGGGGTCCAGTTCGAATCAGATAACTAGTGATCCTCTGGTAGTATCTGTGATGTACAGAGTCTCGTAAGTAGAGCCTCCGCCTTCAACGTGTATCCAAAGTGTGATTTCAGAGTTGATACCTACAGATGTTGCTGAGCAATCGTCACCAGGTGCTGCGTTCATTACAAGCGCATATGTTGTACCAGGCTGTAGGTTGTTACCAACTGCTGCACCACCGACATCATCAACATCAGTTGCTGCTGCGAAGGTTCCAGAAACATACTGGTATGCTCCACCTGCAGTTTCACAGGTCATCTGGAAATCTGTCGTAGCTTCATCTAGAACTTCAGAACCTGGAGCGGTTTCGAAGTACATTAGGTAAGATGCTGCATCGTCAAACACAAATATTGAGTTGACTGAAATCTTTCCTGAAATCTCTTGCTGAGTATCAGAACCAGTCTGTTGTGCGTTTTGCTGTAATTTCTCACCGGTTTGGATGATAACTGCGGAAGCGACTGCTGCCACAAGAATTAGTGCAATGAATACAATCATTGCACCGATACCAATAGAACCGATTTCATCATTCTTAATTTCGTTATTTTTCTTCATCATAATCACCTCAAACAACTTGGTCTCCTTGGGTTGTGCTCTGGTAGTATAGAGTCTCATAGGTTGAACCGCCGCCGTTAGCGGAGATTACCATAGAGTGCTCTTCATTTAGCGCAGGAGCACATGTTGCACCAGCACCGCCACCAACGACTAGGTCGATCATGTAGGTTTCTCCTGGGTCAAATTGTGCTACTGCTGTTGCACCGTCTAGTTCTGTTGATGCAGACAAATCGCCGTCAACAACTGAAGGAGTTCCAGCGCCATCATCACAAATTACAGCCCAGTGGACTGCTGTGTCTGCTATTGGCTCTGAGCCAGGTGCTAATTCAAAGACCATTGTGATCTCTTCAGCACCAGCTGTTCCTTGGTCACCGACCCAGACAGTAATAATCGAGATTTTACCCGAAATTTCCTGTTGTGTGTCGCTTCCCGATTGTTGTGCGTTTTGCTGCAACTTCTCACCCGTCTGGATGATAACTGCGCTCGCGACCGCGGCAACCAGAATAAGTGCAATGAATACAATCATTGCACCAATACCGATTGATCCCCAATCGTTGCTTTCTTCGTTCATATTTTTCTTCTGCATTGGTTTTCACCTCTTTTTTTTCTTTTTTTGTATCTCTACATCCTCCCAACCGGCTCAACCGCCGCAGGGTGGAAAATGATCAGGCGGTGGATTCACCTCCATCGCCCATGTCTATTACGAGTGGCATAGTTACCACTCCGGTTTCATCTGGTGAGAGTTTCTCAACCAGAGGGAGAGTATCAGTTTTGTAGCCCGGAGGCATCCATGGTTGCAACAATAGGTCGCGAATTGTTTCCATGCTACGATTCTGTACACGCATTGTTACTCTTACTTGTCCTGCTTCTACTTCATACCCTGTCTGAATTGCTAACTTACGAGAAAGTGGAATTTCATCTAGGCCAAAGCGTAATCCCGGCTTAACTTCGAACCGGACAAGAATAACATCGCCAGGTCTCATGATTGGCAAATCGATCGATTCAGGAACACATTGCCAGTCTTCTGGTACAGGCGGTGCTAGACGCATTTCTGGAATTGGACGTGTACCATCATTGCAGATTCTGACAATCAGTACACCTGTTTCCCCACCAGCCGGCCAGCGAGTATCGACTCCCATCCAGAAGTTTCTGAACAAGAATGGATTGAGTGCGACTGCAGAGTCTACAACCAGGTCGCCAATCAATTGCTCAACTTCTTCGGCCGCATATCCAACTTCACCGACTTCAGCGGCTCCAGTAGCATTTCGCAAACGGCGTAGAATAATCTCAATTTCAGCTTCGGTGAGAGTCTTTTCTTTGAGTAGGCGATTAAGCATTGCAATGTTCCTTCGCAGGTCGACTACATCCTCTTCCAATGCAGTAAGTGCTTTTTCAGCACGCTTAACTGAACGACTTGCACGCATGAGTTGATGCTGCTCAAGACTGGTTCTCGCCTCAGTAATGTCGTACTCTGTTGCTGCCAATGAGGAGTCGTCTCTTGAAACACCGTACACGATGTGTTCTAGTTCACGGCTTGCTCTAATCAACCGGTCTGCACTAGTCTGTGAATCGCGAATCACTCTGCGAGCGTCCTCAAGGTCGGAGGCCCCCACATCATACTCTTCTGATTCAGTCATCGGTTCCCACCTCCTCGTCACTGAACAAATCTTCAACATCGATGCCTTCCACTTGAGCCTGAGATTCTTCTTCGGAGGTGTCCTCTAATGGAATTGAATCTTCAGGCGGCGAGACATCTTCTGATGCTTCCATAATGTCGGTGGATTCTGGCATGGATTCCTCTTCTTCTATCAGTACACCAACATCCTCATCCCAATCGATTACAGTTGATTCAGGAGCATTTCCTAATGCAGCCGCAGCAGTAGACCTTGGTTGAGAAACAATTGAGCTGATGTCCAAACCATCGCTAGCCAATTCAGTCAGCAATCTAGCAGGGTCACCCAAATCTCTCTCGATACGGCTGGCTTGTACTTCGACTTCTGTTAATCTGCCGTAGAGTGAACCGTACATTCTGTTTGCGTACCAAATCAGGAAGGCTACTCCAAAGACTACGATTATCAAGTATGATACTAATGAGAACATGTTCGCTGAATCAGGATTCATCTGCGGAGGGAATCCTAAGATAACACCAATCATACCTAAGATTGGCATTGCGAGAATTATCGATAGTTGACGTTTTGAATTGGATAGAACATCGAAGTGATCGCTGTAAAGGGTGCTGATACCCTTTCTAGCGCGCTGATAATCTTCGTGAATTAATTGGAACTCTACAGTAGACTTCCACGTCATTATCCACACCCACAATGCAGCAATGAACAGGATTGCAGGTCCACCCCAATCACTCGAAACTAAGCCCGTTAAGTGGAAGGCAAATCCAAGTGCAAGAACTCCAGAATAGATTGCTGCTAGTCGGAATTTGTCGTTCTGTCCGACCAATCGCAGTAGTACAACAGATGCACCTAACAATACAAGGACTGCGATGAACGACACCGTAACTCCTGGAGACCAAGAGTTAACTGTAGTGTCACGGGTTACGGTACTAGGTGCTAGAGGAGTTCCATTCCATGCAATTCCATTCATTTGAAGTTCGCATGAAACTTCAGTAGATTGTGCCCACCAATCAAGGTGGTCGCTTTCAACTTCCCACTGCACATTACGGGGTTCACCTGCTATCATAACTCCGTGGTCCTTTACTGGGTCAAGAACTTCAACACCTTCACAGGTAAGAGTCGAGGTTACTCCTATTGCTATCGAGGTACCGATGTTGGCCACTGTTGCAGAGATTGTTGAAGTTGAGCCTTCTTGCATTTCATCGTCATCGAACTTGAAATTGGAAACGTTCAGAGACGCCTTCGTTGCAAAGTAGAATGAGAATGTCTCTTCAGTATATTCTGTAAAGCCATTGTGTTCTCCAGGATGGTACAGCCTGAATGTCAGATCGTAACCATCGTTCTTCAATATGTTAGGGATATTTGGAGTGTCTACAATCACAACCAATGGATTGTTGGTTTCCCATGCAGGCCTTGCAGGCAAAGAAATCACGGAGTGAGATAAACCGTCACAATTGTTATCCAAGTTGAGTTCCTGATTTTCACCACCCACTTCTAGAGCAAATGCCCACTCAAAATCTTCAGGGTCGAGGTTTAGTTGAGTCAAATTGACTCTTCTTTGTGCATCACACAACTCAATCATGTATTCAACAGGAGCCTCTCCAGCAAGTCCTGGAATGTGTGACCAAATTATCTCCTCGGTCAGATTAGAGTTGTCCTTGGGAGGTAGGCTGAGTTCGTAATCCTTGTATGCGAACATTCTAGACATTTTCAGTGCAGTTTCCGCTATTGCTGAACCATTGACTTCTGAGTCATCAGGAGTAAGTGTTAGACGCAGTAACGCCTCCAAGTAGAGGTCAGGCTCGAATTCTTTAGCTTCGACCGAGAAAGAAAGTTCTCTGGATTGGCCTACTGGCAAGAACATTGAGGTTGGTGCTGGCTGGGATACTTCCCATGCTAGAGAGTTAATCTCCAAGCCTGCACGAAGGACCTCGTATTGCAAATCTGCTGTAACATCCTTATTTCCAACATTGGTAATAGTTACCTTCCAATCTCTAACCCACTGCCTGTGATAATTCACTTCGGTTGGCCATTCTTCAAACTCAACTAAGAATAATGGAGCAACGACTAATTTGATTGTCCTTGAGAAGAGGAAGTCGCCGTCATTTGTGTGGTACAGAGAAATCGTAACATTGTGGGTGTCACCATTCGCTAGTGCGAATTCGCCACCTAATGCAGGCACAACGATTGTCAAGTCGTTCTCTAAACTACCGTTAATTGGCAGAACCATCTGGTTTTCAACCCAACTAGATTGCCAGCCTCCCTCAATAACTGCTGTTACGTTGAGGTATTCTTGCAAGTTTCCTTTGTTAGTGAATTCCACGTCTATTGTTTGATTGACACCGGGGGTAACTGAAATCAAATCTTGCACATCGATTTCTAGGTGGTGGTCTGCAGACATGTTTGCAACGATGCTAGCAGACAGATTCATTCCGCCAACTGCTTCGACCCATAGTGTGGTCATGTGCAATTCATCAGCGCTTGCTTCTAGGTCAGGAGTCAGTCTAATCTTTACTGAATCCGTATATCCTGGTGCGACAATTACTTCTGTTGGCGATTCTAAGGAAAAATCGACATCGTTTGCTTGTGAGTTATCCAGCCAGACTTGGAATGTTGTAGCAACATTTCCAGTGTTGTTAATGTAGACACGAGTCAGCGGGTTTTCATATGGAGACAATTCCACTGTATGATTGGTAGGTTGAAGTTCGAAGTTAATCGATTCTTCAACTCTAATCAGTAGTGTATTTAGTGAAAGAATCTCTCCTGTATCTCTATCTTCTACTCTAACTGTTAGAGGTTGTAAAGTATCTGCAGGCGCTTGGGGGTCTGTAGTGACTTTGAGAGTCACATTGGAAATGTGTGCATTTCCAGTAATAGGATGGTCCGCCATTGAAGGTGATAGATTGGCAACGATTGATGGATTGTTTTGGTCAGAGGTTTCAATACTTGCAGACCAAAGTTCAGGAAGATCATCTTCGATTACTAGCCTGTAAGATGAAAGGTCGTTACCCGAGTTAGCCAACTTGATTGTGAAATTGGTTAGATTACCTACGTCAGCATCTAGAGGGCCTTCAGTAATGATTTCTCCATCAATAACGCTTGGAACAATTATTGTGATGTTTCTAGTTACACTGCTAGCTAGTACCCCATTTGCTTGTTGACTTGCAGTCAAGATTGGAGTTGCTGTAACTGGCACAACTAACTCTCCAGCGAGCGGAAGTTCATCTCCAGGCCCATCGATGGCAAGCCAGGATTGGAAAATTTCACCTACTTCTAAGCCGGATACAGAATTTGGAGTCACATTGGTAATCCATCTTGCGGCTTCGTTGTTTCCTCCAGTGCTCGCTGGAGTAAAGAGAGCATTCGAGGTGGTGATGTTTGCGTCAACGCCTCCGGTTACGGTGCCACCGAGGTTGTGCCGTACTTCTACAGAGAGAGATAGAATCCTGTCAATCCCTCCGGTTCCATTTGCGTCAAGAATGTCCTGCTGAGTTAGTACGATTTGGTCNGTCTCTGGACCTGGGTCTACTGCNATNACTGCTCTAATGACTAGTTGTGTCGAGTTAATGGCCGGAATACCGCCATCCACTGGTGTTGCCGATAGCCATGCGTATAGGCTATCTCCGGCCGCATTTCTTTCCCCTTGGTCAAGCGGAGAGGAAATTGGAGCAGGTGTAACTTGCACCGAAACAGAAACATTTGCTCCGACCGGAATAACGTCGGTTCTGGTAGCCGATGCTTGTATCTCCCAATTATCAGCTGCAGCAGATAAGCCAGTCATAATATCAAACGCTGCAGGAACATTCCCGCTATTCGTTATTGTGAATAGAAGAGAGGAAGTCTGTGCAGGGGTAACTGTGACTGGTCCGCTAGGCGCTATCACTTCCGCTTGGAATTGGTCACCAACCATCACGTGGGCTACGCTTCTAGCGGTGTATGGAGATGCAGAATTACTTGTTAAGTTCAAGTAAACGTTCTCTAAGGTGGGTTTTACTGCATTGGCTGGTACTGTTACTGGAACTACAATTGATGTAGATTCACCCGCATTTATGCTGATGATGTTTCCATTCTGGCCATTATCATGCCATCCCAAATCTGAACCCAATTCAATTGTCAAGGAATCAGTATTTCCGATATTAGAGACTATCCAAGTAAGCGTTGTAGTAGCACCCGGCTCGATAGCTCTATCACCCGGAGTAGACAAATCTACTATGAAATCTGAGAATGTGACAACGATTACATCTGCAACAATCATGTTTGTCCACATGGTTCCATTGAAGTGGATCTTTGAAGCCATAGTCCAAGAACCCATCATCGAGGTTGCGTCGAATGAGACCGAAAGTGGCGAACCGCTTGAAGGATATAGCAAACTACCCGGTGCTAAGATTTGAGTGTTTGACCAGTAGGATACTTGGTTGCTCGGATTCGAATTATCGGTCAAATTCAATTCGTAGACCGCAGACAAATCCATTACTCCATCGTTTCTGACCGTAGCAGTGTAAGAGTGAACAGAGTGGTTCAGCCTCAAATCAGTAAATCCAGGCGTTGGACCCGGCACATTGTGGCCTAGCACAGTGCCCTCGTGATACATGGTTACATCAAAGTCGATTTGACGTTCATTGTTCGATGTGTCTGTATCTGCCACAGAAGCAACTCTCGCAAAGAGAGTTTGTCCATCGCCAGACGATGCTGTCCAATTAATCAAGACCGGATTCGAAGAGGATGAGGCTCCAATGGTTCCCAAATCGATGGAAGTCACTGGAGTCTCACCGGATGATGCTGAAGGTTGGTGTGCTATATTCAGAACCGCAGAGCCAGCGCCAGCACCGATATTGGTGACCACCACTCGGAGAATGTGATCGCCAGGGGCGAGTTTGATTTGCCCAGCGTCATCGATTGATCCTCCTGAAGAAAATGTCATCACTGAGACATTGAAATCCGGCGTTGTTCTTCCTGATGTTGCATCAGCAGGGATGATTGGAACTACAGCTTGGACCAAGAGTAGAAGAAGCATTGAGAATGCTAGCTTACGACTGGACATCCGTCATACCTCCCCTAAATGCATGAATCTGAACTGACTTTCCTTGGCGAGTCCAAACTGCCAATAATTGCTCCATCAATTGATTATGAACTTGGTCTCCGATGCCGAGTCTTCTCCTCTCTTCCCAAAGGAGAAGTTGTTCGGCCTGAGTCAACACTCCGTCCTTGAGATAAAGTTCGAGAGTTCTCCTGTATGAATCACGGTCTGAAACTGCGTAAACAATCTCGTCTCCAGGCAAAGTGTCTGCTCTGTCTTGTAAGATATTGCCGAGGTTAAGGGCCTCTTCGTACGAAAGGTTCCTTCGGTCGAGGTCGCTTTGGATGTTCGAAGCGATTTCCTGTAAGGCGTACCGGGTAGTTGCCTTGTGGATTTGCCGCATGAACTTGCGACATCTCCTTGACATACGTCCGGCTGCCATGAATGTCCGTTAAAACCGGGCGGATTATAAGACAATCGCCCGCAGTACCCGATTTGATGCGCCATGAATGCAATATTATTCAAACTGCATAAATGGCGCATAGAGTTGCTCTCAAACGGCAAATCATCCAATGAAAGCCTTGATTTGCTATCACTTTCTGGAAGAGCCATGGCAGAAGCAATAACACTTGAAATTGGAGACAAATCACCGCTATTTGACGCACTTGATTCTAAGGGAGAAAGACATAATCTAACAGATTTGATTTCATCTGGAAACAAGGTAATCTTGTATTTCTACCCAAGAGATTCGACACCAGGATGCACTGTACAAGCTTGTGATTTTAGAGACGATATGGGTAGATTATCTTCTCATGGATACAAGGTCTTTGGCGTATCCAAAGATTCTGTTAAGAGCCACGAGAATTTCATCGACAAGCAGGAACTAAACTTCCCGTTGCTAATGGATGAAGACGGAGCAATTCACGAAGCATTCGGCACATGGAGAATGAAGAAGAACTATGGCAAGGAATACATGGGTTGCGCAAGATCAACATTCGTTGTTGGCGAAGATGGAAATCTGGTATTCGCTCGCTACAATGTGAAAGCGAAGGGGCATGTTTCTATGCTCATGCGAGAGTTGGGAATAGATGAGTAACCTTAACGGCCAAAGGGTCGATTTGCCGAATGGCGCAACTGCTTGGCAACCTTGCATGATTGCAAGCGATTCTATTGGCTCTGGCACCAATATCGGTGCACTTTCCCATATCGGTAGGAACGTTACTATCGGCGAAAAATGCAAAATCCAAGGCTCGGCCTACATTGCTGATGAATGCGTAATTGGCAATGAAGTATTCATCGGGCCAAATGCTACACTCACAAACGACCGACATCCACCTTCAGGAGGGAAGTGGTCACCTGTTGTGGTTGAAGACAAAGTGGTAATAGGTGCTAATGCTACAATCGTAGCAGGAGCTAGGCTACAGACAGGTTGCGTAATCGCAGCAGGCTCTGTAGTGACAAAGGATGTGCCAAGAGAGGAAGTGTGGGCAGGAAACCCTGCAAAATTTCTAATGACTTTAGAGCAATACGAATCAAGGAGGGAATCAAGTGAGTAAAAAATCGGTATGCGATTTCCTAAGAAGATGCATCGAATATGCGGATTCTTCAATGAAAAGAAAGGAAGAGAGAGGCGATGATTCCAGCATTATCGCTGAATGGAAAGCGTATCGAAACTACACCCAATATGCGCTCGAAGAAATCGAAAAAGGAGATTTAGACCATTGGTTTGAGCGTAAATTCTCCAAAGCAGAAATGGAGATTGAAATGGATGAACTCGACCATAGCACACGTGCAAAGTGGCTAACTGCTTCTGCATCACCACGCCCACTAGCCATGGTATCTACTCGGAATCAAGAAAGGGAAAATATTGCTCCGATGACTAGCATTTCAGTTGTCTCAAATACTCCACCACTCATCGTAATGTCACTGTCACAAAACAGAGAGGGTCGACAACGGGACACATATCTCAACCTCATAGAAACCAAGGAATGTGAATTACAATTCCTTGCCCCTACCATCAAAGCTGCAGAAGAGGTAGACCTTGCGAGTAAGCCCGTGGAAGGCAGTGAATGGGAACTGCTTGAAGGCGATGGGCCGATTCATCCACTGGCTGTAGTGGTAATGAAGTGTAGATTGATAGAAGACAATCCACTACCCGAAGGTGCTGTTGCTAGACTACTCACTTTGAGAGTTGAAAGCATGATTGTTCCATCCTACTTGCCTCCTGAAGAAGGGCTGTCCCTGCTATGCCAGCATGGGATGGATATGCTGACTCCTACTCCAATAGACTGGTCGCATACTGCTACTCATCACAGAAGTTGAGACAAACCGTCATCAAGGGCTGTCTTGGCAGCCCAATCGATTTCTTTGTTCATCGACAAATCCGGCAATCGCCTCTTGCTATCTCCGTGGTTTGATTCGCCATGAACGATTTCAACACCTCTTAGGTTTGCGATTTTGGTTGCCAATTCCAGCATACTAATCTCATCATTTGAACCAAGATTGAAGGCTTTTCCAGAGAGGTTGCTTGCATCATTGACTTTCAGTAGACCCTCAATAACATCAGCGATCCAAGTGAGACTTCTTGTTTGCAGGCCATTGCCATGGACGACTATTGGATTGGATTCCATCATCATAGAAACCACTTGCCCGTTATCATCTCCACGAAGCCTTGGCCCGTACACATTACACGGGCGGACTATACGAACATCCACTCCTTTCCTAGATTCGAATTGGCACAATAACTCACCAATGTGTTTTGATGTACCGTAGGAATGGCGTTGGTGAAGATGTGCAGGAGTGAATATGCTCGTTGAATCATTGCGCAACGGCATGCTTTCCTGCTCACCAAATGCCTCAGGAGAGGAATAGAAAATTAATGTTGAATCATATTTCTTCGCTGCTTTCAAAGACATTCTTGTACCGTTAACATTCACATCGACAACCAAATCTGCTTCTTTGTGAAATCTGCGAGTACCATTGATAGCAGCCAAATGGTGAATCACATCGGGATTGAATGCAACACACGCTTTCTCCCAATCTGAAAATAGGCGTACATCACCTTGAACGAATCTTGCACCGCTATTGATTTGCGATTTATCTCCCCTCGATAAGTCATCCAAGACTACTACCTCGTCGCCACGCTCAACCAAAGCATCCACTAAATGTGAACCGAGGAAACCTGCTCCTCCAGTTACGAGAATTCGCATTTACTCACCTACACGCTCGAGAACCTGGAGTGTCACCTTGTCGCCAACTTTACTGACCCTGATTTTGTCACCATCGTTAACTGCTAGACAAGGGTCTTCATCGAATCCATGAGAATAAGGCATGTCTAGAAGACTACACGCCGGCAAGGTTAGTGAGCAAACGTCTCGATTGACAATAGCTCGTGGACCCTTGCCGGTGTAGATCAGACCCATCAGTACGTAAGGTGCAACCGTAGAGCCTGAACCCTTAGGATAAATCAGAATCTTATCTTCAATCGCCTCTCCGTCCAATGGATGGCCGACTTCTTCAATCACGCCACTATCTCTATTGACGTAACCAAGGTATGTGATTGGTACATCTGTTACCATAGCGATTCCCTCAACACTCCAATCCCCTTGTGAATTAAGGCCACCACCTGTGAGTGAGCACTCTCCTGATTGATGCGTTTTCGCAGAAGCGTGCTGAGGCTGAGCCTTGGGTTGTAATTGAGTGACTTCACCCTCGCTCAAACTTGGACTGAATGCGTGACCCACGCAATCCTGAATCGTTCCAACAGAGGTAGGCATCTTGTTTAGACCACTAGTAAGATAGTGCTCTGCCTTGAGTGAGTTTGTCATCAAGTGATTGTAATGGTTGCGATTATAGGGAGTTACTTCAGGACAAGTATCCTGCAAAATTACTGCTCCTGCTTCTTCTAGAATCCCGATGGAACCGTCAGCCTCTGCGAGTTCGTAATTATGTCTCGAAGTGAAAACCCACAGTCTCTCATCGGGAATCAAGCGTCCCATTTCGCTGTATGAGCGCACTGCTGCGGCCGTTATTCGAATCTCTTCAAGGCTTGCTTGAGGACAGCCGATAACGACGAGATCAACCTGTCCTTTAGGTGCAAGTTCATCGTATCTTGTGACCAAATCTTGCTCGGTGAACACAAGGGATTCTTCGGCACCTGTCAATGCAGGGCAATCGGTGTGACCTTCCGCCCACAGCATTGCACAACCATAATTCGCAGCTGCTGCAGTCAATGCTTTCTTAGATGCGAAACTGATGTAGGAAGGCAGTCCTCGAATCAATGGCATTGGGCCAAATGGTATATTCCATCCTGGCCTTACCTGCTTGCCGATCCAATCTCCAAGGATTGACCAATCCGCTAATGATGTCAAGTCGCAATCGACATCTACAACGATGTTTGGAACTCGGTTTTCTTCTAAGTGCAGACCCCACTTAGGAGCATATCCTGTCAATGCAGTAGCCAATGCAGATAACCCTGATTCACGATTTGTGACTAAATCAGTCCATGAGTTAGAGAATGCTACAGCATTGGACTCCGCCCATGAGGCAATCCCTGATTCCCCTTCGATTCCTCTATCATATGGAGTACAAGACAGAGTTGACTCAATTCCTAATTTCTCGTAAGCAGTGATGATTTCGAATTGCTGTTCAAGGAAATCCGGATAATCAATATCCATTTCTTCCATCTTCCTCTTGTCACATCCTGCTGAGTTCAAAGTGGTAGGAATAGCAACTGAACCCTCNCCTGCTAAATCAGCGAGGAATCTTATCAGCCCGTGACCTCCAGTGATTACTGAAACACCTGATACGTGACTATGGTCAACTTCGATGAAACCCTGTGCTCCTGCGGTTCTGGCTAAATCGATTACCAAACTAGCGGCTTTCTTTCTAGTGAGACCTTCTGCGCCCGAAAGCATCGATGCGAGTCTTTCGGGTAACTCCATGAATAGACGCTGGAGAAACACTCACATGAACACTTTGTAGGGAATAGGCTCTAATCCAAGGAAGTCNGTGNCNNNCNTATGAAGGGNGAAAANGNCAAGCGTAGANAAAAANTAATGAAATTTTTAGCNNTATCTTCGATTATAACCTCACTGCTTTTGAGTAGTATTGCGCTGTATAATTCCAGCGACATAGACGAATTAAAGTCGGGCGATGATGGTGAGACTTCGCTATCAAGAATCGGCGACCTGTATGGCACTAATGGCTGTGAAAATGGTGGATTTAGTATACAAATCGGTATCGATGATGATAATGACGGGGTACTTGATGATGCTGAAGTTAGCGAGATTCGAAACGTATGTCACGGTGCTCAAGGACCTCCAGGTCCAATGGGCAATAGGGGATATTGGGGCTACAATGGCACAGATGGAGTGAATGGAAGTGACGGACTGATTGGTACGTCTGCATTCATCGATTCATTTGTTGGAGAACATGGACCATGCCCACATGCTGCCGTTATCGAAATGGGTAACAATTCGACCTCTGGAGTGGTTGATTCCAGCATCAAAATCTGCTTTGAGGAATTAGTCAATGGCCGATTGACAGACATTCATCCAAACTCTGGCGATTCATTCTCAACCGCATGTAATGGAGGAGTAACTAATGGTGATTTATTCCTATTCGCTGCTGCTCGTGATGGCAACTGCTTGCTATACAAGTTCGAGAATGGGATCATCGAACAAGTATCTGCAAACATCGACTTTTTGCCAGGCGCAATTCTTGGGTTTGAAGTTCATGAAGACCGAATCTGGTTCGATGCAGATGATGGCACTGGAAGGCAATTATGGTCAAGTGACGGAAACACATTGTGGAGCGAGACCAACCTTTCTTCACAAATCCAGGAAGATGATGAAATGATAATGGTTCAAGATGAATTGATTCTAAATCATCAAAGCGGAATGACCATTTTTTCAGAATCTGATACCATGATTAGTGGAACATTTTCGAACCTGACAAGCGCCAATAACACCTTGATTTACAATACAGCAAACGGTTTCTCATTACTAGGTAACAACTGGCCGGGAGAGATTCATTCTGATGCCACCTACTATTCTGATTACTATTGGTTCATTGCAGAAACCGATTCATTTGGTAAGCAATTGCACAGAGCTAACTCGTCTACTGTTGAGCGCATTACCACTCAGTTGACCGGAAACCCCGGCCAAATCATCAGCCCTACAAACCTAGGAGAAAGCATAGTGTTCGACTCGAATGGAATAGTTTCACTCGATATCAATTCGCTACAAATCATCGAGCTAAACACATCAATCCAATCAATCCCTCAGGATTCTGATTGGATTGTTAGCGAGGGATTGCTGTGGTTCCAGTGTGGAATCCCTTCCAACGGTTACGAGTTGTGTGTAAGTGATGGAGAGAATGCTTGGTTGCATTCTGACCATGTAGCAGGAATGCAGTCTTCAAGCCCTAACAACTTCGCATTGGTTGGAGATGAAGTCATTCTAATGATCGAAGACCCAACGCAAGGAGGACAATTAGCACGGATTACAGACACCGGGCTAGAGGTTCTATGGGACCACGATTCAGGCAACCTCGAATCGGGAGTTCATGGCCAGTTGTGGGTCGGCAATGATTTCGTCTTCTTCATCGCCGATGATGCAAGCCTTGGTCTCGAACTATACGCATGGGCACATGGAGAGATTAGCGAAGAATGGATTGTCATTCATTGACGCCAATCATGACGAGCGGCGAGGGGTTGACGCCAGCCCTGTCCGAATGCTCGCTTGGATACACGAGGTGCTGGCGGCATCTGCCAACGCTTGTGTTCATTCTTAGCCAGTCTAATCAGAACTTCTTTCACCGTTTTACTGTCATATCCATTGGCTGCGATTTCAGTCGCATCAAGGCCATCTTCAATGTGCAAGCGTAGAATCTCGTCAAGAATAGGATAAGGTGGCAGGCTATCTTCGTCCTTCTGGTCGGGGGCTAATTCCGCACTAGGAGGTTTAGTCAGGGTTGATTCGGTTACCGCTTCAACTCCTATCCTCTTGTTGAATTGTTTAGCTAAAGCATAGACTTCCATCTTGTATAAGTCGCCTAAAGGAGCATATCCTCCAGCCATATCTCCATACAGAGTACAATATCCTTGACCAAGTTCTGATTTATTTCCTGTAGCAATCGCCATGGCTCCGTGAGCATTGGCATATGCCATAACAATCAATCCACGAAGTCTTGCTTGCAAATTTTCACCTGCAACAGGGTGTCCTCCTTCTAGAATATCCTTGAGAGCAATATCGGAAGTTGCGTGTAAATCTGTAATTGGTTGAATGATGAAATTGAGACCTAATGCTTCTGCAGTTGCTTTTGCGTCATCGATACTGTGCTGGCTTGAATGCTTGGAGGGCATAGAAATCCCTGTTACATTTTCAGCACCTACTGCTGCACTTGCCACACATGCTGCGAGAGCAGAATCGATTCCTCCTGACAATCCTAGTACTATCTTCGAAATGCCACTCTTCCTACAGTAATCTGCTAAGCCTATTACAATCGCATCAAGCAAATCGTTCTCGTCTTCTTTCAATTCTTCACCTGGCTGGAGAAGAGTAATTTCGCCATCACCAATCCATGTGCATCCCTTGGGGTCAGACAAGTCGGTAATCAATACACCTCGAGTCCAAGCAGGTGCAACTACTGCGGTGCCATCTGGCCAAGCAATGATTGAGCGGCCATCGAATAGTAAATCGTCGTTACCTCCAACCTGATTTGCTAGTAAGAAAGGATGGTTTAGAGAAGAGGCTGCACTTCGTGCAACTGCAATTCTAATTCCCGATTTATTTGCATGATAAGGAGATGCTGATAGGTTTACTGTAGCATCTAAAACTACACCTTGGCGGCCCCATTCAACGATTTGAGCGATCGGGTCGCTGTCGTAATCGTTTGGAGTTGCTCCACAATGCTGCCAAGCATCCTCGCAAATTGTAACTCCAATGTCAAGGCCTGCAATAGTTCTAGCAATTCCTGGCCTTTCGTCTGCTTCGAAATACCTTGCTTCATCGAATACATCNTANGTAGGCAACAATTGTTTGCGTGTGACCTCTCTTACTGAATCACCCGCTCTAACTACTCCATTTCCCGGCAGAGAACGGTCGTTCACCGGAGGAACTGGAGTTCCAACCAAAACAGGTATTTCGGTATCTAAGGAGCTGGCAACCTGGTGGCACTCGCTAACAAAATCTGACTGAATCAACAAATCGCGCGGTGGATAACCGCTAATCGCCAACTCGGTAGTAACTGCAAAGCTGGCACCTTCTTCGGCTGCAATCGAAGCTAGACCACAAATCATTAGTGAATTGCCAACAATATCTCCCACGACGGGATTTGCTTGCAATAAGGCGATTTTTGAAGTCATATTATCCCTCTTTGACACAATAGACTCAATCTTCGTCGAACTCTTCGTCCAATTCCCATTCTAATTCGGATTCTCCTTGCTTTGCAGTAGCGACACGCATCCAAGACAGTACGAACAATAATCCAATGCAGATCATTGTCAGCGTCGTACCTAATAGCCATGGATTGGTTGCGCCGATTGCGTCTTCAAGGAATCCTCTTTCCTTAGTTGGTTTGACGTCGATAAACTCTGATTTATCAGTTGTCTCACTTAGTGTGACTTCTATTCTTTGCATTCCGGGAGCATCAGGGCGCCAGTCTACTACTAATGTTGAGACCGACTCCGCTTCTACAAATATTGACGACTTACTCAATTGGGTGCGTACTCCTGACAAGTCTACAACTTCGACGAGCACTTCTGCGTCGCCTCCAAGCATACCGTCATTGCGTACATGAATCTGAACAATTGTCGGTTCATCCACTTCTAAGTTGGATTTGGACAACTCGATTCCGCTCTGTTCCAATGAAAAATCAGGAGTATAGTGGATTAAATTCCAAACACCAGCAGGGAAAGCTTCACTGTTACCGTCTCTCTCAAACTGATTTCCTGCAATATCTCTACCTTCGAATCTCATCTTCAAGACCGCTTGTTCCTGCAAAAACTCGGTATCCATTCCTGAAATGTCAATCATACCGGTGAACTCGAGACGCAACCCTGTACTCTCATCTCCTTCAAGAGTCAGTGGCGTAGAACCAGAGATTATTGCATCATTCTGTCCTTTGCCTGTAACCCACCAAAATAACTCGACTGAATCAGCATCAATTCCATAATTTTCTGAAATAATGACTCTAACAAAGTGCTCTCCAATCTCAAGAGTTGATGACTCCCTTGGAGACGAGAACTCAACGACTTCTGGACCGACTGCATCTACTAAGATCCACATTACCGCCTCGGTAGGACTGGTCATGTCAATACCTTGCTCGGGCATGCAATCCACACTCCAAGTCATAGCATGCTGTCCAGATGTAATCGGTGCATTTAGGGATGCTGTGAACAATCCATCAATTGCTACAGTAGGGGACTTTACGCCGTTCAAGCGAACTTCGATGTCACAATCGAATTGTGGCTTTTCCATACTTTGTGCGAAGACTACGCTTCCCGACAATTCGAGTGTTGAACCGGGAGAAACACGTGCACCATCATCGTTCAATGCACCGCTTTCAACCCATAGTGATAGGTCTTCAGTCACCATCATTTCAGCAGAGAACCGCCACCTGTTCTGTGGGAATGTGGCAACATCTTGGTTTCCTGCTCTGTCGTGAATAATCACCGCAGGCTCCCTTCGAGTTTCTCCCAAATCAGGCATACTCCATNGAGGTTCGATCTCGAGGTAGAGAACCAAATCTTTGTCGTATGGACCCGGAGCAACTCCATCTAGGTCATTGACCTTACATGATACGATGTTTATGTGAGCAGTCTCACTGGAACATTGCCTTGTATCTGAGTTCCACTTCAGTGTCAATTTGTCGCTAGGAATGTTATCGGCAAGCGAGATTTCGATTACATCAATATCTGAGATTCCATTCAATTCAGTGAATGAAACATTGAGACCATATGTTTGTCCGGGATGTAGCCAAGCTCTCCTGTCATCAACCCATTCAAATCCATCCGAATCGATTACAGGAGTCCCGTCATTCATAATTTGATACATGAACAAATGGTTACCAGCAGATTCAGAACCGCCTCCTAGAAGAGAATGTCCAGAGGGGTCTGTTCCAATGACATAACCAGCAACCTTCTCTCCAGGGAAGGCTGCTGTATCGTCAATAATTGCCTGATATAGACCATAATTTTGGTCTAAATCAATAGGATTCGACATTGTTCTAGCGATGAATTCACCTTCGCTAGGCCAGCCATCACCGTCGTAATCATTTGCCCACTCTGTCCAAAGCATCAGAGTGACATCTTCAGGCAGAACAGGTTGGTCTGAGATGTTGATTAGCAATTGCTGGTTTGCAGAAGATTGTAAGTGGTCGAAATGGCGTATGTTTGAATGAGTAACAACAGGTGCGAGAGGGTCGATCTCGAATGTTCTATTGAGAACGATTGTCTCTCCAACCCCTCCTCCTGCTAGAGGAGTCACACTAACTTCGTAGGTTATGTTTCCACTAGTGAATGGCGTCTTGGTGTTAACAATCCATTCATTTCCTTCATATCCAGTAGTGTTAGCCAGAAGTTCTCCATTTCGAGTTAGTGTAAGTTCATATTCTCCAGGGAATGGTTTCTCATCTGCATCACTATTTTCGAATCCAACATCAACTTTGATTGTGAGATTGTCTTCAGCCATCAAGTAGTTTAAGCTTGGAGAAATCAAGCCTCTATCGGAGTAAATATTCATTGATTCAAGAATCATATCATTGTCTATTGCCGCATTATTCCAATAATGTATAGCAGGCATAGACACCACGCCGTTAGCAAGTTGTATCCTAGATTCGAATCGCAAATCGTTTTGGTCATCAAATGATTGTGCAGTTCTAAACCCGGTCATCAAATCATGAATACCGCCGGATTCATTGTGTACAATGGCCGCATCTGAAAAGATGAACATGTCATGGTCACCTGTAGCAATCATACTGCCACCAAGTATCGGCAAAAACCACATCGCGGACTTATCATCTGAATACATATTCACTATCAATCGATGTGGTGAAGATTCGTGTGCCTGAGCCCTTGTGTTAAACTCACGCCAATGCTGAGAAGGCGTGAGAGTGTGCGAATGATTATTCCAAGTCAAGGCACCCATAGTTACGTCTCCCGATGAGGTTGAAGACAGGAGTGAAACCTTGAGTGAGCACGCAGAATCAGCATAGAATGTCAGAGGCAAATTAGCTGCTTTATTCGGCACAAGACGAGCCCGGTTCATCGCTAGAACTAGTTCATCGATTGCAGTTGCAGAAACTGTATCTCCGGCATCATAACCGATACTTAGCCCACCGAGTCGATGGCTTCCGGCATCAGAAATCAGTTCAATTCTGGCGTGGACAAACTCGGTTCCTGCAACTATTTTCACCGGAGGAGTAGTGCCAGTTTCATAATTCAGCAAATCGATTTCTGATTGATTTAGAGTCAAACGCAGGCTATCAACATGCCCGACCCCACCAGTCTGCGCAACAATCGTATTGCCCACCCATAATGCAATTGTTTGGACTCCCAATCCTACTGAATCAACATGGTCTGCAGATACTTCGAATGATTTTGCATTTCGAGGAACTAGCACACTTTGCCAAGAAGTTGGGTTGAAACCAACTGCGAATACAGCGCTAGAGTTACCATCAATGAAGACGTCCTGATTACCCCAAGTGCCTACACCTTCACTGGATGCTGACCATTCATTTCTACCGTCCTGGTCGATATCCATACGCGGAGAAATGATTGCACTACTTGGATACAATTGCAATCGAATGTCATCCAGGGACCAGCCATTACCTAAGCCCTCATACCTAACTTGAATCACGGAAGATGGCTTGTCGAGGTCAATTCTTTGTGAAGATGAATTGACCTGTGTCCAGTTTCCGCGGTCGATTGAAACATATGCGGTTACATCTCCCAATTGTGTGGATTGGAACTTGTATGAGGAAAATGGCATGTTGATATCTAATTCAGGAGATTCTACAACAGAATTGGAGTTGCCTGAAATTGTGAATGTTGTATTGCTCCAACTTGAATTATCCAATTCCCAACCCATCAATTCAGGGTCTGAATTGAATCCGTCGTGGTATTTTCCGCCACCAGATATACCGAATAGCCTAGGAGAATCTCCTAATTGGTTTGAGGCAAACTCAAGGTTTAGTCGAAGCGATTTGTGCTTCTGCCAATCTACGGCAGCTAGGTCGATCCACTGGCCTGTTCGATTAGTAAAGCCGGGTATCGGAACACCCGTGTCTGCATCGATAACTGTCCAATTCAGATGCGCATCTTCAGGAATGAACGCATCGATAAATACTGGAGAATATCGACCCTCATCGATTTGTTCATGTGATCCTGCGGACCAACCAAATGAGCGAGTTGTCAAGTTTGCTCCACTAGTTCCTGGAATGATGATGTCATCGAAGAACCAATAGTCACAACAAGTCCCTGAACCTGTGTTTTGCCTTGCTCTAACTTGGAAACTAGAGTGAAATGCATTAGATGGAAGATTGTAATTTACGTTGGTTACCGTACCGCCTGAAGTAGAACCGGATAGGTATTGAATCTGAGTCCATCCATTGTTCGAATTCTTGTATTCGAGATAGAAATTCTCGTTGGAATCCGGTTCTTCACCGCATTGGTAATTGCCTTGCTTAATCCATGCCTGCAAAGACAATCCAGAGTGCCCAGCCAGATTCACTGATGGGCTAGTGACGGAAACTGATCCACCTCTTGTCCACCAAGATGCACCGCTACCTCCACTCATTCCACAGGTTGTAGCAGTGTTTCTCTGGCCGTAACTTGAACTCGATGAAGTCCATCCGTTTGCATTCTTGTCAAAATCCCAATTTATTCCTTGGAATCCAAGAATCAATGCCCCATCATCATCCAAAGTTAATCCCTGCTTAGAAAATCCTGTCTGTTCCCAATCAGACCAATTGAATCCAGATGCTCGAATATCGTCACCAGGTGATACAGAGAATGAAACGGTCTGCAATGCGTGAGTCGCATCTAATGCAAGATTTGGACCTACTCCTGCCGAATTAGGTCCCGAAATTACGACTTCGGTATATTCTGCCCCTTCGCTTGAAAATGTGTCAACATCATCTAGCTCAATTTCGAAGTTATTGGGCAGAGAAAAGTGCGATAGCGGGCCAGAAAATAGGAATAAGAGAGTTAGCGCGAACGCCAGAACTCCTCTATTTGGGGTTGCCATGCGTATACTGGATGTAGTCAATGTAATTCAAAGCAACCCCTGCTAACCACTTCTACGAAGTGGATTTTTTCGGGAAAAAACGAGACTTTTGGAAACGACTGTTTCAAGACATGTTTGCATCTCGGAATGAACATGGCCACTCCTCAGACGACCAGCGAATTAGATTCGGTTGCATTAGAAACCGAACTACTTTCCACTTGGCAAGATGAGAAATTGTTCGAGGCTACAGTCGAAAATAGGGCTAAGGGAGAGCCTTTCATTTTCCTAGAAGGACCGCCTACTGCGAACGGTAAACCGGGTATTCACCACGTTGTTGCTAGGACCTACAAGGACCTAGTATGTCGATGGAAAACAATGCAAGGAAACTTCGTTGAGAGAAAAGGTGGCTGGGATACTCACGGACTCCCGGTTGAAATCGAAGTCCAAAAGCGTCTAGATTTGATGAGCAATGAAGCGATTGAAGCATTCGGAATGGAAGAGTTCAACAAAGAATGTCGTGAATCGGTTTGGACCTATGAGGCTGCATGGAGAGAGATGACTGAGAGAATGGCATATTGGTGTGACTTAGATGACCCATATGTTACTCTACACAACGAATTTATCGAATCCTCTTGGTGGGCGCTCAAGCAAATGTTCGACAAAGGCCTGCTATACCGTGGATACAAAGTTCTGCCATACTGCCCGCAAACCGGCACTTCATATTCCAGTCACGAGGTCGCTCTTGGTTACAAGGAAGTCGAAGAGCCGTCCGTATATGTCAAGTTCAAATTGGAAGATACCAATGCTTCAATTCTCGCATGGACCACAACCCCTTGGACACTACCTGGAAATGTTGGATTAGCAGTAGGCCCAGATGTAGAATACGTCAGGGTTCGAGTGACCGCTACACCAGAGAAATGGGAAGGGCATGGCGGAGCCGAAATCGGTGAAGAATTGATTCTAGCCAAGGACCTTTTCAAAGAGGTCATTCGCCATCACTGCGAAGAGGTTGAAACCTTCCCTGGTAGCGATTTAATCGGTCGCTCGTACGAACCGCTATTCCCTGGAGCTGTAGACAGAAACGGCTCAGAAACCGCATGGACTGTAATCGGTGCAGATTGGGTTACCACCACTGACGGAACCGGTGTAGTTCACACCGCTGTGATGTATGGTGAGGATGACTACAATCTCGGGATGGAAGTTGGTCTGCCTGCGCAACACACCGTGGATATGGATGGTTCATTCTTGGAAGGAACGCACTCGGAACTTGATGGACGTTATGTCAAAGATTGTGACGAAACCATCATCCAATTGATGCATGACTCGGGCCTACTTTACAGAGAGAAGATGTATCTCCACGATTATCCACATTGCTGGAGAACTGGACACCCATTGCTATACTATGCAATGGATTCATGGTTCGTGAAAATGACTGCTGTCAAAGACAAACTCCTAGAGTTCAACTCTCAAGTTGAATGGGCACCTGATTGGGTCGGGGAAGGTCGATTCGGTGAATGGCTACGCAATGTCAAGGATTGGGCGATCAGCCGAGAGCGGTACTGGGGTACTCCACTTCCGGTTTGGATTTGTGGCGATTGTGGCACACAGCACTGCGTTGGCTCAACCGAGGAAATGGCAAGCATGGCCAAAGAAGGAAGTCCTGTTGCAGAAGATTTGCACCGCCCATACGTCGATGATACCGTTCTGGTTTGCCCAGAATGTAGCGGCGATATGAAGAGAGAGCCATTCGTAATGGATTGCTGGTTCGATTCAGGTTGTGCTTCGTTCGCACAATGGCACCACCCATTCGGTGAAGAAGGAAAGTTCGAGAATAACTTCCCGATTGACTACATCTGTGAAGGTGTTGACCAAACCAGAGGTTGGTTCTACACACTATTGGCGGTCAGCACCACTGTTTTCGATTCGATTTGTTACAAGCGATGTCTATCTCTTGGTTTGATTTTAGATGCTGAAGGAAAGAAAATGTCGAAGTCGAAAGGCAACATTGTCGACCCTTGGGACCATTTCAACCGAGAAGGAGCAGACGCTACTCGTTGGTACATGGTTACCGCAGGAGCTCCTTGGAATCCACTCAAGTTCGACCCTAACGGAGTTCGTGAAACGTATGGAAAGATGTTCCTAACTCTGTGGAACGTTCACAGATTCCACTCCGATTACGCTGCACTGGATGGCTTCGACCCGGCTTCTTCCCCTAAGGGTAAGAATACACCACTGGATGATTGGGTGCTGTCAAGGCTCGCTGAGGTAGTTGCTGGAACTACCAAGCAATTCGAAGAATGGGACTTCCACAAAGCCTGCAGAGATATCGAAGAGTTCGTCGTCAACGATGTATCGAACTGGTACGTCCGCCGTTCACGCAGACGACTTTGGGATGAAGCTGACAGCGATGATAAGTTGGCATGTCAGCACACACTACACACCATTTTGGTGACAGTTTCACGACTTATGGCTCCGGTCTCCCCGTTCATGGCAGATGCAATTCACAGAAACCTGGAAGGTGATTCAGTGCACATGGCAGATTGGCCAGAGGCGGGAGAAGTCGATGCTGAAATCATCGAGACCATGGCACTGGTAAGGGAACTTGCAGAAACAGGTCGCAGAATCAGAGTTGATGCAGATAGGAGACAGAGACTTCCATGTGCAGAAGGCTGGATTGTTAGCGGACCTGATTTGTCAGCATTCCATGAAATCCTTGCTGAAGAATTGAATGTTGAAATCATATCTTTGGAGAAGGACTTGGACCGATTCCAAAAGATCGAAGTCGTTCCAAATCGCAGGTCATTAGGTGCAAAGTGCCGCCAGGATTTGCCTGCTGTACTCCAAGGAATTGCCGATGGTGATAGCGAAGCAATGCTCGCAAGCATCGAAGCCGGTAATCTTGTGATTGCAGGATATGATATTGGAAAGGATGACATCGAGTTGCGACGCATTGAGCGAGAAGGATTCGCTGCACAGACCGTGCAAATTGCTGATTCTTCAGTTTCGCTAGTTCTGGATATGAGCGATACTCCTGAATTATTGTCGAAGGGACTTGCAAGAGATATCACTCGCAGAATACAAGCTGCAAGAAAGGACTTAGATCTAGCAATTGAAGATACTATTTCTTTACAAGTTTCAATGAAGAATGCTCCTGAACTATTCGAAGAAGATAGTGCTTGGATTATCAACGAAACTCGTGCGAGCAGTGCAGATTTCAACATCGGTGAAGGCGAAGGAGATTCTTTCGAAGTAGACGGCGCCACAATTTGGTACAAGGTATCGAGGTCTTGAGATGAAGAGAGTATCACTAGCAATTGCACTTGCGCTGAGCACACTGCTCGCCGGATGCTTCGGTGGCGGAGAAACGGTGATTGAGGAGTCAGTGGATGAAACTCCGATTTGGTCTGATTACGAAATCATTGACCCGATTACGCCAATCTCCCCGTGGGAATTCACAACCGTAGATTTGAATCTAAACGAAAGTACATCCACATCTTGGGCTGTATTCAACAAGGACTACGGCGGAAATTGTTGTGAACATTACCTTGCAACAACAATTGACGGGACTATCTTGAACCTCGGAGGAGAATATCCAGTTTGGTCACACGACCGTGGCCATGAATGGGACACTTATGTTCCGGGAGTATTTACAGACCCTTCATGTAGAACTCCAGTTCCAACCAACCCTGGACAAGAGGGACTGGGTGAAGGAAGCATTGTGCAAGCAACAAATGGAGACATAATCTCAATGTCTTGGTTCCCATATGTAGGAGGCGACTTGAAACTTGACAAGTTCTATGCAATTCTTTACGACGCTTCAGAAGACGAATGGACTTGGTGCTACAACAGACTGACCGAGCCTTTCTATGACCGCTCGTGGCAAGTCGAAGTCATAGGTCCAATCTCTTCAAACATAGGTAGTGGCGATTGGGCAAGTCTGGTAGTTTCTAACTTCTGGCATCAGACCCAAAACGCTGGTGGCCAAATCAGTGTTGATGGATTAAACTACTATAATTTCCAATTCGCAGGACGCAACTCCAACCCCGGTGCTGAAGATGTCGACCTCAACTTTTCAAACATTGGAGAATACTTCGATGTTAACAAGCCTCACAAGGAGATGAGGTCATTCCCTGTACCAAGTGGCGGACTTTACTTCCCACAATACTTCAGCGACGGTTCATCTGCATTCTTGGACACCTCATTGAACTGGAATAAGCACGATGTTCAATTCCCTAGCGAATACTGCCAACTAGATTCCTCAGGCGCTCTGCACTGTGTGAGCCTATCAGGCACGACATTCACACACCATCTATCCTATGATGGAGGAACTACTTGGGCAACACAGAACTACTCTGATGAAGACTGGGCAGCGATTGAAGAGTGGGAGTTCCAAGCTAATGGTGCTCTAGACCTATTCGTTTTGAACGTTAGATACCAATCCTCTGAGGGACCGGATGTTGACGTATTGTACCACGTCAGGGATTATTCAGAATCTATGGAGCCAGATACTCTGACTTACATTGGACTTGGCGACCTAGATTCCACAAGTGGAGCAGGAAACGACATCCGCTTTGATTTCGCATCACTTGCGATTCTAAACGACGGTGGAGTTGTTGTCGCATATCACGATTCTAGTGACCCAGATCCTCTGTTTGCGGTCGAAGTTGAGATGCCGGTTTACTGATTAAATCACAGTGAATCTAAAGTGAAAGTGAACGATTCACTGACCATTATCTTCAAAAGCCCTTGACAGTGATTTTTGAGCATGGTTCTGAAGGCTTTGCCAGGGGTTGGGGCAGGATTAGCACGGAAATTAACAGACCATTTTGGTACTGAAGACAAGGTCTTGCAACTGCTTGCAGATGGACAAACAGAGATTATTGCAGAAGTAGAAGGGGTTTCACTCAAGCGTGCAGATAACTTAGCACGTTCATTGAACGGCATGGAGGATTTCCTAGCAACACCTGAATCTGTGCGTCTTCACAAAGAACTGGTAGCGAACATTGCAACTCATGCGGTCAACGCATCCACTCGCTCAAGGCTTCGCAACCTTATGCCAGTTCGAGATATCAAGTCAAGAAGGGAAATCATCTCACAGGCCATGAAGTGTGACTTCGTAATTGAAGGGTTACGCATTCCCAGTGAAGTTGATGGCAACTATGAGCGAGTGGTAGTTTCAAAGAATCCTATTGATGAACTGAAGAGATTCTGTAGAGTATTGACGCCATCTGAGCAAGAAACTTGGAAGGATTACAAGGTTTTCAAATCGGTAACTTGGGTTGGTGCAGACGGGCCTGCACAAACTCCAGATGGATGGCTAATTGTTCCGGAGTCCGCTTCCGTAGACATGATCCTACCAGAGAAGTGTGTTGGTTGGTTCGAGCATAACAGAGAATCCTTGGAGTTGCTGACCACACTACCTGAAGGTGATGGGTTCTTCGAGCATTTCAATGAAATTAGAATGACGCATTTACGCCAGTTACTCGATGAGATGGCAAATGAAGCAGATGCAGAAGCAATTGCCGATGTTCGCGACAAATTATGGCCTACTGCTAAGGAATTGGAAAAGCGAATCCACGAAGAAGTAGACCAAGCAATGCAAAATGTGAAACTCGACTTATCAGGCTCTGATATGTTGGAAGCACTGGCTGATGCAGCTTCTCTACAGCGAAAACTAGCCCAACAAACAAGCGATGCCATCGAACAGGCAATAGAATCCGCAACAGATGAAATCTCATCCCTATTGTCAAAGGTTGGAGTAAAGTGTCCACGTACTATTTTCAAGAGCGAGTGGCCTACTAAAGTTGACAGAAGCACTCTTGATGGAATTGATTCACAATTGGAAGAGTTGTGGAAAACAACTCAATCAGACCGCCTAATTTCCTTAGCAAGAAGACTTGCACCCTTGAAATCTAAGTGTGAAAAATCCCTCCGAAAATTGGTGGAATTAGACCAGTGGCTCACTATCGGAAGATGGGCTAGAAGTGTTGAAGCCATAATGCCAGAGATTTGCGAGCATGGAATATCCATAAAATCTGGCAGGCACCTACTAATCGATGGAGTTGCAGATCCTGTCGACTACGGATTAGGAAACTGTGCTGATAGCGGAGACCAGCAGTCTATTGCTTTGCTAACCGGTGCCAACAGCGGTGGAAAAACCACCATGCTAGAATTGCTGGCACACTGTACAATCTTGGCACACATGGGCCTTCCTGTCCCAGCAAAATCCGCAAAGGTTGGTCATATCGAATCCCTGCATGTTCTTGCTAAAGCAGGAGGCACACAATCTGCTGGTGCGCTTGAGCAAACCTTGCTACAACTCGCTGAAGTTGTTTCCAACAGCAATTCAAAATTGATTCTTGCTGATGAATTAGAAGCGATAACTGAGCCTGGAGCTGGTGCTAGAATCATTGCAGGAATGTTGGAGGCTGCCGAATCTCACACCGGCACATGCATGTTGTTAGTTACGCATCTCGCACCAGCAATTATCGAGGCTGCTGGCAAAGAATTGCGAACAGATGGAATAGAAGCGAGAGGTCTTGATGAGAATCTAGAACTGATTGTTGACAGAACTCCAAGAAGGAACCACCTAGCACGCTCCACTCCTGAACTAATCGTCAGAAGATTAGTCGAGCGTTCCAATGGAGATGCTCGAGATGTTTTCACTTCGATATTAGGAAGATTTTGATTAACAAATTCTTCCAGCAGATTCGCCGTACTCAATCATAGGCACTTGGAACAAGTCGTCGCAAGAACGCTCTACCAGTGGTAGTGTCAATGTGCTTGCAGCCCAGTTGATTGAATAATCACCTGCAGCCGCGGGGCTAGGAACATAATCTTCACCAGTTTGAGTGACTGTGAAATGAATAGATTCGCCTGCAGCTAGGAAAACATCCAGTGGCATGAATTCCATTTCTGCAACTACTGTACTAAACGCAGGAATCGCCGCAACACCATCTCTACCGCCTGCATGGAATCTCAAATCCATTACTGCATGTCCCAGATGTATACCAGCATCATCAGTCATCTCAATGAAGATGTGCCCGTTATTGGTTGTGTGCGGAGTTGTAGAAACGTGAATCGTTGGCATTCCAGCGATGTAAGTGTCATTTTCAAACGGCCCGTATGAGAAAGTGATTGGTGCTTGTGTTGCACCCATCAATGCACCTGTTGGCCCCAGTGTATCGACTTCTAATTCGAAAAACTGTGTGTCCTCTGAAGGCCAAGTTGACTCAAATCTCCAACCTCCACGGTTGTCCTGCATTTCGACACCGAGTACTGGTGCATCACCTTCACCCTTCAGGTACCAGTCAAACCAGTACAACATCTCATCAGCCCAATCCCAACGTAGAGTGTAAGGGTATGCTTCCGCACCTCTACCAACTCCTTGCGAACTGTGCCCTGAAACTCTGTCTGGATAATCGTGAGCCCATTGCCCAGCAAGGGTCTTGATTTCTATTCCAGCATCTGCAACTTGCTGGTGTATTGGGAATGCCATGTGGGGATCAACGTTCCAATCTTGCATTCCTTGAATGATGTATACTGAACCGTTGTAATTTTCTAAGACTCTACCCATGAACGACCTTTCAGTCCAATAGGTGTTACCAGCAAAATCGACCATTCCACCAGAGAGATATGCCGCAGGACCGTTCACGTATCCTTCCATGTAGCCTTCACAAGCATTGTCAACATCATCAGCATCACCATCGACACCGAAGGAACCGTAGACACCATTGTGCATAATCATGCCACGCGCCTCCATGCTACCGTTGCGCCACATTAGTTCGTGGACACCAACTAAGCCAGACATTGGAACGATTGTAGCGAGGTATGGATTGCCAAAGGTTGCAGCTTGCCAAGGAGTGCTTCCATCATACGATTTACCAATAATTCCGACCTTGCCATTAGACCAGCCTTGGCTTCCTAGCCAGGATACTGCAGCATCGATTCCTCGCTGCTCATCAGTTCCCATCAAGTCCATACAATGGTTTGATTCACCAGTACCGAAAACACTCACTTGTGCTACACCATATCCGTGTGGCACATAGTTTTCAATCAAGAAGCGACCTAATCTATCTGCAGGTGTGAGAGCATCTACATCTCCATCGTTGTAATATGGACCGATTTCTGCAATGACCGGAACACGGCAATCCTCAGAGAGATTTCCTGCTTCCCAATCACATCCTTCGATAACCGGCAACCATAGTCCGAGATGCACTACTGCATCTCCGGTTAAACCTGCTCCGCCATCTGCGGCTGTAATCGTAGGAACCTCGACGTAGACACTGCGGACTGTATCAATCCCGTAGGAACCGTTTACAGTTACTCTACTGAATACGTCGCTATCGTCGTATATCTCATCAGCCCTTTCCCAGGGTTGAAGGTATGCAGCCTCCACAACATCAGGTCCAGATACAATCTCTTCCTCGCCAAAGCAACCTGCAAACATGGCGGGCAGTAAAACTACCAGCATGAATACTGCTCGGCGCATGCCTTAGGGGCATGACGGCTTAGTTTTGAGGCTATCGTCGACATGTATTTTGCAGAAAACTTGCAGTAGGTTATTTCATGTGCTGTAACTAACTCGTCAATACATGCGCAAGCCGTTGATTGCTCTGCTTCTTCTTATCGCAACACTACCAACCGGTCTTGTGAGCGCAGAAACCGGTAGTTGGAGTAACAGTTCTGAAAATTTCCAAGGCGTCATGATTTCTGAAATTCTAGTATCCCCTAACAATGAAAATTATGGGGGGACTGATTGGAATGGTGATGGAGTTTATGGCCCAAGCAGCGACCAATATATTATGATCACAAATAACGGTTCTACAGATGTAAATCTCTCAAATTGGACCATAGATGATCTCACAAGTGGGGGTAGCCCACCGTGCACCATTGGCAATTTGACAATTTTAGCAGGTGAATCAATCACTTTCTATCGAGCAGATACTCAAATTGAATTTGACTATTTTGATGGAGATTCAGTAAACTTGATCGATGCAGAAGGCACGACACAAAGTCAGTTTATTTATCCGGGGGAGGATTCTGATTGGGATAAAGTGTACACTGTAGGAGATGCTGGTACTCTTGTTAAAGCAGACCCCAACCCTGCAACTACTCAAGGTACCTGCACAGCGGGAGATAATGGCAACAGCGGTGGAGGGAACACCGGCGGAAATAATTCGGCATCTGTTGGCGAATGGTCAATCAGTGAGAGCAATTATCTCGGAGTCAAAATCTCAGAAATTCTTACATCTTCATCTAGTGAAGATTTCGGAGGATTGGACTTAGATGGAGACGGTGATGTTTGGACTAACAGCGAGCAATACATCCAATTAACAAATGATGGAACAACAGATGTTGATATTTCTGATTGGACTTTGGACGACAACCCAAACGGAGGTAGTGCGCCTTGTTCAATCGGTTGGAATACTACAATTGCCGCAGGAGAATCAATCACATTTTTCCGATCTAAAACACAAATCGAATTTGACTACTTCGAAGAAGATTTTGCAGTTCTGAAGGATACTAGTGGTGAGACACAAAGTATGCTAAAATATCCAGCTGAGGACTCGTTCTATGATGTAGCATATGTTCTGAATGATGACGGTACTTTAGGAAAGGCAGATGCTAACCCTGCTGAAAGGCAAGGAACATGTTTCATCCAAGGTGATTCTTCAGAATCCAAGTACATACTCAAAGGAAGAGTAGTTACTATGACCGGAATTAACAATGTCCTAGAGAATGGTAATGTTATGATTGAGGATGGCATGATTGTTGCTGTTTGGTCCGACGGTGAAATACCTCCAATCAATACTGACGATGTAACAATTCACGACACCGGGGCTACAATCTATCCAGGTCTCATCGACCTACACAACCATATGCACTACAACCACATTCCAGTATGGGATTTTGAAGTTCACCTTTCAGATTCACAAAAATCAGAAGAAGGCGGATACACAAATCGCTACCAGTGGGGCAATAATTGGGATTATGGCCCAAGTATTACTTGGATGAAGAACAACGTCCAAGATAGAGACAGATGGGATATGGCATCTGAACAAATGAAGTATGCTGAAGTTCAAGCGGTTGCAGGAGGAGTTACCGCAGTTCAAGGCTCACCAAGTTCTGGAACCGATGCATGGGACAGCATGCTATCCAGAAATATTGAATTGTACAATTTCGGTCAAGATGGAATCAGTACCTGCGCAGTTTGTGGCGCTGCTGATGATGATTATACCGGGAACCATCTAATTTCTCAGAATCAATCTGGTACACTCAATGCTTGGTTCGTACACCTTTCCGAAGGCGTAGACTCAAGCAGTAAAGCTGAGTTCGACGTACTATGGGAAAAGGGGCTGATTATGGATGAAACCGTTGTGATTCACGGTACCGGTATGGACCAAAGCCAGTTCAACAAGATGGGGACAACAGGTGCAGGCTTGGTTTGGTCACCATTCTCAAACCTAGTATTGTATGGGGATACAACCGATGTTGTTGCCGCAGATAATGCAGGAATCACAATTTCAATTGCACCAGATTGGGGACCTAGTGGAACCAAGAATAACTTGCATGAGTTGAAAGTTGCAGACATGTGGAACAGAGAGGTCCTAGAGGGACACTTCTCCGATTATGAATTGGTAGAGATGGTGACATGCAATGCTGCAGAGATTAGCAATTGGGATAGCTTCGTCGGTCAAATAAAAACTGGAATGTACGCTGATTTGGTTGTGATTGACACATTCCATGAGAACCCATACCGCAACATGATTGAAGCAATTGACCCTGATGTCAGGCTAACTGTTGTTCAAGGGAAGGCTGTTTTCGGGGACATCGACTTAATGACCGCAATGAAAGGTGATGATTGGGAATACATCAACGGTCCAGGATTTACTAAGGCAATCGATGTAACATCAAGTTCAGAAGTCGATGGAATGATTACTTGGGAGACTATTGAATCTGGACTTGCAATGGCTATGCTAAATAATTTTGATGATATCAAGGAACACTGGGATGATGTAGATGGAATGACTGATTCACAGATTGAGGATTGGTTAGGCACCACTTTCGATGGAGATTATAGAGACAATGTCAACCATCTAAAATCGATGACATTAGACCCAATTTACACACTTGGAGATGACCGATTCTTCGATGTAGTAAACCGTTCTGCTCATGCAAATTATCACATAGACATGACGAAATTATATGATTACTATGACATCCAATATGATTCAAATGGAGAGAGGCCATTCATTGGAGATTCCAGCAACTGGAGTAACGGCAATACAGACACAACAACTGTACGCGGATGTACTGATTCAAGCGCACTGAATTACAATCCACAAGCTGATGAAGATGATGGAACCTGTGAATTTGAAGTCACAAATCCTGGCGACAATCAGGATAATAACGCAACTGGTGGAGACACGTGCGTAGGTATTTGTGACGAAGATACCAATGATAATTCACAATCGGATGAATCCGACCCCGTCTTCGTTCTAACCATAGTTATGATCATTATTTTCATCGCTGCAATAACGGCAATTTTTGTCTTCAAGGACAAGGAGATAGGCGAGAGAGTTGCCCACGAAGAATTTACTGAGACGTTCGTTCCTGAACTACCGCCATTAGAGCCGCCAAAGGATTAGATCAAATCCCAGATTGGCCCCTCTGCAGTATCGGTTACGACTACCCCTAGAGATGCTAATTCATCTCTGATTGCATCCGCAGCAGTCCAATCTTTTGCCGCTCTTGCCTCGCTTCGCTTTGCAAGTAAAGCCTCGACTTGGTCTGCGATTTCTACCCTTCTTGGGTCATCTTCTGGCTCGGCAAGTGTTTGCTCGCGAGTTGGTAAAACTCCTAGTACAGATCCTGCTGTATCCTCAAGCCAATCAACACAGTGTAGAGCATATGCGCCTAGGTCGTCGCCTTCTAATTCGCTGAGCATCTTACTCATTTCTCGAATAGCACCAAGGACCTTAGCACAGCCTTCTCTAGAATTGAAATCATCATCCATCGCAATTGCAAAGCCTTGAGCCATCTTCTCTAGTAGCCCTAGGCTCTTGACCAAAGGTACCTGTGAGGTGATATCGCCTTCTGGTAGAGGAGGGCAGTTTATTCCAATCAATTCCAATGCAGCTTTGTAGACGCTAACCAAGCGGCTGTGATTCTTTTCTGCATCTTTGAGCAATTGTTCATTCATGTCTATCGGTGAGCGATAATGGGCATTGATTAGAGAGAACCTCAAAACTAGAGGGTCCACTTTTTCTAGAATATCTTTGATGGTCCAGAAGTTGCCTAATGATTTGCTCATCTTTTCTCCATCGATGTTCACGAAACCGTTGTGTAACCAATGGTGTACGACAGGAGAACATCCAGTGTGACATTCACCTTGGAAGATTTCAGCTTCGTGGTGAGGGAATAGAAGGTCGTGTCCGCCGCCGTGAATATCGAATTGTTGTCCGAAGGCATCCATGCTCATTGCCGTACATTCGATGTGCCAACCCGGACGGCCTGGACCCCAAGGAGAGTCCCAAGTTGGCTCCCCCGGCTTTGCTGCTTTCCACAGAGCGAAGTCCTTGTGATCTTTCTTTCCTGAACCGGTTCCTCCGACTCTACCGCCGGCTCCACTGCGCACAGCATCGATATTTTGTCCAGTTAACTGTCCGTACTTCTCAGGCGCACTTTCTACGCTGAAATAGACACCGTCATCCGTTGCGTAAGCGTTTCCTTTGTCGATTAAATCTTGAGTGATTCGAATCATGTCATCGACATACTCGGTACATCTAGGATAGGAATCTGCGCGAAGAATGTTCAATGCATCCATGTCGCGATAGTATGTTGCAATATTGTTCTCCACCAGTTCGCGCCAATCTTCACCAGTCTCATTTGCACGGTTGATGATTTTGTCATCAATGTCGGTAAAATTCTGAACATAATTGACATCATAGCCAGATTTCTCTAACCATCTGTGAATCAAATCGAATGCAAGGTAACACCTAGCATGACCCAAGTGACACAAGTCATACACTGTGACGCCACAAACATACATGTTAACCACGCCAGGATTCATGGTGGTGAAGTCCACCTTTTCCCGGCGCCGAGTGTCATGTACACGCAGAGGCATCATTCTCCGGGGTGGCACACATATATTCAAACAATGGTATTATTCAGATGAACTGAGAGGGTATTTCATGGAGGGGCTAGTTGTCGTAACTGGTGCTAATGGACACATTGGCAACAACTTGTGCAGGCAATTAATCGAAAAGGGATACACAGTACGTGGGACTGTACGATCCTTCGATAAAGCACCTGACCTAGACATGGAATTTGTAGAGGCTGATGTCTTGGAAAAACAGGGCTGGGATAAGGCTCTCAAAGGCGCTGTTGGACTATTTCATCTTGCAACAATTTACGCCACCAGCGGCGATGGACAATTGATTCTTAATACTGCGAATCAAGGAACTGAGAATGTGCTGAGAGCAGCTGCAAAAGAAGGAATCAAGCGAGTCGTTTACACTTCATCCGTTGCCGCAATTGGTTCAAGTCCGAAAGGAGTAGTGAAGGATGAATCAAACTGGAATGATAACTTCTCATTACCTTATACTCAAGCAAAAACTGAATCTGAAAAGCGTGCTTGGGAACTTGCAGAGGAGTTAGACATAGATTTACGCGTTATCAACCCAAGCGGAGTTCTCGGTGGCTCATTCTCTCGTCCAACCCCTTCTACAGATATCATTGGAGATGCTATGAAAGGAAAATATCCCGTTGTTCCAAAGATCCCTCTGGCATTTGTTCATGTCGATGATGTGGCTACAGCACACATAATGGCATATGAAATCGACGAGGCAAATGGAAGATATGTGCTGGCGCCATACCAGGATGGAAATATCCACGATTTGTTGAAGCGTGCAAAGAANCTGTACCCGAAAATGAAATTCCCAAGATTTGGNATTCCNCTNTGGCTACTNCCNGNNGTTGTNNTACAAGANTGGTTCATGGGANTGTTCACCGGCAAGAGATTGCTTACTCGCTCGGCAGCCAAATCTTTCTCAAAGGGTGACTCGAAATATTCCAGCAAGAAGGCAGAGGATGAATTAGNACTTACTTGGAAATCCTATGANGATTGNATNCATGANACNGTGGAGGCTTATCGGTGATTGAAGACAAACTAGCTGCAAGACTAGGTTGGTCTTTACCGCTAGTAACCATTTTNCTTTCTTCACTAATTCACTTGATTTCTGGNAATAATCGAGCATTCCCGTTTTTCATCTCTGAAGCAGATTATCCCGGTTTAGAGCGCTATATTTTCACTGCTGGTTTTTTCTTCACAGGAGTGGTATTGATCTTTGTATCGTGGAGATTATTCCAAGTTAACAAATCTCGCACAAGATGGTATTGGATGCATTTGTCACTGTTAAGCGGAATCTTTGTTGGAGGTAATCTAGCACTGATGGCGTTTTGGGACATGTATGATCATCTATCTTTGCACATTACTACTGCATTGAATGTATTTCACTTTGGATTAGCTTGGGGAGTTTTAACTCACTTAGCAATGAAAGAAGGAAGCCAGAAAGGAAAGAAGTTCAGATATTTTTCCATAGCACTAGGGTTCATTGCATTCTTTGGAATGACGTATTCTATGGGATTAGGAATTGACAAACACCCGGATTTCTTGGAAACCAATGACATGGATTTAATTCAGCCATGGATAAACTGGGCAGCACCGATGGAATATCTGCTTGCAATATCGTTCATTCTAACCCTCAAATCCTTTGAGGCCGACATAATTCCAAATGAAGAGGAGGAGTGATTTTGCCGAAACTGCTGGTTGTAGATTTACTCGCTGAAAGAGAGGCTTTTGGCAAAAAAGGCGTAGAAGAAATCGTACGCCATTTCCCTGAGCATGAAGTCCTACTTTGGGCACCACATACTAGCGAGACTAGAGATTATGGATTCGGAAATAGGGTTGACGGGCCTGTTGAATCAGATGTAGTAGTAATCACCGGCAGCAGAAGAAATGTTTCCATGTGGGAGCCCTGGATGGACGACGTTGCTAAATTGATNAGAGAATGTGAAGTCCCTCTTTACGGAATCTGCTTCGGTCATCAGATAATCTGCAAGGCGCTTGGAGGAGAAGTTATTCGAGCAGATGAGGGGTCGTCTTTCATCGCTGAAGTCACACACGCTGATGGAACCAAAACAAAGCAATTATTCACTCATCAAGACCATGTCGTTGACCCTGGTGAAATGGAAGTTGTGGGCTCAGCTGAGCACTGTGAAATCGCTGTGTGCAAACATCCTACAAGACCAATCAAGACTGTTCAATTCCATCCAGAAGCAGTGGAATCTGTCCTCAATTATTCGCTAGAATGTGGCGACATGACACAGTCTGAGAGAGATGTCTATGGAGATGGACACCAAGATTTGGACGTAACTACCTCGCTGATTTTGTAGGTTTTCCAGCATATCAAAAACGGGCCAAACGCTATTACAAACCGCTTCTTAGTTGGGGTATGGACCCTAACCAATATTTTGAGAGTCTCAAGCAACAAGGATACAGCGATGTTGACGCAATACATTTTACTCAACAATATTATCCAAATTTCGAAATTCCTTCTCAAGGAGTTTCTATGTTAGCCCCAGCGCCTCCTGGGAGCATAGAATTAGGGATGATGACATCTGGAGGAATTGGGGCTCCAACGGGCGGCTTAGTTGCTGGGACCGTTACTGCTGGCGGAGCTGCTGCTGCCGGCAGCGGAATGTCCATGGGGACAATAGCAGTTGTATCTGTATTAGTCCTCGGTGGAGTAGGTACTGGAGGATATTTCCTCTATGACTATCTAACTGAACCAGATTTCTTTGGCGAGGTTTATTGGGGCGAAGAGGGATTTGGATATATGTTNGAAGAAGACTCCATATCGATTGTAATGACNCAATACGATGGTNGTTGTGGGATGTATGATGATTTTGAAGGGGAAGAATTTACGCTAACAGAAAAGGACGACCTGTGTTTCTTGGAAATGGAATTTGAGACTACCGTCACAGATGAAGGAGATTATTACAATATTTGCATAGATGATGATGGTGATGAAGAATGTATCAAGATTTATACTTATGAAAAGGGCATGATTCTGAGAGATGACAGTAATTTTTGCGAAATTTTCGTTAGCGACATAGAGCCTCCAAATGATTCCATGAGTATACAACAAGCGCAAAATTGGATGGATGAGTTCCAAGATAAGAGGGATTCCATCAAAGATAAGGGCCCTAGGAGTTGCCAATATTTCGATGATTATGATGGCTCTTCAGGCGGCAGCCTGGACACATTCCAATTCTCTAGTAGAGACGCTGCAGGCCAAATGTCTAACCAAAGCGGTGATAATTTGGTACACATCGCTATGACGCAAGGAGACGACCTAAGTTGGGCTGTACTGAAAGTTTCCATCGTAGTTGACAATGGATATTCATACACTTGTGATGAAGCAGGTTCCAGTGATTCAACTTCAGATTGCACCTATGCAACAGATGATGACAACTACTGGAGTGTTTCTGAAGAAATTACAATCGCAGAAGGTGCTTACGACTTGTGTGACGGCTCAACCGGCGGTTGTACCATTGATGTGACTCTAACCAAGATCGGCGTTGGAAATGAAGATGACAGGGTAATAGCTGTCGTATACACTTATGCTGAGGCATAAAACTGAGCAACTCAAGCTTCGGCTTTAGCAGCCTCAATCTTTGCATCATTTGCCTTGATTTGCTCCCAGACAATTTCAGCAATATCTTTGACTTCCATCTCTGAACCGATTGAGGATAGACCATCTGTAACCATTGTTGAACAGAATGGACATCCCACTGCAACAGTGTCTGCACCGGTTGCTGCCAACTCCTTAGAGCGAATGATGTTAACACGGTCGTATCCTTCATCGACATGCTCTTCCATCCACATCTGTGCTCCACCAGCACCACAGCAGAATGAACCTCTACCATGGTTCTCGGTTTCAACATCTACGCCACCAATTGCAGCACGTGGTGCTTCCAATTCGCCACCAATTCTTCCAAGGTAGCATGGGTCGTGATAGGTGATTTTTCCATCATGCTTTGGTTCTGGAAGCTTGCCTTCATCTTGCAGGTGGTTAATCAGTTGCGAGTGGTGCATGACTTCGATGTCTTGACCTCCGAAGTCCTTGTACTCGGTTCCCAAGGTGTGGAAACAGTGAGGACAGGAAGATACGATCTTTTTGACTCCAATCTCTTCGAATGTCGCTAAATTGGTTTCAGCAAGCATCTGGAATAGGTATTCGTTTCCAGCACGGCGAGCAGCATCTCCGCTACATCCTTCTTGCATACCTAAGATACCAACATCCAATCCTGCTTCTTTCATGATTGAGATTGTATCTCTTGCAACCTTCTTGTTGCGCTCGTCGAATGAAGCTGCGCATCCTGCGAAGTAAATGTATTCTGCAGGTTCTGCAACCTTGACATCTAAGTCTGCAGCCCAATCTCCTCTCTCGTGCATTGGAATGCCGTATGGGTTGGAGTCACTCTCTAGGTTCTCGATAGTCATCATCAGAGGCATTACAGTGTCCTCGACCGACTCGTCGAATTCCATTCTCTCCATCATCAAGTGGCGGCGAGCATCNGTCAATTTTGGAACGTGCTCGATGTTAACTGGGCAAACATCTACACATGCGTTGCATGTAGTACAAGCCCAGATTGCAGCCTCGCCGAATCTGGTAATCATGTCTTCTTCAGGAGCCTCTCCCTTGAACAGAAGTTCGGAATGTTCGTTAGCGTATGCACGCACATCGTGAATGATTTGCATAGGATTCAATTCCTTACCAGATGCATATGCAGGACATACATCTTGACATCGTGCACAGGAAGTACATGCCCATCCATCGATCAAGCTCCTCCAGGAGAGTTGTGTGTACTGTGCAGCACCAAATGTTTCCAAGTCTAAATCATCAAGTGAAACCGCTGTTCCATTTTCATCGACTTGAAGCGGGCGCATCTTAGCCATTGGCTGTGTATCGAAGAAGAATACATTCGGTAGCGCCATTACAAGGTGCATGTGCTTTGAAAGTGGGATCAAGAACAAGAAGGTGCAGATTGCCACCATGTGAGCCCAGTACGCCCAATTAACAATCGACTGAGTGATGGTGAAAGTTTCTGCAACCCAAGCACCAATCATTTCGAATGTTGGGTCTGGTCCTTCACCAGCCTCGATTACGAAAGCAGTAGTACAAATTGTCATGATTAGTAGAAGAATAACATTTCCTTCCAATTGGCTCTTGCCCTTCAATTTCTCAGGAGTGAATAGAACTCTGCGGTTCAATGCTAGGAAACATCCGATTAGAGCGCTGGTGTATCCCAACTCAACCATTCCATTCCACAGTGGGTTGATTGCTTCAGGTAATAGGTGTTCGCTGAATCTATTTCCACTAGCAAGGTCGAACATGTCAGTTGACAACATCAAGAATCCCCAGAACATCAAAACGTGCATTATTCCAGCAACTGGGTCTTCAAGCACTTTCTTCTGACCAAGCCAAACGCTGGCTGTTTCCTTGAGACGCGCCCCCCAAGAGTCGAAGCGGTTATCTTTGGCTCCTAACATCACTAATCTGGTGGCTTTTTGCACTTGGAAAGTGAAGAAACCGATAGACACAACGCCTAGAACTAGAAGTATGTACCAACCAGAAATACCAGCGTAAGTGACATCGAGTGGGTGTTGCATCGACCATACGAAGTGGATTCACTCCTTCAACCCAACGGCCAAGTACCACCTCCACAACCGCCACACATGGTGCAGGCTAGCGCGCCCGGCAAGTGCATTCTCTTCGGAGAACACGCCGTTGTTTATGGTCAGCCTGCGGTCGCTGTAGCAATCGATCAAAGGATGAGCGTTAGTTTAGCACTAAACGATGACTGGCGCATTGATGGTATGTCATTCCACCCGCAAAGGCACCCACATGTTGAAGCCTTGAGACAGCGACTGTGGGAAGATGGACCTGCGTTATCGGTCAAAATTTCGGGCGACATCCCCCCAGCCAGCGGACTGGGTTCATCAGCCGCACTATCTGTCGCAGCTAGCGCTGCATTGAGATGCGCCAGAGGTCGCCAAATCAAGGACGATGATTGGGCAGAAGGATGGACTGCTGCAAGACCCAACAAGGTCTATGATGGGCCCTGGCAAGTCACTAAAGGCGATTCAGTAGAATACGGTGCAAAATCTGTGGATGAAGATGAGTGTGCCATTCTAACCCATGCAGTAGAAGCATATGCGCAAGGAGGAAGAGCATCACCAATGGATTCTAGCACATGTGCGCATGGCGGTTGTATCGTCCTATCCGACAAAGTCGAGGATGACTTGAATTGGCTCTATTCTAGAAAATTGAATGATGTTTCTTGGGAAGTTCACTCTGTTGATTTAGGAGAGATTGACGATGTGTGGCTAGTTATTGGAAGCACTGGAGTCCATGCACCTACATCTGAACAAGTAGCAAAGGTGGCGGTACTTCTTGAGAAGCAACCTGAGAAGATGCGAGAGATTGAAACCATTGGTTTCGTTGCACGTAGAGGAATTGCAGCTCTAATGGAAGGGGACATGGAGTCGGTTGGCAGAGCCATGAGCGAGAATCACCTTCTTCTGAGAAACATCGGAGTCTCGTGCCCTGAATTGGAATCCCTCATTACCGCTGCCGCACCTACATCACTTGGAGTCAAGTTGACCGGCGCAGGCGGTGGAGGATGTATGATTGCGTTGACTAGAGACCCCAAGTTGACGAGTGAAGCAATCGAGTTAGCAGGTGGCAGAACCCTCATCAGTAGGCTGGGAGCGCCCGGAATGAGAGTCGATAAGGACCAAGATTCTCCACTTTGGAACCCTTTTGAGTAGGTACTCTGCTTTATATAGGGGTTTATAATCGGCCCTTTTATGAACGATGAGGACCGTTTAACAGTAGTGAATGTCGTTGCTAGCACAAGAGTAGCGGAAGAACTAGACTTGCCAGATATCGCAATTCAGTTGAATTGTGAGTACGAACCAGAACAATTCCCTGGTGTCGTATACCGTGTATCAGACCCAAAACTTGCTATCCTAATGTTCCGTTCCGGACGTGCTGTGTGCACTGGTGGAAAGGATGAGGATAACATCCACACCGGTATTGAACGTATGATCAATGATCTACGCTCTGCTGGAATCACAACTTGGGACCTAAAGGACGTAGAGATCGAAGTCCAGAACATGGTTGCAACCTATGCTCTTCACTACCCTGAAGACTACGACGGAAATGACAAGTTCACAGGTGAGCCACAAGCTGGTCAGCCACGTAAGTTGAACCTAAACAACCTAACTTTCCACCTACCTTTCGACAAGGTCGAATACGAGCCAGAGCAGTTCCCTGGTCTAATCTATCGTCTTGACTATCCTAAGGTAGTCTGTCTGATTTTCGGATCAGGTAAGATGGTAATCACCGGTGCTCGCCACAAGGACGAGATTCTTGAGGCTGTCCAGATAATCCAAGACGAGTTAGCAGACTTGCTGTGATCTAAATGCAGCCATTAGGGCCTAGTGAGGTCGATGCTGAAAGCATCGATGTCTGGGTAGTTTCGCACGGCGGCGTAGCGTCTAACGCTCTTTGCGACCATATGCAGAAACAAGGTTTGCGAACTAGACCTGAAAATTACGGCCTTATCTGTCACAAGCAGCACCCGGGATTTAGTGTTGGAAAACCAATCCTCGTAATACATGGAGATTATCTCGATGCGATTCGCTCAATGGATAGGAGAAAATTCCTAACAGCAAATGCTGCAAAGATGTGCCTAGGAATCAATGCGCCAGAGATACCACTCTCAAGATTCATTCAATCTTTCCCACAAGACCCTGTTGGCTTCTCGATGTTCCTAGAAAGCTTCAGAAAAGCCAAGCAAGAAGGTGTAGACAAAATCGCATTCTTGCGCTACCCATACACAAATGAAGAAGCAATCGAAGCCTTCCAATCAATTGGAGTAGAGGTAGACATGACTGGTTTCGCTCTGCGTGAAAGGAAGAAGAAATTTTCACCTCGCTCTAAAGATGTCAAATCGATTCTAGAGACGTATCAGAACTTTGATTTCAAGGAGTGAGGAACATGATAGGTTGGATAAGCACCTGGGGTATCAGGTGCGGAATTGCAACTTATTCTCGCTTCTTAGTCGAACAGATGGATGACGTAGTTGTCATGTGCCAATCTGGAGAAGGTGAGGTGGAAGGAGCAATTCCTTGCTGGCAAAGAGATTCAAATTTCTTTGGAGGTATAATCGCTCAGATAGCTGCTAAAGGAATAGATACAGTTGTCATTCAACACCAACCGGGGTTGCTTCGCTTCTCATACCTCAATGAGTTGCTATTGAAGTTGGATGAAATGGATGTCAAGGTCTTCATCACGATGCACAATACACGTGACCGCTCAATCATCTTCCCAAGTAAAAGAATCGAGAAAGCAGTTGAAGGTCTGAAAACCTGTTCAACAGTAATGGTTCACACAAATGCCGATGTCGAAAATCTACGAAAACTAGGAATCGCGGATAATGTAGTGATGATTCCTCACGGAATATACCCTCCACCTTCAGATTCTGCTGAAACTCTACCACTCAAAGGCAGAGTGATGGGAACCTTTGGATTCTTGCTGCCACACAAAGGTCAATTGCAACTGGTTGAAGCCTTTGAGAGATTACCGGGGTGGGACCAACTTTTGTTGCTTTGCGCCACCAGAGAAGGAACGGGTAACACTGAGAAAAAGATCAACTCAATCATCGAAAGCAAAGGACTGCAAGACCGTGTAAAACTGGTTACTGATTTCTTGGATGATGATGTTGCAATCGCAACTCTAGCAAAGTGCGAACTGTTGGTTTTCCCTTATCAGAACACCAAAGAATCCGCATCTGGAGCAGTCAGAATGGGTGTTGCTTCAGGTGTACCTATCGCAGTTTCACCGATTCCAATCTTTGATGATGTCAACGGAGCAATCAGAATGAGAGGTGGAACTGTTGACGATATTGTCGCAAGTATCTCTATGCTTTCGCAAGAGGAACTCGAGGCTTCTAAGCAAGCGATTGTCGAGTTGAGAGATTCACTTCAATGGGATGAAGTCGCCAAGAGAATTCAAGAGCGGCTCAAGTAATCAATAATCTGCTCAGCAGCTTCTTCTGCACTTACTTGAGTGGTATCAATTCTGATTTCAGGGTCTTGTGGAGCCTCGTATGGACTAGAGATACCTGTGAAATTGGGTAAATCTCCAGCCCTAGCCTTAGCGTACAGACCTTTGACATCTCTTTGCTCACAAACTTCGAGTGGAGTGTCAACAAATACTTCGATGAACTCTCCATCATCCATCATGGTGCGGACCATTTCTCTCTCTGATGCGAAAGGAGAGATGAATGAACTGATGCAAATTAGTCCCGCTTCGACCATCAACTTGGATGTCTCGCCGACCCTGCGAATATTCTCAACACGGTCTGCTTTAGTGAATCCTAAATCACGGTTTAGTCCATGTCTAATATTATCACCGTCTAAGGTAATCGTGTGACGGCCCATCGCTTGCAATTTCTTTTCCAAGATATTTGCAATAGAAGATTTTCCAGAACCTGATAGGCCAGTGAACCAAATCAAGCGAGGTCGCTGGCTCTTCTGTTCTGCTCTACTTTGCTTTGTTACATCCATCGATTGCCAATGGATATTGTCTGCTCGACGCAAAGCGAAGTCAATCAATCCCATTCCAACAGTATTGTTTGTCATACGGTCGATGATTACGAATCCACCCATTACCGGGTCGTCATCGTATGGATCGAAGGCGACTCGAGATGACAGAGAGATGTTGCAAACTCCAATTTCATTCATGTCCAAAACCTTAGCAGGTAATTCTTCCAAAGTGTTAACGTCAATTCGGTGCTTTAGACGACCGAGGGTCATGGGAGAAGTCTGAGAATTAGATTTGAAGAGGTACTGACGACCTGGCATCATTGCGGAATCATTCATCCACAGGATTCTGGTTTGAAATTGGTCAGCACTGCTGCACGGCGAATCAGCAGATGTGATAATGTCGCCACGAGAGATATCGATTTCATCGGTTAGAGTTAGAGTCACTGAGCGGCCAGCACCTGCTAATTCCAAATCGCCATCATAGCTTACAATCCTTGCAACTGTTGATTCAGTACCACTTGGTAAAACTCTGATTTTATCTCCGGTGGAGATACAACCACTGCCAATCAATCCGGCGAACCCTCTAAACTCACGATTAGGGCGATTTACCCATTGAACAGGCATTCTGAATGGGCGAGATTGAGAACTTGCTGCAACTTCNACCGTCTCCAAATATTCCATTACGGATTGACCATCATACCAAGGAGTATTCTCGCTGGATTCAACGATATTATCTCCTTTCAGAGCAGAAATTGGGATTGCAGTAATCTCTTCGAGGGTCAAAGCCTCATTTGCAAAATTGGTGAAATCAGACTTGATTTGGTTGAATACTTCCTCTGAGTAATCGACTAAATCCAACTTGTTAACTGCGAGAATTATTCTCTTCACACCAACCATAGACACGATGAATGAATGCCTGCGAGTTTGGGTCAAAACTCCTTGACTTGCATCGACTAGGATGATTGCAACATCAGCGGTAGATGCTCCAGTTGCCATATTTCGAGTGTATTCTTCGTGTCCAGGAGTATCGGCAACGATGTACTTTCTCTTGTCGGTAGAGAAGAATCTGTATGCAACATCGATTGTAATGCCTTGCTCTCTTTCAGCCGCTAGCCCATCGACGAGTAATGCGAAATCGATTTCTCCTTCTTGNGTGCCGACCTTCTTTGAATCAGCTTCTAAAGCGGCTAGATGGTCATCGAACAACATATGCGATTCGTACAGCATTCTGCCGATTAGTGTGGACTTCCCATCGTCCACAGAACCACAGGTAATGAATCTCAGCAATTCCTTCTGCTCATGTGCAGCAAGATAGGACTCTATGTCCTCTGAGATTAGGTCGCTGACGTGGACCATCAGAAATACCCCTCTTGCTTTTTCTTCTCCATAGAGGCGGTGCTATCGAAATCGATCACTCTGCCCTCTCTCTCTGAAGTAGTTGTCAACAACATTTCCTGAATTACATCAGGTAATGTATCCGCATCAGACTCAACCGCACCGGTTAGCGGATAGCAGCCTAAGGTTCGGAACCTGACGGTTTTCATCATCGGCTCTTCGCCTTCTTCCATCGGCAGGCGGTCATCATCTACCAAAATCAGAACTCCATCTCTTTCGACTACAGGCCTAGGCTTAGCCAAGTACAGTGGCACGATTGGGATTTTTTCTAGATGGATGTACTGCCAGATATCCAGTTCAGTCCAATTTGAAAGTGGGAAAACTCTGATGGTTTCCCCTGGGTTCTTACGTGCATTGTAGACATTCCAAAGTTCAGGCCTCTGCCTTTTTGGGTCCCAGTGGTGGTTCTCATTTCTGAAAGAGAATATCCTTTCCTTGGCTCGAGATTTTTCCTCATCTCGGCGCGCTCCACCGAATGCAACATCGAAGCCGTGCTTGTCTAAAGCTTGCTTCAATCCTTGAGTTTTCATTACATCGGTGTGCTTTGCAGAACCGTGAACAAATGGATTCATCTTCATCTGTTCGCCTTCTGGATTGATGTGGACAATCAACTCCAAACCTAGGTCCTCTGCCATTTTGTTGCGAAAGCCAATCATCTCAGAAAACTTCCACATCGTGTCAATATGCATTATCGGGAATGGTGGTTTTGCCGGATAAAATGCCTTCATTGCAATGTGTAGCATGACTGAAGAATCCTTTCCAATCGAATACAGCATGACAGGGTTTTCTGCTTCGGCGACAACCTCTCTCATGATATGGATAGCCTCGGCTTCCAATCTCTGAAGATGTGTCATCCTGTCTTGCATCAAAGCACCTCAAGCAGACCGTCGGGAGTTGACTTCATTCATCAAGGCTGTTATTTCCGCTTTGGGCAGATTATCAATGCCGCCAGCAGTTGCTCGGCCTCCTCCTCCAAACATTGCACACAACTCACCGATACCGCTTTGACCTCGTATCGAGATTTGGCATGTACTTCCTTTATCGATAGCAATAACGTGTGGGCCTTCGCCTTTCTCGTTGATTCTGTGAGCCATTACTCCAACTACTCGGCGGGCCCATGCTTCATTTGGTAGCAGGAAAAAACCATCTTGCTCTACGATTGAATCAGCATTAGAAATGTCGGAATAAAAGCCTTGCTTGAGAGTTGCAAAGGCAGGTGATTGCATGAATTGTTCAGGAGTTTTCGATTCGAGGCATAGCATCATCAAGTCGTCAGGATGGAAGTGTAGATCTGTCAAATCTGCACCATATCCATTGTAATTCAGCAACTCGCCTAATTCCTTGTACTCAGGATTAGAGGAGTGTTGTGACAAGCCATCGCCGTGCAATGCGACTTGTGCCCAACTGGATTCTATGCCTAGATATTGCTCGACAATTCTGGCAGTACAAACATTGTCAGCAGTGTCAATGTGTGCATCGATTGATTCTATTGTATCGCCTGGTAGATGGTGGTCAAACCAGGAGATTTTTATTCCATTTTGCGCTAATTTTTGCGCCATGGAATGATTACGGGCCAATGAAATGTCCATTACGATAACTTCGTCATCATCGTTTGGGTGGACTCGATCTAAGAGCTCGATGTCCCGCTTCACACCAGTGATGCGTTTTCCTTCAACACCATGCACCAATCCCCATTGCACCATTGAGCAAATGCCATCGGCATCTCCATTGTATGCAAACCAGCGCATGCTGTGGCGACTTAGACATCAGACATGAGTCTATGCCTCAAAATATCAGAATGCGCTGAAGTAGTACATTTTTCGTGATTTTAGTGATAATCTCGATTTTACTTGTCGCCCGCATCTATATCTATTCCCCGTTACCATAAGCATTCATGCGCCGAGAGTTGGGGATGGCAATCATCCTCCTTCTTTCCACATTAGTAGTGGTTCCGCAAGTTGAAGCGGGNGGCCTTGGCAGTGAAGACCCGGGGGTCAGTGACACGGTTACATGGCGTGTTGGAGACAAGTGGGTGTATGCAGGTGCGTTCGACCCTACCGTTCTAGTTCAGGATGCGGGTGTCGATGCGGTTGTTGGAACAATTACTGGAGACGCTACAACAACGGTTGATGCAGTGTCTGAAGTCAATATTGACGGCGTTCCAACTTTAGTGTACGAAACTTCGTCTAAGGCGGATTTTGACAAAGGCGGCGTTGCTCTTGAAGGCTATACTGGGAACCTATTCATTCAATTCCAAGTCGATGAAGTTCGCAGAGTTTCAGACTTGGCTAAGCTTTCAACCGACCTTTCTCTCAATGTTCGATACGTCCCGTATGGCATTTCATCACTGACTCAGCAAATTGCTGATATCACAATATCAACAACCTATGACCCGATGAGCGAAAACTACGATTTCCCACTGCGAATCGGTGAGACATGGAATACATCCTATGTTTCATCAACCGCATGGTCTGGTTCTTCAGATTACATTACTCCATTCCCACAGCCGACAAGTGGAGCGAATCACACTAATTGGGAAATTACAGATGTTGGCAAACCGATTAACAGCTTGGGAGAACAAATCGCTTATGGCGGATGCAATGCATCATACGAATTGACTTCTTATGACGATAATGGCACTGAAACATCCTACGAATGGTTCTGCCCAGAAGTCAGAAATTATGCTTGGTCACATACTGAAGAAGACATCGGCTTAGTCATCGATTTCAGATTGAAACAATACATGCCAGTAGCATCAACAGGGGTTGTTGCAAATACCAACCCCGGATATCGAAACATGAACATCGATGTCGATTTATCTACTCAAATCACCGCACTGAACACTCCAATCGAGGTTTGGGCTAACGTTACCGATTCCTCGGGAACTCCGCAACCGGGCCAGACTGTTGAAATTAGGCATGAGGCTGAAGGGTTCTCTACAACTGCAGTAACGGCTGCAAATGGTAGCGCTTGGGCTATGGTACAAGTTGGAGACGCCACTGATACATCAGCTACCACTGTCGACTGGTCTAGTCATGGAATTGTAGCATCAAGCAATGGAATGTATGGAGTAGCAACCATAACCCTAGATGAGAATATCGTGGGTCTTGACCTTGTTGCAGCGTATGAGAGAGCTAGTATTTTGCGAAACCGTAGCGGAGAGCTAGCCACTCTGAACTCAATTTCAGGATTCAATGTTCTACCTGGCGACCACCTTACGATTCAGTTACCGGTCTACAACCGTGGAATAACAACAAGTAACCCAACTACAACTCACATAACTTATCCAGATGGTTTTGAGATAACTGAGTCATTACCTGCATTGGCACTATACGAGCAATACATATTCGAAATCGAATGGCTGGTCGACATTAACTCCAGCATCGATAACAAAACAATCCAATGGGAAGTTGACCGTCAGATGCTGAATCCAAATGATGCCGATTCGGCAAACGATATCGGCGCCCTACCGATTTTCGTTGGTAGCGCACCGACTTTCGTCGGTGAAAACATGACAGCATGGACAAATGAGAAGATCCTAATCGATGCATCTGGCTCATTTGATGAAGATGGAGGAGATGTTTGGTGTGAATTCGATATTGAGTACGATGACGGCACTCGCTCTACTGCTAACCAACAAGTTATGCGAAATAGTTGTTCAATCAATTGGACTTGGATTGATGATGGATTATACTCAATTTTCGTTACAGTCATTGATGAGGAAGGCGACTCAATAGTAGAATTACTGGAATTCGATATTATGAATCGTGCACCTAGCGTTTCAATATTCTCGCAGAGAGACCAAGTAAGAGTCGAGCATCCTGTCACATTGTATGTACTAGCGAACGATTCGGATTCTGAAGACCCGTGGCCGGGTCTAGTGGACATACACTGGCCTAATGCGCAGTGTGAGGAAGGTTACTACACGCGAGTTTGTACCACAACCGCATGGGAAGAAGGATTGCACACCTTCACTGCAGTGGGTACTGATGATGACGGTAACCAAACATATGCAACAATCGATATTGAATTTACCAACATCGCACCGCATGATGTTGCAGTAACAATGCGGGATGAATATGACAACCTCATCGAAGCAACAGGACAGATGACCTGGCACGTACAGGAAGACCAAATGGTAGAGTTATCCGCAAGAGCTGAAGACTCAATCGATGACTTATCGGGACTGAGTTACGAATGGTCTTTCGGTGTCAGCACTGATGGAAGAGAATCGAGAGTCCCTGCTATGTGGTCAGATGCGGGAATGAAGACTATTCTCGTAAAAGCGATTGATTCTGAAGGTGAAGATAGTGGCTGGGTTGAGCGATGGGTTGATGTTCAAAACATGGATCCACAAATCGAAGATTTACCTGAAGTGATGGCTGTTGCTGAAGGGCAAAGCGTCAGCCTCTCTGGCGTAGCTTGGGACACCGCTTCTGACATGGATGACCTGACAGTGTGTTGGGATGTTGACCCAGGAGCGGATACTGACGGAATCGGTTCTGCGGACGATGATTGTGACGTAGTAGGAAACAACTTGACTTGGTCTTGGCAAAATGCTGGACTGTACAATGTAGTATTCCACGCAACTGATGATAATGGAGCACGAAACTCATCTTCTGCCTCGATTACTGTTCTGAACCTACCACCTGTAGTTCTCACAAACGTACCTAGCAAAGCGATAGCGGGTGAGACTATCACTCTTGATGCATCGATGACTAGAGATTCCTTAATCGATAGAGAATACCTAACCGTTGTCTGGGACATCGATTGCTCAGTAGATAGCGATGGAGATGGAATCAAAGATAATGATGCCGACCTTGTTGGTTCCAAAGTCGAATACAAATTCCCTAGATCTGGCAAGTTCAAAATCAAGGCTATTGCTTGGGATGAAGAAATCATGAAACCAAGTAGCAAAACTGTGGTTGTTGAGGTCGATTCTCCAGACATGACTGCCTTCGAGGAAGTTATGGAATCACTTGCTGGTGAAGAAGCAAATCCATTCATTCAGCTATTGCTGATTGCAATAGTTATCGCTGGAGTAGCAATGCTGCTAAAGCGAGGGCAGAAAAAGAAGAAATCGGTTTGGGACGATGATGACGGGCCGGTATTAGAAGCGCCCCTTGAAGCGCCTTCAATGGATGCATTCCAATCAATGGATTCCCCTCAATCTCAAACAGATATGGCTTCACAAGCACTGCCAGTTCCAGAGGGAGGCCTGCCTGAAGGATGGAGCATGGAACAATGGCAACACTATGGACACCAGTATGCAGAAATGGGGCAAACTGATGAAGGACAGTATGAAATGTAATGAGGTCTTCGTATTATCATGCGAAGTGCCATTCCCATCTTTATTCTCGTTCTGATGACTGCGTATGGGCCTCTTTCGATGCTAGAAGAATTAGATGCTCCTGATGCTATCAAATTCAGTGAAGAGAACAACGGAGTTCACGATGTTCCTACATGGAGAATAGGTGACAAATGGGTGTATGAAACCCAATTCGATGTTGCTCAATTAATCCAACAAGCTAACGTTTCAGCATCATTGAACACCTTAACAGGTGATACAACTATGGAAGTTGTAGACATTAGATTCGAAGACATTCAAGGCGTCCAAACCTTGGTTTATGAAGTTGAAATCGAAGGTGAGTTCACTTCTGGAAACAGTGGTGCTACGTTGCAAGGTCAAACCGGAAGATTAGATATCGAATATGATGGAATTGACATTCTCAGAGCGAGTGACCTTTCAATGTGGGATTCAGAATTTACCTTGGATGTAAAGTTCGCACTCTTCAACATAGGTTTGCTGACCACAACTTTGGCTGACATAACATTTGCAACCGTGTACGAACCGCCAAGAGAGAAGTATGATTTCCCGCTAAGAACAGGGGATCAGTGGGTTAGTTCCTACGAATCTGGAACAAATGTAACCGGTTCCTCGGACTATTTCGACCCAACATCATTCGATACTCCATACATAGAAGACAACACAACATACCAAGTTACAACTGACGGTGAGCCTACTGAAGATGGTTCTGGCATAGATTACACAGGCTGCTCTGATTCATACAAAGTAAACAACTGGAACAACACCGGTTCAGCAGGTGGATTCGAGTGGTATTGCCCTGCAGTCAGGTCTTACGCATGGTACAGAATTGTGAACCCTGCTGGATTCCAAATAGATTGGAAACTGAAAACATACACACCCGCTGATTCAGGCGGAGTAGACATCGCTTCATCTCCTGGAATCAGGAACATCAATATCGAAGTCACTCCAGAGTTCGTTGCAATTTTACCAAATGCAACCGAGGAAGTTGTAGGCCACATGACGGTTAACGGAAACGATGAGGTGGGAACCAATCTGCAACTGCGTTACGAATCTGAGGGAACTGTGTTAAGTCTAACAACGGACAGCAATGGCGAGGTTACACCAGACCTTGATGTAGGCTATTTCCAAGATGCTTCTCCTGCATCAGATGATTGGACCAGCAATGGTGTAATCATTTGGGACCCTGTAAGTAAAATCGTTGGCGCCGCCACGATTGTTATGGATCTCTCCGTTGTCGGTGTGGATTTAGTCGCACAGGCAGAATCGATGATTGTAACTAGAACCAGAGGAAATGATTCAACCGTTCTAAACCAAGCTAGTGGATACAATGCACTACCAGGAGATAGCATACATTTCTCTGTACCTGCACAAAATAGAGGAGTTCTAACTTCACCAGCTACCGTCATGGAAATCACAACACCTGATGGAGCAACAATCAGAGGAGACCTACCTGCACTGGGACCATATTCGGAAGGTAGGGTTGATGTCAACTGGACCGTGCCTAGCGATGCATCAATCGGCACTCAAACTCTTTCATTTGTTGTTGACCCAGACGAGAACGTAACCGCAGATGCAAACAGAACCAACAATTACGCATCACTTGATATCTTCATCGGCAGAATGCCTGTGCCAGCAATGACACTTGTTGACAATGTGTACACCTTCGAGAATGTATCAATTGACGCATCAGCATCATATGATGTAGATGGAGGTCCTGTCGAGTGTTACTTTGAGATTGAGGATGGAATTCGCACAGAGTACATTGACTCCACATCATGTATGGCTAACTGGTCATGGGTAGATGATGGAGACTGGGAAGTCAAGGTTACTGTAGTTGATGACGAACTCGATGAAGTCGTTATGGTAATGAATGCTACAGTCCTAAATCGTGCCCCTTATGTCAACCTTACAACGGATACACCAGTCGTATATGCTGGGCAGCCAATTACCTTCAACGCATCAGACAGCGGTGACATAGATACGATTTCTGAAGAAGGGGATTACGTAGACATAACATGGCCAAACAGCACATGCAACCAAGGATTGTTCGGTCCTGATTGTACATTCACTCCTGAAGAAGAAGGTACGTTCACAGTAGAAGTTCTTGTCATTGATGATGACAATGCAACGACTTCTGATTTCTTCACCTATGAAGTTCTGAATGTAGCACCAACAATTGGAGAAATGAGATTCTCAATTGATGGCATTCCATATCTTCCTGACGAAGATGGAACATGGAGTATTGACGAAGATGTTGTAGCATCTCTTGAAATCGATGCAGACGATACTTTGTCAGACAAGGAAGACCTGCTGATAACATGGTATCCTGACGATTCGGACCAAAACTGGACTGTTACAACATCTGGACCTAATTCTGCAATTACTACATCATGGGGTAATTCTGGATTGAAAACCATCAGAGCATTTGCAATCGATGATAATGGCGAAACCAGTGAAGACATCCTTGGCTACGTGCGTGTGAACAATATAGCACCAGTGCTTGATACACTGCCTGCACAAAAGGCACTATTCGAAGATGAGGTTCTCAATCTGAGTGCCTTTGCAACGGATGTTGCCGACCAAGATGAATTGATGTATTGCTGGGATCTTATCATTTCAATTGATTCTGATGAAAATGGAAACCCTACCGACGACTGTGACGTACAAGGCCCAGACCTTGTATTCTCATGGGTATCTCCCGGACTGCGAACAATAACTGTTAATGTATGGGATGACGACAATGCGACAGACTCATTCTCAATCGATGTAACAATTGTCAATCGACCACCTGGTGCAAACATCTTCATTCCAGAAGGAGGATTTTTGATTACAGAAGGTGACTCAATAACTTTCGATGGATCAAATTCATCTGATTCTGCTACCGACAGAAGTAACTTACAGTTTATCTGGGACGACCCGAACACCGCAGGTGCAACTCAAGATGGAGCTGGAGAAGAATTCACAATCAAGTTCGACAAGCCTGGCAAATACTTTGTCAACCTGACAGTTACTGATGATGATGGTAGGTCCAGCACAGCATCGGTACTAGTTGAAGTGAAGGAGAAACCTTCTGAAGGCCTGTTTGGAATGACAACTTCTACTGCAGTAGGTGCTGCATTAGGAATAATCATTGTCATCCTAGTAGCAGTATTGCTGCTGAGAGGAAGAGAGTCTGATTCCGTTCCTTACGAAACCAAAGAAATGTCAGACATGGTGTGGGGAGAAAGTCCGCCAGCGGGGGCAACTGCAGCAGCAGTTGCTGAGCCTGTTGCAGCAGCACCAGAGGCTGCAAATGCAGGTCCACCGATTCCTGCAACCGGTCTGCCTCAAGGCTGGACAATGGAACAGTGGGCGTATTACGGTGAGCAATATCTAGCATCCCTTCCGCCTGCTCCAGCAGAGACTTATGCCCAACCTGTACAGCAAGAATACCAGGCTCAGCAACCAGCGCCTGCTTACAATCCGGAGCCGGTTCAAACCTATTCAGAACCTGCTCCTTCGCTACTCGACAGGACGATGGTTCAAGAACCAGCACCGTCCGCTGCATCGCAGGCCCTAGCCGATCTTCTAGACGACTTGGACCTTTGAGTAGTGGTAAAAGATGGGAACACTATGGCAATTTTTTGGATTTCCAGACCCGGAAGCTCCAACGCCTGAAAGCGTAAAGAAAAGCAAGAAGAGAAAGCCGAAAGCCGAAGAACCACCTGGTCAGCAATTGACACTGGTTAGTCCGGATGACGCTGGAACAACCGAAGCGGCTCCTGCAAACCTTGAGCCTGAAAATGAACCTGTGAAAGAGGTCAGAGACATTCCGCCACCGGTTAGGCGTTCGGCATCTGTACCTCAAGGATGGACTGGGCCACTAACACCAGATGGTGAAGCATTCCATGACCTGTCAAATTATTCTGCAAAGCCAACTGATTTCCCAGATAGAGCGCTGAGATATGTTGTGCCTGACCAAATGCACCGCTTACCGATTAGACAGATACAGGATAGGGTAATGCGAGGCGATACGATAATTGTCGACCTCAATGGCCTTATTCACATGGACACTCAAACCAATGCTTGTAGAAGGTCTCTGAAACAAATCGGTGATGAGATGAATATCGATATTTTTGCTTTAGATGAATCTGACAAGCTATTGCTTCTTCCTGGAAGCGATGTTTCAATGGATGTCTCCAAGAATGATTTGGGCCTAACCCCGTTATTGATTTGAAAAAAGGTTCAAACTTTAATAAGAAGCCTAAGATTTCCTTCACTTAAATGGGAGTCGATTTGCAGCGCAAAGCACATTGGTCCTCTGGGTCGTACATCGACCTAGTTCTAGCCGCTGTGATAATGCAAATCCTGTTCTTCGTGACCGCTTTTTGGGTAGGTACTTCTGGATCAGATTTCTACCAAAGTAATCTGAGAGAGACCCAATACGCACTAAGGATGCAACTCGCATTGGGTTGGATGATGTGTATCATTGCAGGGATCGGTTTCAGCATATTGCCTCTTATCTATGACGTTCAAGGGTTTGAAAGAAGCCTAATGCGAGTGTATGTCGGAATGAATGTTACAGGTCAAATTGCAATCACGGTAGGTGTCATGAGTAACGATTCATCGTTGTTCGAATCTTTTGCTACGGTTGGAATCACTTTGCTATGTGCCTCGATTATTTCGCTATGGTCGCCATCGATGACCATTTTCAGGAGTAAATCATCTAATGGAGATACTGTTGGACCTTTTTCATATGCCTTAGGCGCATTTTTGCCAACCCTCGGGCTCATAACCACATTGTGTTGGATTATGAGAGATGAATTTTCTGGGATACTGAATTTTTCTGAAGGTTTGGTGTTTGATTTCTTCATGCCGCTTGCACTAACTGCGCTGATTATTTCTCACATCAATCGACGATTGGAATGGGAAATTATCGATTCTAAAAATACATCACGAGTATTCGCAATCTATGCAGTTCTACTGCTACTAGCGTTAATTTCCAAACCGCTACATGAGAGAGGAGATGTTTCCGTACGAGTAACATCCATACTGCAATTCTTGCCTTATGTCTACATTTTCATTATGTTAAATCCTAAGAAAATCATTTCAAAAATTAGTCAAGGAAATCCGTACAACAAAATGGTCATGTCATCCATATTTTGGTTGCCGTTCATTGGTACAGCAGCATACTATGAAACGATGGGATATGTCGAAACTACAGATGCTATGATGTCTTATTATCGCTGGATTCTAATCTTTGGAGTTGCATTCCAAGTACTGTGGGGCTTCACCTCATATCTTCACCAAGACCACAAAAAGACTCCAATGCGAACTAGAAAAACGCAATGGTTCACACTATCTGTAATCAACTTGGGAACGATAATCACAGTTTACGCATTTATCTCCAGTTATCTAGAAGGTGAAGCGATTGAAACATATCCCCGCATCGGCATTGCATTATACGCTCTGGCGTATTTGTCAATCCTAGTTTATTGGATTAAAGAGACATTCATTTGTTTGTACACATGGCACAAAATTCCGATGTTTTACGATAAGTATCTAGCACATCCAGAGCAAGGTTCCGGATTCAAAGAAGACTAATCGAGTAATCGCAGCGCACTAGGTGCAAAGCCTAGAACCGCAAGTTCATCACCATCAACCAATCTAGCATGTTCTCCCATTTCGCCAGCTAGATCGTAAGAGCCTGCCTTTCCTTTCCAAGAACCACTCTCGATGAGATGTGCTATTTCGTCCACAGTTAGATCATCGATTTCCACAACTGCGCTTTCTACAAAGAAAGTCCAATCGCCACAGATCTGAACTCCTGTGGCCGACCAAACTTGATGCCTTCTACCTGATAGGCGCTTAATCATCGAGGCTGCTGATAATTCATCTTCAGCTTTGCCAATTGCAACATTTGGGTCATCGGGGTCCTCAAGCATTGTATCTGCTACAACAACGGCTTGGAATNCATGGTTTTGGGGCACTGCATCGCTTTTTCTGCGACAAATTGCCAAAACTTGTGAAGGGACAGAACCGGATGGAGGAGTCTCATCTACATCCTTTAGAGCCTGAATATGAATTGGTCCAAATCTGTCATCGAGTATCTGTGCGCGACGCTGTGAAGCGCTGGCCAACCAGATTCCCATGAAACGCTGGTTGGGGGTCACCTTGAAGAGAGCATCGCTTTTACACCCGAGTGGTGAGACGACGTGGGTGACATAGAAAGGATACCAACACACATCGCAGGATTAGACGAAAACATGCAAGGCGGAATACCTCAAGGTCACATTTGTATCGTGGCTGGACAGTCCGGTGCAATGAAATCTTCAGTTACATTCTCTCTATTGTATAACGCTGTACTGTACGGCGAAACCAGTGGAATCTACGTTACTCTAGAACAAGGAAAAGATTCCCTTCGCTCTCACATGTCAAACATGGGAATGAATGTTGATGACCCAAGAGTTCGCAACAGAATCGCAATCATTGACCTCTCTGATTTGCGTGTTCAACTAGACGAGCAAGGAATGAGCAACAGAATCGATTGGATGGGACAACTGATCAAGCAACTTACATCGTATAGGCAATCCATTGGCTTTGAATTGCTGGTATTCGATTCACTTGGAGCTTTCTTCACTTTGACAAAGATGGAAAACCCTCGTGATGAAATTTTCAGACTATTCGAGGCTTGCCGCCGCTTAGAGTTGACTTCATTCTTCATCTGTGAAATGACCGGAGAAGACCACAAGCAATTCGGAGAATACGGGGTTGAAGATTATCTTTCAGACGGTGTTATGCACCTAACAATGGAGCGCAGTGGCGATGATATCACCAGGAAACTTGGAGTCATCAAGATGCGCCACACCCACCACAGGCTAGGCTACTCTCCAATTCTTTGGAGCCCTGAAGACCAAAGATTCACCATCAGTTGATGCTCATTCAACTGTAACAGACTTGGCCAAATTACGAGGCCTGTCTACATCGCATCCCAATGCTAATGCTGCTCGGTAAGCAATTAGTTGAGTTGGCAATACAGTAAGTAGTGGAGTTAGAAGATAATTGCATGCTGGCACTGGAATGGAAACGTCTGCTTCTTCAGTAGCCTCTTCGTCGCCTTCTTCATGAATCAAGATAATTTTGGCACCACGAGCACGGCATTCGTGCATTGAAGCGATGGTTTTCTCTCGATGCTTATCATTTGGAAGAATGACAATAACCGGACTGCCTTCTTCTAGAAGAGCAATCGGTCCGTGCTTCATTTCACCAGCCGGATACGCCAAACAAGGAATGTACGCAATTTCCATCAGTTTGAGCGCACCTTCGCTAGCTACAGGNGNTGANANNCCNCTGCCNANGAANAGAACGCTNTTNGCNTNCTTCACNAGTTCAACCGCTTCATCAATCGGCCCTGGATTAGCAAGATATCTTTCCATCTGTTCTGGAATCTTTTCGAAATCCTTGATTATTGATTGACCCTTTTCACGAGAGAAAGAACGGGTTCTACCAATTCGAATAGCGAACATAAGAAGTGAAGCCACCATATTGGTGAATGCTTTTGTTGAGGCTACCGCTTGTTCAGGCCCGCTATGGATATACACGCCTTGACCACATAATCGAGCAATAGTTGAGCCTACGACATTCACAATACCGTGAACATCTCCACCTTTGAGTTGGATCTCCTTGACCGCAGATAATGTATCTGCAGTNTCACCTGATTGGGATACTGCAAAGTGAATCGCATTCGGATTTATCACGGGGTCATTGTATCTGAACTCACTAGCAACATGTGCCACTGCAGGTATGCGAGCCAGACTTTCAATTGCCAGTTGCCCGATCTTACAAGCGTTCAATGCAGTACCGCATCCAATCAAGCGAACGTGAGGTGTGGTTCGCAGTCTAAGTGGTTCTAGGCGCAATCCCCCTAGCTTTGCACTTCCATTTGCCATGTCAAGTCGGCCGGTAATACACCTGCGTAATGCTTCAGGTTGCTCATATATTTCTTTGAGCATGAAAGTCGGGAAGCCTGCCATATCTGCTTCACCCCATTCATCTTCAATCACTGTCATGCTGGTAGAGGACATCCCTCCTTCCAGTCGAGAGATGTCAATTCCATCACGTGTAACAACTGCCATATCTCCATCTTCAAGGAAATAGAAATTCTGAGTATGTTGCGATAGTGCATGCGGGTCTGAAGAGATGAAAGATTCACCATCACCCTGTCCAAGAATCAACGGGGAGCCGTTTCTAGCACACACGATTAGATCGTGGTCTTTGAACAAAACACAAAGCCCCCATGTTCCTGTAGCCCTGTCCAGAGTTTGTCTTACTGCTTCAAGGGGCTCTTGTCCGGATTCGATTCCGATTGATATCATGTGAACCAAGGCCTCTGAATCTGTTTCTGACTTCATCTCAAAACCTCGCTCTTCAAGGCGATTTCGTAATGCACGAGCATTGTCAATAATTCCGTTGTGGACGACTGCGATATTTTCATTCTGAGAAAGATGCGGATGAGCATTCGCATCGGTTACTCCACCGTGAGTAGCCCATCTTGTGTGGGCGATTCCTGAGTTCCCTGCAATATGATTAGGCAATATTTTGGATAACTCTGAAACTTTTCCAACTTTCTTGTGGACCTGAAGGTTGCCATTTTTTACGACAATACCTGAAGAATCATAGCCCCTGTATTCTAGTCTTCTCAGCCCTTCAACTAGCAATGGTGCTGCGGACCTATTGCCGATGAAACCAAAAATACCACACATGGATAATCCTCACATGTTGATTACTTCAGAACAGACTGGACAATCCATACGACGTAGAGTCATATCCTTCACAGTGATATTTGCATTACAGGATGAACAGATAACTGTCTTTTGCGGCGCAGGAACTCCAGGCAATGGAGGCAACATACCAGGTGCCGGGGGCATCGGTAGTTCACCGGGCGCAGGTGGCATTGGCAATTCACCAGGTGCCGGAACTGCTGCTGGCAATGGAGGCAAATCTTCCAACTTAGGCGGAGTTGGCATTTCTCCCGGCAGAGGTAACTCTCCAGGGGCAGGTAATTCTCCTGGGGCAGGAATCGGTGGCAGATTCTTAGACAGGTTCTCGAAGATTTCTTTTGCTTCTCTGTCATTCTTTCTCTTCATCCTTCGCTCGAGGCGCTTGGAAGCATTTCCAGCCTCGACCTTAGCTTCCAATTCCTCAGACAATGACTGCTCTACTTCCTCTTCATCCTCGAGGTAGACTGTTGGTGTAGTACCACTTGAAACAATTAATTCTGATTCTCCATCGGAGTCAATGGCGACCAATGGTCCATCGTCCTCTTCAGCTTCGATAAGCAACTCAAGATCGCCAGTCTCTGCTGAGATTTCCAACTCTTCCTCTTCACGGTGAGAGCGTCGTAGTACAACAACTACTGAGATGAACAGGACAAACAGGAAACCGCCTATTCCACCTAATGCAATCATCTTGTCTTCACGATTATCTCCCGGTAAAGGACTCAAAATGTAATCGATGATTCCACCGTCATCATCGCCTCCTTGGTTCGGATTGATGTTGGCAATTTTCATTCCACTAATCAGACCAGACGGAGATGACATAATCACAATAGCATCTACACCGATACTACCAGCGCCTACAACATTGCCTTTAGCGATTAGATTGGATAAGGAGATTTCTGAATCACCCACATTGTATGTACCGTATCTTGTGACTGGACCTAGAACTCCGATTTCATCGTGGAAGACCTTGATTTCATCTTCCGCCATTTGCATCATTACAATTTTTGAAGCACCAGGAGCGGAATTATTGTTGTACATGTCTACCGACCAAATTGAGTCTTGTACTACGCTGATAACTTCTGCAGAGCGCCCATTACCTTCAATCCATGCTGCTACCAAGACATCCTTGTCCTTGTGTTCTACAACCATCATTTCTGGCATACTAGCATCATCTCCAGCCGGTGCTTGGAAAGAGAATGGTGTTTGTGAAATTACACCGTGTGCATAGAATAGACCAACCCTCTCGATTCCAGTTACATCATCACGCATCGCTTGGTATAGGATGTGGATTTCTTCACCAATTCCTACAGCTATAGCATCACCATCTTGTGGCTTGATGTCAATGTCTGAAAGTACGTTCATCTTCGTAGTCCAACTCGATGATTTTGCATCATTATTGTGAAGCATGAAAATGTTAGTCACATCGTTCCATGAGCCGCCTGTCAGGATGTCTCGATGATAGCCAGCCAAGACTATCTCATCTCCATTCACTGCCATGTCGAAGCCCCAATAATTGCCCTCTGATTGTTTGAGTGGAGTTAGATGTGATGTAGTGATACCCTTGTCACCAGCCATGCCTATGTCTGCAAGACCAATATCGGTCATCGTGTATCCTTGTTGGTCAGTAAATCTCTTGGTCCACGCCATCTGTACACGGTTGTCATCTTTCAAAACAAAGGCAAATTCCCCTGCCCAATCTGACTCAACGAGTGTGTCTCCTGGCATGTAGAGGCCAGAAGTTAGAGTCCTAGCATGTAACTCTCCGTCCCTTGTTGTGAATAGCAATCCTCCACCCTGATCACTTTCCACACCATCTGGAATACCAACAAACCCGAGAACAGCCTCTCCGTCTGACAGAGTTAGTCCGGTCTTGGAACCTGCTGAATAATCATCTACGACAACTTTGAATCGTAATTCTGAATGTTGGATGTCTACCCCATTACCTTCTAAGATCACTCGGTGTTTGACTACACCAATCGAATCATGTGTGTATGAGAACTGTGCTGTTGCACTGCCGGAGGAACTATCCGAACCAAGAATCAGACGTAATGTAACTTCACCTTTGTCTACGAAACCAAACGGCTCGGTATCATCTTCCCAAGTTTGGAATCTTACCTTGATGTCGGTTGCTTCTGTTCTACCCAAATTGTCAACTCTAACATTTACTGAATACGGATTTCCTGGTTGAGGAATACTCGAAGAGGTAGTGACTGCGCTGGTCAAGAACCGCAAAGTTGGTTCAAGTGGCCTTTCTTCGATTTCGAACTGGAATGTGTATTCATTGTCACTTGTATCATCATTCATCAACCCGTTTGGATCGATTTGAATGGTTACATCATGCAGTCCCGGAGATGTAGCCCACCACCACAAAATAACAGAGATTGTCTCACCTTGCTCGAGACTTGGAATCTTGCCTTCACTTGGGTAAGTGTTTGATTCACTGCCCGGTGCATCGAGTTTAACATGCAAATCTGTTGCATCCAAATCCCCGGCATTTACTACATTGAAATGAATCTCCAGAATTGTTCCTGCAACGGCCTTACTCGCTGGTAAGTCTTGGTCGAAAATCTGCACACTGCCTTGGAATCTCAATTCTGGTGCTGCTGGCATATTGTCGATTGTGAATGTACGACGTACTATGTCTGATTCAATGCCACTCTTATTGACTAACTTGATTGAAATCTTATGTGAACCATCGTCAACCTCTGTTGAGTCCCATGTGAATGACCAATCTTGTGTTTCGTAATCTTCCTCATCGAACGTGTGAGCCAACTCCCATTCTTCAGAGTCCACTCTGTAATGCAATTCACTAGGCTCGATACCTTGGGCTGTTCCAGAGAAAGTCACGGTATCAGTTAGCACGGAACCGGATGAAGGAGAGCCGAATGAGGCAATCATTCGACCAATTCTAACCCAGTTAGCAGCATTTGAAATCAAATCGTCATCGCCTACAGCTTGTGCTTCGATGACAACTGCGGTCTCTTCTGAATCATACCAATCCTCTGGAATCATATCGGTGAATGACCAAGTGTCATCATTCACTGTAGCCTGAGTCCAATCCATCAGAACTTCTTCGTCTTTATCTTCATAGTATTGAGTCAATCGAACACTGACACTGTTCCAAGGACCTGTGCCTGAGAGCAATTCTCCTTGGAGATTGAGCATATCTCCCGTCAGCCACCATGTACCATTTTCCGGATTTGAGAGAGTAATCCCCTCATCGGATTCATTTGGTGGGTCAATGATGACTCCTCCGCCGTCGCCTCCAGTTAAAGGAGAGCAGCTTCTACCTAGAACGGTATCAACCGCACATGAAGCATCCATCAATCCAAAGCCCCACTCATCGTTCCATCTATCTGAAACGCCTGGTTCGGAAGCGGAGCCTTTCTGTTCGCTTGAATTGCGGAGAATATCTTTGATCTCCATTGGCTTGAGACTAGAATCTGCTTGCAGCATAAGTGCTACAACTCCAGAAACTAATGGAGTTGCCATTGAAGTTCCATCTTTGGATTCGTATGCATTATCTGCTTCGGGACGAGGACTTCCAGGGAATGATGTGCCGGTCGCTGCTGAGGCCGAATAGATACCACTTCCATATGCCGTCAAGTCTGGCTTTAATTCGTCCCAGTCGTCATCATCATTGTCACTAATTCGAGGGCCTGAATTGGAATAGGATGCCATGAAGTCGTCGGTTCTGTTAATCGAATCAGAATTGTCTGCTGAACCGATTGTAATTGCACCATCTGCGCTTCCTGGAGATGCAATTCTTTGCTTTCCGTCGTTTCCAGCTGCAACAATACAAGCGATGTCATGGTCATACGTTGCATTGTTTACCAATCTTGATTCCGCACCTGTTCCGTTGTCACCGTTGTCCTGATTGATTGGATTACCAATAGAACCGAATGACATTTGGCCAATCTGAATGCCTTTTGCACCATTGCCCCAATCGGTATCCTTGTTGTTAATCATCCACTGAATTCCGTTGATGGAGTTTTGTGAATTCGTACCTCCGCTATCGGTTAGGACCTTGATATCTACTAGGAAAGCGCCCGGTGCTGCACCGATGTGCACTCTGCTAGAATCACCGGTTCCAAGAGCAATGCCTGCAACGTGAGTGCCGTGACCTTGGCCGTCGTCAGGGTCTTGTGAACCATCAGGGTTGGATGCTTGGGATGTAGCATCATAACCTGCTACCCACTTTTGGTCGTCATATGAATTGGGGTCAAGGTCCGGATCATCGTTTTCATCATCAAAATCATTCAGTGAACGGTGCTCATTGTCAACTCCGCTATCCAATACTGCGATGACAATGCCTTCACCATCATATCCTCTGTCGTAAACCGTGCCGGAGTAGACATCTGATGGTTGAATCCTGCTAGCAGGGTTAGCGCTCTCCAGTGTTGGATACATGACATTCTGCATTTCGACAACAACAACTGATTCGATTGCAAGTATCTCAACTAAAGCGCTGACTGGAACATGGTCGACTACAATCGAATCGATTGAATCCATTACTTGGAACCATGAGCCTTCAGCTTCCCAACCGTGGCTTCGCAGTAAAGCGACTAACTCGTCAACTTCCTCTTGTCCTGGGTGCCATGCATAGTCGACAACTATTGCGACAGTCTTCCTTCCATCTGCGCCAATAACCGCTGTAGTTGACTGCGATTCTTCACCTGCAATCACTTGCTCAAGGCGGTCATCCATGCCATCAAAGTTTGAATCTGGGCCGTAAGCAAACCACCAACCGTAATCCTCGGTTGAGAATTTGTCTCCTCGGAATGGCATCCTGTCTGCGATTTCATCATCCAATTCTTCCCCGGTTTGAACCTCTTGAATTGGCGTTGCGGAAGCGAGTGCAGACATATCTGCAATGAGAAAAACTGTAGCGAGAAGTAATGCTTTGAATGCTCTCATCGGACTCAACCCGCCCTACGGGCGGATTGCATAACACATGAACCTTGGGTGAATCCGAGTCCCTACGGGACTCAAGGCCAAGCAACATGTGAAGGGTCGGATTCACATCGGATTCGCATTCTTTTCAAATGCAACTTTCCACCACAAACCGGACAATTTGCACGGTCCGCGATTTCTTCTAACCAGGCTTGACGTGTTTCTTTTTCATCGCCTTCATCATGAAGCCTCTTGACAAGTTCGTCAACACCTTCGAATGGATTCTCTGCGGTGATTTCTTTCAGCTCTATTTCACCCTCCCATTCGATATTTTTCTTCAAAATCGGTAAAGTAGCATATGCCAAGATAAAACCACCAAAGTGAGCGATGTGCGCAACGTGGCTTGCCTGCGACAAACCGTAGACTTGCCAAGCCTTGTAAATCTCGAATCCAAAGTAGAATAAAGCGATGAATTGAACTGGCCATTTTCTGATCAAAATTATCGGGAAATATACCTCGTCTTGAGGCCATCCACAAAGGTACGCTCCAAGGATTCCAAACGCTGCACCAGATGCCCCCAAGGCAGGAGTATAGGAGCCACCATTTGCCAGTGTCCATGCGATTGAACCACCCAGCAAACCGATGGCGTAGGAAATCAGCCATTTGCCTCGTCCTAATCTATCCTCAAGAGGTATGCCGACCAGTGCGATAATTACGATGTTTCCAAGAACGTGAAGAGGGCTATTCCAAGAGTGGACAAATCCACTTGTAATCAGAGTATGAACATGGCCGCTTTCGACCAATGCTGGCACCATTACTACTCGCAAATACAGCTCCGTCAATTGTGACGAATCTAGAGTCCACCCCCAGAATAACTGAACGATATATCCGAAAAGCAGTGACAAGGTCATCGCCATTGCAATAGATGCTTTATGGTACCAAGACCATGCCAGAGGGCCGATGATTGCAGCCACCCAAAGCGCAAACAATACCTCCTCCATGTACAGGCGGAAGAGGCGTCGGCTTGAAGGCAATGCGGTTGCTCGCTCGGTTCGATGGGCATCATCGACTTATCCGAAATCTCCGTCCTTCGCGGTCGGAATAAGGTCTTGGACAAGTGGTCTCTTTCGGTTGACAGCGGCGAAGTTGTGTGCCTTTCTGGCGANAATGGATGTGGCAAATCAACCGTGATTGAAGCCGCTGCTGGATTGATTCCACTGGAAAAAGGCAGTTCTACGATTTCTGGCCAACTAATTCGCGATTCAGAAGGTCGCCGTGGCCGGACTAATTTCGGCCTTTGTTTGCAAGATGATTGTGTGATGGGAGATGAATTGGTTGGCGAAAGGATTCTTGATGCTGCAGGATACGATTTTGATATCGCACCTTTACTGAAGATTTGGGGGTTAGACCACCGAATCCACGACAGAGTTGCGATGCTTTCAGGAGGACAGCGAAGAAGAGTTGCCCTGCTTAGTGGATTGATTCCTGCAATGATTTCCTCCGAACCAGTTGCAGTTCTGCTCGATGAAGCAGACAGCGGATTGGATGATGATTCGGTTGAAAGGTTAGCTAAGACACTTAGAAATCTGGCAGCGGGCGGACACTCGGTTTTGGTTGCAAGTCACGATTCGAGAATTGTTGCAGCAGCGGACAGGGTTGTTTCATTCCCGTTTGAAGAAGAACGCAATGATGCCAAAACCGGTAAATTTGCACTAATCGACAAGGGAGAGAAAAGAACGCCATACATTGGACACCGTATGAATTTACGAACGCTTTCTGGCTTAGCAAACAATGGTATTGCTGGCCTACTTACTCTTGGGGCGATGTTGGCATTGCTTGACCCTTCGCAATTAGAAGGTAGAACACTAGCCGGCTTCATTCTAGCTCCTGCACTAGCCGCAGGCCTGTGTGGAAATCCCGTTCACAGGTTAGCAATGGAAAATCGTGCTTATGCTTGGTGGAGTACCAAATCGGCAGTGCCACCACACGCACTAATTCATTCTCTCATTATTTGCGGAGGGCTGACCATACTAGCATCCACAATTACGACTGATATCGATTGGCAACTAATCGTGGCTGGAGCAGTTCTCGGTGCGATAACCGAATCGATTGTTGGCCTTCTTAGCAACGCAACCTTGCGATTATCTAGGCCAAATGCAGTGATGATTCGATTGTTAACACCAATTCTGATTCTTCCTTGGGCGCTCGTTGTTGATACTCTAGCAGTATGAACATTGAAGATGTGCGCCTCACGGGCGTTAAATATGAAAATCAAAGGTGAGGTTGTAGCAATGCTCGGCTTCGCCGGAGCAGCCCTAACTTTGTGGCTAGGAATGGTTTGGGCACCATCGGTGTCGATTAATGCATTCAAAGCACCAGAGGCACAGAGAATATTCTACTGGCACGTACCTAGTGCATGGGCTGCAATGATCGCATTTGGTATGCTCTTCGTAGGCTCAATTTATTGGTTCTTCAAGCGAAGTGAATGGGCTTGGCGATTACATGTTGCAAGTAGTGAAGCAGGTCTTGCGACTGGCTTAATGTGTATCACTTCAGGATGTATTTGGGGAGCCGCAGAGTGGGGCGTACCGTGGGATTGGACCGATGTTCGACTCAACACATTTGCTCTACTTACTCTTCTCTCACTCTACTTGGTATTAGGTCGCCGCTCACAACCAGATGGTGTTGAGACCAGAGATACCTTTGCGGCATTTGGAATGTACGGATTCGTATTGGTACCGGTAACATACATCGCTACAAGACTGTGGCAAATCCGACATCCAGGACCTGTTGTAGCGACATCGGAAGGTTCGCTAAACTCTGATATGAGCATTGTTTTGTTCCTCGGTGCAATCTCATTTACCGTTCTAACCGTGGGATATATCATGGCTGGAATGAGACTAACTAAATTGGAAATGCGTCTCGAGGATTTGCAGAGCCAGTATGAGGAGGGGATGAGATGAGCGACCAAACATACCTAACAGCGGCTTACATCTGCATGATTGGAGCCCTCGCATTGTGGACTTGGACTGTTTTTGCTCGCTCTAAATCACTGCAACAAAAAATCGATTCCTTAGAGAAAGCCATCTCCCGAAACGACACTAGCACCTCCGAAGGCGCTGAAGAAAATGAGTGACGAGGTGGAAGTATGGACCTCGGCGGAGAATTTTGTCTAGTTTGTGGAGCAGACCCTCCACTGTTCTCAGACAGAATGTGTGAGAAGTGTACTCGAGATAGGGTCACTCTGGTCAAGGTTCCAAAGAATGTACCATGGACAAGGTGTGCTCGTTGTGGAATCATTGATTTCCAGGGTAAGTGGAGTCATGTCGAAGAAGAGGATTTGTGGCACGAGTTAGTTCAGAGAAATGTCGAATTTCATACAGAAATCGAAGACTTAGAATTGGGGTTGATGGCTCAAGAAGTCGATGGCAGACATACCTTGATTCACCTTGAAATCGAAGGTGTAATCGATAACCTGCTATACACTGAAAAGCACACAATGCGAGCTAGAATGTCTAACGGCGTCTGCCTTACATGTACAAGACGTGCTGGAAATTACTTCGAGGCTACCGTTCAGTTGAGGTCAAGCGCTCGCCGACTATCTGAAGAGGAGTTCAACACACTTCGAAGAACACTCGACGATGTTCTTGCAGAAATGCCTGAAGACCCGATGTTTTTCATTACAAATGAGGGGCCAGTTACAGGTGGATACGATGTTGTCCTAGGCTCGAAAGCTTTGGCTAGAGCATGGGGGCGACATTTGATTACTCAGCATGGAGGGCAAGTTACCACTACCACATCTGTTGTCGGCAGAAAGGATGGTGTTGACCTGACTAGGCTGACATTACTTTACCGCAAACCGGGTTACGAGTTAGGAGATATAATTCGATGGCGAGGAGATTTGTGGCGGCCTTCAGCATGGACTAACGAAGGCGCAATTCTTGAGAAAATCGAGAGAAAAGAGCGGACAGGTGCAACTTGGAGAGACCTTGAAAATGCTAACGTAGTCGCTCAATTGCATGAATTCACATACATTGAACCAATTAACGAGGATGCTTCAGTGGCAGAGTTCCTAGACCCGAATAATTGGAAGATGAACGCAGTTCGTCTACCATTCGAACATGTGCCTGGAAGGAAGCTATTGCTGGCAAGAATTGATGGTGAATGGATTTGCTTGCCAAGATTAGGGATGGACGGTGAATGACATGGAGGAAGGTATGATTCGTCTTGCAGCCGCACTTGACAAACAGGACATGATCAAGTTCACTCGCTCTTTTGTTCAAGACATTCGTGTCGGTCGAGAATCCGTCAACCAAGAACTTCTTCCTTGGCTTGGTGAACTCGACACAGGTTGGACTGGAGTACTCTGCTTGGGCATGGGTGGCTCAGCAGCAGGTGGAGATTTCCTATCGATTTTGTGTGATGAAAGCGGTGCTGTTCCGGTTAGATGTCATCGTGGATATGATTTGCCAAATTGGTGGACTCCGGACTGGTTGATCATCGCAACTTCATACTCAGGAAACACTGAGGAAACCCTCGAAGCATGTCAAACAGCAATGGCACAAGGTGCTACGATTGTTGTGATTTCAAGCGGGGGAGAATTGTCAGGAATGTGTGAACTATCCAAGAGCGTACATCTGATTTCGTGCCCATCTGGCCAGCCTCCTAGGTCAGCATTCGGCCATATCTTCTCGAGACAATTGGCATTCCTTGTAGAGATAGGAATCCTACAAATTGAGATAACAGAACAGGCGCTTGAGCGCCTACAAGTCGCTGTTGAAGATAATGACATCATCACTTATCCTGAAGGAGATGTTGCAAGCCTAGCACTCAATTTAATGCAAAACCCAATTGCAATTGTGGGGCCAAATGAATTGATGCCTGCGGTCAATCGTTTCAAGAATCAGTTAAACGAAAACTCAGCACGATTTGCTAGAATTGGAGCAATTCCTGAGATGAACCACAACGAGGCTGTTGCATGGGGAGGAGTTGGAGATGACCAAGACCCAGAAGCAGCGGACCAAGCTCTGATCTTCTTGTCATGGGATGGCATGCATCCTAGGGTAAGGCAACGAATGGATTGGTTCGTATCCAATTGCCCTACTGAATTAGCATGGAAGATTCATGGCGTTGGTGAAACTTTACTCGAGAGTCTATTGCACCTATGCATAATGACAGACTGGCTATCAATTGCTCTTGGATTACTGCATGGAAAGGACCCGTCTGCAATTGAACCGATTATTTCCTTAAAGGAATACTTGGCACAAATCAATCAGTAAATCGGCCCTAGAACCATCCTCGGGTCAGGATACTTTTCCAAAGCCCAATCTCTATCTGACCTAGCCACAACTCCAGGCATGTCATTTGCTTCTGGTTCTTCCCAAGAAAGTTGGAAATGGAGGTGTGGCTCCCAACCACCGTTGACGCTTTTATCGCCTACAGTTGCGATGACTTGACCCTCTGCAACCTCCATTCCTTGTGAAACCATATCGAGTGATTCCATTGACAAATGGCCGTACAGCGCCCATATTGGCTTGCCTTCGAATTCATGCTTGATGATGATTGTAGGTCCGTATGAGCCTTCTTCAGCATTGATGCCTAGAGAATGAACAATCCCTGCGGAAAATGCGTGAATTGGCTCCCCGACCGGTGCACCGATGTCAATTCCGACATGCAAATCTCTCTCACCACCAAATAACTCGTGTGTGTACATCCCTGGGCGAACCTCATCGTATCTCCCGATTTGGTAAGGGAATGGACATTGGAAATCTGGGTCTTCACCCTTAGTGAAATCAAATACCCAGTATTCTTCTGGCAAGATAATGACTTCAGCCATGGTCCTTCCAAAAGGCTGTGATTCATCATTCTTCGCAAATAGGTTTGAAGGCTAGAAGGGCGAGGCGATGTTATGTCTCTAGGTTTGGAAGTGGCTATTCTTCCGGGCCTAGCTCTTGCTCGTCGCTTAGATGCAGAAGGCGATTGGAAGAGACAATTGATGCTTAGCCCAGCATTGGGATTGCTGTCATGTTTGGGATTGGCAGGTTTCTGTTTCATCTTGGAGTTAAGCCTTGAAATGCTAACTACCCTCGTGATTCTAGCAAATATCGCTGCTTTCGTGGCGATTAGGGTTGAACTAAATCCCGAACCTAGTCACGTCAACATCGAGCGCAATCCGTGGTTTTGGATATTCACAATAATTGCCTGTTTCATTGCAATAACTCCTCTTTCTTACATGCGACCAATGGGCGTAGATTGGATTGGATTTGCATCATTAACAGATTCAATCTCAAGAACTGGTGGATTCATTCTCTCTGAACCCTCGGTTGGAGAATGGATCTATCCTCCTGCCTTCCCAATGCTAGCAGCTTGGCTAGGAGGTCCTGCACACCTGAGTGTTTTCTGGTTAGGAGTGATGTGTTTCGTGGCACTATTGCTTGGAATTGCGGCTGTAGGAGAAAAAATGGGATGTGGCCATTGGACAATAATGGCAATGTTACTTGCCCCTGCCCTATTCGCAAAAAACCTAGATTCTGGTTTTCCAACAGTTGCAAGCCAGTTAGGATTAGTTGTAATTCTGATGATGTTCGGCGAAAAACTCAGGTGGGAAATTGTAGCGGTGACTGCTGTAATCGTGGCGATGATTCACCCTACTGGGCTGATATACCTCACAACTTTGGTTTTGGCACACTTGATTATATCCAATCGTGAAGCGTTCACAATTACAGATAGGATACAATCGATTATTCTCGCAGTTTCGGTTCTGCTAGTTGTTTTCGCACTCGCGCCAGCATTCGATGGCAAGGCGGTATTTGCAGAATATGGATGGCAAGGTGGAGCGCCTATGCTGATGTATGCAGGGCTGTTGCTACCTCTTGCAATATGGGCCACCTGGACTATGCGAGATGATAGTAAGGCGATGACTCTTGCTTTGTGGTTCGGGTTTAATTGGGCTCTTTCAGCAATTCACTTGTTTGATGGATTAAGTGGGGTGGCACTTCTATCGATGATGTCTTACGCACTTTATTCCATGAGCATGCATGCATTCCATATCCCGTTAGCGGCATTGGTTGGAATGCGACTTTCACGAATTGAAGGAGGGGTTTCTTCAGACGGTGGAAGAGCGATGATGATTGCCACTTTGCTCCTTTGTGGCATCGCCCATAGTGCTCTATCCGAGTTGTCAAACCACGATGAATTACATGCGATTTCAGATGGTGATGCTGCATTATATGACGCATTAGAAAGCCTTCCTGAAGGCTCAATCGTCTACACTGAAAACGAACACTGGGGCCATATTTATTCAATTCCAGAGCATATCGGAATAACAGCAGTTCCTACCTTGGGGATTCTAAAACAGGAACACTCGATACAAAATGCGGCGACTACGGCGATAATCTATGATGACATTGAACGCCTTAACAAGTTAGGAATCACTCATGCAATCGCCTCACCTAAAGGCATCATGATGCAGTACATACAGGCCTCAATCCATTGGGACCAAATCTGGTCAAGTGGTGGCTCGGCGATATACGTCTTGCAAGATGACTCGATGATTTCAACCTTCATTCCAGTCACTGGCGACAACATGCGACCAGACCCCTGGGCGCCGCTTCGCAACCTTGACCCCTTCAATCTCGGTGATGAAAAGTTGTACCTCACTAAAGGCACACATACCTTCGCAGTCAACGAAAGTCAAGCATATGAAATCTGTATTATGACCGAGTTTGTTGGTGAAGTTTCAGCTACCATTAACTCGAGAGAAATCGACGGTTCAGGATGGTACAATACTTGCACTTATGCTGGCGGTGGAGGATTTGAAATCGAGATTACTAGTGATTCAGATTTCTGGATAAATCCACTAGGTGCTTCGGGTAGAGGAGATGCTCTATTCGATGAAACCGGAATCCGTGTTCATTGGATAGAAGTCATTCATTATGCCTAAATTAAGCGAAAGACACTACAATGAATAGGTAGTCGTATGACCGTGACAAACCTATTCATCATGCTTCCAACTCTTGATGAAGAGGGAGCTTTGCAAGACATATACTCGAGAATTCCAATTGAAAAATTGAAAAAACGCGGGTATTCCACTAGAGTTGTTGTAGTCGATGGTGGCTCATCTGATAACACCGTGAGCATTGCTGAAGATTTGGGTTGCGAGGTAATCCAGCAATGGGGAGAAGGCAAGGGTGCCGGGATGCGCCAAGGATTCAATAAATTCCTCGAAGTTGGTGACGATGAATTGGTAATGCTGGATTGTGATGGCACATATCACCCAGAAGAAATCACTAAACTCCTAGATTCAATTCCCGATGATGGAATCGTGATTGGAGACCGGTTACACGGTAATTTACACCCTGACGCGATGACTAGTACTAACTGGATAGGCAATCAACTTCTGACCTGGCTTGCTGTTGCACTGTACGGCAAGCCGATTTACGACCTGTGTTCAGGATTCTGGGCATTTTCAAGAAAAGCGATAGAGAGGTTGCAACTGAATAGTATGCGGTTTGAAATCGAGGCAGAGATGTTCACATCTTGCGCACATCGAGACATTCCAATCGCTCATGTCCCAATCACATACTCGAAAAGAGTTGGTGAAGCCAAGCTAGGTAGCATCAAAGATGGTAAGTCCATAGCAAGGAAACTCATCATAAGGAGAATCTTCCCCACACCACATGAGGAGCGATGACGAGCCGATTCAATGTGGCGATTCTAGGAGCTAGCGGCTTAGTAGGCCAAAGGCTACAGGAATTGCTTTGGGACCACCCGATGTTCAGGGTTGTCGCAATCGCTGGCTCACCCAACTCTGTTGGCCTAATGCATGAAGAGATCGAATGGAGATTGGAGTCACCTAGGCCCCGTTATGACATTCTGGTATGCTCGATGAGTGATATCCCAGATGTCGATATTGCTTTCTCGGCACTGCCTACCAATGTAGCAGAAGTTGTCGAGCCTTCATTGGTTGCAAGGGGCATTCACGTATTTTCTAATGCGAGCACTTTCAGAAGAATCGCTGGCATCCCTCTAGTGATTCCTGAAGTAAATCCTGAAGATATGCACACTTACGATGGGCATGCATGTGCAACAAATTGCACGGTTGTCCCAGTTGTCACCCCAATTATTGGTTTGAAATCCCTTGGAATTGTGTCTGTCACAATCCACACACGCCAAGCCCTATCTGGCGCTGGATGGCGATTGCTGTATGATGAAGAAGCCCTCGCCGGTAATGTCAACCCCTTGATTCCTGGCGAGGAAGAGAAGCTGATTGCTGAACTAAAATATCTACTTGGAATGGAGATTCCTGTTATTGCATCGTGCAATCGAGTCCCAGAAAAAGACGGCCACTTCGTGTCATGCGGAGTTGAAGTTAGCCGAGAAACATCCTATGAAGAAGTTCAGAGATTGATGCAAATCCCTACCCTTGATTTGCCCTCTTCACCGGAACTTGTCAACAACATCATCGAAGGAACACCGACCAGAGATGAACACCTTTGGATAGGTGAAGGAATGACTACAACGGTGGGCAATATTCGTGTTGATGGCAACATAATTCGATTCGATGCTCTCTCTCACAATACCGTTAGAGGAGCCGCTGGAGGAGTCATTCTATTGGCTGAATTTGCAGTCGACGAATCCTACATCACCAAATAGTCGACCACTACTCGCTGTTTGGTGGTCGCATGGGTGTCACAGCAATGATTCCGAATATGACCTTTCAACAATTGAAGGATGAGGCCAATTCTCGATGGCAAGAAATCTGGGACGGCAATTCAGCTAGACTAGAAGTTCTGTTGCTATGCCCTCGCAAAGAAAGAAAATTGTTAGAACTTCATGGCGATATGATCGACCATGGTCAACCCGTAATGGGAATCTTTCACCGACCAAGGGCAGAAGCTGAACTCATCAGCGAGCAAGGGTTTGACCCTCGTGCCGCCTCATTCCAATTCGTCAATATCGCAAATGCGGACATGGGACCATGGATGCAGCAGCTGGTGACCCAAGAAGGATGGTTGCGCAGCACTGTAGAAATCGCACCTGTTCCATTCTCACTAGACATTCCAAATCAAAGACCATTCGAAAAGCACTCAATCCTGTGCTTTAGGCACCCGAGCCTACCCGCTCTTGAGAGATATTTCCTACCTTACCCGATACACGCACTTGTCGGCAAGGCATTCGTTTCTCTACCTAGAAGACAGGCCGCTGAATTGGCAAGACAGCAAGCCGAAATATTGGGCGTAGGGCTAGCAAAGTCTGAACCTGAAATTGTCGAAGTACCGGTTGTAGAGGCACAGCCTGAAGTCGAAGCCGCAACAGAAGTGGACGACACTACTTCGAAATTGGAAGAAGCATTCATCACAGAAATGATTCCTGAAGAGGCGGCACAAGTTGCACTACCAGACGTGAAGGAAGAAGCATCAGTTGCTCTGCCTGGTGCTGTAGATGCAGAATCACCGGTGGCTCCACCAACTGCGGATGAAAGTATACCACTACCAACAGGCCAGCCAGAAGTGGATGATATGCCTGCTATCGAGAGAGAGTTCCGCAACCTAATTCAGGAATTATTGGACGGTGGAGTTGATCCTTCAGACATGATGACAGACCCACGGCTGGAAGATATCAACGAGAGGGCTTTAGCCCAGAATTTCGAAACATGGCCTGTGTTCATGCAAATGGTTAGTTGAATGCGAGGGTTCAAGGACAAGTTAGGATTGGGATTATCATGGCATTCTGTACAAACTGCGGACAAATGCAGGCCGATGGAACAAGGTTCTGCAGATTTTGTGGAGGCCAACAACCTGGTGACCAACTGATTGCTAGGCTAAGAATGGAAGCAGAATCCATCAGATTCCAGATGCAACAAATGCAGGCTCAGCAGATGCAAGCACAACAGGCGCAGCGTGCTAATTACGGCCAGCAACAAAACCAGCGACGTTGGTGATTGAAGTGAAGCTTCGCCACTTGGCGATTACTCTATCGAAACTTCCTGCACACCCATGTAATCATGTTGAATTAGAGCAGTATCAGACCGAAGGCGACCTTGCCGCACTGTGGCTTGCACAGATTGATGCCCATGATGGACTTGAAGGAAAGACCGTCTTGGACTTGGGCGCAGGCAATGGAATACTTGGGCACGGAGCGCAACTGCTTGGGGCCGAGGTAACCTTCGTTGAATGTGATGAGGATGCAGCAGCATTGTGCCAAAAACTTGGAACTACAATCGTGGGCCGAGTTGGCGAGGTAGAACTTCCCGAGGCTGATATTGTAATTTCCAACCCGCCATGGGGTGTTCAAACCCATGGAGCGGACCGTGCTTTTATCGATGCAGCAATGCAATGTGCGCCCGTAGTTCACATGATGCATAGCGCCGCAGCAACACATCTACCTGAAGGCGAAGTTATCCTCGAAGGCGAGTTCAGAATGCCTGCAACATACCAGCATCATTCCTCAAGAATGGGTGCCACTTCCATCAAATGCTGGCGCTTCACTCGATGAGAGGGGTTCAAAAGCAAACAGCCCTCGCCTCAACTATCCCCTTCCCGTCACCCGTAGGGTGACTCCCCAAAACATGAGCGTGAAAATATGGCGACAATCGTCACCCCCGGAACTGTAGTTGGATCTGCAGATAACAAAAGCCCTGGACAGGGTACAGCTGAAGAAAATGGCAACCTAATCGCACTATTGACTGGTGTTGTCAGCGAAATTGATGGCGTGGTCAGCGTCCACACTTACAACGAAATGTTGCGTGTTCAAGTTGGCGACACCGTCATTGGAGAAGTTGTCAAACTACACGAAAAGTCTGGTGAAATAAAAATCCTCAGCGTCGAAGGAAAGCCAAACCGTTCGGTTATGGCAGACCAAGAGTACGCCCAATTCCACGTCACAAAAATCACCGACAGATTCCTTCACAACACAGCCGATGGACTGCGCCGCAGAGATATCGTGCGCGCAAAGGTCATTGAAGCAGGCAATGTGATTAGAATCGACATGCGTGAAGATGATGATTGTGGAGTCCTTTGGGCTCTATGTCCATCATGTGGAGACACATACGAGGCCGAGAAAGAAGGAGATTGGAACGTTGTCTGTAGAACAAATGGAGAACGTTCATTCCGTGCTCTTGCTGACGATTTCGGTGGAGAATCCGGAATGGCTGCACTGAATGGCGCAGGCAAGCGTTGGAGCGGAGAAGCAGAAGCAAAGTTTGCAAAGGGTAGCGCGGGACGTGCTACTTTCATTGCAGAAGATATCCGTGAAGACGGTCGAGAGCGTGAATATTTCAGATTCGAAGGCCAAGGTGGCCAAGGTGGTGGCCGCGGTCGTAGACAAAAGGCTGCACCAGGTTGCAGACTATTCGTTGGTGGACTTTCAAGAGATGTCGAAGAGGATGAAGTTCGTGACATGTTCAAGAAACACGGCAAGGTCACTGACTTCGCATTAATGCGTGATGATGCTGGTAACCTACGTGGATTCGGTTTCATCACATACGAGTCAAAGGAAATGGCTGATGCAGCAACTGCAGCATTGGATGGTCAGAAAATCAAGGGACGCAGAATCGGTGTCAGGGACGCTGATGCACCTCGAGATAAGAAGCCAAAGCGTGCTCGCCCAGAAGGTGCTAGACTGTATGTCGGCAACCTACCATTCAAGGCTAGTGAAGATGACTTGTCCGCTCTATTCAAGGACCACTGCGACAAAGTTCACGTCCAGTGGGCAACCGACAGATCCGGCCGCAAGAAAGCATTCGCTTTCGTTACAATCCAACCTGAGTCGAAGGGTGAGGAAGTCGTTAGCAAACTGAACGGCACCGACTTCATGGGCCGCAATATCAAGGTCGATGTCTCAAAACCTCAGAACCGTGACAAGAGACGAAACTCAGGCGGCAAACCCGGTGGCAAATCTGCTCGTGAATTGCGTGCACTTGCTGAAGAGGAAGAAGACGCCAAGAAGAAAAAGCGCCGACCTCGAAAGGAATGAGGTGGAATAATGAGTGAGTCCGGAGATGCCTCCTGGCTCATCATTGACGGCTACGAAGATGAGCCAGCTGCTTTCGGCGTCCCACCATATGTTGGATTTCACATCAGATACATNTGTGGAGTCTTAGAAGAAAAGGGAATCAGCTACGAATACTGCCCGATTGATTCGTACAGAATCAATCCCCCTTCGCTAAAAAATAGACTCGGAGTTGTCGTACTCGCCGGAGCAATTGTTCCGGGCAAATATCTCAGAGGCACCCCCATTTCTCTTCGTGAAACAAAGGAGATTATTTCTGGAACTCCCGGCAATACGCCAATTCTATGTGGAGGATGGGCGATTAGAGGATGGAGGCACCAAGGCTGGAGTCCGCTTCGCAGAAACCTATTCTTGGCATTGCAAGATACGGATGCAACTCTTGCTTACTTCTTATCGAATGATGAGTGGAAACATCAGCGAAGAACTGCAGAGCAGTGGACTGCATGGGCTCACGCTGGAGCACGCTCAAAGGCTGTAACAAACAATCCCGATTTGGATGGACCACTGACTTACGAAGTGGAAGTCTACCAAGGATGTGTTCGCTACAAGCGAGGATGTAAATTCTGCATCGAACCAAAGAAAGGTGTTCCAATTTGGCGCAGCCCTGAAGATATCATTCAGGAGGTCTCAATCGCTCATGATATGGGTGTTGAGCACGTAAGACTAGGAGGCATGACTGATACTTACACCTACATGGCTGAAGGCGTAGTTGAGATGGAATATCCTCGACCTAATCCTGAACCAATCGCAAAATTGCTACACGGCTTGAGAGATGATGAGCGCCTAGGAATCCTTCACACCGATAATGGGAACCCTTCGATTATTGCAGAGCATCTAGAAGAGGCAGAAGAGATCACAAAGACCCTAGTTGCGACTCTATCTGANGGCGCAGTGCTTTCATTTGGCCTAGAATCCGCAGACCCTAAAGTGCATGAAGCAAACTGGCTGAACTGCGATTCCAAACAACTCAAATCCGCTATTGCACTGATTAACAAACACGGCCGAGTCCGTGGGGAAAGAGGCCTGCCAAAACTACTACCTGGGTTGAATTTCATCGCCGGTCTAAACGGCGAAACCAGTCAAACCTATGACATCAATCTCAAACTTCTCAACGAACTGAAAGATGAGGGCCACATGATTCGCAGAGTCAATATCCGCCAAGTCGAGGGTGAAGGCTTCCAAGAAATCGACGATACTGATTTCAAGGCATTCAAGGGCACAGTCAGAGATGAATTCGATGGCCCTCTTCTAGAAGAAATGCTACCTAAGGGCACAATTCTGAGTGATGTTTGGTGGGAAGCACACGAAGGAAGAACTCGCCTCCCGAGGCATTTAGAGCCTGAGGCTCGCTCTACTGATGTTCATGGCAAAGCAGGAATTACATTCGGGCGACAGATTGGAGCTTACCCAATTCTAGTGGGGATGAATTACCTTGCACCGCTGGAATCTTACAGCAATATCATGGTTACAGGACACGGTGCCCGCTCGATTACCGGAATTGAGACCGGGCTGGATTGGAAGTCTGTAACAGAAAAGCAACTTGCGGCAATCCCAGGCATTTCCGCCAAAGGCGCATGGAATCTAATCGGTGCTAGAGCCAAAGCGATTTCAAAGGGCCGAGAACTCGAAAGCATCGAGCAGTGGTTCGATTCTGCAGGTGTTCAGATACCTGAGATAGTTGATATCTCAAAGATAATCTCGTGATTATTCGCCAACCCAAGCATAGGTTCGCATTCCTTCTTCGACACCTTCGTCGCCGACTTCAACAAGTGCGAACTCGCCCTTAGGAGTGATAATTGATTCCTTTGCCAATCCCTTGTGTAGAGCCTCGTAAGTTACACGGTCGATTGCGATTCTGCCTTCTAATCTCTCGAATAGGTTCCAGCGGCTGGCGATTTCTCTCCATGTTGGCTGCACTTCTGCCTCGAATACCTTAGCCTTAGCACCTGAACCATATCCGCACAGTCCAAATGTTGCATTGTCAAGATTTGCATTCTCTTCATAGTCCGCCTCAAAGGTGGACATTAGTGCAAGGAAAATAGATCCAGTGTATTGGTTTCCAATCAATGAAGATGCTCTTTGACCCTTCTCGATTCTATCCTCTACGAATTGCTTGAATGACTCGGTCTTGGATATTGCACGACGGTACCCGTCCATTGCTTTCTCCCATTCATCAGTTGATTCAAAGCCAGATTCTTCTGGCATTGTACCGATTTCAGTTTCAACGTGCTTCCATGAGTCTAGGTGTTGTCTGTCGTGACGGAATACGTCAGGGAACATTCGCTTTGCTTGGAAAGCATATGGCAAATGCATAATGATTCTAGCCCACTGCTCGGTTAGAATTACATCTAGGTCAGGGTCAAATCTGTTCTGAGCAATTGCCTTCTCAGAGAAATGTGTGAACGCTTGCTTTACCGCTTCACGGTAACATCGGTTTGAGAACTGGCCATCGAAAACCGGCTCATCGCGGTGTACCTTGACATTCTCTTCACCGTGAGCGAAGATACCTAAGCGGCGAACTGTTGATTCTGGTAAGTGCTTAATCATCGCTTCTGCCATTCCATCACGGATGGTTGCACCTGCTTCTGCAGCTAGTTGCAAAACGTGATTGATTACGCTTTGAATTGAAACTTCTCTTCTTGGTTTGAAGAAATCGTGCACAGGTGTTGTCGAGACACCCCAGCGGTCAGGCACAACGATTAGACGAGGATTATGGCGAACTAGAAGTGCTCCACCACCAGCGCCTTGCGTGTATTCACCAGAGGATTCTAAATCGTATTTTGCGTTGTCAGAGAAAACAACAATTCCCATGCGGCCTTCTTCTTCTCCACCTCTTGCAACCCAATCTAGAGTGTTGTGAAGTGCATCAACCGCTCCAATACAAGCGAATGTCATGTCGACTACATCACAGCCTCTGAAGCAATCTTCTCCAAAGCGGTCTCCGTAGCGGTGAGTTAGCATATCCACGATGTAGGTGGCAGTTGGCTTAGCACCATCAAGTGCGGATTCTGTTCCTAGGTAAATTCGACCAATCTTCCTTGGATCGATTCCATTCCTATCAATCAGCCTGCATACAGCATTTGCACCCATTGTAGCAGTATCTTCGTGAACGTCTGGAATTGCCATTGCAGCAAGTCCAAGACCCTTGTTCAGTTTACCGTAATCGGCTCCTCGCATCTCTGCGAAGTCCTCCATATCCATGTACAATCTAGGAAAATGGAGTGCCATATCGTCGATTCCGACCTTTGCTCCCATCATCTTTAGTCGACTAATTTGCGTATATAGCCGTATGTGTTAATTCATCACCCAAAGTAGGTGTTCTGAAGTACACCGTTTACAGCGACTGATTTTTCATCCACGTCCCGGTGAGATGAGCCATGGGAGTCATCGAATCGGCCAAAAAATTGTCCGATAAATGCGACTCTCTAACAAAATCGATTCTGCGTCAAACGTCTCTCGCACACGTTACTAATCCACTCAATTATGCTTGGGAGTATCACGAATCTTACCTTTCACAATATTCTGGACTTGGAGCTAAAACATTGCTATTGGGAATGAATCCTGGACCATATGGGATGGCACAATGTGGTGTTCCCTTCGGTGCAACAAAGATCGCAAAGGACTTCCTCAACATTTCAGGAGATTTCACCGACCCAGAAGGAAGGCACCCTAAACGTCCCATTGAAGGCCTAGATTTCGAGCGCCAAGAAATCAGTGGGACACGCCTTTGGGGGTTGCTTCAGGACATTTGGGGAACACCAGAAGAGATTCACAAGCACGTGTTTTTAGTGAATCATTGCCCTTTGTTATTACTTGGAGAGACTGGGAAAAATATCACTCCCGACAAAATCAGTGGGAATGCGGTCAAAAAGTTGCTAAAAGCATGCGATGACCACCTGAAAGAAGTAGTTACAAAGATGGGAATTACGAGGGTTATCGGTGTTGGGAAATACGCAGAAAAGAGAGCACTACTAGCCCTCAAAGGTATGGATATTGAGATAGGCACATGCTGGCATCCTTCACCCGCATCACCACTTGCAAATCGTAANGATGGTGCGGATTGGCGNGCTAATGTTCGCAAAATTTTGCTGGCAGAGCATTCATAACAAATACCGAATCTGNCNAGCCATGGCGAAAGAACAAGCNTGGCCAAGACAGCCTTCAGATAGACAATGGGANAANCCGGAAGGNGANGACCCTCGAACANTATACCAGATGCTTATGGTAAGNCANGAAATGTTTGGNGATGCTCCATGTATTGGATACATCCCTGCTCCTGGAATGGCTAGAGTCCACCTTTCATACAACGAATTCGGTGGCCTTGCCACAGCAACTGCAAAGGGACTGAGAGACATTGGCGTCGAAAAGGGCGACCGTGTTGCAATCATTCTCGATAACTCTGTTGAATGGGCTGCACTATCCTATGGTGCAAACGCACTAGGTGCTGCATACACTGCAATGTACACTCACCAGCACGGCAAGGATTGGGCTTACATCATCGCAGATGCAACTCCTAAAGCTGTTGCAGTTGCAAACACAGAAGTCCTAGACAAGTTGTGCGATGCACTTCCTGCTGATGGATGGCCTGCATCTGGAGTTATCCTACTAGGTGATGACCCAGCAAACAAGTTGCCTCCTGAAGGTGTTGAAGTTCGCTCATGGACTGAACTGGTTCAGATTGGCAGAGCAGGTGAAGACTTGGCTGAAATTGCAGATGACCCAAGTGCTCTATCTACTCTGATTTACACATCAGGAACCACTGGTAACCCTAAGGGTGTAATGCTATCCAACTGGAACACTCTATCCAACGTACTGTGCGTACAAGGTGTGTTCGAGTTGTACCCTGGTGACAAGAACGCTGCGTTCTTGCCGTGGGCTCACTCCTTCGGTTCTACCTTCGATCTGCACTGGATGATTAGAATGGGAGTTCACATCAACCTCATCTCTGACCTAACCAAGATTGCCGACGAGTGTATCGAAATCAAGCCTGCTGCACTACTGGCTGTTCCTCGTGTTTGGAACAAGTTCTACGACCGTGTCAACAGTCAATTCGAGAGCGCAACCGGTGTCAAGAAACTCTTCGTAGGCAAGGCTCAGAAGGCTGCTGCTAAGAGAATCGCAAAGGCTGGTGTCGAATGTGACGCTGTCGCTCCAAGCGGATTCTTTGACAAGTTGTGGGACAAGTTGGTTTGGGCTAAGGTCCGTGCAAGATTCGGTGGTAACATCAGATTCTGTATGTCCGGTGCTGCTGCACTATCCCCTGACGTCGCTTCATTCGTTCAGAAAGTTGGATTCAACTGCTANGAAGGATATGGTCTAACAGAGACCAGCCCTCTAGTTTCTGCTAACGGTTGGATGGGTAAGGGAATGTCCCGCCTAAACACAGTTGGTATGCCNGCAAATGGTGTCCGTGTTGAAATCGATACCAGTGCATGGGATGACCCTGACCGACCTGATGAAGGAGAAGTCATTGTCTATGGTCCTAACATCATGCAAGGATACTGGAACCTTCCAGAAGCTACCGCTGAAGTCATGACNGAAGATGGTGGATTCAGAACTGGTGACCTCGGAAAGATGGTAGATGGATACCTATCTATCACTGGCCGTGTAAAGAGCCAATTCAAGTTGGAGAATGGAAAGTATGTATCTCCTGCACCTCTAGAGGAGAACCTGAAACTCAGCCCACTTGTTGAGCAGGCTGTACTAGATGGACGCAACATGAAGAACACCTACCTGATCGTTCACCCAGCATTGGATGTACTGAGGAAGGAAGCTAGNGCTGCTGGTGTTTCTGTACCTGGCGACAATGCTGCAATGTGTGCAGATGAAGGTGTCAAGACATGGTTGCTATCCAACTTGAAGGAAAACAACATGCTCGCTCCAAAGTGGAAGGGATACGAAGTTGCTCGCAACATCATCCTAGACCCAGAAGAGTGGTCTGTTGACAACGACATGATGACGCCTTCAATGAAGGTCAAGTTGCGAAACTTGCTAAAGCATCACGAGGAAGCAATCAACTCCCTTTGAATCACTCAAAGGCTGTGAACGCACTGGCTGTTCTAGCCTTGGCTCTAAGCACAGCCTTTCTGCGTGCTTCAGCTTCTCTGCGAGCCTTCAGTTCAGTCTTCATTGCAGGGGCTGCAATCAAGCAAACTCCAAGGCCTAAAATCGCACCAGCAGAGAGCGATAACCACATTGGAATTCCAAGGAAGTAGGCGTTTGCTGCGCCTGCCATTAGACCGATAGAGAGCCCTATTCCAAGCGGCTTCTCAGCGATCTTCAACAGAGTAGCACTGCCGTGAAGAACTTCCCTCAGAGGTTTAGTCATTTGCAGAATAGTTACAAAGACGGTAAATAAACTAACCTAGGATANAATTCACGGACAAATAGTTTCCAAAACAACCGTATTCCAGCCAAACCGGATTTTCTTGGAGCGCTTCTGAGATGGAGCAAAACCGTCGACTTTTTAGGACATCAATGCAGGTTCTAGCGCAATATTGATACACCGTCTTGACAGCAATTGAACTCCGCGTAAGGGGAGGTCAAAAGATGGACGAATTAGAAGAGCAAATCAGCCTATATGAAGCAATTATCGAAGTGAACTACGAGTACTGGATTACGGAGAATGAACTGGATGTTGACATCGAGGATTTCCGCCTCCAGGTAGACATGCGATACCGTGTCCGTTACCAGACATTTCCAGTAGGAGATGCTGATATTGAAGCACGTATGGATGAAATCTGTGATGAAATCGGAGAAGAGTTAGTCGAGAGCGAGCAAGCCGCTCAAGTGAATGAAGAAGCAAACAAACTCAGAGACCGCTTCCTGAAGAGCGTTGAAATCTTCCTGCGACAGAAGTCCATGGCCTATGAGCAAAGCTACCCACAAAACCGCCGCCTCAAGCGCAAGGACATCAAAGTCATCCAGCGTATTGACTTCATCACCGATGTAATCGATGAGAAGAATGCGTATGTGGAGATCTTCGATGAAATGGTCGAGGANGGTTACTTCCAATTAGTCGAGAAAGGCGGCCACGAGAAGCACGACATCTTCCANGTCGTCCAAGTCTAATCAGTAAGACCTGTACTTCGTGACACTGAAGCGAACGTTGTCAGACTGGGTAACCATGTATTTCGCATACAATTCTGGCTCTTGCTCCTTCAGTGCAGCAGTATCTAGGGACGTCTTCTCTTGGACTTCCCTCTTCCATTTGCAAACACCATTGATTTCGGAGTTATCTGCACAAGCATGTTGGATTTTAAGAGAGTAGTACTCTCCCATTATTCCTTCCTCTGCTTCCTTTTCATACAACTCTAACCACTTCTGATGCAGGGCTTCGATGCTTGCATCCCTGTTCACCAATGAATCTGATGCAGTGTTGATTTCACCGAGTTCTTCCTTGGCCTTCTTTAGGTCTTGATTGAGTTCCTTGTAGCTTTTTGCTGCAGAAGGCTTGCCTGAAATAGAGAATGTCTTGGACATCTTAGACTNTGTTTTTTGGTACTTCGCGNANATTTCNGGATTNGCAGCCTCNAAGGATTTCTTGTCGAACTTTTGTCCACCTGCGACAACGGTTTGAGTTGCCACGCCTTCCAAACCGCCTGTAGTCGATGTTAATTTCCTCATTTCAATGGTAATGAAATCCTGTTGTAACTTGTGCAAGACCCTGTTTTTCTGATGATTTACGTATGATTTGTAGTAGCCTTCAACAGTCGAATCTGGCTCGACTGTTGAACCATTAGATTCTGATTGTGAGAGTAACTTTACTCCTTTAGCTTCACTTAACACATCATTGAGCAAGTCATTGACTCTATTTGCCTCTTTGACAGCATCTGCCAGGTCTTTATCGTCCAGCAAGAACCATTCACCATGCACTCTCTTCGTTGCAAACCTGTGGTGCATGTAGGTCTCTAAGTCGTCGATGAAATTGGTCCGAATGCTATCCGCAAATTCCACAATTAGCCTTGGGTTGCCTGTTTGGTGGTCGTTAGACCTGTCGGAAACTGGGCGGTCATAATCGGTCTTGCCGATCTTCACGTATTGATAACGTTCACCTGTTTTGAAATCTATTTCACCCAAGAAATAGAGCCAGCCTTCTTTGTTTTTCAATGCCATCTCAATCACTCTTCCCAGTGTACACACCTACAAATCGTATTCGACTGCAGAACCGAATCCAGGACCGCTTCACATTACGGAAACTTCGGAGTTTCTGCCACCTGAATCGCTGAGCCTTGGCGTAGGCTTGTAAGCCATGCCTCTTCTCTGCAGGACATCCTTGAGACCTTCTTCTAAGTCCTCGGCTAGAATCTCATCTCTATCATGGGAAATCGCTTCAATCATTGAGGTTTGAACTACTTCACGAATCCAAGCTCCAGAGAGGCCCTCTGACTTGGATGCGACCTTGTCAATCACTTTACCAGAGACAATCTTGGTAGGCATGTTACGCATCAAGTTCTGAATGATTTCCTTGCGCTGAGCTCTATCAGGCAGAGGGACTTCGATGATACGGTCAAAGCGACCTGGACGGTCTGAAATTGCTGGGTCGATGTTCTCGGTGTGGTTGGTTGTAGCAAGAACAACAACTCCGTTGTTAGTCTCCATTCCATCCATTGCTTGGAGGTATTCTCCTAAGATAGGGTGGTCGGTGAACTTTCTACTGACTGTTCCTGCAGTATCGATATCCTCGATAATAACCAAAGTAGGTGAAAGGCGACGTGCTAGCTTGAATGCAGCCTTCACATCGTGCCTCTGCTGAATCATTTCTGCTGAAATCAGAATGGTTGTAGTCTCTGCTTCTGCGGCAAGAGACTTGGCATACATGGTCTTGCCAGTACCAGGCGCACCTGAAAGAATGATGCCACGAGAGTTAGGTAGTCCTCTCTCGTTTAGAATAGGCATCAAACGTAGGAATCCAAGGACATCCTTCTCCATCTGCTTACGAATGGAAGGGTTCCATGCAAGCAACTCATCAACCATGTCGCTACGCTTCAGGAAGTTGTATTGCATGTCAATGAATGCTCCATTAAGTGGACCATTTGCATAGAAATCGTCTTCCAACTCATCGATTAACTCAACGCCACGACCTTCTTCGGTAGTGATGATAACTAGGCGTTGGTCGCCATCTTGGTCCTTGGAAGAAATGACTACGAAACGCTCACCATCGCGCTCGTAAAAGCGGTAACCGTGTTGCATGAAACGAACTGTACCCTCGTCACCGAGTTGCAAGTTTCCGTAAGTAGCCTGAGTTTCCAATTTACCTTCAATATCAAATTCCTTGACTAGGTCATCTTTCAAAAAGAAGGTGTCCATGTGCAGCTTGATTAGAGAACCAAGGTTGTTGGACCAATATCTGAAATCCATCTTGTCCTCTCCACCGATGAACTCTCTTGTCATCTGGCGGGCTTTGGAATACTTAGGTGGGTTGACCTTTTCCTTAGCACGGGTCTTTGCGGCTTCAAACTCTTCCATGTCAACCTTGAATTGACCGAGCGGGGTGCTAACTACAAATGTAGACGGGGATGATTCGCCCTCCTCGCCTTCGTCCATTTCTTCTGTTGGGAAGAGACCCTTCAGCTCTACCATGAGTGAATCTAGTTGCTCTAGGTCCTTCTCTGCCGCTGCTGCTGCCATCTCTGCCATGATTTCTTCTAATCTTTCAATGTCTTTCTCAAATTGGTCTGCCATTTTTTCACCTTCTTTTGTCTGTGTTGTTTACTAAATTGTGAATAAAATCTGAGAATTGACGGAAATAACAGGTTAAACCTAGTTAGGTGTCTCCCGCTACAATAGGAAGTTAGAGTCGGTATCACTTAAATCCATGGAAATCTAAATCCTCTCCGTCTGTTTTTGCTTGCAGGCTGAATGTAGAGTAGTGAGGCGAACACAGGGCCGAAGCCCTGTGTCCGCCAGATCTCCCCGCTCATCTGCGGGTGTGCGGCTTTTGCTTGTAGGCATCCACCCTTTCACGTAGGTAAGGACGGAAGTGGTGCATGTGCGGTTCATGACTGATAACGAAGTGCTTAGGGATAAACACCCTAATTTCCCATTCTCCTGTCAATGTATTCCAATCGCCCGAGCGTGAAAGTTTGCTCCACGCATTGAACAATCGCTCATTCACCTTGTCTAAGACATCGCCTGTACAATTACAGCGACCTCTTGTAGGCCTTCTGGTTTCTGTGATAGGGACGAATCCCCTACCAGTACCAATAGACCTGGTCTTTACCTTCTTGTCTTGCTCAGACCGGTTTGGGATTTTGCGTCCCGTGTGGCGGTCCTTGCCGTTGTGTACTCTTTTGTTGTGTCTCCTAACCATTGTTTTCCAACTCCCTGTTTTTTCCATTACTCCTCGGCTGATTTCTCGGGCCTTTCGGCCATCAGCATCGCATAGATCTAACAGGGGGGTCAGAGTTCTTCGAACACAACATTACTCTATACGCCGTGGTACTTAAACCCGACGAAGGAAAACCCCAATTGGCATACCTTTAGAATCCTCAAAACCGTTCATGATAGGGCAAAATGCCGACACAATCATGAATGGGTTTCCTTGCGCAGTACAATTCGGTGAGCAGTATGCTTGAGCAAATTGATGATGCTATCAATACCATCAACGAATTGAACGTATGGGCAAAGTGGGGTATAGGTGCTTTCCTAACTTTGGTCGCATTGGGATTCATGAGACTAATTTTGAAAAAGGTCGTATTGGATTTTGTCAAGAAGACCAAGTTCGATTGGGATGACAAGTTATTCGCACCGGTTTCAAAGCGCATATACTTCTTCGTAATGACAGCAGGTTTCCACCTCTCTATGAACTGGATTGTTGGAGACGATTCTGATTTTGCATTCACTTTCTTACCATTGATTCAAGCGATTTACATTATCCTTTCCGCATCGCTGCTTAGCGTTGCATTCAAGGTGTTGATCCCTGAATTGATGAACAGATTCTCTGATCCAACAAGCGTTACAGTTTCAGGAAGTAACTCCCTAATCATCTTCATATTCCGTGCAGCGGTTTGGTTTGGAGGTCTTTACCTTGCATTATCCGAACTTGGTATCGAATTGTTTGGTGTATTGGCATCATTAGCTGTATTCTCGTTAATTATTGGATTAGCAATGCAGCAAACCCTAGGAAACATTGTCAACTCGTTCATGCTTGCATTGGACCAACCATTCGAAGTAGGAGACAGAATCGAAGTTGAAGGAAAAATGGGGTCTGTAGTTTCAGTAGGAATCTTGTCAACAAAGATTCTAACCCACGAAGAAAATCTAGTAGTTATTCCAAACAACAGCCTGGTCAACTCCACAGTCATAAACCACGCAAGAGGTGGAGGAGACGGTGTAGGCCGCAGAATTTCATTGGTTCAAGACATTGGAGTGTCATATGATGAAGACATCTCTCACGTCAAGTACACCGTTCTTCAATTGATGCGTGAGTGTCCTTATGTTCTGAAGAAGCCAGACCCGAGAGTTCTTCTCATCGAGTTGGGAGACTTCGCTAAGGTTTTCAGAATGTATGGATGGGTCGAGGATTACTCAGATGAATACGTAGCTCGTGATTGGTTGCTCAAGAATATCGATGAAAGATTCAAGTCAGAAGGAATCGAAATACCATTCCCGACATCTGTCGAAATCTCCGGCAAGGCAAGTGTTGGATTCAACAAGAATCACAAGAATGCAAGTGTGAGAAAGGCTCGCCTGCAGATGGTCAAGGAAGACAAGCAACTGAACAAGGAAAGAGCAGCTGCTAAGGAAGAAATTGAAATCATCACCGAGAAGTTGAAAGATCCAGATTTGGATAAGAAGACCAAGGCTGTACTTGAGGAAGACCTACGTGAATTGAACAGTCTACTCAGCATGTTCGAAGCCGGTGGCGACGATTGAGGTGATTCAATGACTGTAGCTAACTCGAATCAATCGTTTGGTTTGAGATATATGCAATTGGACATCTCCCGCGAAACTGCACATGATTTACCTGGTGTGAGTTTTGCAAACTCATTCAAAGTCTGTGAATTCGTCAGCCGTGTTTCAAGCAATGAAATCGGCATGGTCTGCTTTCTCAAAGTTAGTTTTGATGACCCAAAAGCATTGGAGGAAAGCAACCCTGCGTTCGAACTTTTGGAAGTCATATCGCAAACCAACAATGCTGCTTTGATCAAAGCGCAGACGCTTGGTCCACTACCCAAAATCTTCTCCTCGAATGAAGAGGTTTGGTGGATAAGTCCAACTTATGTCAGCAGAAATGGAATGAAAATCACTCTCAAAGGGACACGCAAAGGCATGCGTTCGGTGAGAGAAGAACTGTACAAATTAGTCGGAGATGGATACAAAGTCAAATTGGGTTCTGAATCGATACACAACCCTGAATTTATTGATTTGCTTCCTGAAAAACAGAGAGCAGTCCTCAACAAAGCAGTCGAAATGGGCTATTACAGCCGCCCTAGAAAATGCACTCAAAGGGATATCGCTCGAGAGATGAATGTCAAACAAGCAACAATCAGCGAGCATCTCCAATCCGCTGAATCGAAAATAATCAATTCGCTGACCATCCCCTGACCTTTCATGATAGGGGGGAAAGGCTATGGCTCGCGAGCGCGAGCGCGAGGCATGCGCCCAGCATCGCTACGCACATCCGCCCTTCTGTTGACACTAATCATGGTCCTAATGCCCATGACTCCGTTCGCAGACCAGAACTTCGAATCGAGTGACAGCAAGCCCGAATCGAATGAACCTTTGAATGAACAAATCATTCTCACAGCCGGAGGTACTGGAAATGCAGATTCAATTGCATTCGGATTACAGTCCGGATGTGCTATTGGAGCGTCTGGCAGCATCAAGTGTTGGGGTAACGGTGGCGACGGACAACTCGGCCTGGGTAACACCCAGAACATCGGAGACAGTTCAGATGAGACTGGAACTGACCTGCCGTTCGTTAATCTCGGAACTAATGCATCGGTGGACAAGATTGTCATGGGCGACAAGCATTCTTGTGCACTATTCACCAACGGCTCAGTCAAGTGCTGGGGAGAATCATCAGTACTGGGACTGGGATACTCAACAAGCGATGGCGGCTTTGGTGACGGATACCTGGAAACTGGCGACACATTGCCGTTCTTGCAATTCCCTACTGGCCGACACGCTACAATGATTGAAGCTGGTAAGAGCCACACCTGTGCAGTAATGGACAACGATGACCTAATCTGCTGGGGAGACAACTCCAAGGGACAACTCGGTCTTGGCGACACTGCCCATCGAGGAGACGCTGTTGGTGAAATCGGAAGCAACTTCGCAGTAACTAGCGTGCCTACTGGCCGAACTGTCGACAGCATGGCTCTGGGCTGGGACCACACCTGTGTTGTTTGGGATAACTACAGCGTATCCTGCTGGGGTGGCAACGACAACGGACAACTCGGATTAGATTCAACAACCGACATCGGAGACGGTGCAGGAGAGATGGGAGACAACTTGGACTTCCTAGACCTTCCAGGAACCGCTAGCGCAATCACTGCAGGTGATGGCTTCACTTGTGCAATCGTCGACGACAGTGGAACTGACAGAGCATTCTGTTGGGGATTGAATGACTATGGACAACTTGGAATTGAAAATACGATTAATGTCGGAGATGGATCAGGAGGCTCTATGTCTTCTATCAGTAATGCTCTGACTGCCCAAGTCCAGGCAATTGACGCTGGAGAAGACCACGTTTGTGCCATTGTAGTAGTCGGTAGTTACAGACCAGTTCAATGCTGGGGTAACGGAGCAGATGGAAGACTAGGCTATGGTAGCCAAGACAGTCGAGGAACTGGCCCGGGCTCTACTAACGGAATGGGTAGTAACTTGGGTTATGTTCGATTAACTTCACAAAGTAACCACTACACATATACTGTGACCGACATAGAAGTTGGAGCCGGAACTACATGTGTAATAATGTCGAACAACGATATTGTATGCTGGGGAGACAACGGAATCGGTCAACTCGGATATGGAGATACTGAAGACCGTGGAGATGGTCAAACCGATCTACCATTTACAACCGAATTATCTCTAAAACTTGATGAAGAAGTCATGGACAATGCTTGTGACATTCTTGCAGTACCTGAATCAAGAGATGAACTAGACAAGAGATTAGATTCCGATTCTAGCGACACTGGTGACTTGATTTCCATGTTTGAAATCCCAACTACTGGGTGCCCAGCAATCGCATACTACGACTCCGGTAGTGGCAACCTCAAATTCGCTGCTTACGATAACGGAATGTGGTCTGTTGAAACTCTGGGCAGCGACTCAGGAATCACGGATATTGACCTCGTAGTAGATTCTAACGGCATACCACACATTATGCACCTGAGCTCAACCAATACATATCCAGATTACACAACTAAGGCAGACGGAATGTGGGCTGAGAGCACTTTGCAAGTTGTGACAGAGAGCTTATCTCTATCAATCGATGATAGCGATTCAATTACTTTCGCACGTTACGATGATTCTGATTCAATGAACTCAATATATCAACTTGTTAGTTACTCATGTTCAGCAGATTGTGACACTTGGTCTAACTGGAACCAAGATAGTACTGTAAATCAAGATACGGCTCACTTCGAGACTGTTGATGGCCATCAAGTCTACATCGACGGTAACCATGATGGGTTATACTATCGCATAGACTCTGCAGGCTCCTCATACCTTGTATCTCGTGAGGTATCACAATCTGATACCTACATGGTAACAAGCATCGATTCCGCTCCTGATGGAACAGTTGGTATCGCTCACACAAACGATACAACATACAAGACCTACTTCTCACACTGTTCAAGCACCTGTTCTAGTTCATCGTCTTGGACTACTGAACTTGTTTCCAATGACACTTCGAGNCAAGTAGTTCTGCAATATGCTGCAGATGGCACACCTTGGATTCTACTCAAGCACAACACATCTGGAGAGACACTATTCCACAGAGAAAACGGCCAATGGGAAGAACACACATTCTCCAACTGGCCTGGTGATTCTGATTCCTTTGGAATGATTATCAACTCTGCAGGATACATTTACACTTCACTACACCTAGTTAGCGCTGGGGAACTTTGGGCAGTAACCAATCCTACCGTAGCAGGAACTGGTTTGTCGATGGACGCAGACGGTGACGGCTGGATTGGAATGAGAGAATTAGCATGTGGCACAGATCGCATGGATTCTTCCTCCACTCCTGTCGATTTCGACATGGATGGCCATTGTGACTCCATTGACACACATGTCGATTTGCCAGCAACCGGAGATTCTGATGTCCTGGCACAAGGAATGGACTTTGCTTGTGCAATCGTTAACGAAGGCGACATCGAATGTTGGGGTGACAACACCTACGGCAAGCTAGGTGGTTCTGCATCTGGAGTTTCTTGGCCGGCAGGATTTACAGCAATCAGTATCGATGCTGGAGAGAGCCACGCATGTGCTCTATCTGCCGAACTGCAAATTATGTGCTGGGGAAGAAACAATTACGGACAAATTGGAATCGGCACAACTTCTGCCTCGGAGCCTCCAACTATCCTGAACACCGATACATTTGCCTCTTTTGGGAACTCAAACCATGCTTGGTATAGTTCTCTTGAAGAAGCATATCTTGACTTAGCAGTTGGAGCAAACCACGCTTGCGCGCTAATGAAGCCAATCCAATATTATGATGATGAACAGGTTGTATGTTGGGGCAACGGTGCTGATTCTCAAACCGGTCAGTACGCAGTAACCGACTCCACAGCAGGCTATGAGGACGACTTTGAAACTGGCAGTCCATCTTCGATATGGACTTTAGAAGGAACTGGTGGCCAATTCGGTTCTCAGTGGATTGTTGACACCACTGATGCATCATCCGGTTCTAATTCATTCAGATCTAATACTCACCAGTCGAACTCAGATGTTGGATTCTCAATCACAAAGCAATTCCAGTCCGGTTATGTTTCCTTTGATTTCAAAACAGATACTTGTCCAGTCTTGAACAATTGTAACGATAGGTTTGAGTTCTCAATTGACAATACAGTCATGAACTCTACTAAAGGACAAAATGGATGGTCTACCTTCACTGCGAATGTCACTACAGGAATCCACACTCTAAGATGGACATTCATCAAGGATGG